>VFSW01002848.1_pt1 | contig 26044 bp, 28 predicted proteins | sample 5358111 | NCBI WGS metagenome assembly VFSW01 (sample SAMN11554181, study PRJNA540505) | mine drainage metagenome | isolation source: sediment from site ElyBrook_90M | place: USA: Ely Copper Mine, Vershire, VT | collected 2017 | reverse complement strand
CCGGCTGGCCACGAGCCCCCGCGTCCTCGCCCCCCTATTCATCAAACAGCCGCTCGCCCGCACCGCCGCCCGGCTCTGGAGAGCCGGGCGGCTCTTTTTTCGAGCGGCCGAGACGGTTCTTTGACCTTTTTTTGACCTCAGCCATCTATACTGAGGCGAGGACCATGAACCGAGCTCGAGCGCTGGCGGGCCTGCTTCTCTCCCTCGGCGCGCCGGCCGTCGCTCAGTCACCGCCCCCGGAACGCCCTGCCGCGGAGCGGGCCGCGGCGGACGCCTCCTACCAAGCGGGCGTGGATCTCTACGCCGAGGGGCGCCTTTCGGAAGCGCTCGTCCTCTTCGAGAGCGCGCTCCGGCGCGACCCCGGGAACGGGGCGGCGCGCATCGCCGCCGAGCGCGTCCGCGCCGAACTTGCCATGGCGGGCGCCCCGCCTCACGGCGCACCGGCGCCGCGCCTCGAGGGCCCGGCGCCGCTTGAGCCGTCATTTCTCGAGAGGCTCCTCGGCTTCGTCGAATTCGAGCGGACGATGGGCGACGCGCGCGACCGTGAGGGGCAGCTCCGCGCGATGCAGGGGCGGATCGCCCAACTGCTGGCCGAGCGGAAAATCTCCCGGAATCGGGGGCGGGCGTTCGCGAAGGAGCGGGAGCTGCACGCGCTATCGCGGCGGCTGGCGTAGGAGGCGGCGGGCGGTCTGGCGCAGGTCCGAGATGTCGAACGGCTTGACCAGGTATTCCGAGTTCGTCCGGGACAGGAACTCGAGAACTTTCGCGTTCAGGATGTCACCGGTCACGAACAGCATGCGGCACGCCTTCAGCGCGCCCTTGGCGGCCAGCGCGGCGTACAAATCGGTGCCCTTGGCGCCCTCCATCTCGATGTCGGTCACGACGAGGTCGTAGGTCGACGCCTCCAGGAGCTTCAAGGCTTCGGAGCCGTTGCGGGCGACGGCGACCTCGTCCCCGTCCTCCCTCAAGAGCCGCGCGATGAGATCGGCGATGTCCGCTTCGTCGTCGGCGACGAGAATCCTCCGGCCCGGGACGGCCTCGTAGGAGACCGGCGCCGCGAGCGCCTCGGCCGCGTCGAATTCCCCCGCGCGCGCCGGCGGGAAGGTCAGGCGAAAGACGGTGCCGCGTCCCGGGCGGCTCTCGAGCGCGATGTCTCCGCCGTGCTCCTGGACGATCTGGCGGCAGATGGACAGCCCCAAGCCCGTCCCCCTCCCGGGCTCCTTCGTGGTGAAAAACGGCTGGAAGACCTTCTCGCTCAGCTCCGGCGCAATCCCCCCGCCGTTGTCCTCGATCTCGATGAACGCGAGGCCCGACCGGACCCCGGTCCGGATCGTCAGGACCTTGCCCTCGGGCAGCCGCACGAGGCCCTGCATGGCGTCGCAGGCGTTGCCGACGAGGTTCACGAGCACCTGGACGATCTGCTGAAAGTCTCCCGCGATCTCCGGGCCCGCCGGCGACAGCTCCTTGATGACGCGCACGTCCTCGGTCTTCACCAGCCGGTACTCGAGGAGCTCGAGCGCCGAGCCGACGGCCTCGTTGAGGCCGAGCTTGCGCCGCTCGTGGCGGCTTTGGCGGACGAAAAAGAGCAGATTGTCGACCACTTTTCGGCAGCGCAGGACGTTCTTGTACATGTGCTCCAAGTCGTCGCGCAGCTTCGGCGGGCAGCCGTCGAGCAGGGCGATCTGGACGTAGCCGGAGATGGCGGACAGGGGGTTGTTCAGTTCGTGGGCGACGGCGGAGATCAGCTGGCCGACGGCGGAGAGCTTCTCGGCTTGAATCAGCTGGGACTGAAGCTGAGCGTTCTTCTTGCGGTTCTGGTCCAGGTGCTCGGCCATCTCGTTGAAGGCGCCGGAGAGGGCTCCGAGCTCGTCCGTCCCGGTCTCCGCGATCCGGGAGGAAAGGTCCCCGGCCCCGATCGCTCGCGCGGCGGCCACGAGGGCCTCGATCGGGCGAGTGATCGACCGGACGAGAAGAAGGAGGATCCCGACGAGCAGGGCGCCGACCAGCAGGGCGGTGACGGCGGCGGCGTTCTTGACCGTCCGCAGCGGCCCCAGGAAATCATCGAGCGGGGCCTCGACGACGACGGTCCACGGGCGGCGGCTCAGAATTTTGGTGGCCTGGAGGAGGTTGTCTCCCGCAATCGCGGGGCGCCCGTCGAGGGTCACGCCGTCCGGCGCGCGGATGAGCGCCCGGCCGCGCTTGCCCACTTGGACGCCCGTCAGCAGCTCGCGCAGCTGGCCAAGGTCGTAGGCGAGGACCAGCATTCCCTTGAGCTCCCCGAGCTCGTCGCGTATGGGCTTGGCGAAATACAGGACGGGCCCGACGCCTTCCAGAGTCTCGATTCGCGAGACCCACCAGCCGTCCGCGGCCTCCTTGGCCAGGGCGAAGTCCGCCGCCGTAAATTCCGGCGGCGACCCGCCGCCGGGGCCCGGCGCGATCCGGCACACGACGCGCCCGCGCTGGTCGAGATAGAGGATGCGGGCGTAGGCGCGGCTGCGGTCGGAGAACCGGGCCAGCGAGCGCTCGAACTCGCGCCGATACGCCTCGGCCTCGTCGGAGAGCTGGAAATCGACGTTGCGGTAATAGTCCGCGATCAGCGGGCTCTCGGCCAGAGAGAAAAGGTCGCGGTAGCGCTGCTCGAGAAGTCCGTCGATATTGTCGGCGGTCGTCTTCGCCAGCAGCTGGATCTGCTGGTTGATCTCCCGGAGGATTTCCGCGCGCGCCAGGTTGTACTGGAGCCAGACGATGCCGCCGACCGCGAGGATGACCGGCGGAAGAATGGCGGCCAGGAGCTTCCCGGAAAGGCGCGACGGGAGAGAGATCTTCATTTCGCCGGCGGCGTCATCCTTTCGTGTAGACGATGTCGGGATTCCGCATGTCCAGGGCCGGAGTAAAGACCGAGAGGACCTCCACGCCGGCCGCGCCGGCGTGGAATTCATGCGTCGTCTTCGGCGGCAGAAAGACATAGTCGCCCTTCCCGCATCGACGGCGCCGGCCGCCGATGCGCGCGTCGAGGCTCCCTTTCAGGACGAGGATGAACTCGGACGTCACCTCGTGATAGAGCGGGGCGTGGGAGGCCCCCGGCTTCATCGCGACGCGCATGGCGGTGACCGGAGCACGCGGGCCGCCCCGGACGAGGAATTGGATGCCCAACGAGCCGAAGGCACGCTCCGCCCCCCGCCCCAGGCTTCCGTATTCAACGCGCTTTTTCTTCGGCCGCATCGGGAGAACTCCTTGAAAAGTCGGGCATGCCGGTGACGGCTGGGACGAACTGGACGCTCTTGCGAACTCCATATGTCTTGACGCGCTGGTAGGTGAAGACGCCCAGAGCCTGGTCGTGGACGCGGCGATCGAGCTCCGCGCCCACGCGATCTTGTTCGGCCGGATCCAGCGTCGCGACCATCTTTTTCAACAGGGCGTCGAAGACCGGGTCCTTCGTGATGCTGTACGGAGAGCGCGAGGAGAGAAAGATGAACTGGATGAAGAACGAATGGGCCAAGGGATCCGGGCACCCCCCGAACGTGAAGTCCCAAATGCGCTTTTGGATGTCCGAGATGACCTCGGCGTCGGTCGTGGGCCGGGTCTCCAGTTCGATGCCGACCTTGCGCAGCTGGGCGGCGACGATCTTCATCGTCCGCTCCCCCTGCGCCTTGACCACGACCTTGAGCTTCAAGCCGTGCGGATATCCCGCTTCGCGGAGCAAAGCCCGCGCCCTCTTCGGATCGTACGGGTAGGGCCGGAGTTCGCGATCGTGTCCGATCTCCCCCGGCATCGTGAGGCTGGCCAGCGGGCGCGCGTTGCCGAGAACGTCGTAGCGGATCAGAGCGTCCTTGTCGATGGCGTAATTGATCGCGCGTCGGACGCGCACGTCCGCCAACGGGCCGCTGCTGATGTTGACGCTGGCGCCGACCGTGTAGAAGCTTTCCTTCTTGACGACCCGGGCGCCCTCGCTCTGCATGACCTTGAGCGTGTCCGTTCCGGGAAGCTCGGTGACCACGTCGACGTCCCCCCGCAGGAGCCCCGCCACCTGCTCCGCCGTCGGGAGAAAGAGGAACGCCAATCCGTCGAACTTCGGCCGCCCCGCCCAATAATCGGCGTTGGCCTCCAGAACGAGCTCCTTTTTCTCCCAATGCGCGAATCGGAAGGCCCCGGTCCCGACGGGATGCGCGGCAAACCCGTCTTGGCCGCCGCGCGACGCGGCGAGAGGCGGGACGATGACGACGAGCGCGGCGAGACGGTTGAGGAGTATGCCGTCGGGGAATTTGGTGCGGATTCGGACGGTCAACGGCGAGACGACCTCGGCTTTTTCGATCGAGTCGAGAAACCCGGCGCCGGGAAAGGCGGTTTTCGGATCGATCAGGCTCTCGATGCTGAAGCGGACGGCTTCGGCGTCGAACGGTTCGCCGTCGTGAAAACGCACGCCCGGCCGGAGCTTGAACTCGACGGTCAGCGGATCGACGCGAGTCCAGGACACGGCCAGCGCCGGCTCGATGCGCCCCGCGGGGTCGAAGCGCACGAGCCCGTCGAAGATCTGGCGGATGATCGTGTAGTTCTTCTCGGAGAACTGCCGGCGCGGATCGAGCGTCACGGGGGCGACCACGTCGTCGCAGACGCGCAGGACGCGCGGCGGCGCGGCCGCCCGGGCCGCGCCCGCCAGCGCGAGAAGGATCAAGGACGCCGTCATTGCCGTCATTCTACCATTCGAGCGAACGCCGACCCTTCCGGGTTTCAGGCCTTGCGGCCGACGACAGCCAGCGACGGGAACGGGCTCTCGACGGCGATCGGGATCGCCGAGACGGCGCGAAAGCCCGCGTGCTTCAGCCAGCCGCGGTATTCGCGGGAGGTGTAGGCCTTCCCCTTGCCGGTGAACACGAGCAGGTGGACGTTGAGCAGGGCGGAGAACTTGGGCCCCGTGCGGTCCGGCCCGATCACGTAGTCGTGGATGACCAGGCGCCCGCCGGGGCGGAGCGCGCGCCACGCCTTGGCGACGAGAAGCCGGTTGACCGCCTCGCTCTCGACGCGCGTCACGTTGGAGATGAGGACGAGGTCGAACTCCTCCCGGCCCAGTTCGTCGCGCAGGTAGTCCGCGGCGCGGAAGCCGAATCGGTCCGCCCTCGGGTGGTCCTTGAGCAGGCCGCGCGTCACCGCCAGGGCCTTGGGCAGATCGAGGAGGACCGCCGCGAGGCCGGGCGCGCGCTCGACGAAAGCGGCGCTGAAATTCCCGGCGCCGCTGCCGACGTCGAGGCTGCGCTCGACGCCGGTCCAGTCCAGCTTGCGCGCGAGCTCTCGCGCGGGATGACGGGTGATGTCTCCCATCGCCTTCAGGTAGTCGGCCGTGAAGAAGTCGCGTCGGATCCAGTCCTTCAAGCCCAGCCGAGGGCGGCCGGTTCTCATGACTTCCTTGAGGTCCGACCAGGCGTCCCAGGTGTGCTCCTGATATTTCAGATTCGACGCCACCGAGTCGGGGCTTCCCGCGACCAGGAGGCGGCGCCCGGCGCGCGTGTTCGCGTAGCGGTTTCCCCGCTTGGCGAGCCAATCCAGCGCCACGAGAGCGTCCAGCACGCGGCGCACGGCGGGGGCGTCGAGCTTGAGCCGCCGAGCGAGCTTCTCCGGCTCGTCGACGCCCTTTTCAATCCAGGTGAAGAGATCGTAGTGGAGCGCGGCCAGCAGCGGCTTGGAGCTCCGGTACGCCATCGCCAAGTCGGCGAGGCGTCCCAGATCGGCGTAGTAGGCGGTGCTCATGGTGTCCCCCGTATCATGCGGCGGCCAGTTCCTTCTGAATGGTTTTCACGCGCGCGCCCATCGGCGGGGCGTCGCCCATCTCGGTCAGCACGTCGATGACGGCCGGCCGGCGCGCGGCCCGCGCGGCCTCCAGCGCCTCGGAAAGCTCTCCCGGCCGCTCGACGCGGAACGCCTCGGCGCCGAGACCCCGCGCGACGGCGGCGACGTCGATCGGGCGGCGGAAGAGGGAGCTGCAGAACTTCCCGCCGTACAGCGCGCGCTCGCCGTGGTAGATCATCCCGTGGCCGCCGTTGTTGACGACGACCCAGATCACCGGCGCGTCGTTCTCGACCGCCGTGTGGACTTCCATGCCGTTCATCGCGAACGAAGCGTCGCCGCTCAGAGCGACGACGGTCCGCTCCGGACACGCCAGCTGGGCGCCCACGCAGCCCGCGACGGCGTAGCCCATCGAGGCGAGCCCCATGTTGACGAAGAAGCTGTTCTCTTGATAGATCGGGAAGTGGCGGCCGACCCAGGAACGGATCGAGCCGTTGTCGACGAAGAGCATCGCGTCGCGCGGCAGCGCGGCGCGCAATTCGCGCAGGACGTGCTGGGGCTGCAGCCCCCCCGCGGGGGCGCGGATTTCCGCCGCCGGGCGCGGCGGCGCGGGGCGCGCGGCCGGGGCGCTCCCGTCCGCGCGGAAGCGGCGCTCGGCTTCGTAGGCCATCTCGACGAGGATCGCGCGGGCGTCTCCGACGAGCCCGACGGCCGCGGGAAAGTTCCGGCCGATCACCTCGGGATCCACGTCGATCTGAAGGAGGGTCTTCCCGGCCAGGCGCGGATCGTAGCCGCAAGACGAGACCTCGCCCAGCGAGCTGCCGACGACCAGGAGAAGATCGGTCTCCGGGCCGAGGACGTACTCGCGCGTTTCCGGGCTTCCCGACGGCCCCAGCACCCCCAGCGAGAGCGGATGATCCTCGGGGAGGCAGCCCTTGGCGCGGAAGCTTGTCGCCACCGGCAGGCTCAGCCGCTCCGCCAGCGAGCGCAAGGCGCGCCACGCGCGGGCCCCGTTGACTCCGTGGCCGGCGAGCACGACGGGGCGGCGGGCCCGCAAGAGCCGGTCGACCGCGGCGCGGACGGAAAATCGGTCGAAGGTTCCTGCCGGGAAACGGCCGCGCGCGGGCGGCGCCGCCTCCTCCTCCACCGCCTGCGTGATGTAGTCCAGCGGGATGCTGACATGGACGGGGCCGGGTCGGCCGCTCTGCATGACGCGCAGGGCGGTCCGGATGGTCGCGCCGAGCCGGCCGGGATGGTGGACCATGGTGCTCCACTTGGTGACCGGCTTATAGAGGCCGACGAGATCGACGATCTCGGGGCTGCTTTCCTGGAACGCGCCCATCCCGAATTGATGGGTCGGCACCTGCGCGGTCAGGAGAAGAACCGGAATCTGATCCACGTAGGAGACCGCGATGCCGGTCAGCGCGTTCGTCGCGCCCGGCCCGGTCGTCGTGCAGCAGACGCCGATGCGCCCCGTGGCGCGCGCGTAGCCGTCGGCCATGAACGCCGCCCCTTCCTCGTGCTTGACCAGCACGGGCTTGATGCGGCCGCGGGCATAAAGCGCCTCATACAAGGGGATGATGGGTCCGCCGGGTATGCCGAAGATATGCCCGACGCCCTCGTGTTCGAGGTGATCCAGCAGGACGTGGACGGCCGGCTTGGCGCCCATGGGGAGGTCGAGCGCGGCTTCCCGCTACCGCTCCGCGGCCGCGGGAGCGGCGAGGCCGAGGAGCTCATCGGCCGCCGCGAGGAGTTCGGGCAAGTCCAGGGGCTTGCGCAGAAAAAAGTCGATCTTGGCCGTCTGCGGTTTCTTCTCGTTGAACGGCGGCTTCTTCCCCGAGATCGCGAGGATCTTGATGCCCCGCGTCTCGGGCTTTGATTTCAGCACGCGGCAGACCTGCATGCCGTCCATTTTGGGCAGCACGATGTCCAGGATCACGAGGTCCGGCGGAGCCTGGCCGATGCGGATCAGCGCCTCGATGCCGGTGTGGCACGTCTCGGCCTCGAAGGCCGCGCCCCGGCGGGAGAAGACGCGCTCGATGACGCGCGCGACCTCCGCGTCGTCGTCGACGATCAGAACCCGCCGAGGGCGCGCCGAAAGCTCGGGCGGGACCGGAATGCCGAACTTCTTCAAGAAGACGAGCAGGTCCTCCCGCGTGACGCGGTGGTGCCCGCCCGGGGTCGAGTACGAGCATTTCAGTTTTTCGCTGGTGATCCAGTTTCCCACCGTCGATGGGTACACGTCGCAGAATCTGGCGATGTCGTGGGTCGTGTAGGTGCGCTCGGTCATGGTTGCTCGGTATTGGTCGTTTACTGCGTTTAATGAGTATACTCCGAATCGAATTTTCAGGTCAACGATATTATCGTACAATCCCTCCCATGACGACCGGATCGCCCAAGCGCCAGCGCGTCCTCGTGGTGGATGACGACGCGGAGCTTCGCGGAGCCTACCGGCGGTTCTTCGAGGAGCTCCATCCCGACGAGTTCGCCGCCGAGTTCGCCGCCGACGGCGAGCAGGCCCTCGGCGTCCTGAACCACGAACCCATGGACGTTCTCGTTCTGGACTGGACCCTGCCCGGCATCTCCGGCGCGAGCCTGGCCAAGGCCCTTCGCGCCCACGCGAAGACTCGCTCGCTGGGAATCCTGATGGTCACCGCGCGCGCGGCTCCGGCGGAGACGGTTTTCGCGCTGGAGTCGGGAGCCGACGATCATCTGGCCAAGCCCTTCGATTGGAGCGTTCTGCTGGCCCGCCTGCGCAGCCTGGTCCGGCGAAGAGCTTTGACCTTCGACCGGCACAAGACGAAGCTGTTCCCGGGGCTGGAACTCGACCTTGACGCGGATCGCATCGAGGTCGACGGCGTCCCCGCGCGGCTGACGCGGAAGGAAATGGCTTTGTTCAAGGTTTTTCTCGCTCGGCCCGGCATGCTGCACGAACAGCGCTATCTTTGGGAGGCCGCCTGGGGCTACGAGGCCGACGGCTGGGAGCGGACTCTCACGGTGACGCTCTCCTCGCTCCGGAAAAAGATCGGCCCCAAGTGGGGCGCGCGGCTCAAGACGCATGCGGGACGCGGCTACCTCTTCGACCCGAATCTTTGACCTTTTTTTGACCTTCAGGGTGTATCCTGAAGGGGTCATGGCCGCCGATCCCGAAACGCTCCGCCGAGAAGCCCTGGAATACCCGGCCGCGCTTCTTCAGCTCTCGTCCGAGATGCTGGCGACCATCGATGACGCGGGCCGCGTCAAGAGCCTCAACCTCGCCTGGGAAAATGCCCTCGGAATTCCCCTCGTGGAATTGCGCGCGTCGCCCTTCTGCGGCTTGTTCCACGCGGACGACCGGGAGATGCTCCGGGGCGCTCTTCAAGCCCTCTCGCGGGGCGAGGTCGTTGCGCCGCTGGAGGCCCGCGGGCGGCGGCGCGACGGGGCCGACGTCTGGATTTCCCTCCGGCTGGCGGCGCTGCCGGCATACCGGGTCTACCTCGTCGCAGGCCGGGACGTCACGGAGCTGAAGGCGGAGCGGCAGGAGCGGAACGACGCCGGCAGGATGTCCGAGCTCGGATTCCTGGCGTCGCTCATCGCTCACGATTTCAACAATGTCCTGTCGGTCATTCTCGCCTGTTCGTGCATGCTCCGGGAAAATCCCGCGCTGACGCCGGAACATCTGCGCGATCTGGATGATCTGAGCGGCGCCGTGCGTCACGGCACGGAATTGGTCAAGCAGGTGCACGCCTTCGGCCGCGCGAAGCCGCTGCCGGAAGACGCGGACCTCAACGAGGTCGTCGCTCGGATGGATTGGCTTCTGCGCCGCCTCGGGCGAGGCAGCATCACGGTGAATCTCGCGCTGGCGCGCGGCTTGGGGCGCGTGCGGGCCGAAGCGATTCAAGTCGAGCAGGTCCTCTTAAACCTCGCGCTCAACGCCCGGGACGCGATGCCTTCGGGAGGAGAGCTTTCCATCGAGACCGCGGACATCCGAGGCGCGGCGGCGTTCCGCGCGATCCAGCCGCCGATCCCTCCGGGAGACTATGCGCGCCTTTCGGTGATCGACGACGGGCGCGGGATTTCCCCGGAGATGGAGGCGAGGATCTTCGAGCCGTTCTTCACCACGAAGCCGGGCGGCACGGGGCTCGGACTTTCCTCCGTGCGCCGGATCGTCGAGCAGTGCGGCGGCCACGTCCGCGTGCGCCGCCGCCCCGGCAAGGGGACGGCCTTCGAGGTCTATTTCCCGCGCCCTTGACAGCCGCGCTCCATTGTGATACATTCCTATGGGATAATAGTTATCGAATAGGAGGGCGCATGAACGCCAGCATCGGCCTCAAGGAGTCGTCGCGCGCGAAGCTTCTCGCCCGGCTGGACGCGGTCCTCGCCGACGAGTATCTGCTCTACACGAAGACCCGCAATTTCCACTGGAACGTCGTCGGCCCCCGCTTCAACGACCTGCACAAGTTCTTCGAGGCGCAGTACGAGGTCCTCGACGGCTTCGTCGACGGCGTCGCCGAGCGCTCGCGCGCCCTCGGCGGACGCTCCCTGGGCTCGATGAAGGAGTTTCTTTCCCGCGCCCGCCTCAAGGAGTCGGCCGGCCGCTCGCCCAAGGCCGACGCGATGCTCGGCGAACTCCTGGGCGACCACGAGGCCCTGATCCGCTCGCTGCGCGCGGACGTCGACGAGTCGGGCCGCCTGGGCGACCAGGGCACGGCCGACTTCCTGACGGGGCTCCTGGAGGAGCACGAGAAGATGGCGTGGATGCTCCGGAGCTTCGCATCCTAAGGAAGGCCCATGAAGAACCGCGATGAAGTGCGCGCGCTGTTCCGCGCCAAGAAGGTTCCCCTGACGCACCAGCGCCTCGCCGTCTACGAGGAGCTCTCGGCGCGCCGGGACCATCCCAGCGCGGAGTCCCTGTACGAATCGCTGAAGAAGGCGTACCCGAGCCTGTCGCTGGCGACCGTCTACAAGACGCTCCAGACCCTTCACGAGATGGGCATGGTGGCGCGCGTGGACTCGCCCACGGCTCAGGCCCGCTACGACGCGATCACGGACACCCACCACCACGCGGTGTGCGCCGCGTGCGGGAAGATCGAGGACCTGTTCGATCCCCGCCTGGACCGTCTGCCGGCGCCGAAGGCCGGCGGCTTCAAGATCGAGGGACATTCCGTTCACTTTCACGGCTTGTGCGCCAAGTGCGCCAAGACCGGGCGTTCCCAGCAGGAATAGACGCAAAAGGAGACAAGACCATGGCCGACACTCTCGTTCAGAAGGACGCGCCGGACTTCAAAGCCCAGGCGCTCGTCGGGAAAAGCTTCAAGGAGATTCAGCTCGCCGACTACAAGGGAAAATGGGTCGCGCTGTTCTTCTACCCGCTCGACTTCACCTTCGTCTGCCCCACGGAGATCACCGCCTTCTCCGACCGTCACGACGAGTTCAAGAAGCTGGGCTGCGAGATCGTGGGCTGCTCCGTCGACAGCCAGTTCTCGCACCTGGCGTGGGCCAACACCCCGCGCAAGGAGGGCGGCCTGGGCGAGATCAAGTACCCGCTGCTCGCCGACATCACCAAAAAGATCGCCCGCGACTACGGCGTGCTGGTCAACGACGCGGTCGCCCTGCGCGGCCTGTTCCTGATCAACCCGAAGGGCAAGGTCGCCTACTCGGTGGTGCACGACCTCGGCGTGGGACGCTCGGTCGACGAGACTCTGCGCGTGATCGCGGCCTTCCAGCAGGTCGAGAAGACCGGAGAGGTCTGCCCCGCCAATTGGACGAACGGCAAGAAGACCATGAAGGCCGACCCGGTCAAGTCCAAGGAGTACTTCGCGGCCGCCGCCTAACCTCTCGCCCGACGAAGACCGAGCCGGCCCCGGAAGACCTTCCGTGGCCGGCTTCCGTTTGATCTCGCCCCCCTTCCCGCGGTCCGGAGAAAGTGCTAGGATTTGCGGCAGTTAAAACAGGAGAAATATGCAGCCGACCCCCAATCCGCTGATGAACCTCGTGCCGATCGTCGCCATTTTCGCGATCTTCTACTTCCTGCTCATCCGCCCGCAGCAGAAGCAGCAGTCCGAGCACGACGCCATGCTCAAGAACCTCAAGGTCGGCGACAAGATCCTGACCTCCGGCGGCCTGTACGGCACGATCACCGGGTTCAAGGGCGACGATCTCGAAGTCCAGTTCTCCCAGGCCGTGAAGCTCACGGTCAACCGCCCCGCCGTCTCGCGCCTCGTCTCGTCGGACGCGGCCGTCAAGACCGGCACGCTCGTCTAAGCTCCTCCAAGGACCGAACGAAATGCCCAAAAACCCGCAGTGGAAGTGGATCGGCCTCCTCGGCCTGGTCCTCGGCGCGCTGTTCCTTCTCTACGATTCGGTCAACTGGTACATGCTGGACTCCGCCGAGCGCGCCAAGCGCGAGGCCCTGCGCGACCGGCCGAAGTACCTCGTCAACCTCGGCCTCGACCTGAAGGGCGGCACGCACATGGTCATGGAGCTCGAGGTCGACAAGCTCGACGCCAAGACCACGCTCAACGACGCGATGAGCCAGGCCATCGAGATCATCCGCAACCGCGTCGACCAGTTCGGCGTGGCCGAGCCGCTGATCGTGCGCCAGGGCCAGCGCTGGATCGTCGTCCAGCTGCCCGGCGTGACGGACTCCGCGCACGCCAAGGAGCTCGTCGGCAAGACCGCGCTCCTCGAGTTCCGCATGGTCGACGAGAGCGAGAAGGGCAAGGCCGCCCTCAACAAGATCCTCGAGAGCGGAAACCCCTTCGTCGGGACCGCCGTCTCGACCGCCGCCGCCAAGCTCGTCCCCGCGGGCATGAGCCTGTTCGCCGGCAAGGACGGCGCGGCCTACCTGCTCGGCAACGACGTGCCGCTGACCGGAGCCCAGCTGGAGACCGCCAAGGTCGGCACCGGCGGCGACTACGGCGCGCCCGTCGTCGACTTCAAGTTCAAGCCCGAGTTCGCCTCCAAGTTCACGGCGCTGACCGCCGCCAACGTGGGCAAGCGCATGGCCATCGTGCTCGACAACGTCGTGTTCTCGGCCCCGCTGATCAAGGGCCGCATCCCGGGCGGCAGCGGCTACATCGAGGGGCAGTTCACCCCCGAGGACGCCAAGTCCCTGGCCATCGTCCTGCGCGCCGGCGCCCTGCCCGCTCCGGTCAAGGTCATCGAGGAGCGCGTCGTCGGCCCCACGGTCGGCGAGGATTCCATCAAGGACGGCCTGCGCTCGAGCATCATCGGGTTCTCGCTCGTGGTGCTGTTCATGCTGGTCTACTACCGGGCCTCCGGGTTCGTGGCGATCATCGCGCTCGGCCTCAACCTCCTGCTGATGCTGGCGACGATGTCGTATTTGCGCTCGACTTTGACCCTGCCGGGCATGGCCGGCATCATCCTGTCGCTGGCCATGGCCGTCGACGCCAACGTGCTGATCTTCGAGCGCATCCGCGAGGAGCTGCGCCTGGGCAAGCCCGTGCGCACGGCGATCTCGGTCGGCTACGACCGCGCTTTCTCGGCGATCATCGACTCGCACGTGACCTCGCTGATCTCCAGCGCCTTCCTGTTCCAGTTCGGCACCGGCCCCATCAAGGGCTTCGCCGTCACGCTGACCATCGGCCTGATCCTGTCGCTGTTCACCGCGATCGTGGTGACGCACATGATCTTCGACTGGTATCTGTCCCATAACGACGTCGAGGAGCTCTCGATCTAATGGAAATCTTCAAGAAGCCGAACATCGACTTCATCGGGCTGCGCTGGTACCCGATCGGGGCCTCCGTCCTCGTCGTGACCCTCGGCCTGGCCGCCATCGCGATCAAGGGGTTCAACTACTCGATCGAGTTCACCGGCGGCGCGCTGATCCAGGTCAGCTTCCCCGCCGGCTCGAAGGCCGACGTCGACGGCGTGCGCAAGGCCCTCGAGGGCCAGCATCTCGACGTCGAGGTCCAGTCCGTCGTGGCCGACCATCCGACCTTCATGCTGCGCGAGAAGAGCACCGAGGACGAGGCCGCCGTCACGGCCTTCGCCGACAAGTCGATGGACATCCTCTCGAAGTCCTACCCCGACGCCAAGCCCAGCCTCGACCGCAAGGACGTCATCGGCCCCGTCGTCGGCAAGGACCTGCGCCAGCGCACGCTGTGGGCGATCTTCTGGAGCCTGTTCGGCATCGTCTGCTACGTGGCCTACCGCTTCGAGAACCCCATCTGGGGCATCGCCGGCGTCGTGGCGCTGTTCCACGACGTCATCGGCGTGGCCGGCATCTTCGCGCTGCTCGGCCTGCAGGTCGACCTGCTGATCGTGACGGCGCTGCTGACCATCGCCGGCTACTCGATCAGCGACACGATCGTCATCTTCGACCGCATGCGCGAGAAGATGCACACCGAGCGCGGCCTGCCGCTCGACGTGCTGATCAACTCCTCGATGAACGAGACCCTGTCGCGCACGGTCATCACCGTCCTGCTCGTGCAGATCGTCTGCGTGGTCCTGTACGTCTCGGGCGGGCCCGTCCTGCGCGACTTCGCGTTCGCCATGGTCATCGGCAACATCTTCGGAACCTACTCCTCGATCGGCGTCGCCGCCCCCCTCGTCTTCGAGTACCAGGTCCGCATGGGCGGCAAGAAGGTCTCGTCGCCGTCCTCGGGCTCGGCGTCCTCCGCCCCGGCGGTGAAGGTCAAGGCGAAGGACGGAGGCCGGCGGCGACCGTGAGGAAGATCAAGGGCTTCAAGCTCGTCCTGAGGCCCCACGAGGTCAAGCGCCGCGCCCGGAAGGCCGGCGTCGACCTCGAGGCCGCGGGCCTGACCGAGCCGGTCCTGATCAAGACCCTCGACCGCCTGGCCAAGGCGGTCGTCCCCGGCGTGCTGTTCGACACCTTCGGCCATCCCGATCCCGACCAGTCCGTGCTGTCGCCCCTGCCCGGACTGGCCTACAGCCTGATCCTGGCCTCGCTTGGCGAGGGCTTCCCCGCCGCCGTGCGGGAGAACGAGGCCTCCCTCCCGCCCGCGCTGTGGCCCGTGCTCGAGGAGACCGGGCTCGACGAGTGCGTGCGCTTCGCCTCGAACATCATCGCCGACGAGGCGGAGAAGGACAACTGCGAGCTCTCGCCGATCACGGAGCTCTCCGAGTCTCCGGCGCTGGAAGCCGTGGTGCGCAAGCTCGACGGCGCCAAGCTCGGCGTGTCAATTCACGGCGAACGGGGCCTTCACCCGTCGGCCTCGGTCGCCGTGAGCCTCTCCTGGCTCGCCAAGTCCAAGGCCAAGGGCCGCAAGTAGTGCTCCGCCGCGCCGTTCCCTACCTGGCCTACGCCTACGTCTCTCTCGTCGGCTGGACCACGCGCCTGACCACCGTCCGCGGCTCCATCCGCGACGGCCTGAAGGCGAAGAACCGGCGCTTCATCTACGCGTTCTGGCACCAGCGCCAGGTGTTCTTCACGTGGGCCCACCGCGGCGCGGGCGCCGCGGTCTTGGTCAGCCGCTCCAAGGACGGCGAGATGATCGCCGAGACCATGCGCCTGTCGGACATCGCCGCCGTCCGGGGCTCCTCGTCGCGCGGGGGTGCCGCCGCCGTGCGCCAGCTCATGGAGGTGATGGGCCGGGGCTTCGACATCGGCCTCACGCCCGACGGCCCCAAAGGCCCCGCGCGCGAGGTCAAGGACGGGGTCGTCTACCTCGCGCAGAAGCTCGGCGCGCCGATCGTCCCCATCACCAACGCCCTTTCCAACAAGATCGAGATCGCGAGGGCCTGGGACCGCTTCCAGGTTCCGCTCCCGTTCGGCCGAGGCGTCGTGGTCTACGGCGAGCCCATCGAGGTCGGCCCCGGCGACGACCTGGCCGCGAAGGCCGCCGAGGTCAAGGCGTCCCTCGACCTCATCACGGAGGAGGCGGACCGCCTCGTCTCATGAGCGCGCTCCTGCTCGCTCTCGAGACGCTGCTCGCCCCGTTCGCCGCGCTGGGCGTCGTCCTGGCCTTCCTGCTCTCCCGCCGCCGCGGCCTGCTTTCGGACCTCGCCTCCGAGCTTCCCGAGCGCCTGGGCGGCCTTTCCGACGCGGGCCGCGTGCGGCTGATGGGGCGGCGCGTGTGGTGGCTTCACGCCGCGTCGGCCGGCGAAGTCGGAGGACTTTCGCCCCTGATCGAGAGGCTCTGGGAGCGGAACGACGGCTCCGTCGTGCTCGTCACGACCACGACGGCCGCGGGCCGCGAGGCCGCGCGGCGCAATCCCCGCGTCGCCTGGGCCCAGCTCGCCCCGCTCGACGCGTGGCCGTGCGTCGCGCGCTTTCTTTCGCAGGCCAAGCCCGCGCGCCTGATCCTCACGGAAACGGAGCTTTGGCCCAGCACCATCCTGCTCGCCGCCCGCGCGGGCCTGCGCCCGGTCCTCATCAACGCGCGCCTGACGGAGCGCAGCCTGCCGCGCTACCGCGCGGCGGCCTTCCTCCTGCGCCCGGCGCTCGAGGCGCTTTGGCTCGTGCTCGCGCAGCGCGAGCCCGCCGCCGAGCGCTTCCGCGCGATCGGCGCGCCGCGCGCGAGCGTCCGAGTCCTCGGCAACACCAAGTACGACCGCGCCCCGGCGCATCCCGACGAGACCGCGGCCGCCGGCGTGCTGGAGGTCCTCGGCTGGCCGCGCGCGCCCCTCTTCGTCGCGGGGAGCACCCACCCCATCGAGGAAAGCGCCGTGCTCGACGCCTTCGAGAGCGCCGCCGCCGAGCTCCCGGCCCTGCGCCTGGTCCTCGCGCCGCGCCACGTCGAGCGCGCCGAGGAGCTTGCGTCCCTGCTGGCCTCGCGCGGCATGCCGTTCGCGAGATACTCCGCCCTGGGCGAGGCCGCCCGCGGCGCCCGCGTTCTCGTGCTCGACGCGATGGGCGTGCTGCCCTCGTTCTGGACCAAGGCGTCGGCCGCCTTCGTCGGCGGGACCTTGGTCCCCGTCGGCGGCCACAACCTCCTCGAGCCCGCCGCCGCGGGCGCGCCGGTCCTGTTCGGCCCCCACACGCGCTCCATCGAGCACCCCGCGGCGCTCCTTGAACGCGAAGGCGGCGGCATGCGCGTCGCCAACGCCGCCGCGTTGGGCGCCGCGCTGCGCGGACTGCTCGCCGATCCCGTCCGGGCGAAGGCCGTCGGCGCCAAGGCGCGGGAATTGTCCGGGCGCCTGCGCGGCGCGAGCGACCGGGTCCTCGCCGCGCTCGATTCGCCTCGAGATTGAGCCCGCCGGCTTCGGCCGCTCCGTCTCCGCGCCGAAATGATAAAATCATCCGTTGCCACACAAAATCCTCGTCATACGCCTCTCCTCGCTGGGCGACGTCGTCCTCACCGGCCCGGTTTATAAGAGCCTGAAGGCGCATTGGCCGGACGCGCGCGTGAGCGTCCTGGTCAAGCCTCAGTTCGCGGCCGTGCTCGAGGGGCATCCCGGCGTCGACGAGGTCGTCGTCTACCGCGGCTTAAGCTCCGCGCTGGCGCGCATCCGCGCCGGGGGCTTCACGCACCTCCTCGACCTGCACGGCAATCTCCGCTCGCGGCTGATCCGCGCTCTGTCGGGCGTCCCCCGGCAGGCCGCCTACCGCAAGGACGCCCTCGCGCGGCGCCTGTTCGTCGCCTTCGGGCTCCCCTCGCCGTCGCTCCAGCGCCACACCGTGGACCGCTATTTGGAGGCCCTCTCGGCCTGGGGCGTGCCGGTCGAAGGCGAGCCCGCGCTGACGCCCTCGGACTGGGGCGGCCGCGGCGACGGCGCCGGAGCGCGCAGCGTCCTCGTGCTCCAGACGTCGTTCCTGGGCGACAGCCTGCTGACGCTCCCCCTCCTGCGCCGCCTGAAGGAGAGCCTGCCCGGAGCGCGCGTGAGCGTGCTCACGCTCCCGAAGAACGCCGGAGTGTTCCGCGGAAGCCCCTGGGTCGACGAGGTCCTCCTCGACGACAAGCGCGGCCGCCACGGCGGCCCGCTCGGCGCGTGGAGGATCGCCGGCGAGCTTAAGACCCGCGGCTTCGACCTGGCCGTGATCCCGCACCGCTCCTTCCGCTCGGCGCTCGTGGCCTATCTGGCCGGGATCCCCCGCCGCGTCGGCTTCGCCGCCAGCGCGGGGAGGTTCCTGCTCACCGACACCGTGCCCTTCGCCTGGCTCACCCACGATCTGGAGCGGAACCTCGCCCTCGCGCGCCCGCTCGGCGGCGCCTCGGCTCCCGTCCAAGGAGAGGCCCGCTACATCGTCCCCGCCCCGCCGTCGGACGCCTTGCAGACTCGCCTGGCCGAGGCCGGCGTCGCCCCCGGCGCGCGCCTGGCCGGGGTGCACCCGGGCGCGGCCTGGGAAACGAAGCGCTGGCTTCCCGAGCGCTTCGCCGAGCTGTGCCGCCGCCTCAAGGCTGCGGGCGTCACGCCGGTGCTCGTGGGCGGCCCCGGCGACGCGGCGCTGGGCGCCGAGATCGCGCGCGCTTCCGGCGCGGCGGACCTCGTCGGCAAGACCGATCTCGAGGAGCTGAAATCCTTGATGGGCCTGCTGGCCCTGTTCGTGACCAACGATTCCGGCCCCATGCACCTCGCCGCCGCCGCCGGCGTGCCGGTCGTGGCGGTCTTCGGCGCGACCACGCGCGAGCTCGGCTTCTTCCCGTACGGCTCGGGCCACCGCGTCGTCGAGGCCGACCTCGCCTGCCGCCCGTGCGGCCTCCACGGCGCCAAGTCCTGCCCGGAAGGACACTTCCTGTGCATGCGCCTGCTCAGCGTCGATCGCGTCTTCGAGGCCTGCCGTCAGGCCCTTTCGGCCGGAGCCCTCGCGTGAACATCGTCCATCTCGAAGACGAGCCCTGGGACTCGGGGATCGCCTCCTACGCGCTGAGCTTGGCCGCCGAGCAGTCGCGGCAAGGCCACGCCGTGACGGTCTGGGGCGTGAAGGGCTCGCCCGTGGTCCGGCAGGCCGCCGCGCTCGGCCTGGCCGCGCGCGCCTGGACGCCGGGCCCCGAGGGCTGGCTCGAGTTCGGAGCTCAGCGCCGCGAGCTCGCCGCGCTCGCCCCCGCCGTGGTCGACGCCCACACGGGCTCGTCCCACGCGCTCGCCCTGCTGACCGCGCCCAAGGGCGCGGCCGTGATCCGGCCGCGCGGCGACGCGCGTCCGGTGCACGCGCCGCCCCTGACGCGCGGGGCGGCCGGACGCCCGCAGCGCGTCATCGCGGCCCACGCGGCGATCGAGGCCCAGCTCAAGGCCGCCTTCCCGGGCACGCCCGCGTCCCTGGTCCATCAGGGGATCGAAGGGCCCGACGAGGCGGCGCCCATGCCCGGCGCCTCGCTCGTCGGCATCCTCGCGCGCCTGGATCCGGTGAAAGGCCACGAGGTCCTGATCGACGCCGCCGAATCGCTCAAGGCGGAGCTTCCGGGCCTGCGCGTGCTCTGCGCCGGCGAGGGCCAGCTCCAGAAGCGGCTGCTCTGGCAGCTGCCGGCGCGAGGGCTCGACGGCGTCGTGCGCTTCCTCGGCCGCGTGCCCGACCGCTGGGCGTTCCTGGCGGGCTGCCGCGTCGGCGTCGTCGCCTCCGTGGCTTCCGAGGCCGTGAGCCGCGCCGCCCTGGAGTGGATGGCGGCGGGACGGCCGCTGATCGCCACGCGCGTGGGCGGCGTCCCCGACCTCGTCGAGGACGGCGTCACCGGGCTTCTGATCCCGCCGGGAGACGCCGGCGCGCTGGCCGACGCCGTGAAAGCCCTGCTCGACGACCCGGAGCGCGCCGAAGCCATGGGAGCGGCGGGCCGCGCGCGCTGGCGGGAGCGCTTTTCGCTCGCGCCGTTCCACCAAAACACGATGAAGGCCTATGAAGAGGCGATCAACGATCTTTCACGTCGACGCTGAGCGCGGCTTCCGCGGCGGCGAGCGCCAGCTCCTGTACCTGGCGGCGGCCCTGCGCGCGCGCGGGCGGCGGAACGTCGTGTACGGCCGCGCGGGCGCGGAGCTCGAGGCCGAGGCCCGGCGGCAGGGCTTCGAGACGCGGACGCTCCCTTTTCTCAACGAATGGGATCCGATCTCGGCGTGGCGGCTGGCCGCCGACGCGAGGCGCGAGGACGCGGTGATCCACGCCCACACCGGCCACGCCGCGGGCCTCGGCGCGCTCGCGGCGCTGCGCGGCGTCCCCTTCGTCGCCCATCGCCGCGTGGACTTCCCCGTCGGCGCGCTCGCGCGCGCATTCAAATACGGCCGTGCCGGCCGGACCGTCGCCGTCTCGGGCGCCATCGCCGGCATTCTGCGCGCGTCGGGCCTGCCCGACGATAAGATCTCGGTCGTCCCCGACGGCCTGCCCGTCACGGCGGAAGAAAACGCCTGGACCCAGGCCGCTTCGGCCCCCTACGCCCCGCCCTCGCCCGCGGAGAAGGCGGAATGCCGACGCGGGTTCGCGGCCGAGCTCGGCGTCGATCCCGCCGCGTCTTGGGTCGGCAACCTCGCCGCCCTGGTGCCGCACAAGGACCACGAGACGCTCCTCGCCGCGGCGGTCGTCGTCCTGCTCAAGCGCCCGAGCGCGCGCTTCCTGATCGCCGGGCGCGGGCCCGAGGAGGCGCGCTTGGCCCGAAGCGTGCGCCGCATGGGCCTCTCCGGGAAGGTCCTGTTTCTCGGCCACCGCCCCGACCCCCTGCCGCTGCTCAAGGCGCTCGACGTCTACGTCCAGTCCTCGTGGGGCGAGGGGATGGGCTCGGTGCTGATCGAGGCCGCCGCCTGCGGCGTTCCCATCGCGGCGACGCGGGCCGGCGGCATTCCCGACGTCGTCGAGCACGAGGCCACGGGCCTGCTGGTTTCGCCGCGCGCGCCCGAGGCGCTGGCCGACGCGATCCTTGAGCTCCTCGCCAACCCCGAGAAGGCGCGCCGCCTCGCCGACGAGGGCCGGCGCCGCCTGCCGCGCTTCGGCCTGACGCGGATGGCCGCGGACATGGAGAAGATCTATGACTCCCTCGCTTAGATTGATCGGCTCCGACGGTTTTCTCGCATGGGAACCGATGAAAATCACGGCGGCGGTCGCGGCGGCGTTGGCGCTCTCCGGCTGCGCCACGCTGATGAACGGCACGACCCAGGCCATCAACGTGCAGACAACGCCACCGGGAGGAATCTGCACACTCAACGGCCGCGCGACGACGGCGCCAGGCTTTTTCATCGTCAAGCGCTCGGACTGGCAGGCTTCCATGAAGATATCCTGCACTCGTGAAGGCTACCTTCCGGCGACGTTCGATTTAAAGAACAACACGAGCGCATGGATCTGGGGCAACTTGCCGCTCGTCAATCTGCCCGGCCTGATCATCGACGCTAACACCCAAGCGGCGGCCTATCTCACGCCAGACATAGTTAAGATCGAACTCAAAAAGGCACCATGAAAATTCGCTTCGAGGTCGCCCTCTCTTGCTCCTACGGCTGGCCTGACTTCGGCGAGAGCGTGGAATCCGCCTCCGCCATGTCTAGCCCCGTCGTGTCGAAAAGGGGCGCGACATGAAGGAAAAGAAAATGGCCGGCGTCCCAGCCCAGCCGCATGACATCGGCGTCCTTCTTTCAAGCCTGCGCGAGGTCATCCAGACCGCCCGCCGACAGGCCCTTCGCGCTGTGGATGTGGTGCAGGTGCGAACCTGCTGGACCGTTGGGCGGCACATCGTCGAGTTCGAGCAGGGAGGAACCGCCAGGGCCGCTTATGGTACGCGTCTGCTCGCGGTTTTAGCCGAAAGCCTCGCCTCCGAGTTCGGCAAGGGCTTCGACGCCTCGAATCTGCGCTATATGCGCCAGTTCTACCAGTCGTTCCCAAATTGTGACGCACTGCGTCACGAATTGAGCTGGACCCATTATCGTTCCATGCTTCGGGTCGAAGATGTCAACGCCCGCTTGTGGTACATGAACGAGGCCGCCGACCAGAACTGGAGCACTCGCGCCTTGGATCGGCAAATCGGCACGCTCTACTACGAGCGTCTCCTGGCTAGCCCGGATCGCCGGCCTCTCCGCAAGGAAGCCTCGGCAAACCTCGCCGCAAGCCCCGCAACGCCCCGGGATTTCATCCACGATCCAGTCATGCTGGAATTCCTCGGTCTTCCCAACGCCGGAACGCTTCTCGAATCGAAGCTCGAAGACGCCCTGATCGGGAATCTCCAATCATTCCTTCTCGAACTCGGCAAGGGGTTCGCCTTCGTCGCGCGCCAGCAGCGCATCAGTACGGAATCCAAGAGCTTCTACCTCGACCTCGTCTTCTACAACCATCTGCTCAAATGCTTCGTCCTCTTCGATCTTAAAGCCGGAGAGCTCACCCATCAGGACATCGGGCAGATGGACATGTATGTCCGCATGTATGACGGCCAGCGGCGCGGCCCCGGGGACAATCCCACCGTCGGCATCATCCTTTGCGCCCAAAAGGACAAGTCCGTCGTTCGCTATTCCGTCCTTCACGGTCACGAACGCCTCTTCGCCACAAAATACAAGCTCGTCCTGCCTTCCGAGGAAGTGCTCCGCGCCGAGCTTGTCCGCGAACAGCTCGCGCTCGCGGCGCAGACCCCAGATCGTCCGAAGGGACCTCGCGGGAAGAAGAGGCCCCGTGCATGAGCACACGCGTCATGTCTCTTAGCGCCGTCCTGATCGCCAAGGACGAGGAGCGCGACCTCCCCGCCTGCCTGGAGTCGCTCAAAGGTCTCGCCTCGGAGATCGTCGTCGTCGTGTCCGAAGAGACGGCGGACAAAACCGAAGAGATCGCGCAAGCCGCGGGCGCGAAGGTTTCCCGGCGGAAGTTCGACGACTACGCCCGCCAGAGACAGGCGAGCCTGGAGGCCGCGACCGGCGAGTGGTGCCTGTGGATCGATCCGGACGAGAGGATCACCCCCCGCTTAGCCGAGGAAATCCGTTCGACTTTGTCGGGTTCGCCTGCGTCGGCCGCCTACGACATTCCCTTCGAGGTTCATTTTCTCGGCCGGACGCTTCGCTGGGGCGGGCTCGGCTCCGAATCCCACGTGCGCCTGTTCCGCCGCACGCAGTCGCGCTTCGTCGGCGGCGCTCTTCATGAAGGGCTTCAAACCCAGGGCGAAGTCGGGCGCCTTCACGGGAAGATCATTCATGAGCCGTACAAGACGATGGCCGAGTATGTCGAAAAGCTCGACCGCTACACGACGCTCGCCGCCGAGAAGCGCTTCGCCGCCGGCCAGCGCTTCACTCCCCTGCGGCACCTGATCCTGCCCTGGGAATTCTTCGCGCGCGCCGTCCTGAAGCTCGGGTTTCTCGACGGGTTCCCGGGCCTCGTTTGGGCCGGCCTGTCGGCCTTCCACAGCTGGCTCAAATATGTCAAATTGGGCGAGATGCAAAGGGAAGCCCTCAAGTGATCGCCGAGATCGCCGCCCTCGCCGGAGCCGCCGCCGTCGGCGCGAGCGCGCGCTGGAATTGGTGGCGGCCGGCCGTCTCCGACGGGATTCCGACGCTGATGTACCATAAGATCGGCGCGCCCCCTCCCGGCTCGAAGCTCAAGAAGCTGTGGGTCTCGCCCGAGGAGTTCCGCCGGCAGCTCGCCTACCTCAAAGAGAACGGCTACGCCGCGATCTCCTTCTCCGACTGGCGCGACGCCGAGAAAGGAATCAAGCCGCTTCCCGAAAAGCCCGTCCTGATCACCTTCGACGACGGCTACATGAACAACTACGAGCTCGCCTACCCGATCCTGCGCGAGTTCGGCATGAAGGGCTGCGTCTTCCTCGTCTACGAGACCATGGACAAGCACAACGCCTGGCACGACCCCGCCTCCGAGCCGTGGATGAAGATGCTGACCTGGGCGCAGATCAAGGAGATGCAGGACTCCGGCGTGATCGAGTTCGGCTCCCACACCATGCGCCACCGCAACCTCGCCGAGACCCCGCTCGACGAGGTCCGCTGGGAGCTGACCGAGAGCAAGCGCCGCCTCGAGGAGAAGCTCGGCCGCGAAGTCGTCGCCTTCGCCTATCCGTACGGCTCCGGCGCCTACAAGCCCGAGATCCGCGCCGCCGCGCTCCAGGCCGGCTACCGCTTCGACTTCTCCATCAAGCAGGGCATCACGCGCCTCCCGTGGAACCGGGAGCGCGAGGCCATACGCCGCCTCCTCGTCCGCGGCGACGACAACATGTTCGACTTCCACCTGAACATGACGCGAGGCCGCGCCCGCTTTTAACATAGGGGCCAGGCACGGAATTGACATTTTGACCCCGGAAACGCCCAAGAAGATCCTCGTCATACAGCTGCGGCGCCTCGGCGACGTGATCCTGACGACGCCGGCGCTCTCGGCGCTCAAGAAGAAATTTCCCGGCGCGACGCTGGATTTCCTCGTCGAAGCTCCCGGCGCCGAGGCCGTCGCCGGCCATCCCGCGATCGACGAGATCCTGACGTACGACGCCGCGGGCGCGCTCGGCGCGCTGCGATGGGCATTGAAGATCCGCGCGCGGCGCTACGACTGGGTGATCGACTTCCTCGCCAACCCGCGCACGGCCCTGCTGACCGCGCTGTCGGGCGCGGCCGTGAAGGCCGGTCCCGCGCACGTGCGCCGGAGCTGGGCCTACAACCATAAGATGATCCAGTCGCCCAAGGCCTGCTACGCGGCCCTTGAGAAGGTGCGCTGGCTGTCGGGGCTGGGCGTCGCGCCCGAGGACGCGCCCGCCCTGCCCCGGCTTTTCCTGGCCGAGAGGCCTTCGACGATCGAGAACGTCGTCGGCCTCGTGCCCCCCTCGCGGCAGGAGACGCGCCGCTGGCCGGCGGCCTCGTACGCGCGTCTCGGCCGGCTTCTGCGCGACAAGCACGGCTGCCGCCTCAAGGTCTTCTGGGGGCCCGGCGAGAAGGCGCTCGCCGACGAGGTCGTGCGCGGCATCGGCGCCGGCGCTTCGGCCATTCCCGAGACGCGCACGATCGCCGAGCTCGCGCGCGAGCTCGCCGCCTGCCGCGCGGTCGTGTCCAACTGCGCGGGCCCCAAGCACGGCGCCGGCGCGCGCGGCGTGCCGACCGGCCCGATCCACGGCGCGTCGGATCCGGCGTCCTGGACGCCGGTGCATCCGGACCACCGTTCCGTGCGCCTCGAGGAACTGGCGTGCATCGGCTGCCGCTCGAACGTCTGCCCGTACCACCTCGAATGCCTGACGCAGCTGCCGGCCGAGCGCGTTCTGCCCGCCGTCGAGCAGCTCCTGGCCCGCTCGGAGACCGCCGCGTGAACTGGACCAAGCGCCGCGCGCGCCTCAAGAGCCATCTCCCCGGAAAGACCCTGCTCGGCGCGGCGTCGCTGGCCTACGGCGCGGGCGTGCTCGGCCGCAAGGCGCTCTACGCCCTGAAGGTCCTCCCGCGCCGGCGGATCGGGGCGAAGGTGATCTGCATCGGCAATCTCACGACGGGCGGGACCGGCAAGACCCCCGCCGTCCTGCTCGCCGCCGAGACCCTGCGCCGCCGCGGCCACGAGGTCGCGATCGTCTCGCGCGGCTACGGCCGCGCCGCGGGGAAGAAGGAGGTCACCGTTCTCCTCGACGGGCGCCACACCGACTGGCGCCTGTGCGGCGACGAGCCGTGGATGATCCACCAGTCCCTGCTCGGCCAGGGCGTCCCGGTCCTCGTCTGCCCGGACCGCGCGAAGGCGGGCGAGCTCGCCGTCGAGATGTACGGCTCCCGCGTCGTGATCCTCGACGACGGCTTCCAGCACCTGAAGCTTCACCGCGACCTGGACGTCGTGCTGGTCAACGCGCGCGATCCGTTCGGCGGCGGCCGGCTCCTTCCGCTGGGCAACCTGCGCGAGCCCGTCTCCGCCCTGAAGCGCGCGCACCTGGTGATCGTGACGCACGCCGACCGCGTCACCGCGCCGGAGCTGACCGAGATCCGCGCGCAGATCGAGGCCGCGCACCCGGGAGTGCCGGTTCTCGAGTCGGCGCACAAGGCCGACCACGTGCTCGACGTCCGCACCGAGGAGAAGCATCCCCTGTCGAGCTTGAAGGGCAAGGCCGTCGTCGCGCTGTCGGGACTGGGAGATCCGCTCTCCTTCGAGGCCTCGCTCGAGGCGCTCGGCGCGACGCTGGCCCAGCGTTGGCGCTACCCGGATCACCACGCGTACACCGAGCGCGAGATGCGCTCCATCGCGGACCTGCGCGGCGGCCTGCCGGTCGTGACCACGTTCAAGGACTTCGTGCGCCTGCCCGCGAGCTGGCGCGAGGTCCTCACCGGAGAGATCCTCGTGCTGGGCATCCGCCTCGAGATCCTCAAGGGCCGGAACGTCTGGATCGACGCGCTTGACGCCCTGGCCAAGGACGCCGAGGGAGCCCGGCCGTGACGCGCCGTCCCGCCCTGGTCTTTGCCGCGGCCGCCCTGTCCGCCTGCGCGGTCCATCATCTCGCGACCGACCCCCAGC
>VFSW01002847.1_pt1 | contig 26045 bp, 25 predicted proteins | sample 5358111 | NCBI WGS metagenome assembly VFSW01 (sample SAMN11554181, study PRJNA540505) | mine drainage metagenome | isolation source: sediment from site ElyBrook_90M | place: USA: Ely Copper Mine, Vershire, VT | collected 2017 | reverse complement strand
CCAGCTCTCGCCCCGCCCTGTTCCAGCTCTTGTGCGCACCGCTACACATGGGGCCCGTGAGGCTGCGCCGGGCCCCCTGGGCCGCCCGCGGGGCGGCAATATCACCAGCGACGCGGAGCGCCGCCGCCACCACCACTCGCCGGCTTCGATCTCGGCGCCCGCTCCTGAGCCTCATTGACCCGCAACGGCCTGCCGCCCATCTGGAAGCCGTTCGTCTGCTGAATTGCGTTCTGAGCCTCGCTCGCGGGCATGTCGACGAAGGCGAAGCCGCGTGGCCGGCCCGTCTCGCGGTCATTGATCAGCTTGACGGACTCGACCTTTCCGTAACGTTCGAAAAGGCTGCGCACTTCGTCTTCCGTGGCGGAGAATGGCAGGTTACCAACGTAGATCGTCGTCATTCACTGGTCTCACTGAAAATTGCGCGCATCCTGCGTCCACGGCCTGCATCGCCGAGCCCGCCCGCGCGCCGTCCAACACCCAGGCCGAGCCGCGACATCGGCGGCGACGCGGACCTGTCCCTTCGGCCGTACACTCAATCACGATCAGGCGGGCCATCCACACGGCAAATGCCCGCGAAATAGCGTAGAGAACGAACCTTCGCCCGATGCTACGCCAGGGTTTTCTTGTTGGCAAACACCCCTGCGGCTTTGCTCTTTCCGGGTCACTCGACCTCGAGGTAGGCGTAGCCGTCGAGCTCCTTATCATAGAAGCGTTTGACCGCCTGCGCCTCGGCCAACGTCATCCGGCCCTCGCGAACCGCGCGCTCGCAATCACGCGCGAGTCCCGGCCGCAGTTCGTCGGTGTCGTACTCCATGTACTCGAGCACCTTGGTGGCGGTGTCGCCCTTGACGACCTCCTCGATCCACCAGCCACCCTCATCGTGCAGGCGGATGTGCACGACGTGCGTGTCGCCGAACAGATTGTGCAGGTCGCCGAGCGTCTCCTGATAGGCGCCGACGAGGAAGGCCGCGAGGTAATACGGTTCGCCGGCGATCAGTTCGTGCAATTCGAGCGTGCGCTTGCTCTCCCGCGGGTGCACGAAGCGGTCGATCTTGCCGTCCGAGTCGCAGGTGATGTCCGCGAGCACGGCGTTGCGCGTCGGCCGCTCGCCGAGACGCTGAATCGGCATGATCGGAAACAGCTGCCCGATCGCCCAGCTGTCCGGCAGTGATTGGAACACCGAGAAGTTGCAAAAATAGATATCGCTCAGCATCACCTCGAGGTTCTCGAGTTCCTCGGGGATCTCGTCGAGCTTGCGGCAAAGATCGCGGATCTTGGTGCAGGTGGCCCAGTACAAACGCTCCGCCAGGCCGCGGAACTCGAGGCTCAGGTAGCCGAGATTGAACATCTGCAGTGCCTGTTCGCGCGCCTGCAGGGCGTCGTGGTAGCACTCGACGAGGCGGCGCTCGTTGACGGATCGGAAGCCGTCGAACAGGTCCCGCACCGGCGCCGGCAGGTCCTCGGTGCCGCCGTAGTCCTCCTCGGGGCGGCCGGTCGCCTTGAAGCGGTCGAGCGTCGAGGAGCCGAGTGTGTCGAACACCAGCACGCTGTGATAGGCGGCGATCGCCCGGCCCGATTCGCTGACGATCATCGGATGCGGCACGGCGCGCGCGTCGCACACGCTCTTGATCCGGTAGACGACGTCGCTCGCATACTCGTTGAGCGTGTAGTTCATCGAGGATTCAAAATTGGTGCCGCTGCCGTCGTAGTCGACGCCGAGCCCGCCGCCGATGTCGATGTACCGCAGCCCCGCACCCATCAGCTTCAGCTCCGCGTAGACATGGGCGAGTTCGTTGATCGCGTCCTTGACGCGGCGGATGTCCTGCAACTGGCTGCCCGGATGGCAGTGCACGAGCTGCAGACAGTCGAGCATGTCGCGTTCCTTGAGCAGCGCGTGAAGGTCGAGAATCTCGCCGATGAACAGGCCGAACTTGGATTTCTCACCGGCCGACTCGCGCCAGCGGCCGGCGCCCTCGCTGGCGAGCTTGACCCGCACGCCGATCCGCGGACGCACGCCGTAGGTTTGCGCGAACCCGAGGATCAGGTGGATTTCCTCGAAATTCTCGACCACCGGGATGATCGTGCGGCCGAGCTTGGTGGCGAGGATCACCGCCTCGATGTAGCTCGCGTCCTTGAATCCGTTGCAGACGATGATGCGGTCCGGGGCGTCCTCGGTGATCGACATCACGGCGAGCAGTTCCGGCTTGGAGCCGACCTCGAGTCCGAAACCGAACTGCTTGCCGTAGCGGTAGATTTCCTCGACGACGAGGCGCTGCTGATTGACCTTGATCGGGAACACCGCGGCGTAGCGATTGCGGTAGTCGTTCTCGGCGATCGCCGCGCCGAACGCCTCGGCGAGGTGGCGCAGGCGATGGGCGAGAATGTCGGAGAAGCGGATCACGACCGGTGTGTGCAAGTCGCGCGCCTTGAGGCCCTGCACGACGTCGTAGAGGTCGATTTCCGCGGTCGCCTCGGTGTTCGGCCGGATAACGAGATGGCCGTGTTCGTTGATCGAGAAATAGCCCTTGCCCCAGGCCTCGACCTGGTACAAATCGAGGGCTTGCTCGATCTTCCAGGCGTGCCCTGCGACGGAATTCTTGGCGGGGGTGTTCATGTGGCGCGCAATATAACGAATTGCGGCGGCATGTAAATGACGGTGCGCTCCCCGCCGCGCCTCAGGGCGCCCCGGCGCGGGCGACCGGACGAGCCGGATCCTCGATCCATTCGCTGAACGAGCCGGCGTACAGCTTCGCACCGCCGAGTCCCGCCATCTGCAATGCGAGCAGATGGTGGCACGCGGTAACCCCCGAACCGCACATCGCGATCAGCGTCGAGGGTGCGGCGTCGCCTAGAACGGCGCGCCAGCGCCGCTCGAGCTGCGCCGGCTCGAGAAAGCGGCCGTCGGCGCGCAGGTTCAGGGTGAACGGGTGGTTGCGCGCGCCGGGCACGTGTCCGGCGACTTTGTCGATCGGCTCGATCAGGCCGGCAAATCGCTCCGGCGCGCGCGCGTCGACCAAGATGCGCCCTGGGTCGCCGATGGCCTGGCAGACCTCGCTCGTCGACACCCACGCGCCGTGGTCGACCCGCGGTGTGAACACGGCCGGCGCGATGCTCGCCGGTCCGGACTGCACGGCGCCGCCCGCCGCGCGCCACGCCGCGTAGCCGCCGTCGAGCACGGCGACCCGCTCGGCGCCCAGCCAGCGCAGCATCCACCACAGGCGCGCCGCGAACGCGCCGTTGCCGCCGTCGTAGGCGATGACCTGGGTGTCATTGGCGACCCCGAACTCGCCGAGACGCGCGGCGAACCGGTCCGGCTGCGGCAGGGGATGGCGGCCGGTTCCCGGCGCAACGGCCGCGGACAGATCCTCATCGAGGCTCATGTAGCGCGCGCCCGGGATGTGTCCGGCCAGATACGCTTCGCGGCCGGAGGCAGGCTGGGCGAGGTCGAAACGGCAATCGATCACGGCGATGCCGGGATCTTGCAGGAGCGGGGCGAGCGCGGCCGCAGCGATGATCGTCGTGTATGCCATCCCTCGAGCATACCCCGATGGCGGAGCGGCTTCATCCGCTACAATCCGGCGGCATGGCAATCACATTTTACTGGGCGAGCGGTAGTCCGTTCTCGTGGCGCGTGTTGCTCGCGCTCGAGCACAAGCGGCTGGCATACGAATCGCAGCTGCTGCACATCGACCGGCAGGAGCACCAATCCCCGCAGATGCTCAAGCTGAACCCGCGCGGCCGCCTGCCGGTGCTCAAGGACGGCGACTACGTCGTCTTCGAGTCGCTCGCGGTGCTCTACTACCTCGACGCCAAATATCCCGAGCGGCCGATATTCGGCACGAGTCCCGAGGAGGCCGGGGTGATCATGCGGGTGATCTGCGAGTTCCAGGCGTACGCCGAGCAGTCGGCGCTGCAAATCGTCGATGCGATTTGTTCCGGGCAGATCGCGCGCGAGGATGGCAAGCCGACAGAGGCGATGCACGTCGTGGCGCGCGAGGCGCGCACCCTGGAGGGTCGCCTCAGCAAGGAGCAATGGATCGTCGGCGAGAACTACTCGGCCGCCGACATGGTGATTTTCCCCTGGCTGAAGCTGCTGCTGCGGGTGCTCGGGCGCGAACAGGCGGCGGAACTTGGCGCGCGTTTCCTGCCGATCGAGCGCAACTATCCGGCGCTCGCCCGCTGGATCGCGCGCATCGAGGCGCTGCCGAATCATGACAGAACGCGGCCGCCGCATTGGCATCAAGCTTGAGCATTGCGCATCCGTCCATGTAGGCTGGCGGCTCGGCGGTCGGTGTCCGCCCGCATAACGGCGTCGGGGATTTAAATGATGGACCATGAATCATGAGCGAGCACGCACTGCAGGTGAAGTTCGCCGGCAAGATCGTCTTTGTCGGCTTCGGCAGCATCGGCCAGGGCATCTTGCCGCTGATCCTGCGCCATATCGGCGTCGGCGCGGAGCGCATCACGATCGTGACCGCGGACGAAGCAGGGCGCGCCGAGGCGGAGCGCTACGGGGTCAAGTGCGTGCAGAACCCGCTGAACGCCCAGAACCACCGCGGCGTGCTCGAACCGCTGCTCGGCAAGGGCGATTTCCTGCTGAACCTGTCGGTCGACGTCTCCAGCATTGCCTTGATCCGTCTCGCGCGCGAGCGTGGCGCCTTGTACCTCGACACCTGCATCGAACCCTGGGCGGGCGGGTACGTCGACCCGGGTCTGTCGGTCGAGAGCCGCAGCAACTATGCGATGCGGCTCGACGCGCTCGGCCTGCGCGAGGGATTCGTGAACGGCCCGACCGCCGTGCTCACGCACGGCGCGAACCCGGGGCTGGTCTCGCATCTGGTCAAACAGGCCTTGTTGAACATCGCGGCGGACACCGGGGTGCAGGTCCCGCGGCCGCGAAATCGCCAGGAATGGGCCGGCCTCGCGCGCACGCTCGGCATCAAGGTCATGCACGTGGCCGAGCGTGACACGCAGGTCTCGAGCCGCACCAAGCGGCCGAACGAGTTCGTCAACACCTGGTCGGTCGATGGCTTCGTCAGTGAAGGGGCGCAGCCGGCCGAACTCGGCTGGGGGACCCATGAGCGGCACTTTCCGGCGGACGGCGGGCGGCATAGCCGCGGTTCAGGCTGCGCGATCTACCTGAATCGCCCGGGCGCGAGCACGCGTGTGCGCACCTGGACGCCGGAGGCCGGCAGTTTTCATGGCTTTCTGATCACGCACTCGGAGGCGATTTCGCTCGCTGATTACTTCACGGTGCAGGAGGCCGGCCGCGTCGTCTACCGGCCGACTTCGCATTATGCCTATCACCCCTGCAACGACGCGGTGCTCTCGGTGCACGAGCTCGCTGGGCGCAACTGGCATATCCAGGATTCGCGCCGGATCCTGATGGACGAGATCAGCGAAGGCATCGACGAACTTGGCGTGCTGCTCGCCGGGCACGCGAAGAACGCCTACTGGTACGGTTCGCAGCTGTCGATCGGGGAGGCGCGCCGCCTGGCGCCCTACAACAGCGCCACCAGCCTGCAGGTCACCTCAGCGGCGCTTGCCGGCATGGTCTGGGCGATCGAGAACCCGCAGCGCGGTATCGTCGAGCCCGACGAAATGGACTTCGAGAGGCCGCTCGAGATATGCACCCCGTATCTCGGCAAGCTGGTCGGCAAATACACCGACTGGACTCCGCTCGAACGCCGCGGCGAATTATTCGCCGAGGATGTCGACACCAGCGATCCGTGGCAATTCAAGAACGTGCGCGTCGTCTGAGCCGCCACACCGCGTCTCGGCCGCCATCAGGGGCGTGGGCCGTAGTGGATTTCGAGGATCGTGAGCCGCCGCGGGCCGGGCGGCAGCTCGACCACCACCTCGTCGTCGATTGCGCGGCGCAATAAGGCGCGTCCGAGCGGGGCATCCATGCTGACGTACCCCTCCGCCATGTCGAATTCATCGGGGCCGACGACCCGCAGCCAGCGCCGTTCGCCGTCCTCGTCCTCGACCCGCACCCAGGCACCGAAATAGACCCGCCTGGCATCGCGGCGCGCGCCCGGTGCGGCGACGTCGACGATCGTCATGCCCTCGAGCCGTTTGCGCAGATGCCGCACGCGGCGCAGGATCTCATGCAGCCGTTTCTTGCCATAGGTGTACTCGGCGTTCTCGGAGCGGTCGCCTTGCGCGGCGGCGGCCGAGACCGCCTGCGTCACCAGCGGCCGCTCAACCTGCCAGAGTTCGTGCAGTTCGTCGCGCAAGCGCTGTGCGCCTTGCGGGGTAATGTACTTCGACGCCGGTGCGGTCGGCGGGCGGTATCGTGACACGAGGCAACAACTCCCCTGGGACCGTCGCGGGCGTGACCTGCGTCCCAGCATTGCACATGAGCTTGAGCAGCCGTTCACAGCGGCCGCGGGCGGGCGGAACGTAAGCTACGCCTCCATGGGCATCAAGTATTACACGCACTTCGTCGCTCAGCAGGATGGCGCGATCGAGTTCAGCGAGTACCGCGGCGTGGTCGAGCTGCTGGGACGCCCGAAACTTGTGCAGTGCGATCAAGAAGTCGCACGGGTGCTCGCCCGCAGTTTCGATCTCGAGGAAGCCGATATCCAGGTCCTTCAATGGCAGCAACTGCACTGAATCCCCTAGCGGGCTTTACTTCCCTTCAATGAAGTCCGCCCTTACCAGCCCCAAGCGATGAACTTGGGGCTTTTTTTCGTTGCGCAAACCCGTTACGGAACATAATGACGGCTTGCCGATCCAATCCTAAGGGCGTCGATCCTCGCGAGGGCGCGTGATCACGCATGTGAGCCTTTGGCGTTGCCATCAGGTTGAATTGCTGTAATAGTGGGGGTTTTTCCCGGCCCACTAAGCGATCGAACGGAATGTTGCGACGTAACAAAATGCGGTCTCTGAGCCTGCGACCGATGCTGATACCTCGGGTCGTCGCCATCGCGGCGGTATGCCTGAGCGTCGGTGCCTGTTCCCTGCTGCGTCCGCCGCCGCCGCCGGGACAGCGCCTCGCGGTGCGGTCGCCGCCAGTCGCGAAGCCTGAGCCGCCAAGGCCGGTGGCACTCGAGCGATTCGTGCTCAAGGGCCCGAACGACGATGTCGTCGGCTATGTGCAGCGGACCCGGATCGGCAAGCACGACACCTTGTCGGATGTCGCCCGGCGCTTCGATTTAGGCTACGACGAGATCGTGCTCGCCAACCCGGGCGTCGATCCCTGGCTGCCCGGCGTAGGCCGCGTCGTCGTGGTGCCGACCCAGTTCGTGCTGCCCGACGCCCCGCACACGGGGGTGGTGGTGAATGTGGCGGCGATGCGGATCTTTTATTACCCGCCGCACAAGGCGCACCAGCCGCAGATCGTCTATACGCACCCGATCGGCATCGGCCGGGTGGCCTGGCAGACGCCGGAGGGAACCACTCGCATCATCGGCAAGCAGAAGCACCCGGTCTGGATCGTGCCGAAGTCGATTCTCGCCGAGCACGCCAAGGACGGTCAGCCCTTGCCGCCTATCGTCCCGGCCGGGCCGAACAATCCGCTCGGCAATTATCTGTTCCTCCTCGGCTGGCCGGGCTATTTGATTCACGGCACCGACAAGCCCTACGGTGTCGGCATGCGGGTCAGCCATGGCTGCATGCATCTGTACCCGGAGGACATCAAAGCATTTTTCAAGATGATTCCGGTGGGCACCAAGGTCACCGTCGTCAACCAGCCCGATGTTTTCGGCTGGCGCAATGGCACGATCTACATGCAGTCTTTCCACGTTTTGAAGGACGACAAGCGTGACTGGGCCAAGGATCGGCGGCAATTGCTCGTGCGCCTGCTGCGCTCGAGCCTGCGCGAGGCACGCTCGCGCCGTCGGCGGCCGAAGCTTTTGGGCCGGATCGACTGGCGGCGGATCATTGCGCTGTCACGCTCGCCGCGCGGTGTGCCGGTTGCGATCACCGACGGCACTCCGGGGGTGGACACGATCATCGCGCGCGCGCCGCTGGTTGCGGACACCGTGCCGAAAGGCTCGAAATGGAGCGGTGTCAACGAATTGTCGATCAGTACGCAGAGCTACGATGCGTTGACCGGTAAGCGCGTCAAGCCGAAGCCGGACACGGTGGCGCCGGCATCCGCTCCCTAGGCACAAGCACGGCGAGCGCCTTGCTGCTCGCCGCGCTGCTCGCGGCCGCGCAGGTCGCGCTCGCGGCTCCGCGCGGGCCGCATTCTTATGCGAATCTCGATGCGTTTCGCGTCACCCATGTCGATCTGAGCCTCACCGCCGATTTCACCTGGCGACAGCTGCGTGGCGTGGCGATCCTGAGCGTGCACCGCCTGGATCCGCAGGCCACTCACCTGGTTCTCGATACGCGGGATCTGAACATCAGCGCAGTCGCGCAGCTGACGCGCCACGTGCTCGGCGCCACCGAGAAGCTCGCGCCTTTCTGGGTCAGCCGGCCGTTTCATCTGCGGTTGGCCGACCCGGTGAACGGTTCCGCCCTGGTCATCGACCTGCCGCCATCGCACGCCTCGACACTGTCGATCCGCATCGAGTACGCAACCGCGCGGCGCGCCGCGGGCCTGCACTGGACGACGGCGCGTTCGGGCGGCCGCGGCCCGCGGATCTTCTACGCACTGTCCGGATCGCGTGGCGTGCGCGGCTGGATTCCGTTGCAAGACACGCCGCGCGCGCCGATCACGCTGCGCGTGCATGTGCATACGCCGGCGCACATGGTGGCGCTGCTGAGCGGGGCACGCGATCTCGGTGTCAAGAGCGTGGCGCTGCCGACAGCCAAGCGCGCCGCCGACCACTGGCTGGTGATCACCCGGCCGATCCTCCCGTCCCGGCTCGATCTGGTCGTCGGCGACCTGAAATTCGCCGCGATCGGTTCCACGGCGGGCGTGTATGCCGCCGGATGGAGCGCCCGCGGCCCGGCGCGGGACCTGCGCGCCGCCGTCGCCGTCCAGGCCGCCGGCGACGGACTGGTCGGGCGCAGCGCGGCGCCGCGGCGCGACTACGTCATGATGCCGGCCGATTTCCCCTTCGCTTTCGTGTGCGCGCCGCGCCTGAGTTTGCTGTCGCCGACGCTCTTCGGAGTGCAACGGCGCCTCGTGCCGCTGGCGGCGCGACTGCCTTTTGCCGATGCCGAGGACTTGCTCATGCCGGCCCGCCGTTCCGATCGCTGGATCGGCCAGGCGTTTGCCGCCTACCTTCAGAGTCGCATCGCCGAGGCGCAATACGGAGCGCGCAGCGCCGCGGTTCTCGACACACTCGATCTGCTCAGCCTGCGCGAGGCCCTGGGCAGCCATGGGCTTGCCGGCGCCAGCCTCGGCTATGACAAGGGTCGGCTGTTCCTTGACTTTCTGGCGGCGAGTTTCGGGCGCAAGGACTTCGATGCTTTCATCAAGAAGTATTACGCGCGATTTTCCAACCATCGGGTGCGCAGCGCGCAGTTCGAGGACTTTCTCACGCGGCATCTGCTCGCGCATGCTCCGGGCGCGATCCGCGCGAGCGATCTGGCCGCATGGATTCAGGATCCGGGTCTGCCGCAGCAGGCGGTCCTGCCCGACGCGACGGCTTTGCGTGCCATCGACGCCGCTCGCAAGGATTGGCTCGCCGGTCGAACGAGCGCCGCCGGCATCCACGCCGGGCACTGGGCTGCCGAGGATTGGATCTACTTTCTACGCGAGCTGCCGCCACGGCTCGGTGCCGCACCGCTCGCCGCACTCGATGCGGCCTATTCGCCCATGCGCTCGGGCGATGCGATGCGCGAGAGTCTGTGGCTGCGGCTCGCGATCGACAACGATTACCGACCCGGTGTCGAGGCGGTGCAGGCCTATCTGCGCTCGACCGGCCGGATCGATCTGATCGCGCCTGTGTACGCCGCGCTGATGAGGTCCAAGCGGGATGCGCGGCTTGCGCGGCACGTTTATTCGCTGGCCCGCCCCGGCTATGATCCACTTGCCGCGGCGCTCATCGATGAAATCGTCAATCCGCGTGTCGGGGGTGGCTCGAAGTGATCAGCGAATGGATGAGAATCATGCTCGAGGAGATCGCGCGCAAGAGCGCCGAGGCCGATCAGGCGCGATTCGAGCAACAACGACGACGGGAGGAGCGGGCGCAGACGCCGGCCGTTGGCCGGAAACCCGGATGATCCCGCTAAAGGACGACAGTCGCTCGGCGTCCCGGCCGTTGGTGACGATCGGGCTGATCGCGCTGTGCTGCGCGGTCTTTCTCTGGCAATCCTCGCTCAGCGAGCTCATGGCCGGCCGCGCGATCGATGCGCTCGGCGCGATCCCGGCGGTCGTGATGGGCAACGCGCGCCTGCCGCCGGATCTGCTCTGGGTGCCGCGTTACGCGCCGATTTTCACCTCCCTGTTCCTGCATGCGAGCTGGATGCACCTGCTCGGCAACATGCTGTTCCTGTGGATCTTCGGTCACGGTGTCGAGGATTACATGGGGCCGGCGCGCTTCCTGGTCTTCTATCTGATCTGCGGAGTGGCCGCCTTCCTGACGCCGGCACTGGCGACTCCGCACTCGGCGTATCCGATCATCGGTGCGAGCGGTGCGATCTCGGGCGTGCTCGGCGCCTATTTCTTGACGTTTCCCCGCGCGCGGATCCTGACGCTCGTCGTGCTGCCGTTCTTCTTCACGACGGTGAAATTGCCGGCGATGTTGTTGTTGCTGGTCTGGTTCATCGTCCAACTCGTCAGCCACTTCACGGACCATGGTGGCGGAGTCGCCTTTCTGGCGCACATCGGCGGCTTCATCGCCGGCATCGCGCTCGCGCCGACCTTCAGGCGCCGCGATGGACGCCCGGTCCAGGTGTGATAGAGTCCCCGCGGGCGCACGCGGGGGATGATGCGATTGCCGATGCCGAGTGAAACGGTTCCGCAGATCGACGAGCGGTGGCATCGGCAGGCGTCGATGCGGCGGCTGCCGACCGGGCGGGCCGCGTTCGTCGGGCGCACGCTGCGCGGGCCCGTGAACCGGGCGGTTGCCCTGACGAGTTTCACTGAATTCCAGGCTGAGTTCGGCGGCCTTTGGCAGCCGAGTCCGCTCGGCTACGCGCTCGAACAGTTCTTCGACAACGGCGGCCGGGAGGCCTACGTGGTGCGCGTCGCGAACGGCGCGCGTCCGGCGACGTTGACGCTGCCGGCGGGCGACGCCGATGCGCTGGTGCTGCACGCGGCACGGCCCGGAACCCGTGAGTTCCTGCGTGCCTGCGTCGATTACGACCAGGTGTCCGCCGACGAGGTCGCGAGCTTCAACCTGACGGTGCAGAGGGTCCGCGCGCAGGGCTCGGCGCACGTCGAGGATCAGGAAATCTTTGCCGGGGTGTCGGTCCGGCCGGGCGATTCGCGCCATCTCGCTCATGTATTGGCACGTTCCGAACTGATCCGTTCGATCGCCCCGGCGCCGCCGGTGCGCCCGCACCGCACCGTCGACGCGGCGAGCGGTCTGGCGACCGGCTGGATCGGTTCGAATGCCGACGGTGATGACGGCGCGCCCCTGAGCGATTACGATTTGATCGGTAGCGCGGTCGAGCGCACCGGCTTGCACGCGCTGGATGCCGCGTTGCACTTCGATTTCCTGTATCTGCCGCCGATCGCGCGTGACCGCGATCTGGGGGTCTCGGCGCTGGTGGTCGCGGCGCGCTTTTGTCACGAGCGCCGCGCACTGCTCATCGTCGATCCGCCGAGCGCATGGCATACGGCGGACGACGCGCTGCGCGCACTGCAGGATTGGGGCTTCACGAGCGAGGATGCGCTGATGTATTTCCCGCGCATCCTCGCCTACGACAAATTGCGCGGTCGATTCGACACCTTCGCCTCCGGCGGCGCGGTCGCCGGTTTGCTCGCCCGTCGGGATGCGCAGCTGCAGGTCTGGGAAGAGCGTGCCGATGCGCCGGATCCGGTGTTGAGACCCGGATACAAAGCCGTCTGCCAGATCACCGAGGCGCAACGCGCGAAACTCTGGGGCTTCGGCGTGAATGTCCTGCAGTCGGTGCGTTCGGCCACGCGACGGCCGTTGCGGGCGCGTACGCTCGCGGCCGGCAGCGCCGCCGACTTCCTCTACCTCGCGCCACGACGTGCCGCCCAGTACATCGTCAATTGCGTCGTGCACGGTACGCGCTGGAGCGCCGAACTCGCTCCTGAGCCGCACGTGCTGCGGGCCGTCGAGGAGCAAGTGCGCGAATTCCTCTCGGATCTGCACCGCGGCGGCGCATTCGCCGGACGCAGCCTCGAGGACGCGTTCTTCGTCATCTGCGATCGACGAGTGAACGCCCATGCGACGGATGCGGATCAGGGTTTGAACCTGTTGATGGGATTTGCGGCCTCGCGTCCCGGGGAATTTCACTCGTATCGAATCCACCATGGTCCCGGGGGCAGCGCGGCGCGGGCCGTCACGCTGAACCGTCTGCACGATCTGCGTTTCAGTCCCGAGCAGATCGAGTGGGCCGAGCGGCTGGCGAGCCGCCTCGAGGCCTAGGAGCGCATCGGTTCGACGGTGTTGACCGCGCCACGGCGGGCACGCAGGCGCCGTTCGATTTCCTCGCTCAGGGAGTCGGCGTGGCCGGCGCGGGCGCCGGCCGGCGGCGCGAGCCGCGGCAGAAGCGGCAGCGACGCGATGGCGAGGCGGGTTTTCTGATATCCCGCCTCGATCACACGGTCGAATGCCCGCCAGTTCAGAAGATCGACGTCGTCGATCGCCGGCCGCAGAATCACGTCCGCCAGGGCGCGTTGCGCGGCGGCGCCCGAGTCCCCGCCCACCATGCCGGCGCGCATCAGCACCTGGAAGATGTTGAGGGATCGGCGCTGACGGGGCTTGCGCTGCCCGTGCGCCGCCGCGGGCGCCGCGGCGCCGGCCTCGGCGCGGCTCAGCAGCGAGTGGTCCAAACCCGCGTCGCTCGCGATGATGAAGCCGGGCGTGCGCTGGTGCATCAGGTCGATCGGTAGATTGTTGATCGCCGCGCCGTCGACCAGGATTTCGTTTTCGCCGAACACCGGCGGCATCACGCCCGGAATCGCGACCGAGGCCCGCAGCGCCCGCCACAGCAGGCCGCTGGCATGGTTGGCGGTGCGGCCGGTTGCGAGGTTCGAACTCGCACAGAAGAACGGCACGCGCAGATCCTCGATGAGCGTGTCGCCGAATTCGCCGCGCAGCAGTCGCGACACCTTTTGGCCGCGGGTCAGGGCCAGATAGGGGAAGGTGTAGTCGTTCACCGGGTTGGTGCGCACGAAGCAGCGGTGGTACCGGGCGCGCATGTCCTCGTCGCTCCAGCCCATCGCCACTCCGGCGGCGATGATCGAGCCGATGCTGGCACCGCCTACGTGGTCGATGGGCACGCGTGCCTCGCGCAGCGCGCGGATGGCGCCGAGATGCGCGAAGCCGCGGGCGCCGCCACCGGAGAGCACGAGACCGACGCCGCGGCGTGTGAGCAGACGCGCGACACGGGCGACGTCCTGGTCGTCGACGACATGGTGATGGCGCTCGACGCTCGCGCAGGCGAGCCAGTCTCGCGCCCGTCCCGGTGCGAAGGAGTCGCCGTGCAGGAGCACCAGTTCGCAGGGCGCGTGCGCCGCCGCGGCCACCGCGAGCGGTGCCGGCGACCATGGGCGCGGTGTGCCGCGGGCGTCGGCGGTGAGCAGCACCACGTCGGCCTGGCGGCCGCATTGCCGGGTCCACGCCGATGCGTCGGTATCGGCCAGATAGACGACATAGTCGTTGGCTTCCTCGACGCGATTGAACCAGTCGCTGGTGTGCGAGCTTGCGCGCACATCCCAGAGCATTTCAGCACGGCCCAGTGCCGAGAGTTCCGTGACCAGGCGCGTCGCGAACTCCGCGGCCCCGGCGTCCGGACCGTTCGGCAGGATCACGAAGGCGCGGGCACGGTGCGGCGGCGTCGAACGCCGTCCCATGCGGGCGAGCCGCCGGGCGCACAGGCGTGCGATGGCGAGCGCGAAACGCGGCGAGCCTTCGGCCGTGCGGTCGAGCGCGAAGCGCTCGAACTTCAGCAGTTCACTGTCGCGCACGGCCACGACGCGTGCGCCGTGAGGTTCGCCGAGGAGCCAGCCGAGTTCGCCGACGATTTCTCCCGGTCCGATTTCGACGCGCTGGCCGTGTTCGCCGTCCGGGTGCAAGCCAAGGCGGCCATTGACGAGCAGGAAGACGCCGTCGGAGGCGCTGCCGTCCTCGAACAGCGTCGCTCCGGCCGGCAAAGAGAAGTGCACCGCGCCGGCGGCCAGACCGCGCAGCGCCGCCTCCTCGACGCCATCGAGCGCCTTGCAGCTGCGCAGCCTTTCGGCGGCGCCGCCCGTTTCAGCCTCCACCAGCGCTTGTTCGTCTTCCAAGGCCATGGTTAATCCGTGTGTTCGGTATAAAAGACCGCTGTTCGATACAGCGGCCGGGTATGCCGTGTCCTTTAACGCAGGCGCCGGCTTTATTGACGGGATATGTGAACGCGCGCACCATCCGGTGCCCATCGACCCGGGAGGAATTCGTCGATGGCGAGGCAGTTCGAGACGGTGGTGTTTTCGCACGGCAAGGAAAGCGGTCCCGCGGGTGACAAGATCACGGCGATGGCGGCTGTCGTGCGCGAGGCGGGCTACGCGGCCGTGTCGGTCGACTATCGGGGCATGGACGATCCTCGGCTGCGGGTCGAGCGCTTGGTCGAGGAAGGCAGGAAGAGCCTCGGCCCGCTGGTGCTCGTCGGATCGAGTCTCGGCGGGCACGTGTCGGCGGCGGCGGCGCGCACTCTCGGAGCGCGCGGATTGTTCCTGCTCGCGCCGGCTTTCTACATGCCGGGATTCGAAGCGCATACGCCCCGGGATCCGGGCTGTCCGGCCACGATCGTGCATGGCTGGCGCGACGACGTGGTGCCGGTCGCGAACAGCATTCGCTGGGCGGGCGAAAGGTTCGCGACATTGCATGTGCTCGACTCCGATCACCGCCTGCGGGACCGGATCGTCGAGATTTGCACGCTACTGCGCGCGTTTCTCGAGGCCTTGGGCTGAGCGCTAAGGGGGTGGTCGAGGCCGGCTCAGTGCGCCGGCTTCGGGGCCCCATCGCCGAGCGACTCGTTCTGGGCAATTTCCCGCCAGCTCTCGCCGATCCGCTCCCCGCAGCGCAGGCTCATGGAGCGAAATCCCGCCGCCAAGGACGCGATCGACGCCTTCACGTAGGTTTGTCCCGACGGGGACTGCAGGAAGGCGAGAATGTTGCGAAGGTCGGCGTCGCTCAAGCCGCGGTAGCCGTAGGCGAGATAGCGTACGAGCGGCGCCTTCAGACTCTGTTCGAGAGCCAGCGGTGGCGCCGCCGGCGCGTTCTTTGCCACCCGCTTTTCAGCTTCTTGCAGGTTCAGTCCGTAGCCCATCGCCTTGCCGACCGCGAGCGAACGGCCGATCGTCAGGTAGACCGTCGCCGCCGACTCGGTCGACCGTGAGGCGGTCGCGAGCTGCTTGAACAAGGCGTCACGCGCCGGTGTCGACGGCGCGCTGAGTTTGCCGCTGCCGATCTGATCGATCTGGGCATCGTTGAGGCCGGCGAGCGCGACGTCGGCGCGCACCATCCGCTGGCCGGTCGGGCTCTTCAGAAAGGCGAGCGAGTTCGCTGCGCTCGCCGGATCGAGTTTGGCGGCGAAGGCGGCCAGCGCGGACGGCTCGAACACGTCGATCTGGAAGGAGTGTTTGGCGGCCGCGGTCACCGCGGCCAGTTGCTTGCCGCTGAGTTTGCCGCCGGAACCTGAAGTGAACATCTCGCGCAGCTTCTGCGGCATTGTCGCGAGCGAGGCCTCGACCTGCGGGCGCATGCCGGCGGCGAGATAGATTTGGCCGGCCGTGTCGGTGTCGACCGAGGTGGTGGCGGCGGCAAGCGCGGTCGCCGAGATGGCGGTAAACAGCAGCAACGACAGGAACCGGGGCATCGCGATCTCCGAGTGACGCTGAGAGCCCGGCGATTGTACACTTTGCCGGTCGGCGGGCTGGCCGATCCGAGGTGCGTCGATGGACATGCGCAAGGCATTGGGCGCCTGGGTCAAGTTCACCGTCAAACCGCAGGCCGCGGCCGCGACGCTCGCGGCGCGCGATCGCCCGCTGTGCTACGTGCTTGAAAGGGACAGTCGCAGCGATCTTTCGGTGCTCAACGCCGCTTGCGTGCGCTTGAACCTGCCGCGGCCGACACGACGACTGCTCGTCGGCGGCCGGCGCGCCGACCGCGCCTACTTCACGCTGGAGCGGCGGGTCGGATTGCTGCGTGCGCGCAGTGACAAGCGGCCGCCGCGTCCGTTGCAGCGCTTGATGGCCGGTGTCGGCGCCGAGCCGGACTTCGACGTCGATCTGGTGCCGGTGGCGATTTTCTGGGGGCGCGCCGCCGCGAAGGAAACCCGCTGGTGGCGCATGCCGTTCAGCGAGAACTGGGTCATCGCGGGGCGGATCCGCCGCCTGCTGACGATCCTTCTGAACGGCCGCAACACCCTGCTGTATTTCGGCGAACCGGTGTCGCTGCGGGCCGCGATGGGCGGCGAGGCCGACCGGGCCGTGGTCGCACGCCGGATAGCGCGTTCCTTGCGCGCGACCCTGGGCGCGCAACGCACCGCGACGATCGGTCCGGACTTGTCGCATCGCCGGACGCTGGTCGCCCAAGTGCTGGCGACCGGCTCGGTGCGAACGGCGGTGCGCGCCGAGATGCGCGCGCGCGGCGTTTCGCGCCGCGGCGCGCTGCTCGCGGCGAAGAAGTACGCCGACGAGATCGCCGCCAACTACTCACAGACCTTCGTCGGCTTCATGTCGGTCGCGCTCGGCTGGCTTTGGAATCGTCTTTACGACGGTGTGACGCTCCAGCATGCCGAGAAACTCACCGGGATCGGCGATGGCGCCGAGATCATCTACGTGCCTTGTCATCGCAGCCACATGGACTATCTGTTGCTGTCCTACGTGATCTATCGCCGCGGATTCCCGATTCCGCACATCGCCGCCGGCATCAATTTGAACATGCCGGTGGTCGGACGCTTCCTGCGCAAGGGCGGGGCGTTCTTCCTGCGCCGCTCGTTCCGCGGTGAGGCCTTGTACTCGGCGGTTTTCAAGCAATACCTCGGGGTCATGCTGGCGCGCGGACACCCGCTCGAGTACTTCGTCGAAGGCGGCCGCAGCCGTACCGGGCGGTTGCTCGCGCCTCGTACCGGCATGCTGTCGATGACGGTGGCGGGCTATTTGCGCGATCCGCGGCGTCCGCTGGTCTTCCTGCCGGTCTACTTCGGCTATGAGCGCGTCGTCGAGGGACGCACCTACCTCGGCGAGCTGTCGGGCCGCCCGAAGGAGAAGGAAACGGTGTTCGGCATGTTGCGGGCGGTGCCGGCGTTGCGCCGCCGGTTCGGCCGGGTGGACGTGAATTTCGGCGAGCCGATCCGCCTCGATGAGGTGCTGAGCGAGCACAATGAGCGTTGGCGCGAGGAGGCGGCCGGGGCACAGGATGCGCGCGGCGACTGGCTGGGCACATCGATCACGGACCTCGCCAGACGCATTGTGACGGGGATCAACGCCGCCGCGGCCGTCAACCCGATCAATCTGGTGGCGATGGCGATGCTCGCGACGCCGCGCCAGGCCCTGTCGGCGCTCGACCTGGCCGCCCAGCTCGACCTGTATCGTGGCTTGCTCGAGGATGCGCCATACGGACCGCTGGTGACGGTGACCGGTGCGAGGGGCGCGCAGATGATCGAATACGCACAAGCCTTCGGCATTCTGCAGCGCCGGCGGCATGCGCTCGGGGACATCCTGTCGATGAGCCCCGAACAGGCGGTGCTCGCCACCTATTATCGCAACAACATCCTGCATCTGTTCGCGATGCCGTCGCTGCTCGCCTGTTGTTTCATCGGCAATCCGAGCATGCGCACCGAGGACATTCAACGCCTCGTCTGGCGGATCTACCCGTACATTGCCGCCGAGTTGTACCTGCGCTGGAGCGAGTCCGAAGTCGCCGCGCAGGTGCAGGGCCTGCTCGAGGTGTTCGCGCGTCGCGGACTGTTGAGCCTTGCCCCGGACCGCGAGCAGTGGCATCGACCGCCGCCGACGACGGTCGAGGCGATGCGCTTGTCGATGCTGGCCGCGGCCACGATCCAAACCGTCGAGCGTTACTACCTCGCGATCGCGCTCCTGCTGCGCGCCGGCAGTGGTCACATCGGGCAGCAGGCGCTCGAGGAACGCTGCCATCTGACCGCGCAGCGCATGGCGCTGCTCCATGGCCTGGATTCGCCGGAGTTCTTCGACAAGGCGTTGTTTCGCAACTTCGTCGATCTGCTGCGCCGGCGCGGGGTGATACAAACGACTGCCGACGGCGACTTGAGCTTCGGCGAAGCGCTGCTGGCGGTCGCCGCCGACGCGCAGCTGGTGCTGTCGGAGCAGATCCGCCACAGCATACTGCAGGTGACCTTGGGGTGATGGTCGGGCGCCGCTACTCCCAGCCCGCCGGTCGTCTGCCGCGTTTCGCGGCGCCTCGCTGTTTCTTTGCCTCGATCCGCCGTTCGCGCGAGGCGCGGGTCGGTGCGGTTCGCTTGCGGATCTTCGGTTCTACGCATGCCCGCTCGACCATTTCCTGAAGGCGTTCGCGCGCGGCGCGTCGATTCTGTTCCTGGCTGCGCTGTGCGCGTGCCGTGATCACGATGCTGCCGTCATCGGCGAGCCGGCGGCCGGCGAGCCGCTTCAGGCGCTGCTTGACGGCCGGCGGCAGGGTCCGGTTGGAGGCGAGCAGGAAGCGCAGTTGCGCGGCACTTGCGACCTTGTTGACGTTCTGGCCGCCGGGCCCGGAAGAGCGCACGAAGGTCCACTCGATGTCGGCCTCGGGTATGAGCGCGCCGCTCATGCGTTCAAATCTGGAATCTGCTGACTCTCGAGACGCGCTATCTGGTCCTTGAGCAGCAGTTTGCGCTTCTTGAGCCGCTTCATCTGCACTTCGTCGACCTTGAAGTCCATGCTCAGGCGGGAAATGATGTCGTCGAGGTCGCGATGCTCGATGCGCAGCTGGCGCAAGCGCTCGATGTTCTTGAACAGGTCGGTATTGACCTTGTTGCTATCGTCGCTCACCCAATTAGCCGCCCATGTCGATCTGAATCCCGCGGTCCCGCCAGGCAGGGATGACACCCTGCGGTAGCTTAGCCAAGCGGCCGAGCGGATTCCACGGCAGTTGCGGTCCGTGGAAGTCCGAGCCCACCGACCCGGCCAGGCCGAATTGCGTCGCGAGCGCGGCACAGGTCTCGACGTGATGCGCCGCATTGGCGCCGCTGACGACCTCGATCGCAGCGCCACCGGCCGCGGTGAATTCCGTGAGCAGCCGGCGCTTGGCCGTCGCGGACAGGGCGTAGCGCGCCGGGTGCGCGAGCGAGGCGATGCCGCCGGCCGCCCGTACCCAGGCGACGACCTCGGCAAGCGGCGGCCAGGCGGTCGCCAGTTGTGCGGCGCGGCCGCGGCCGAGATAGAGTCGGAAGGCATCTTGCGGTCGACGCACGAAGCCGCCGTCGACCAGTGCGGCGGCGAGGTGCGTCCGGGTCGGCAATTCGGCTCGCGCCTCGACGTCGGCCCGCAGTTGCTCGCCGGGCAAGCCTTTGGAGGAAAGCTGCGCGCAAATCGCCCGCAAACGGCTCCTGCGCCGCTCGGCCTGGCCGGCGAGCGCCTGGCGCAGCAAGCCGGATTCCGGGTCGATCCACAAGCCGAGCACGTGGATTCCCTGTGACCGCCAGGCGGCCGAGATCTCGACCCCCGGTACCAGGTGTACGCCCAGATCCGTCGCTGCGTGTGCGGCCGACTCCAGGCCCGCGGTCGTGTCGTGATCCGTCAGGGCGAGCACCTTGATGCCCGCGGCGGCGGCCCGCACGAGCAGTTCCTGCGGGGACAGTGCGCCGTCGGAGCGGTCCGAGTGGGTGTGCAGGTCGATCATCGGCCCACTTTAAGGCAAATGCGCGTGCGCAACGGCCTCGGTACTGGATATTTCGCGCGCCGGCCCCATGTCATACGGGCCGAGCAGTCGGCCACATCAACGAGGCATAGCGCGCATGTCGAGCGAAAACCACACCGAACTTGCCCTACGGGTCGATCCTGTCGAGATGCTGCAATACGTCTACGCTTTGATGAGCGACGCACGCGGCGCCTCGGCGGCTGGCGACTCCTCGCGGCTTGCCTCCCGTCGCTGGGGGGATGACTCGCCGGTCGCGCGGGCGGCGCAGCTGCGCTGGAGCGCGCTGAATCGCGCGTTCGGCGACAAGCGTCTGGACTCCTGGACGGTGCGTCGGCGCGCTGAGCAGATCCACGTGCCGGCCGCATTGATCGCCGCCGCCGGCGTGGCGCCGCTGACGATGGCCGATGACGAGATCGTTTTCGACATCCCGGCCCTGCTCGATACCACGCTGCATTTGTGCGAGCCGGCCGGCAACGCCTGAACAGGCTGAAAGGACGCGCCCCGGGCCTTGCCGCCGCTCATCCGGCCGGCGGCAGGACCTGTGCATGGCTGTAGGCGATGAAGTCACCGTTCAGCAGGCTTTCGCGGCAGTTGTAGCGCAGACGATGACCGTCGAGACGCGTGACGTGTCCGCCGGCCGCCTCGAGCACCGCTTGACCTGCCGCGGTATCCCATTCACTCGTCGGGCCGAAGCGCGGATACAGGTCGGCGGCGCCTTCGGCCACCCGACAGAATTTCAGCGAACTGCCGATCGCGGAGTTCTCTCGGTGCGGCAGCGTGCGCAGGTACGCCTCCGTGGCCGGGCTCGGGTGCGAGCGGCTGCCGACGACGCGCACCGTCGTTTGCGGCGCGGCGACGTGAATCGCCTGCGCCGCTTCGCCGTCCCGTATCCGGTGCGCGCCCGCGCCCACCGCGCCCCAATACACGAGGCCGAGCGCCGGCGCGGCGACGATGCCGAGGACCGGCTCGTGGTGAACCACCAAGGCGACGTTGATCGTGAATTCGCCGTTGCGTTTGACGAATTCGCGGGTACCGTCCAAGGGGTCGACCACCCAGCACTGCGTCCAGTGTTGCCGCTGCGACCACGGCGCGTGTGCCGACTCCTCGGATAGCACCGGCGTGTCCGGCGTCAGGCGGGCGAGGCCCGCGAGCAAGGTTCGTTGCGATTCGAGGTCCGCGAGCGTGAGCGGCGAATCGTCCTCCTTGTGGCGCACTTCGATGTCGCCCTCGTAGATCTGCATGATCGCGGTCGCGGCGTGGGCAACGATCGGCATCAGGGCCGCAGCCAGGGAGGGTAGGTCTTGCATCGCTGCTATCATACCGGGGATGGGCGGCTGCGCGGCAGTGGACTGGTCGGCGATCGAGACGGTGTTTCTCGACATGGATGGCACGCTGCTCGACCTCGCTTTCGACAACTGGTTCTGGCAGGAAGTCGTTCCACATCGATACGCGCAACGCCACGGTCTGGCGGCGGCCGCATCGACGGCGATCCTGGAGCCGAAGTTTCGCGCGGTGGCCGGCACGCTCGACTGGTACTGCATCGATCATTGGACGCGGGAATTGAATCTGGATATCGGCGCGCTGAAGCGCGCCGCGGCCGCCGAGGTGCGTTATCTGCCCGGGGCCGAAGAATTCCTGGTGCGCTTGCGCGCGCTCGGCGGCCACCGCCTGGTGCTGCTGACCAATGCGCACCCGCAAACACTGGCGATCAAAGATGAACGCGTCGCCCTGAGGCGGCATTTTCACGCGACCTATTCATCGCACCCGTTCGCCGCGCCGAAGGAGCATCCGGAATTCTGGCCGCGTCTGCTGCGTGCGGAGCCCTTCGTGGCCTCGCGCACTTTGTTCGTCGACGACAGTCCGGCGGTGCTCGAAAATGCGCGCCGCTTCGGCATCGGTTGGGTGCGCGCGGTCAGCCGGCCCGATTCGCGTCAGCCATCCAAGGACACCGGCGACTTCGCCGCCGTCGATCGGGTGCTCGACCTGCTTTAGAGCGCGTCGGCCGCCGGCTTCCTCAGGCTTCGGGACCGGCCGCGCCCGGATTCGGCGGTTGGCCGCCGCGCCGGCGTCTGCGCCGCCGCCGTGCCGGCTTGTCGGTGCCGGTCGATTCGGTGCCCGCTGCTGCGCCCGGCGTCGCGGCGGCCGGTGCGGCCGCTGGAGCGGGCGCCTGCGCCGGCGCCGGTGCATCCCGGGCAGGGCGGGCCGTGGGCCGCGGGCCGGTCGCGCCGCGGCGCCCCCGATCGCGGGAGCCGCCGCCACCGCCGCTGCCCCCATGCCGCGGCCCGCCGCGCGAACCGCCGCGCGGTCCACCATGCCGTGGCGCCATCTCGCGCCACTGTGCCGGCGGCGGCGGCGTGACCGAGGCAAGATCCGAGGCCTCGATCGCGGCGCGCGGTATCTGGTGTCCGATGTAGCGCTCGATGTCCGGCAGCGATATCGCATACTCCTCGCAGCCGAAGCTGATCGCGTCGCCTTCGGCGCCGGCGCGCGCGGTGCGGCCGATCCGGTGGACGTAGTCTTCGGCATCGTTCGGCAGGTCGAAATTGAAGACGTGGCTGACGTCCGGGATGTGCAGGCCGCGCGAGGCGACGTCGGTCGCGATCAGCACCGCCACCTCGCCATTGTGGAAATCGCGCATCATCCGCAGTCGTTTCGGCTGCGGCACGTCGCCGGAGAGCGCCTGGGCGACGAACCCGTTCGCGATCAAGGTGCGTTCGAGCGTCTCGGCCATGCGCCGCGTGTTGACGAACACCATCGTCCGGCGTGCGTCCATGCGGCGCAGCAGGCCGATCAACAGGGGCACCTTTTCCTCCGTCGCGGGGAAATAGAGCACCTGGCGCACCCGGTCGACCGTCATCTTGTCCGGTTCGATGCGGATCAGCACCGGATTGTTCATGTGCTCATAGGCAAGCTCCATGACCCGATGCGAGAGCGTCGCCGAGAACATCATGTTCAGGCGCAGGGTCGGGTGGGGCAGGCGCCGCAGTAGGAAGCGGATGTCCTTGATGAATCCGAGGTCGAACATGCGGTCCGCCTCGTCGAGCACGGCCACCTGGATGTGGCGCAGATCGAAGACGTGTTGCTTGAAATAATCGATGATCCGGCCCGGCGTGCCGATCAGCACGTCGACCCCCTCTTCGAGCGTGCGCCGTTGCTTGTCGTAATCGACGCCGCCGAACACGATGGCGAGCGACAATCCGGTGTGTTTGCCGATCGCCTGCGCGTCGGAGTGGATCTGCACCGCGAGTTCCCGGGTGGGCGCGATGACGATGGCCCTGGGGGCGTTTCTCGGCCGATTCGGCGCCGCCGGGTCGGTGAGCAGGCGGTTGTACAGCGCGACCAGGAACGCGGCGGTTTTCCCGGTGCCGGTCTGCGCCTGGCCGGCGACGTCGTGTCCGCCGAGCGCCTCGGGCAGCGTCTGCGCCTGGATCGGCGTGCAGCGCGTGAAGCCGAGTTCGGCGATACCGCGCTTCAACGTCTCCGGTAGGATGAGGGAATCAAAGGTGAGTTGGCTGAGATGGGCGTCTGACATTTTCTCTCGCTGATACGCGGGAACTTGCAAAATGGTAGGCGACCGGTTAACAATACGGCCAATCCGGAGCCGGTATTTCCGCTCCCTTAAACCCTATCGCCGGTACCCTTTAAGGTAACCATCACCGCTAAAGCCATTGTATTGTGCCCGAACGGCCGCGCATCGTCACTTCGCGCAAGCTCCGGGCCCTCTTCGCGCCTCGATCAAACACCTCGCGTACATCCGCATGCAGCTCCAATCAGGAGGACCTTCCGCAGTGAGTAACCCTAGTATCGTCCACACCAGCGACGCCACGTTCGAGAAGGACGTGTTGCAGTCTGACCGGCCCGTACTGCTCGATTTTTGGGCCGAATGGTGCGGCCCGTGCAAGATGATCGCGCCGATCCTCGATGAGATCGCCGATCAGTACAAGGACAAGATCCGCATCGCCAAGCTCAACATCGATGAGAATCCGGCGACGCCGCCGAAATTCAACATTCGCGGCATCCCGACGCTGATCCTGTTCAAGAACGGCGCGGTTGAGGCCCAAAAGGTCGGTGCGGTGAGCAAATTGCAGCTCGCAGCCTTCCTGGACAGCAACCTGTGAGAGGCTACCTGGGCAATCAATCGCGTGGCGGCCAGGGCGGCCAGGGCGGCCAGGGTGGCCAGGGCGGCGGTGGCGGCGGCGGGCGTTCGAACCGCTCGAACCGGGGGCAGCGCAACGGCAATGTCGGCGGCGGACGTCCGCCGCAAGAGGACTACGGCGACCTGCCGGAGGGCGGCGATGATCTGGAGATCATCGCGCCGACCGACCTAGCCCGCAGCCGCAGCTCGATGAATCTGACGGAGCTGAAGAAGCGTCCGATCAGCGATCTGGTGAAGCTCGCCGAGTCGATGGGCCTCGAGAACATGGGGCGCTCGCGCAAACAGGACATCATTTTCGGTGTGCTGAAGGCGCATGCCCGCAAGGGCGAGGATATCTACGGTGACGGTGTCCTCGAGATCCTGCAGGACGGCTTCGGCTTCCTGCGTTCGTCCGACTCGAGTTATCTTGCCGGCCCTGACGATATCTACGTCAGTCCGAGCCAGATCCGGCGTTTCAACCTGCGCACCGGCGATTCGATTTCCGGACTGATCCGTCCGCCGAAGGACGGCGAGCGCTACTTCGCATTGCTCAAGGTCGGCGAGATCAACTTCGATTCCCCGGAGAGTTCGCGCGGCAAGGTGCTGTTCGAGAATCTCACGCCGCTGCATCCGACCGAGCGCCTGAAGCTCGAGCGGGGCAACGGCTCGACCGAGGACCTCACCGCCCGCGCGATCGACCTGGTCGCGCCGATCGGCAAAGGTCAACGCGGCTTGATCGTCTCGCCGCCCAAGGCGGGCAAGACGATGCTGCTGCAGAACATCGCGACCGCGATAACCGCGAATCATCCGGAGTGCTACCTGATCGTGCTGCTGATCGACGAGCGGCCCGAGGAGGTCACGGAGATGGCGCGCACGGTCAAGGGCGAGGTGGTGTCCTCGACCTTCGATGAACCGGCGAGCCGGCACGTGCAGGTTGCCGAGATGGTGATCGAGAAGGCCAAACGCCTGGTCGAACACAAGAAGGACGTCGTGATCCTGCTCGACTCGATCACCCGCCTTGCACGCGCCTACAACACCGTCGTGCCGAGTTCGGGCAAGGTGCTCACCGGCGGCGTCGATGCGAACGCATTGCAGCGGCCGAAGCGCTTCTTCGGTGCGGCGCGCAACATCGAGGAGGGCGGCAGCCTGACGATCCTCGCGACCGCGCTGGTCGACACCGGATCGAAGATGGATGACGTGATTTTCGAGGAGTTCAAGGGAACCGGTAACGCCGAGATCCACCTCGACCGCCGCATCTCGGAGAAACGGGTGTTTCCGTCGATCAACATCAATCGTTCGGGCACCCGCAAGGAGGAGCTGATCACCGATCCGGCCGAGTTGTCCAAGATGTGGATTCTGCGCAAACTACTGCATCCGATGGACGAATTGGCGGCGATCGAGTTCCTGCTCGACAAGATGAAGGACACGAAGACGAATGCCGATTTCTTCGACGCCATGAAGCGTTGAGCCGGCGCGGCTCGTGCCGCCGGAGGGGGAGCGATGCAGTGGTGGGCCTGGATTGCCGTCGGTGCCGTGCTTCTCGGCGCCGAAATGGGCTTGGTGAACACGCAGTTCTACTTCGTGTTCGTCGGCGCGTCCGCGTTCGTGGTCGGTGCGTTGATGTTGTCCGGCTTGAGGCTTGCCGACTGGCTGCAATGGCTCATATTCCTGGTCCTGGCACTGTCCTCGATGTTGGTCTTCCGGCGGCGCATCTATGAGCGCATGCGCCGCAATCTGCCGCTGCTGAGGGCCGGCCCGGCCGGCGAGATCATCGTCGTGCCGGCGGCGCTTGCGCCGGGCGAGGCCTGCCGGCTCGAATATCGGGGCAGTTCCTGGAGCGCGGTCAACGGTGCCGACACGGCGATCGCCGCCGGGGCGCACGCGCGCATAGCGCGCGGCGCGGGGCGCACGCGGGGGGAGGACCAGTGTGATATACAAATGAGACGCAGGCGACGAAGAGGATAGGGTAGATAAAGGGGGGAGGCCGTTGAATA
>VFSW01002846.1_pt1 | contig 26050 bp, 17 predicted proteins | sample 5358111 | NCBI WGS metagenome assembly VFSW01 (sample SAMN11554181, study PRJNA540505) | mine drainage metagenome | isolation source: sediment from site ElyBrook_90M | place: USA: Ely Copper Mine, Vershire, VT | collected 2017 | reverse complement strand
ACTTTCTTCTCTGTATCTTCGCTTTTCAACCTTGATTTAAGCATGCCAACTGAAATGCAGAGATAAAAAATCCCCTCAGGCAATTTCTTCCTGAGGGGATTTTTTTCCGCGGAATTCAGACGGGAATTTTCTATTCTTTCAACTTCGGATGAGTCGCATAATGCAGCAGCACAGCAACCGCGCAACTCGTCAATCGCGTCTCCGCTGAATCCGCCCTGCTCGTCAGTATCACCGGAACCCGCGCACCCAGCACAATCCCCGCTAACTGCGCTCCGCCCAAATACTCCAACTGCTTCGCCAGCATATTGCCGCTCTCGAGATCAGGAACTACCAGAATGTCTGCCAGCCCGGTCACCGGAGAAACCAGATTCTTGATCTTCGCCGCCTTCACGCTCACCGCCGTATCAAACGCCAGCGGCCCATCCAGCACGCCCCCCGTAATCTGTCCGCGGTCGGCCATCTTGCAAAGCGACGCCGCATCAAGTGTCGAAGATATCTTCGGGTTCACCGTTTCAATCGCCGAAAGCAGCGCAACCTTCGGCTTCGCTATCCCAAGCGCATGTGCCAAATCAATTGCGTTCTGAACAATGTCAACCTTGTCCTCAAGCGTTGGAGCAATCATGACCGCCGCGTCAGTAATCAAAAGTGTCCGGTCATAAGTTGGCGTATCCATCACAAACACGTGTGTAATTCGCCGCGACGTCCTCAGACCTTTGTCGCGGTCCATCGCCACCTTCATCAGCTCATCCGTGAACAGGCTGCCCTTCATCATCGCCTGCGCGCTTCCATCGCGGCACATATTCACGCTGATCTCCGCGGCCTTCGCTTCCGACTCCGCATTGATGATCGGGTACGGCGAAATATCGATGCCTAGTTTTTCAGCCAGAGCCTTGATCTGCGTCTCCGGCCCCACCAGCGTCGGCAAAATCAGTTCAGCCGTGGCCGCCTCAATAGCGCCACGCAACGCCACATCCGTAAGAGGCCAGCAAACCGACGTCGTAATTGCAGGCAAGTCTTTGCAGCGTTCCAGAAATTGATGAAAGACGTGAAAGTCAGCAGGATGGCCAACCAGCGGATCAACGGCAACGCCTTCAGCCAGGTGCGCTAGATCACTCATAGGGTCGTTCTCCTCATTCAGCCAATATTTCGCGGCTCAACATACCACTCTATTGTCCTCTGAACAAATAGGCGAGGGTGTGCCGAACATCACAGTGCGAGAGTCGCGTTCATATTGCGGTAAGTCGTTTTGCGTCTTGTCACCCCGTTTTTCGCATCCAACAAGGTAAAGTAGAAGTATGAAATATCTTTGGATTGCGCTGGGTGGCGCATTGGGATCTCTGGCTCGTTATGGCCTCGGGGAGTGGGTGCAGCAACGTTTCCCCTCGCGATTTCCCTGGGGCACCTTCGTCATCAACATGACGGGTTGCCTCGTCATAGGCCTCGTCATCACTATCCTTGACGCGCGCGCTCCCGGGCCCTCTGCCTGGCGTTACGCCATACCCATCGGCTTCATCGGCGCTTACACCACCTTCTCCACATTCGAGCTTGAATCCTATCGCGCCATACACGCCGAGTGGTTCTTCATCACCGCCGCATACATCCTCGGCAGCGTCGTCCTCGGCCTCTTCGGCGTCTGGCTCGGTACCCACCTCGGCGGCTTTTTCATCAGGGTATTCGATTAAATAAGGCCGTCAGTTGCACCTGTTAAGCCCTTTATTCTCAGCAGTTCTATGCGTTGTCAGCATCAATACCACCATCGGCTGTTCGCGAATAAGCGAATATCTATCAAAAACCATGCTATAGTAGAGAAGCGCTCAGTGATTTGGTAGTGAGCGGCGGTTTGCTTATATCTATAGGCAACTTAGCCAATAACAGATTTCCCCAAGCCCCTACAGCGTAACCACAAGAGTCTTCCGCGACTCTGACTTGAGCTTTGTAAGCTCTAATAATTTCTCCGCCGCCAAACAATCTGCGGAGAGACCAATCCGCAAAAAGGATTCGGTCAGGCTTGAGTAGCAGCCTTTCTCACACAGACAAACCAGTCTAACGGAGAAGAATCGCTCTCGATTAAGTTTTGCGGAAGCGTGGTGCTGATTGGCTAGTGAGCCTTCAGCGGATACGGTAGCGTGTGGCAGATCTGGATGACGACTTTGTCCGGGCGCTGGATTATGAATCCTCCCCCGATGACAACTTCCCGGCACTTCCTCTCGCAATTTGATTTGAACTAGTGTGCAGTTCACGTGTGTCCCGGGTTCTTCTCCGGCACATCATCGTGAACCTGGCGCGCTCACACTCCGGCTGTGCATGGGGTCCTCAGGGAAAACAGGACTCGGCACGGCCCACGATACAGGAAAAAATTTTGACTACGAAGTTTGCTGATTTCAATCTTTCGGAAGCGCTCATGGCGCGTCTGAACCAAAATAAATTTGAAATACCCACGCCCGTCCAGGCCGCTGCCATTCCACCGGCTATTGAAGGCCTCGACGTGCTCGCCACGGCGCAAACCGGCACCGGCAAGACTCTCAGCTTTCTCATCCCCATCGTCGAGAAGCTGCAAAAGCTTGAAGGCCGCGGCGCCCATGCCCTCATCCTTCTGCCCACGCGCGAACTCGCCATGCAGGTCGAGCAGGCTTTCCGCGCGGTGCGTACCAGCCCCTCGCAGAACGTCGCGCTCTTTGTCGGCGGAATGGCCGAGCAGCCGCAACTCAGGGCGCTCCGTGCCGGCGCGCGTGTCATCGTCGCCACCCCGGGACGTCTTGAGGATTACCTTCGCCGCAAGCTCGTCAAGCTCAATGAAATTCAGATTCTGGTTCTCGATGAAGTTGATCGCATGCTCGACATGGGCTTTCAGCCCGCCATTCAGCGCATTGCCGCTGAGCTGCCCACCGAGCGCCAGACCCTCTGCTACTCGGCAACTCTCGATAAGCCGATTCAAGAGATCGCTCGCAAGTATCTCCGCAATCCCCGCCGCATTGAGTTGGGTTCAGTCCTCAAGCCCGCAGAGAACGTCGAGTTGCGCACCTTCGAGGTTCACCCCGATCAAAAGCACGATCTTCTCGAGCATCTCCTCGAGAGCGAGAAGGGAAGCTTCCTCGTTTTCGTGCGCACCAAGCACGGCGCAGATCGTGTGGCGCGTCGCCTCACCCGCGGTGGCTTCTCCGCCACTCAAATTCACGGCGACCGTTCGCAGGCTCAGCGAAATGCCGCACTGCGCAGCTTCTCTGAAGGCCATCACCGCATTCTCGTCGCAACCGATGTCGCAGCTCGCGGAATCGACGTTGCGCACATTGCGCATGTCGTCAACTTTGACATGCCCAAGGTTGCCGAAGACTTTGTTCACCGTGTCGGCCGCACCGGCCGCGCATCGGCCAGTGGAGTCGCTTCAACCTTTGCCGCTCCAGCTGAGCGTGGCGATCTGCGCCGCATCGAGAAGGCTCTCTCGCTACAGATGAAGCGCTTCAAGGTTCGCGCCATGGATGAAGACGTCCTCGAGAAGGAACGCGCAATCGCCTAGTTCTTCTTTTTGAATTCTGTTTTTCCCCATCTTTTCCGAAAAAAAGCGGTGAGCGTGGGAACTTGAAAAATTGGAAATGAAATGGGGCCTGTCGCCAACCAGCGACAGGCCCCATTTTCTTGCCTTGAACAAATCTACTTCAGCGTGATCTCACCACTCAGCGGCGTGTTCTCGCTGCTGTCGCCCACGTGAATCACGAACTTCCCCGGATCAATCGTCCACTTGTGCGCTGTCTCATCCCAGTAACTGAAAGCGCGCGCGTCTAATTTCAAAACCACGTGCTTCGTCTCTCCCGGCGCCAGCCGAACCTTCTCAAAGCCCTTCAATTCGCGCTCCGGACGCTTCGCCTTCGCCGATGGATCGGAAACGTACAACTGAGCCACTTCAGCTCCCGCAACCGCGCCCGTGTTCTTGACGTCGAAGCTCACCTCAACAGGGAATGCCGTGAGCGACAGTGATGGAGCCTTCAGATTCGAGAACTCAAATTTCGTATAGCTGAGTCCAAATCCAAACGGATACAGCGGATGCTTGCCCGTCGTCGTCCAGTAACGGTAGCCAACCATCAGACCATCATCATAGTGAACCTTCTGAATCACCTCATCATGGCTCTTGCCGTCCACTTCAGTCACATGCAGCATGTAATCCTCGCCCGGAGTCGGATAGTAAAACGCTGAAGACGCGCTCTCATGCCAACTGCGGTCAAAAGTCACAGGTAATTTGCCCTCCGGATTGTGATGGCCAAAAAGAATATCTGCAAACGCAGGGCCTCCTTCTTGCCCAGGATAATAAGTTGCCAGGAATGCTGGCACCTTGTCGATCCAGCGATGCACATCAGCGCTCACGCCGCCCGTGTAAGCCACAATCACGTGCGGATTTGCCGCAATCACAGCCTCAACCAACGCATCCTGTCCCCACGGAAGATTGAAAGTCCGGTCGTACCCTTCACCCTCGGTTGCCGGATTAAATCCCACCGAAACAACCACCACATCAGCCGCTGCCGCCATCTGCTTCACATCGGGATAAATAATATCCACTTCAGGCATGATACCCACGCCCAGCCGTATCCCCGCTGTGAAGGGCAGATAATCAACCTGCACATTCAAGGTCTGTCCCGCGGTCAGCTCCAGCGTGACCGATTGCGGCACCTGTCCCTCTGAGCGCACATGGCCAAGAATCTGCTTGCCGTCGATGATCACCTTCCACGCATCGCCGCCCGATGACGCCGCCAGCAGCAAATATTTACCGGTTGTCTTCGCCTTGTATGTTCCCGTGTAACGAATGCTGCGCGGATGCGTATCTTCCGGTCCCCACATCTCTTCTTTCCACATCGAGAGGTTCCACTGGTCGCTCTCTTCAGCTTTGCCCGTGAAATCCTTCGAAGGGAAGACCGCTGCGTGAACTGCATTACCTTCCCAGTAAGTTCTGCTGAAAATTTCGCTCATATTCGGCAAGCCGCGCGAATAAAGCACATGCAGATTCGGCTCTCTGTTCGCGATTCCCGTCAGCAAACTCACCGGCTCAAATGCATCTGCCTGTGAAGAGCCGCCACCGCCAGGTACCGCCGGATATGCATCCGGGCCTATCACCGCGATTGTCTTGATCTTCTTGGCGTCCAGCGGTAGTACTCCACCCTCATTCTTGAGAAGAGTAATACTTTCCAGCGCGCCTTCTAGTGCAGTTGCGCGATCTGCGACCGAGTACGTTGAGTCCGCCGGATCAAACTGGTCGTGATCCATGTATCCATAACGCAACACCACGCGAAGCAGCCGCAGCACCTTGTCATCGATCGTCGATTCTTTCACCGTTCCAGCTTTGATCGCCGGCAATAAACCGGTCGCATTCATGAAGCGTCCATTGGGCATTTCAAAATCAAGACCATTGTTCGCCGCGCCGACCGTGTCATAAGTCGACTCCCAATCAGACATCAGAATCCCCTGGAAGCCCCACTCACCCTTCAGCACCTTCAGATTCAGAAACTCGTTCTGCGTCGCGTGAGAGCCGTTCAGCAAGTTGTACGAGTTCATTACCGCGTCCACATGCCCTTCCTTCACCGCTGCTTCAAAGGCCGGCAGATAGATCTCTCTCAGCACGCGCTCGCTCACAATCGAATCGACATTGTGCCGGTTGTATTCCTGGTTATTCGCCGCGTAGTGCTTCACCGTTGCAACCACACCTTGTGACTGCACTCCCTGTATGTAGTTCGATGCCAGCTGCCCATTCAGATAAGGATCTTCAGAAAAATATTCAAAGTTCCGCCCAGCCAGTGGCGTGCGGCTGATGTTCACTCCTGGACCCAGCAAAATATGTACGCTGCGTGCCCGGGCGTCGCGGCCCAATCCTTCGCCGATCTTCCGAGCCATCGCAGTATCCCATGTCGCCGCCAGCGCAGCTCCGGCAGGGTACGCCGTCGTCGGCCCCCAGGTGCGCACACCCTCAGGTCCATCTGACATCTTGATCCGCGGCAGCCCGATATTGGGCATCGCGAAGGTGAACATATCGTCGACACCGCCAATGAGTTTGATCTTTTGCTCAAGCGTCAGCTTGGACAACAACTCATGGGCCTTGGCCTCGATGGCTGGTGAATCCGCCACTGGTGCCTGGGCGCGGAGAACGATCGATCCCACGAGCAGTAATGCTACCAGTGACACAACGCCCGCAGGCGTAATCAGAGAAATGAAGCGTGAACTTTGTTTTTTCATAACGCGTTGAGGCTATCGTATTTGGCCTTTCTCTGTACATCACCTCAGGCTATAGGAAGGAACGGGATAAGGCGCTGTGGTTGTAGTTCCCCAAGATTGTCTTTGAATTTTCCAAAAGTAAAATCAGACTTTCTGTGAATCACGTAGAACGCTGAAGCCGGAATGTGCACTTTTGCTCATTCTCTGCGTGATTTGCAAGCCCTGTGACTCGAATCACACCGCTAGGTGTATCCAGTCACTGTATCGTCATCTTCTAAAGCGCACACTTTGTATGCAGAGTGATAGGCAAAGTACAAAGTCGGAATTCAGTGTGTTGGTGTGTATGTATTGAATTTGTGGGAGCTTGGTTCTTGTGTTTAGCCAAGTTGGACTTTTTCTCCCGTGGAGACGGCTATGGGTTTTGAGAGCGGATTGAAGACTATTGTTGTTGCCGCAAGTCTCGATGGTCGCTCCGAGGCCGCTCTTGAGTACGCGCGCAAACTTGCCGCTGCTTACGACGCACGCCTGGTGCTCGCTCACGGTGTTGATCCCGTCTCCTATGCCGCAGTCGGCGAAATTCCCGGAAAAATGCGTGCCGCATTGAGCGATGAAGCCCAAACCGCGCTCTCCCAGCTCGCTGATGAGTTGACCAAAGAAGGCATCCCAAACCACACCGTTGTGCACCAGGGTGAAATTGCACAGATGCTCCTTCGCATCGCCGATCAGTACGATGCAGGATTGATTGTCATCGGTACTGACGGATTCAATGGTGCCGGTGCATATGTCGTCGGTGCAGTCGCCGAGCAGTTGGTCCGTCTCGCGCCTTGCCCGGTCTTTGCCGTTGCTGCCGATTGGAATGCAGGACCCTTCCGTCCCATCCCCGGTGGTCCCGTGCTCTTGGCAATTGAAAAAAATGAAGCCGCCAAAGCCGCTGTTGCCACTGCACTCTCGCTCGCTGAAACCTTCAATCGTCCGCTGCACATTGTGCATGCACGCAGCGCTGCCGAGGCTATGGGTTTTCTCAACCCTCCCGCCACGCGCCCGGAAGATTTTGGCGTGCCCACTTCAACGCGCGTAAAAGTTGCCTGCATGGTCAAGGATGGAACTCCGGCGGATGTTGTCGAGGCAGCCATCGCGCAACTGCGGCCCAGCATCCTCGTCGCGGGAGTCAAGAGAAACAGTGGTACACCCGGGCCCCATGGCACTGCATTTACGCTGCTGGCGCGTTCGCGGGTGCCCGTAATTTGTGTTCCACCAGAGATGAAGTCCGTTTCTGTTCTTTAACTTCAATGCCAATCAAATTGGCATTGAATAGTCGTGTGTCGTAAAAGCAGGAGCCAATCACCTTGCCAAAGCGACAAAGGAAGTGGGAGCAGCGATGCAATTGTCGACGCAGCAAAGTCAGCAGCATATTGTCGCGGCGCACCCCTTGACGCAACTTCTGGAGTGTCCGCCAGATACCAGTCTGCAATTGGGCAACTCGGTCCGTAACATTCAGTTCAATGAGGGCGACGCAATCTTCCGTCAGGATGCGCCCTGCGAAGGTCTTTACCTCCTTGTCTCTGGTAACTTCCTCCGTCGCGTTGATCGTATGGGTATGCGACTCACTCTAGCCCCGGGCTCACCCGGCGAACTTGTCGAACTGGCTGCAACGCTAGGCGACAAACGTCATACCTACACCCTCATGGCAAGAACTCCTGGTACCGCTTTGCTCTTGCCCATGGATACACTGGAGAGTGCCTTTAGTCAGTACCCTCCTCTCAGAATGCATCTGCTCGAAGAACTGGCTCGCGAGGTTTCGCGCGCCTACAGCGCGGTGTGGCTCCTTCGTATGAGCAAAATGCGGAGGACAAGAACTTCGTAACTGGTACGAGAAAAAGAGGATACGCGAAGATTTTTTGAATCATATGATTCACGCGCAAATCATATTAGATGTACTTCCGCCCCAGAGAGCGTAAGCTATCAAAAGGGCGCTGAATTAAAGTTCCACTGAGCGAGAGGCTATGGGTTCGATTCAACCACAACGCACACCCGATGATTGTATGAACTGCGAACATCGTCACCTGCGTATGTTCTGCAACCTTACGCCTGACGCTCTTGAAGATTACGACCGCATCGGCATCATGATGAACATGGCTCGCGGCGCAAAACTCTTCACTGAAGGCGACCCCGTTCGCAACGTCTTTGTCATCTGCACCGGACAAATTAAAATCTCCTCCACCTCGCGCGAAGGTAAGACCATGATCCTCAAGCTCGCCGGCCCCGGCGACGTCCTTGGCCTCAGCGCAGTTCTGGCCAATGTAGTCCATGAAGTCACCGCCGAGGCCATCGAACGCTGCCAGGTCAAAACCATGCGCAAGCAGGAGTTCGTCGAATTCCTCGGACGCCACGGTATCGCCAGCATGCACGCCGCCCAGTCTCTCTCCGGCGAGTACCTTACCGTCTTCCACGACGCCAAGCGCCTCGCGCTCTCAGGCTCCGCCGCCGGTCGCCTCGCACGACTCCTTCTCGATTGGGCACGCGCCTCGGCCAACGGTCGCTCCGAGCTCAAATTCACCATGGCCCTCACCCACGAAGAGATCGCCAACATGGCCGGAACCTCGCGCGAAACCGTCACCAGGCTGCTTAACCAATTTCGTCGCGATGGCTGGCTCACCATTCGCGGGGCCAGCATGACCATCACAAACGCAGAACAGTTGGAACGACTCACCGTTTAACAAGCTGCGGGAAACACACCACGAGAAATGTTTTGAACGAGCATGACCTTTAGCCTGCCTCGCCCTTGCATCAGGACCGTCCCCCAATCATGCATTCACACGCAAGTGTTCTATGGCATCTCCCCAAGCGACGATTCCATGGTCGTCGCCTTCAAACATACTTCCGGCGAATTAATAGTTCGCTTCATTGAGTCGCAGCAGGATTAACTTTGTAAGGAAACCATATGGAATTCAAGTCATCAGATCTTTTTTGCATATGGATGAATATTTATACAAGTCCGCATTAAACACATAATTTTAAAGAACTTATTTGCTGTGATAATAACCTGAAATCCCCCTCCTCGCCTTCTCCAAACACACTTTATTCTTGCAATTTTCATCATCACGTTTATATTGCACATATGGCAGCAATGCATCTTTCATTCCGCACTTGTTGTTGACCCCACCTGAAAAATTCAGTTGTTAACCTGCGTTCGTGAGCGCCCGACCCTTTGTATCTGCATTCGAAGTAAAGGGCGGGCTAAAGGTAAACCCGTATCTGCATCACCTTTTGGAGGAGTGACATCATGACCAAGCTTTACTCTCGTTTCACCGCTCTATGGTTCGCACCGGTTGTTCTCATGCTGCTCGTGCTCTTTGCACTGCCGCGTCTGAGTTCAGGCCAGACCTTTCGCGGCGGCATCAGTGGCACAGTTACCGATCAATCAGGCGCAGTCGTCCCCGGCGCTCAGGTTACCGCCCTCGATACAGCGACCAACATTACATTGAAGGCTGTCACATCATCAGCGGGCGAGTTCACATTCCCCGATCTGCCCCTCGGTAGCTACACCGTCACTGTCGTTGCTAACGGATTCAAAGTCACCAAGGTTGACAAGGTTCCCGTCGCTGCCGGTGGCACGTATACCTTACCCGTCAGGCTCTCCGTCGCTTCCGCCGGTGAGACCGTTGAAGTCACCGCCGCATCGCTTGCCATTGACACAGTTTCCGATCAGCAATCCACCACTCTTCCTGAAATTGCCGTACAGAACATTCCCAACAGCGGACGCGACTTCACGCAGATGCTCTCACAGACCACTGGCTTTGCCGGATTCTCAACCGGCGGCGGCGCTGGCAATGGCGCTGTCAACGGTTCCCGCTCCAACAACGTCAACTGGCAGATTGAAGGCACTGACAACAACGATCTCTGGTGGAATATTCCCGCCGTCAACCAGGGCGGCGTTTCCGCAATTCCAGGCGTCATCCTGCCTATCGATTCAATCGAGAACTTCTCCTTCGTCACCTCGGGCAGCGTCGAGCTCGGCCGCAACTCGGGCGGTACTGCAAACCTCACCATCAAGGCCGGTACTAACCAGCTCCATGGTTCCGGCTACTACTACAACCACGACGAGCTCTTCCAGAAAGATAACCCGCTCACTCTCTCCAAAACCAAGACTCGTGACGTTCATTACGGCTACTCTGTCGGCGGGCCTATCTGGAGGGACAAAACATTCTTCTTCCTCGGCGGCGAGTATGAAAAGTTCCTCATCGGCGCAAGCAACAAGGGAACCACGCCCACTCCCGCATATCAGGCCGAAGCAATGCAATTGCTCAACTACTACGGCATTCCTGAAAACCCGGTCTCCGTAAACCTCTTGAACGGCACTGGCTCCGATGGTGGACTTTGGCCCACAACCGCACTCACCGGCTCGGCTATCAACTCCAATAATCCTGGGCCCAGCAACTACACCTCGACCGGAACGCTCAACGGTCACAGCTACAACGGCATCATTCACCTCGATGAGAACCTCACCGATAAGGATCATCTCTCGGCAACTTGGTTCATCGGGCAGGGCACTCAGGTCGCGCCGACCTCTTCCCAAATCTACTACTACTTTGAGAATGCGCCTATCCACGTCCAGAACTACTCGCTCGTTTACAACCGCGTCATCACGCCAAGTATCACGAACCAGCTTTCCGCCGGTGTCAGCTACTTCAATCAGGCTTTCTCGGACGCTTACACCAACTTTAATTTGACCGCGCTCGGCCTCGATACAGGCGTCACTTCGCCCTCACTCGCTGGCGCGCCTCATCTCACAATTGGTCCTTCCACCGCCTCTACGGGTCTCACCGCAAGCGGCCTCGGTTTCGATCCCACTGGTGTCACCGCTCCTTCCGGGCGTAATGACATCACCGGCCATCTCGACGATACCTTTGCTTGGACCAAGGGTGCTCACCAGTTCAAGTTCGGTGGCGAGTTCCGTCAGGCCCAGGTCGACGACTTCTACCAGACCGGTCAGCGTGGCACCATCTTCTTCGATGGCAGCCAGGGACCTTGGAATACTGCGGGCAGCAATGCAACATGCGACGCCCTTTCCACAGGCACGAATGGCACATTACCGACATTTACCGACGGCAACGTCTATTACCTCGCCGACTTCCTCGCCGGTTGCTTCAACGCCAGCGCGTCATCTATCGTCCTCGGAGATCCAAAGCGTCAGGTTTTCGTCAACACTTTCTCCCTCTACGCCTCGGATGCATGGCAGCTAAGCAAGAGTCTGAGCTTCAACTATGGCGTCCGTTACGACTATGAAGGTCCCGTCCACTCCGGAAAGCATGACCTCTCCGTCTTTGACCCCTCCCTGCCTTCCGGCCTCGCTGTTGCTGGAGTTGATGTCCCGAACATTTACGGCAAATTCTGGGGCGGCGTCGCTCCCCGTGTTGGCTTCAGCCTGCAACTCGATCAGGCTGGCAAGAGCGTTCTGCGCGGTGGTTACGGTTTCTACTTCGACTCCATCTACATGAAGTCCGTGCTTCAGAACAACGGCCTTCAGAACATCTCTGTCTTTGGTCCCGGACAGAATCCGGCCGGCGTAAACATTTCGGAACAAGTCTCTGGCAACACAGGCGTAATCCTCCAGCCCGGTACTCAGATCTTCCCATCCTTCTCTCTGAGCTCTCTGCCTACCAGCGGGATCAATATCTCCACCTTTGACCCCCACTTCCGTCCCCCTTACACCCAGTCATTCGACCTCAACCTGCAGCACAGCTTCACCCAGAACATCATCTGGCAGATTGGGTACGTGGGCAACAAGGCAACTCACCTGATGGGCGTCTTTGACATCAACCCCGCGGCTGTCAGTTCTGGCGGCGCTGATTCAACTCGTCCATACTATAGCCAGTTCCCGCAGTTCTCCGCCATTGATGAGGCCAAGAGCAACCTGGGCTCAAACTACAGTTCGTTGCAGACAACCATTCGTATTCAGAGCTGGCACGGCTTGACCTCATCCATTGGTTACACATGGGGCCACGCGCTCGACTATGAAACCGGACTCCTGCCATACCTTCCGCAGAATCCCTACAATGAGAGCGCCGAGTACGGAAACTCCGACTTCGATGTGCGCAACACCCTCACTGGTTACTTTGACTACACCGTCCCCAAGTTCGCTGGACCTGAGCGCTTATCCAAGGGCTGGGAGTTCAACTCTGGCTTCAGCTTCCACGGCGGCATGCCTTACACCGTCCTGGCCTCAAGCAATGTGAGTGGTAACGGCGACAACGCTGACCGTGCCGTCCAGGTCATCCGCCATCCGAACAACGTCAATCACAACGTCCAGTCTGGCGGAACTGTTCAGTGGTTCGCAGCAGGTTCATTTGCGGATCCGAGCGCTGGCACTTATTCACCTACTCGCCGTGGTCAGAACTACAACCCGGGCTACTCGGCTGTTGATCTCTCGGTCATCAAAAATACCAAGATTACCGAGCGCATAAATCTGCAAATCCGCGCCGATATCTTCAACCTCTTTAACCACCTCAACCTTGCTCCTATCGGTGAGCCTTTCACTGGCGAGGGTGGTTCGAATGGTGGAACAATCGGAAACACCATCGGCCAGTACCTCGGCAACCCCGGTATCGGACCCGGCGAACCCATGAACGCAGTCTTCGCAGCGAAGATTCAGTTCTAACTTTCCCAACCCTCAACAAGAAAGGCCCCGTCCATCCGACGGGGCCTTTCTGTTTGTTCCCATGTTGATTGATTGCAATCCGCGCCTACGCCAGCTCCGAGTACGGATAATCCATCTGCCTTCTGTTCACTGGTAGTGCCTCAAACTGCGCCGTCGTCTGGCTCATCACCGCGTTGAAATCCTTGCGGAAGCTCGCCATCTCTTCACGCGTTCCCACCGTGACGCGCACGTGATGTGGCCACGACGGCCACGGGCGTCCTACATACATATCCCTCGCAGCCAGAGCCGCAATCACCTGTGTATTCGGCCGGCCCACATTCACCATAAAGCAATTCGTCTGCGACGGCGTACAGTTGTACCCCTCCGACTTGAGCCACGCTATTGTCTCGCGCCGCACATCACCAATGATCTTCTTGCGCGCAGGCACCAACTCGGCATCCAGCAAACTCGCCTTGCCCGCCGCTACCGCTGTAATCGGCGCCAGAGGCTCGCCTCCAAGTGGAACCAACTGCTTCACCAAATCAGGACGCCCAATCACAAACCCAAGCCGCAATCCCGCCATCCCATACAGCTTGGAGAATGTGCGCAGCACCATCACATCCTTGCCCGCCTTCACAAAATCCAGCGACGGCGTAGCATCTGAAAGATGTATGTACGCTTCGTCAATCAGAATTATCGTCCCCTTCGGCGCGTTATTCACAACGTATTCAATATCTGCGCGGCTCGTGATCGTCCCCGTCGGGTTGTTCGGATTGCAAATGTAAATCACCCCCGGCGTCGCTGTCGCTGCCAGCATCTTCTTCACATCATGCGTCGCAAGACCATCAGGATCTGCAAGCGGCACCCTGAATATCGGTGCGCCTTTCCCCTTCGCTGCCCAGATCGGCGCTTCGTAGCCGGGGTCGGCCAGCACCAGACCGCGTTCCTTGCTCGTGAACGCAAGCACCGTCAAGTGCAGCGGATCGCTCGAGCCCGGATAAACCATCACCATCGCAGGGTCAAGCCCCTCCTGCTTCGCAAATATCTCCGCCAGCTCATCCTGAAATGGCATCAGGTATCGCCCCCCGCGAGGAATCATTTCCTCGATCGCTTTGCGCGCAGCTTCACTCGGACCAAGTGGATTCTCGTTCGCGTCAATGTGAATTCCCTTGTTGGGGTCGGCAAAGTGTGGGCGCTGCGCCGCAGCCAGGTGAAACTCTGAGAGCCCCGGCATTGCCGCTAGCGCTGACGCTCCAGCTGCGATTTTGAAAAAGTTGCGGCGTGTGAAACCACTCTTGCTCATCGGATCAACAACAATATTTGTCTGCATCGTTTGGGCTCCTGAACTTGCATGTGATTGGGCTCGCGCCAATAGTCATGGACTGACGTACTGTAGTTGGACGGAATGAACGCGTAGAATGGTCTTCCATTATCCAACGTAACCGCCCGTTGCCATGCTTTGCAAGCGGAAATTGGGCGTCATTTTTCAATTTACATAAAGAAATCAGGGTAATTCGTTTGTATACTCAATCCACCCTGCGCGGCATAAGCGTCAGACGTGCAGTCAGCACCACCAGCGCCACCCACAGAAGATCCGCAGTCAGCAAATGAACAACCTGCATCCACACCGGAGCCAGCAACGCCACATTCAACGCGCCCAAAACGTACTCCGCCACCAGCAGCCCCAGCACAAAGTAAGTCAGCAGTTGATTCTTCCAGATCTTCCCCGGTCCGCTCTGCAGCAGCGCGCGTGAAAGCAGCCACAACAGAAAAATGCTCGCCAGAATTGCGACCGACGGATGCGTCCACCGCCAGCGAATCAGCCAGTTGCTCGCATCGGCAAAATCAGCATGAAACGCCGTCGTTAGTGTCTCGGCAGGGAAGAGCGTATCGCCCAGCGCGGCCAGTGAGCCGCTGACCCCAACTATCATGAAGAGAAAAACTCCAGCTAGCGTTCTCACCGGCGCTTCCACCTTCACATCCTCACGCATGAATCCATATCTGCGGCTCAGCAAATGTGCTGTTAGTGTGATCGCGGCAAGCAGCAGCAGAGTGTTCGTCAAATGCAGCGCCAGGTAAGGTGCCCTCAGTGGCGACTGGCTCTGCGCCGTGAGTCCGAGCAAAACAAGCAGCGCTCCAAGTATCGCCTCAAGAATCATGAAGACCACTGAAGCAATCGCAGCGCGCCGTGCCAGGTGCCCGTGCTCCGTCCGTCTCCACGTCCAAACCAAAAGCGCAACAACGCCAATCAGCGAAACTCCGCTCGTGATCCGATGGATGAACTCAATCAAATGTTCCGTAGTATGCGAGTGCTGCACAATCGTTCCATCGCACAGCGGCCAATGGTCTCCGCAACCCGCACCCGACCCCGTCGCGCGCACAATCGTACCCCACAAAATCACAGCGATTGAATACGCCAGAAACCCCCACGCAAATCTGCGCAGTGTAGGCGAGGGAAGATGGCGGGTGGCAACATTAGCGTGCATAGAAGGGCTCCATCGATGAAACTCCAGTTTAATTCACCGGATTACCCATCATTCTCGCCACGTGATTCACAATCATCAAATCCTCAGCCGGTGGAATCACGCGCACACTCACGCGCGAATCTTCCGCCGAAATAATCGCCTCGCCGCGTGAGTTATTCCTCTCCGCATTGAGATTGATTCCAAGCCCGCCAAGATGCGCGCAAACCTCGGCGCGTGTCGCCATATCGTTCTCGCCGATTCCGCCCGTGAAAACCAGCATATCCAGCCCGCCTAACATTGCCACATAGCTTCCAACGAACTTGGCAATCGAGCGCGTAAAAAGTGTCACGGCAAGTCTCGCATCTTCATTTCCTTCCCCAATCGCCTCACGCAAACTGCGCATGTCATTGGATAGCCCGCTCACTCCAAGCAATCCCGAGCGTTTGCCGATTATAGTTTCAAGCTCGTCGGTGGCTTTATTCGTCTCGGGCAACCGCGCCGCCAATTTGCGCAGAATGAAAATCAACACTCCCGGATCCATATCGCCTGTGCGCGAACCGCTGATGATCCCGCTCACCGGAGTCAGGCTCATCGACGTGTCCACGCACTCACCATTTCTAATCGCGGAAATCGAAGCGCCGTTCCCCAGGTGCGCCACTATCAGCCTTTCCGGAACGTGCGGCTGCAGTTGATACACAATCGATTCATACGAGATCCCGTGATACCCATACCGCCGCACGCCCATCGCCGCATACTCGGGCGGCAGCGGCAGCGTGTAAGCTTCCCTGGCAAGTGTGCGGTGAAAGTACGTGTCAAGGCAACTGTAATTCGGCACTCCGGGAAATAGCCGCAGCGACTCGCGCAATATATAAACGGCAATCGGCGTGTGTAACGGAGCAAGGTCCTCGTAGCTTTCAAGCTCGTCGATAAACTCCGGCGTCACGCGCTGATTTTCTCGGATCGTCGGCCCGCCGCATACCACGCGATGTCCAATTGCATCGGGCTTCGGAAACGCTGGCGACTTCAGTGCCTCAACCACCAGCGCAAATGCCACGGCCCGTGTCGGCAGTGACGGACTCGCATTGATAATCTTGTTGCCCGCGGCATCCTTCACCCAGAACTGCCCCATCGTCGTTCCGATGCCGTCTACGGCGCCTTCAAATTGCTTGCGCCGCTCGCGTGTTCCCGCCTCATAAAGCGAGAATTTGATGGACGATGAACCGCTGTTCAAAACCAAAACCGTCAATGTCGACATAAATCCCTCAAGCCTTCAATTTTTTTCGAATCAAAATCAACTGCGCGCTGCACTCCACTTCCAATTGCGTATCTCGGGCAGATCCTCGCCATTCTCCGTCACGTAAAGATGGTGACGCTCAATCGCCTCGGAATACGTTTGTTCCGCTGCTGCAATCATGCCCTTCAAACGCGGAACCCTGCGAATCACATCCAGCACAAGTTGGAAGCGGTCAAGATTATTCAGCACGCACATATCGAATGGCGTCGTTGTCGTGCCCTCTTCCTTGTAACCGCGCACGTGAATGTTGACGTGATTATTCCTGCGATAGGTGAGCCGGTGAATCAACGTCGGATAACCGTGGAATGCAAAGATCACCGGTTTATCTGCTGTGAAAATGCGGTCAAACTCCTCATCTGGCAATCCATGAGGATGCTCGCTGAATGGTTGCAGAGCCATCAGATCCACCACGTTCACCACCCTGATTCTCAAATCAGGCACCTGCTTCCGCAGCAACGTCACCGCCGCCAGCGTCTCCAGCGTCGGCACATCGCCGCAGCACGCCATCACAACATCCGGCTCAATACCCTTATCCGTTGAAGCCCACTCCCAAATCCCGGCGCCCGCCGTGCAATGCTGTATCGCCTCATCCATCGTGAGCCACTGCGGCGCTGGCTGCTTTCCCGCCACAATCAAATTGATGTAATTGCGGCTGCGCAAACAATGATCCGCCACCGAGAGCAGCGTGTTCGCATCAGGCGCAAGATAAATCCGCACCACGTCCGCCTTCTTGTTCACCAAATGGTCAATGAACCCCGGATCCTGGTGTGAAAATCCATTGTGATCCTGCCGCCAAACATGCGAAGTCAGCAGATAATTCAAACTCGCTATCGGCTTGCGCCACGGAATCTCGCGCGTCGTCTTGAGCCACTTCGCATGCTGGTTCACCATCGAGTCAATAATATGAATGAAAGCCTCGTAGCAGCTGAAAAATCCATGACGCCCCGTCAGCAGATAGCCCTCGAGCCAACCCTGGCACATGTGCTCGCTGAGCACTTCCATCACGCGCCCCGTCTCTGAAAGATTCTCATCCACTGAGAGCGTCTCCGCCATCCACATCTTCCCCGCATCGGGAATCACATCGCCCAATCGATTGGAAGCTGTCTCATCCGGACCAAATACGCGGAAGTTTTTCTCCTCCTTATTCGCACGCATCACATGATCCAGCAGTTTGCCCAACACGCGTGTCGTCTCCACATCTTTCGCTCCACGTGCCTTCGGGTCCACCGCTACCGCGAATTCGCGGAAATTCGGAACCGTCAACGGCTTCAGCAGCAACCCGCCATTCGCATGCGGATTCATGCCCATCCTGCGGCGGCCCTTCGGCGCAATCGCAACCAAATCCTCGCGGAAGTGTCCCTTCTCGTCGAAAAGTTCTTCCGGCTTGTAACTGCGCATCCACTCCTCAAGTAATTTCAAATGCTCGGGCTTTTCGCGCACCTCGCTGAATGGAACTTGATGCGCGCGCCATGTTCCCTCAACCGGCTTCCCGTCCACTTCCTTCGGCCCCGTCCATCCCTTCGGTGTGCGCAGAATCAGCATCGGCCACGCTGGCCGTTCCGACTTGCCCTCCTCGCGCGCCACGCGTTGTATCTCTGCAATCCGGTCAAAAATCGTATCGAAGATCACCGCCGCCTTCTGATGCATCTCCTCAGGATCATGACCCTCCAGCGTGAAAGGCTCATAACCATACCCGCGCATCAGCGCTTCAAGTTCCTCTTGCGGAATTCGCGCCAGCACCGTCGGGTTCGCAATTTTGTATCCGTTCAAATGCAGAATCGGCAGCACCGCGCCATCCGTCTTCGGATTCAAAAACTTGTTTGAATGCCAACTCGTCGCCAGAGGCCCCGTCTCAGCCTCTCCATCGCCAACCACGCACGCCACAATCAAATCAGGATTGTCGAACGCCGCGCCATACGCATGCACCAGCGAGTAGCCCAACTCGCCGCCCTCGTGAATCGACCCCGGCGTCTCCGGCGCTACATGGCTCGGAATTCCATACGGCCAGCTGAACTGCCTGAACAACCGCTTGATCCCATCTTGATTGCGCTCGATGTGCGGATATATTTCCGTGTACGACCCCTCAAGATAGCTGTTCGCCACTATTCCCGGCCCACCATGACCCGGCCCAATAATGTACAGCAAATTCAAATCGCGCTCGCGGATCAATCGATTCCAATGCACATATAAAAAATTCAGCCCCGGCGTTGTGCCCCAATGCCCAAGCAGCCGCGGCTTCACATCCTCTATCGTCAGTGGCCTCTTCAGCAGCGGATTGTCCTTCAGATAAATCTGTCCAACAGATAAATAATTTGCCGCTCGCCAATACGCATTCATGCGGCTCAACTCTTCTGCACTTAATTTCATGGGGATTTTTGTTTCCATCTGGAACCTCGCTTCGGCTGGGTTTGCCTGGCTCTTCAAGACTCTCCCATCCACACATTTAGCCTACCAGCGCAGGTATTCTGGACGGCGTGATTCGAATCACAAAGCGGAATGGTGCTTTCTCTCACGAACTTACGCTCTTGCTTAGGCAAAAAGAGTCTCTTATTGAACATAAAAATTGTTAGCGAGATCTAAAAATATCTCTTTAATTTCATCGCTTGCGATTCAACACCGTAATAAAGCAGCGTCCCGAAGAACGTCGCTGCCAATAGTCGCAATCCGAAAATTATCAAATGTCCTTGCACACCCATTGTGTCCAGCCGTGCATTAAACGATCCGTAATATACAAACACCAAAATATGGCAAAGATAAAGTCCATAACTAATCGTTCCGTAAAACGCCAGTGGCCCATGGCTCAACAGCCAGTTGATCGGGTTGCGCGAGCTGCTCGTCGTCATCGCCAGCGTCACAACTCCGCCAAACCCCAGCGCAATCGCCGAATCCAGCATTGGCGTTCCGCCCGCCACCGTCGCCGCCGCAATAAATCCAATCAACGCCGCAGCAACGCCAATCCACTTCCAAACATTCTTCGCAACACCAAGCTTGTAAATTCCCAGCGCCATCAAACTCCCCAGCGCAATTCCATCCATATGAATCAGCGTATGCGTCGAGTTCATCCACTTCAGTTGCCAGAAGTAATGACGCAGCACCGGCGACGCCACCATCATCGCCACCAAAATCACCACTAGCACCGGGACGCGCCGAATATATTTCATGATCAACGCCCACACTACATAAAACTGAACCACCACACTCAAAAACCAAGTCGGGCCCAATGTCCCCGGCAATGGGCTATGGCGCAAATTCTGCACAAACAGCAAATAACTTACCAGCACCTGCCACCGTGTCTGGTGCGCCCACGTATCGCCCAAAAACCAATCAGGTATCGTGTAACAAATAATCAGGATCAAAAAATAAACCGGAACAATATGCAGCGCCCGTCGCATATAAAACCGCTTTAGAAAATGCGGCTTCTCGCGCTCCTCCAGCAAAATCGTCGTCACCAGGTAGCCGCTCATCACAAAAAACAGATCAACCCCGGCCCATCCCCAACGCGATGCGCCATAGAACCAAGTGCCTTCAAACAGCGCTTGGCAATGAAACACAACCACCGCCAAAATCGCAATCCCGCGCAATCCCTGAAACTCAGGAATATACGCGGGCAGCCAGCCTGGTCTTTGAGTGCTCATATCGTTTTACGAAAATAAAAAATTACCCCGCTGCCAACTGCCTCGCCCGCTCCGTCGCTCTCATCACTGCCTTGATCAGCGTCACGCGCAATCCGCCCTCTTCCAACTCCAGAATTCCATCAATCGTGCAACCCGCCGGAGTCGTCACCGCATCCTTCAACAGCGCCGGATGATATCCCGTATCCAGCACCATCCGCGCCGCGCCATATGTTGTCTGCGCAGCCAGCAGCGTTGCTGTATCGCGCGGTAATCCCACCTTCACCCCAGCCTCGGCAAGGGCCTCAATAATGATGTACACATATGCCGGCCCCGAACCTGAAAGCCCCGTGACCGCATCCATATGCTTCTCATCCACAATCACAGTCCGGCCCACTGTCTCAAAAATCCGCCCGGCCAGTTCCATCTGCTTTTCGCTCACATAATGGCCACGGCAAAGCGCCGTCACGCCCGCGCCCAGAGCCGCCGGTGTATTCGGCATCGCGCGCACCACCGCAATCTCTTTCCCAACAGCTTCTTCAATCGCGCCTGTCTTTACGCTCGCGGCAAAACTCACAATCAGCGCGCCATTCTTGATCGCCGGACGAATCTCCGCTATCAATCCCTCCACCTGGAACGGCTTCACCCCCAGCAAGATCAAATCCGCGTTCTCTACCGCCGCGCGATTGTTCGTCGACACATCCAACCCCCACTGTGTCGAGAGAGCCAGCGCCCGCTCCGCATGTCCCACCGTCGCGTGCATCTGATCCGGCGCAAATAGATTCTGCTTCAAAAACGCCTGCAGCAGAATCCCGCCCATCTTTCCCGCGCCCAGCACTGCAACGCGCAGCTTCGGAAACTCAGCCGGCGCTTGGGGTATCTCCACAGAACTTTCCGTCATCACTTCACCTTTTCCAATCTCAATCTCTTCAGCAGGGAATTAATCCCTTCTTTACAGAATAATCGAGTTTCCCGTTTTTAATCGCGCTTTTCACGCGTCGCATCAAGATTGTACGATTGTCCTCACTGATTTCTTTCACTCCATGGAGGCTACACAAGTGAGGCTTGCCAAGAGTTTCTTTCTCGTGCTGATGGGTTGCATTCTCATCGTTCCACACTCGCGTGCGCAAACTCCGCCTTCAACACTCTCACCGGGAATTCGCTCCAAAGTTGACTCTGCCGTCGAAGCCTTCCGCCAAAAATCCAGTGCCCCTGGAGTCTCCATCGCTCTCGTGCAAAACGGCCAGCTCATCTACGCCAACGGCTACGGTTTCGCTGACCTCGAAAACTCCGTCCCTGCAACCGCCGATACCCTCTACCGACTCGCCTCCATTTCCAAGACCATCACCGCTGTCGCTACCATGCAACTCTGGCAGCAGCACAAAATCGATCTCGATGCGCCGGTCCAAAAATATTGCCCTGCATTTCCCGATAAGGGCCCCCTCATCACCACGCGCATGCTGCTCGGTCACCTCGGCGGCATTCGTCATTACAAGGATGGCGACGCCGGGCTTCCGGAGATCAACAACACCACACACTTCGCTGACCCCATCGCCGGAGGCCTGAGCTTCTTCAAGGACGATGCGCTCATCGCACCGCCCGGCACACACTTCCACTATTCAACGCAGGCCTACACGCTCATCGGTTGCGTCGATGCCGCAGCCTCCGGCGAGAGCTACGTCGACTATGTTCGCGAGCACATCTTCGCTCCCGCAGGCATGAGTGCCTCGCAGGTCGATGATCGCTTCGCCGTCATCCCTCACCGCACCCGCTTCTACTCCAAAGATAAAGACGGAAAAATCCAGAACTCCGAGTTCCTCGATTCCAGCTACAAAATTCCCGGCGGCGGTTGGCTCTCCAATGCAACCGATCTGGCCAGCTACGAAATCGCTCTCATGAAAGGCATGCTTGTTGACCCCGCCACGCTCACGCTCATGAGCACGCCTGGCAAACCGAGCGACGGTTCCGAAGATAATTACGGATTGGGCTTCGCTATCGACCCAATCGAAGCTGGCGGCAAAAAATTCACCACCATCAGTCACGCTGGCGGTCAGCAGGGAACCAGCACCATGATCCTTCTCGTTCCTTCCATCAACTCCGCTGTCGTCGTCCTCGCCAATCTCGATGGTGCAAACTCAGCTGGCCTCGCAAGAGATCTCCAAAAAATCATCCTCGAATCAAAATAAAAAAGGCTGGCCATTTGCCAGCCTTTTCGCGTGTCTCAGGTAGCCCCAAAAATCTTCGCGTGCTCCAGCTCTCGTTTTTTGAGACCCGGGATTCAAAGCACCTGACCTTGCTGATTCTACCTTTTCTTCTGCGCATCAATCCACTGATTCACTCTCGCATCCAGCACATCTAGCGGCAGCGCTCCAGAATCCAGCACCTCATCATGAAATGCGCGAATATCAAATTTTTCTCCCAGCTCTTTCTTCGCCCTCGCGCGCAATTCCAAAATCTTCAACTGTCCAATCTTGTACGCCGTCGCCTGACCCGGCCACGCGATATACCGGTCCACCTCAGACTGAATGCTCGTCTCATCCACCGAAGAGTGATCGTGGAAGAACTGCACCATCTGCTCTCTCGTCCAATGCTTCGAGTGCACGCCCGTATCCACCACCAACCGGATCGCGCGCCAGATGTCGCCCTCTAAACGGCCATAATCCGAGTACGGATTCTGATAGAGCCCAATATCCTTGCCAAGCTGTTCAGCGTAAAGTCCCCACCCTTCTGTGTACGCCGTATAGTGCTTGATCTTCCTGAACTCCGGCACCCCTTCAAGTTCTTGCGCAATTGATATCTGCAGATGATGTCCCGGCAATCCTTCGTGATACGCAATATCTTCAACGCTGAACAAATTCCTGTCCGTCGCTTTGTAAGTATTAATATTGAGCCGCCCCGGCCTGCTTCCATCCGGCGTCCCCGCTTCGTAGTAGGCTGGCGCAGCATTCTTCTCCAGGTATTCCGGTACCGCAACCACTTCAAATGGCGCCTTCGGCAATCGCCCAAAAAGCTGCGGCAATCTCGCCTGCATCGGCATCAGGTAACCCCGGTAAGCATCCAGCAAATTCTCTCTCGATGTCGCCTTGAACTTTGGATCTGCTTTCACCGCCGCACGAAAACTCGCCAGATCCTTGTAACCCAGCTTAGTCGCAATCGCCAGCATCTCGGCTTCGTCGCGCTTTACTTCATCCAAACCAATCTGATGAATCTGCTCTGCGGTGAAATCCGTCGTCGTCGTGCGTCGTAACAAAAACGCGTAATACCTTGCGCCATCCGGCAACGCGCTCGCTCCCGGCTCGGTGCGTGCCGCGGGTATGTAAGATTTTTCAACATAAGTTGCCAGCCGCTTGTACGCCGGCAAATCCTTCTTCGCAATCACGTCGAGCATCTCTACCTTGATGCGCTCTTGCGCCGCAGCGTCAATCGATGAAGGAAATTTCTTCAGCGGCAGCGCCAGTGGAGAATCTTCCGCCTTCTGCTCTCCAAGGGACTTGATATTGACCAGCGCCTCCTCCAGCACGAACTTCGGCGGCACGCGGCCATCCTCCACGCCGATGCTCATATTCGTTATCACCTGGTCAAATGCGCCCGGCAGAGCTCGCAACCGCGCAATCCAATCGTCGTAATCCTTCTCGGTTTTAAAACTCAACTCCATTACCAGCTGCGGATATTCTGAATAAATTCCCCCCTGCTGGCTGATCGGCATCACCCACTCCTTGAAGCCGGCACCCTCAATATCCTGCGCAAATCCTCTCAATAACAAATCTCGATTCAGTTGTTCCTGGTCCGTCATTCCCGCAGCATCAATCGCCGCCAGGCGCATCATGTACCCTTCTTCGCGTGCCAGGCTCTCGTTGATGGCTTGCAGCGAGTAATCCGTAATCTGATCGTTGAAGCGCAGATCTCCTATCGTCGAAGCAAACTCCGGCGAGTGGCGCAGATGATCTTCCCAATACTCGTGTATCACTGCATTGAGTTCCTTGCGCCGGTCTTCAAGCGACGCTGGTTGTGCTGGCGCTGATGTGTTGGCGGTCAGCTTCTGCGCAGCGAGCGAGCCGGTGAACGGACTCGCAAATGCCAGCACCAGAAGCATGCAAACCAAACGCGGCTTCAACGAAAAAATAAAATTATTTTGCAGCTGATTCAAGCAGGACCATCCTTCTAACAATTTTTTTCGGGCAACTCTGCGCCCGCACGCAAATGTAAAATCTTCTGCTTCAGTGTAGTTGATTTAGGTTTAACGTCGAAAACACCCCTGAATCAAGCTTGCAGCGCACGGGCCATGGTGCCAACTTGGATGTGCTTTTGCAGGATGTCTTCGCGAATCTGCTGCCAGAACGAATTCGGAATTGTCATGTATACATCAACCACTACGGGATCAAATTGTGTTCCCGCTCCACCGGCAATCTCTTTGCGTGCATGGTCAAAGGATCGCGCGCTGCGGTATGGCCTATCACTTGTGATCGCATCCATAGCATCGGCAATTGCGAAAATCCGCGCCCCCAGGTGAATCTCCTCACCCTTCAATCCACGCGGATATCCCGATCCGTCAAAGCGTTCCTGGTGCGCATAGACTATCTCCGCCGCCTCGCTGAGATATGGAATTTTTTTCAGGATTGAATAGCCGCGCTCGCAATGCGAGTTCATCTCCAATCGCTCGCTGATCGTCAGCGGCCCTGGCTTGAGCAAAATCGAGTCAGCTATTCCCATCTTGCCTATGTCATGCAGAAAGGCTCCGCGCGCAATCACCTTCACGGCTTGCGTCGAAAGTCCCATCGCACGCGCCATCGCTATCGTGTAAGCCGTTACACGCTTGCTGTGCCCCTCGGTCTCGCGATCCCGAAGATCAAGCGCGTCTCCCAGCGCTTCCAGCGTGAAATCGCATGCCTGTTCCAACTCCTCCAGCGCCTCGCGCAGCATCTGCGTCCGAGAAGTTACCGCCTGTACCAGCGAGTGCTGATAATCTTCCTGCTGCTTGCTCGCAAAGCGATGCGTTAGCGCCCGCGCTACCGCATCCATCAACTGGACTTCATGAACTGGATTCAGTAGATAATCCGTCGCTCCCTGCCGCATCACTGAGACAGCCGTCTCCGTATCATGAACTGAACTGGTAATGATCAAAGGCAGGTGAGGGTATTGCTCCCGTAATTTCTCCACAAACCCAAGACCGCTCAAACCATTTCTGGAACTCTCAAATCCCGCGATCAAAAGATCAACACTGCCTGAAGCAAGGTGCGTGAATGCATCTTCAGCACTCGAAACCACATCAACTGCAAGGTGCTGATGTGAAAGAATCTTCCGGATCGTGCTCTGCGCATGATGATCCTGCTCAAGCACAAGTACACTTGAATCAGCTTTCACACCACGACTTCTCAATTGTGGAATCAACGCTTGCTACCTCATGATTGGACATCAGTTCTTGGGCCCAGGGAATTAACCTGGTGTGACAATCAAGTGCAGTTTAAAAATTCTACCCCTGCGATGGAAATTCTAGTGCAGATTGAATACGTTACGCCATGTATTTTTTCAGGGTCGTTCAAATATTAATCCCATGACAACACGGATTGTTCTGTCCGCTTCAACTCAAAATTTTCTTTTCCCATGCGCAACTCCAATTCAGCACACCTGCTGATTAAGTCTTTGACTCAAATGTTGTACGCTCTGAAGAGTGGCCTTGCAGGCTTTACTCCTCTTTCACAAAGCTTCGCAATCAAATTTCAGCAGGCAGGGTAATAACTAGATTGACGCACCGCGACAACAACGAAAAGCCACTCAAAGCGCATCCCCAAGAGCTCTCGATTACCCATGGTCTCGCGCGCCCCACCCCCAACCCTCCCGCCGTTCCCTGTAC
>VFSW01002845.1_pt1 | contig 26052 bp, 18 predicted proteins | sample 5358111 | NCBI WGS metagenome assembly VFSW01 (sample SAMN11554181, study PRJNA540505) | mine drainage metagenome | isolation source: sediment from site ElyBrook_90M | place: USA: Ely Copper Mine, Vershire, VT | collected 2017 | reverse complement strand
CGTCTGTCATCGGGCCGCTTCCCCGTGCCGACGTGGGTTCGTCCACCGTGCGCGCACCCCCACCCGTGCTACCTCCCACGGGGAAAGAAATCTCTGCTCCCAGGTCTCTCCCCGACGGGCCTGTACCTCCAGCACCCGCTCCGCGTGAGACCTCCGTGCCTTCTTTCAACATCGACGCCGACGATATCTTCGCGGGTGCGACCACCGTCGCGCAGCCCTCACCTTTCTCTTCCAGCGGCTCCGGCCCGCACAACAATCCCGCCGCGCCCGTGATTCCGCCATCCATCTCCGCTTCGCGTCCGCCGCCGATGGTCATCGCAGGCAATGTCACCGCCAAAATGCCCACGGTGGCTCCCCCTCCGACGCCACCGTCCCGTCCTGTCGTCCCTCCGAGCGCGGGCAACCGTCCTGCCCTCCCTCAAGCGGTCGCCAACGCCCGCCCCGAGGTCTCTCCGCCCGCCCATGGGCTCCGTGGGAACTCTCAGCCACCCATGGCCGGCGGCGTCGCACCGTTGCTTCTCGACGTGACCCCGTTCAGCCTTGGCGTCGAGACCGCAGGCGGGCTCTGCGAGACCGTCGTCAAGCGCAACGCAACCATTCCGGTAGAACAAACCCGTGTCTTTGCGACCACCAACGACGGACAGGAATCCGTGGTGATTCGCATCGCCCAAGGAGAATCTCGGCGCTTTGCCGACGACCAGTTTCTCGGCGAACTCGAACTCATTGGCCTCCGCCAGGCCGCGCGGGGCGAAGTATCCATCGCCGTGACCTTTGAACTCGAAGCCGACGGAACACTCCGTGTCCGCGCGAAAGACATCGAAAGCGGCCGGGAGCAAGCCACGCGGGTGACGCTTCTCACCGTGCCCACGGAGTCCCAGCAAGCCGACATGGTCGCCCGCAACCGCTCGCAATCGCCCCCTGCGGCGTGAACAAACCCGTACGTTGGTTTGTGTGTCACGGAGCATTCGCTTGACCCTTGGCGGGTTGTAAGACTAAGGGCTCGGTCCATGGACCACAGCACCGACGGGCGGCTCACCAAGATCTTTGAAGCGGGCAAGGCGTTGCGGGAGGCGCAGGACGCGTTTGCCGACCAGGACGCCGCAGAGGCGCGGGTCGCGGCACTGGTACGTGCTGTCGACACCGCATGGGGACTTGCCAACCACGACGACGACATCGATCGCTTGATGCGCATCAGTGAGCTCCTTGCGGATGCGGGAGGCGCGCTTGCGTGTCAGACCCTCGTGCGGATGTTGAATCACGAAGACCCCACGGTACGGATGGACGCGGGCGAAGGGCTTTTGGCCATCGGCCGAGAGCAGTACGCAGACGTCGCGCGGGCGATGGAAGCATGCGTGAACGAAGGCAAGGCCACGGCAGCGCTTGCCGAAGTGCCGTACCTTCTCGCAGAACTCGGTGAACCCGGCGGGGTCAAGCTTTCGCTGCGATTGTTGAAGCACGCCGACGCGGACGTCGTTGCCGCGGCGATTGAGTGCCTTGCCACCCTTGGCGATCCATCGGCCCTCAAAGAGATCGAAAAGCTCCGGGCGGACAAGCGCACGGTGACGGTTGAAGAAGAACTTGAAAGCGACGAACTCACCGTGGGTGACCTCGCAACGGACGCCGCCGATCACTTGCGCTTGCTGAGGGACTGACGGTCGCGGGCCCCGTCGGCGCCCGACGGTACCCTCAGCGCACCGCGATCGTGAACCTTCGAGCGGCTGAACACGCCGTGGCGTAGTACGTCTGCATGCTGTTCTGGCAGTAGTTACCCGCGCCGATGGACCAGCCGGTGTAATACGGCGCCGTGGTGTTTGTAAGACACAGCCGCGCCCAGTTGGACGATGGAACCCATGGATCCGTGCACAGCGTTGGCCAGTTGGCGTAGCCGTACCGCAACGTCGACGTGACCGGCGCCGCGCCCGAGACCACCACAGACACCGTCTCGTCCTGCGCTTGATACCTGAACGGACTCTGCGCCCGCCAGTTGGCTGTCAAACCCCAGCGCGCCCAATCCGACAGCACCCCCATCATCGCGTCACGGTACGCAATCAACACCTGCGTCGATTCTGTCATCAACGCCCCGTCGTTGATCGTGTAGTCAATCACGGTAGAACTCAACGTAGGCGACGGCGGTACGAAAATCACCGTCCATCCGCCTCCATCCGTGTTCATGTCGCACCAGGCCGTGTACGGCGCACGTCCGCCGGGTCCGTCCGGGTCAATCGTGTAGTTTCCGCTGGCGCTCCCAGGCGTGAGCGCAAGGATGTCTGCACAGCTACGCAGCGAAGCACACACCCCGCTTGCACACGCCGTCCCCGCCGCGCACACCATTCCACAGTCACCGCAGTGATGGTTGTCTGTTTGGGTGTCTACCTCGCATCCGTTGCTTGCAACCCCATCGCAGTCGGCAAAGCCCGTCGTGCACACCATCCCGCACGTACTCCCCGCGCACGTCCGTGCCGCGTTGGGCACGGGCACACACACCGCCCCGCAGGCACCACAGTTGTTGCGATCCATCGTCAGATCTACGCACGATCCCGAACACCGCGCCTGCCCCGCCGCGCATCCCGTCGTGCATGTATAACTCCCGGCACTGGGCGAACACACCGGCGTCGCCCCGCTGCACATCACCCCGCACATCCCGCAGTTCGCCGTGCCCCCGAGGGCGGCCTCGCATCCCGTCGTCGCCAATCCGTCGCAATCCGCGTAGCCCACCCCGCACGTGATCCCGCAGCGCCCGCCCGTACACGCCGCCGTCGCATTGCTCCCGCCCGTACACACCGTCGGACACGTCCCGCAGTGTGTAGGATCGGTGTTGATGTTGCCTTCGCATCCGTTGCTCGCAATCCCGTCGCAATCCGCGTAGCCCAGGTCGCACGGCGTCGTGCAGCTCCCCGCCGTGCACAGCGCCGTCGCGTGCGGCCCCGCCATGCACGGCGCACCGCATCCCCCGCAGTTGCTTACACTGATTCGCGTGTCCGTCTCGCATCCGTTGGTCGCGTCGCCGTCACAGTTTCCGTAGCCCGGTGCACACGCGATGCCGCAGGTGCCGCGGGTACACGCTGGCATTGCTTCGGCAGCGCCTGCACACACCGTGGGGCAGGTTCCGCAGTGCATCGGGTTCGCATCGAGACTTGTCTCGCATCCGTTGCTGGTAAGACCGTCGCAATCGCCGTAGCCCATGGCGCACGACGCCACGGTGCACACCCCCGCCGTGCAACTCGGCGTTCCATCGGCGACCGCACACACCCTCCCGCACGCACCGCAGTTGCTTACGTCCGTTTGCGTGTGCAAACACGCCGTCCCGCAGCATGTATCTCCCGCCGCACACCCATGTGTGGAATTGCACCCCGGCACGCACGCACCCGCCGTGCAAACGCTCCCTGCCGCGCAGCTTCCATCGCCGACGCAGCCCACGCACACATGCCGCGTGGGGTCGCAGTACATCACCCCCGCGTCCCCTGCACAATCCGCGTCAGCCCCGCATCCCGTGGTGCATACATTACCTCCAGCGCAGTACTGCCCGGGCGTGCACGCCAGACGGTCCGTGGGCGTGCACTGTACACACGTCCCCGTCACCACGTTGCACGCATGCCGTCCAAGCTCGTTGGACACGCAGTCGGAATCCGACGTGCAGCCCGCGGGCGTGGTGTCCATCGCCACCACCGTGTCCGTGAGTGACACTCCATCCGTCGGCGCACCCGTGTCCGTCGGCGATGTCGTATCCAACGGCGGTGTCGTATCCGTCGGCGGGTTCACATCCACCATCACACCCGCGTCCACCGATCCGATGTCGGTCGCAGGTCCGCTCTCGACGATGGGCAGACCGCCGGTGCACCCCACGGCAACGGCACCACAGAACGCGAATACCATTCCGTACAAGCTTGGACGACGTGCCATCGCAGCCACACCCCTTGAGCGTCGGACCCCGACGGATCGTACGGGCGTCCCGCGACGTTCGCAATCCCTTGCACAGGGTTCAGCGCCTCGGGGACGCGTGCCACGTGCGTGCAACGCCTCGGGGACGCTTGCCCTGTACGTGCAACGCCTCGGGGACGCCTGCCACGTACGTGCAACGCCTCAGGGACGCCTGCCACGTACGTGCAGCGCCCCGGGGACGCCTGCCACGTGCGTGCAACGCCTCGGGGACGCTTGCCCTGTACGTGCAGCGCCTCGGGGACGTGCGGAGCCTGCGAAATGTGCATGTCATGGTTGATTGCCAATGATCCAAGGCGATACCCTGGCGGGGACGTTGACGGCGAGGTGAGGATGACCGGGCTGGGATACTCGAGTGTGCCTCTTGTGGGCTTTGCAGGCTTTGGCGAGGTGCTCCAGGAGGGCACGTGGGCCACGATTGCAGTACCTGACGTTCTGTTGAGAGGACCGCTGGATCTCGCCGCGCTGGATCGTCTTGGAACCCTTGCCCAGTGGAAGGTACGACTCCAACGGGCGACGCATGCGGCCGTGTCGATTTCTGCCGCGGCGCAGCCGTTGGCAGAACTCGATGCGACGTGGGACAACGCCCAGCATCGCCTCGCGCTGCTCGTCGAGTTTGCCGAGTGCGCTACGAATCCGGCCATGCAAGCGGCCGGCACGCGGCTCAGGGCGCGGCTCATGCCGCCTGTGGTGGGCGTGAACGCTCCGACGTTGTTGGCTTACACAAAGGAAGTTTATTACGGTCAGGCGCAGATCGCAGCGGCCCGCCAACCGAACGTGCAAGCCGACATTGCCCTCGCGGGATTGTCCGAATGTATGTCGCAGGTGACTGCGGCGACCTATGCACTCGCAGAAGGCATCGGCTTGACCGGTGGCACTTCCCGGTTGCTCACGAACCGCGCCGAGGTCCGTGCGACCCGCACGGTTTGCGTGTCGGTATTCAACCGGGTGCATGGGGATATGGAATGGTTGCTTGCGAACAGCGCGGAGAGTCCTTGGCGGTCGACCGTGGCGATGCTCTGTCAGTCGCTTACGGATTTGTTGTCGCTCTACCCGTTGCCGGCGCCTACTTCGCGCAAAACTGCGACCGCTACGCCGCCCACGGCTTCGTCGAATCTCACGCCCACGGCCACGGGAATCGCGACGTCTGTAGGCGCCGCACCAACGCCTCTTGCAATTACAGGAAGCGTCAGCGGCACGGGGAACCCGACCCTGGGCGTCACCGTGCCGGTCGCGCCCGCGCCAAAGCCTCGTCGAAGCGCTCGAAAAGCCACGCGGGGGACCAGCGTGCGTCACGCCGCGATCAAGCCCATGGCCAAGGCCCTTCCCCCCAAGAAAATCGCTGTCAACAAGCCCACCAAAGGCAAGAAGCGCGGGTAACGTCCCTGGACGACCCAACAGGAGTAGTCTCACCGCCACCGATGGCAGACTCCGTGGCCGTGATCTCACTCGCTCAGGCTCGCCGCGCATGGCGCGCGCGGCAAAGACTCTCGCATCCTCCGATCACCCTACCGTCCAGCGAAATTCCCGCGCTGCTCGCGGTCATCGGGTGGATTCCGGTCGTGGCGGGCGATCCTGGGGTGTACATCGCCCTGCGCGCGCGTGGCGCACTGGCCCGCCGCGCGGACCTCGATGCCGCGCTCCGCGCTTCCACCACGCTCACGATCGCGCCGGGTCCGCAAGGCCACGCATGGCTGGTGCCCACCGCCGATGCGCCGCTCGCAAGGGCGTTCGCACTGGCCGACCACGCCTCCCGCGAAGCCCGCATCGCCGCTGCGTGTGATCTTACCGAGCACGAACTCCGCGCCGCGCGCGATGCCCTTCGCGACGCGCTTGGCACACCCGTGACCCCCGACGATCTCCGCGCAAAGCTATCCCCTGCGGTCCAGCGACCGCTTGGCAAGGTTGGCAAACGTGCAGGCTGTCCCACGCTTGCAACCCTCGCGTTGCGCGCGCTCTGGATTCACGGTGAGCTGCTTCGCGTTGCGACGGATGCCACGGCCAACGGGTTGACCTATCGGTACGTCCTCGACCCGCAGCCACGCGCGGTTCCCTCGCCCACCGCCGCCATCGCCGCCGTCGTGCGCCCGTGGTTTGGCGCCCACGCGCCCGCCACGGCCAAGGATTTTGCGGTTGCCTACGGTCTTGCAGGCAGCAGGGCCCACGCCGCCGTGCAACCTCTTGGCTTGCACACCGTCACCATCGACGGACTCGGCGACGGATACCTTACCCTTCCCGAGGATCCCGGGATCAACACCGACGAAGTTACCGAACAGACCGTAGACCTTCTCCCCGGGCACGATCCGTGGCTTCACGCCCACCCGAGACTCCATGGACTCTGTGCGCCCGACGTGGCCGCCCACGCGCAGACCCGCGAGCATGTCCCCCTTGCTTCTGTGCTCCTCGACGGCACCATCGTAGGCGTCTGGACACGCCACGAAGGCACCGGGAGAATCTCATGGCGGGCGCTGGTCCCTGACCTGTCACCCGAAGCGTCGCAGGCCATCGACGCCGCCGTGTCGTCGCTCGATGCTTTTATCACCCAGGACTTTCCCCTCGTGCCGACGCCTGCACAACGCACCCGCACGCCCGCCACGGCCGCGCGGGACTTCGACGTGATGGGCTAGCTTTCACACTTCCCCGTACCGGAACTTCGTTTCCTCCATCACGATCCTTCGCTCCTCGGCGCTGAGCTCGAAGAGCCCGAACACCCGATCGTTGATCTCTTCCTCGCACGCCACGATCTTCGCGGTGAGCGCATCGTGTTCGGCGCGGCGCTCCTTCCATAGTGATTCCCAGTCGTCGCGCTCGCGGAGGGGGACATCGGTCTTGTAGGTCCGCTGCAGCTCCGCCCGCACGTCGCCGAAGCTCACGGACCACCACGCCGTCAGCTTGTCGTTGAGCGTGCGCTCCTTGGGCACGAGATCCGTCTGCATCCGATGACGGTGCGTCTGGTGGAGCGCATACCGTTTGCGCGCGTGCTCCGTCGTGGCGATCGCGAGCCCGGACAACTCCGCGCGTTGCGCCTCGGTCATCGCGGGGATGGGCAGACGATGCATGAACTGCTCGAGCAAGCGGTACTGCCAGAGTCCCGCGCGCAGTCGGAGTTGTGTGCAGATCTGCGAGATCGCAAGCCACGTCACCCTGCTCTGGAGGATCGCGAGCAACGACGGATCGTCCGTGGGCATCATCGAACCCGTGTTGTTCATGTAGGCACCCGTCGCGTCCAAAGAGAAGCGCGGGAGCTTGGAAATGTCTGGCCAGCAAATCTTCGACAGGGCGAGTTCCTGATGGTAGTCGATGCTGCCCTGGATCTCGAACCAGGGGTATGTCCCCGGCGCTCTCCCCGCCCACGCCTTCTTCTGTGGCCAATTCGCCGGCTTGGGCTCCAGCGCCTCTCGGAAGCCCTCAAGATGCACGAGCACCGCGGGATACTCGGTGATTTTGATGCCGCGCCGCGTGAAGATCATCCAGTCGGTCTGCGCTTGCTGGTACCACGGTCGCAGCTCCGCCCCCGATAGCATCGGCATGATGACTTCGGCAGACCGAGGGTCTGCCCTCACGAGTTCATCGCGCTTCGCGTTCGAGATCACGAACGCCTCATTGAGCCCCGTCTTGATCCCGTAGAGAATCCTGACCCCTGGCAGTTCGCCGAGCTGCGTCCCGTGTGTCAGCAGCTTCCGCGTCAGCGTGTGGACCGCCTTGGAGCAGAAGCTCCATTCCGCTTCGTCGAGCACCTCTACCGAGCACTCGACCCCCTCGGCCTCCATCGTCTCCGAAAGTGACTCCGGAATCTTTTCGTCCAGCAGCAGGTAACGGAAGTCCGTGGGCGCGGCGCCCTTCCGAAGCACCACGATCGACGGCCTCACCATCTCGGCGTCCTCGAAGGGCTGATTCTCGCCGAAGTCCACCAGCGTCTCGAAACACCCAAGCTTCGGGAGCACATTGCGGAACGCACTCGCCATGTTCGTGCGCGCAAAGGTGCCCGACGACACGAATCCCAGCCGCCCTCCCTCCCGAAGCACGCGTAGCCCGAGCTCGTAGAAGTACACGTACAGGTCCGCCTTGCCGTGGTAGCTCGCGAAGTGCTTCGCAAGGTGTTCCTTGTACGGCGCCAGCAGTTCCTGACGAACGTACGGTGGATTCCCGATCACCACATCAAAACCCTCGCGCCAGCGCGCGTCGATGCGCTCGTCTTCCTCGCCCTGCGGCTCGCCAAGGGCTCTGATGGCCTCGGTCCCGAGCTTCCAGTTGAAGGCGTAGTCATCCAGCTTCGGATCCGACACCACGCTGTTCCCGCGCTTGATGTTGCGATCGAGATACGTCAGCCGACTGCCCGCCGACGCCGTGCGCAGCCAGAGCGACAGCCGTGTGATCTCGACGGACTCCGCGTTCACGTCGACGCCAAAGAGGTTGTTGTTGAGAATCGTCGTGACGGAGTAACTCGCTTCGAGCTGCCCAGGACGCAATGCGAGCAGTTCGCCCTTCACCCGTTCGTAGGCACGCTCAAGAAGATCGTAGGCCGCGAGGAGAAACGCACCCGAGCCGCACGCAGGATCGAGCACGCGCACCGTCGTGAGTACGTCACGGTGGTTCTCCCACACCGCAATCCAGCGCGCCTCCCGGTCCTTCTTGGTCGTGGCCTCCTCGGGCTTGTGAAGGGCAATTGCAGCCGCGAGCTTCTCATCGAGATGCTTGCCAAGCGTCTGGTCGACGATGTAGCGGGTGATGTACGCTGGCGTGTAGAACACCCCTTCGGTCTTGCGCTTCGACACCTTGGGCACTGCTTCGCCCGAGGCCTCGGCGCGAAGGTCTTCGAGGTCGGTGATCGACTGCTCGAAGATGTGGCCCAATACATCGACCGAGACGTCGTCGCGGAAATCGTAGGCACCGAGCTCCCCAAGGGAACGGCAGATGGCATCGGAGAGTTCGAGGCTGTCGATGTCGGCGTCGTGGGCGAAGAGCCCGCCGTTGTAGGCGTTGAACTTCGGGTCGGGATTGCCCTTGTCGACCCATGCGAACACGCTCTTGAGGTTCGTCCATACGGGAACTGGATTGTATGGGTTGCGAAAGCTGATCGCGGTCTCCAGGGTCTTCGGCGGCAGCAGTCCGCGGTCTTCGGCGAAGGCGACGAAGAGCGCGCGATCGAGGATGGTCTGCGTGAAGCGCAGGCGGTCGAGCGCGGGGAGGTTCGAATGCCTCTCCGCAAGGTGCTTGAACAGCCCACCCCGCAGCGTGCGGTACTGCCCATAGAGCTTGCGGGTGACCTCGACCTCCATCTGCGCGGAGGCCGCGAGGAGTTCATCGAGGGGCGAGCGCCCATCGGGCACCGCCGGAAGCAGGTTGGCGCGCGCGAGGAGGAAGTAGAAACGTTTGAAGGCATCGAGGTCGTGGAGTGTGTCGAGCTCGAAGACTTCATAGTGCGACGGCGTGCGGTCCTTGGAATAGAGGCGTGTTTCCTTGTAGTTGGAGACGATGATCCACCGCGACCCAGGGGATTTGTTGGCGTAGTCCCAGCCTTGCTGCACCGGCGTGAGCGGATTGCCTACAGCGTGGTCGAGCGACTGCTTCGATCCCTTGAGTTCGATCGGCGCGATGACCTTCGGCGGGTGTTTCGTGTGAAAGAACCCAAGGGCGCCGTCGGACGAACCCGGGCCGACGACCTTCTGCTCGGAGTTGATCTCCCAGCCGTCGGACGTGGCGTGCGCGAAGGGTCGGTAACCGAGAATGTCCCCGAAGACGCGTTGAAGAAAATCTCCGTGAAGTTTCACCTCTCCCTGCGCGTCGAGCGAACCCCTGCGCAGATGTTCGCGCCACACCTCGATGCGCGCGTGCCGCTCGGCGAGGTCGGGCGGGAAGGCAAAAGACTTCACCCGTTCCAGAACCAGCCGGGGGTGGAAGACGTTGACGCGGGTGGCGGCCATGGGGGGACCCTATCACTGGCGGTGCACCGTGGATAAGGCATCGGATGGACCCCCGCCTTCCGGCTTCAACGCCTGCACAACGCACCCGCACGCCCGCCACGGCCGCGCGGGACTTCGACGTGATGGAATAACCCGCGCGAGGGTCTTTTCGTTACTCCGCGTCCGTCGCTTCAGTCCCGTGGCTCTCCGCGTGCGTCGCTTCGGCTACAAATCCAAGCGCGACGTACAACGCCCGCCGCGTGCGCTCGGCCATCGCCGCGTACCGCGCAAGAACCCCCTCGGCTGAAGCCAATCGATCCCGCAGATCTTCTGTCTCAGCCCGCATCTCGGCCGCTTCAGACGCGGCATGCGCCACACGCTCCTTGAGTTCTTCCCGCAGGGTGTTGCTGGCCGCCGTGGCCTCGGCAACCCGCTGCGCGTGGCCATCGCGCTCCACAGTGAGACTACGAATGCGTGCGTCGCGCTCTGAGATCTCTGTCGCGTGAGCTTCGCGTACGGCGGCAAGGGATGCCTCGGCCTCCGCGTGCGCCGTTTCGATCATCGCCGTGGCCTCTGAGAGCTCCCTGATCCTTCGGGCTTCGGCATCCGCGAGGGCCTCCATCGCCTGGTCGTGCATCGCGCGGAGTTCCGTGTCTCGGTCGGCCGCAGCCTTGGCGAGATTCTCCGCGGACTGGGCTTGTACGTCGCGCATCCGCTGCGACCATCCCGCCAACGCGTCCGCGTGCGTGGTCGAGAGCTCTCGCACGATGGCTTCGTGCGCGGCCCGGGCTTCAGCGTGTGCGCTCACAGACGCCTCGTGCGCGGTCAGCGTCGCACTGTGCGCCTCGCGAGCCAGTGCCAGCTCTGTACGCACACTCGACAGCTCTCGCGCATGGGTTTCGCGAACCTCCGCGAGCTCTCGCACATGGACACCCTGGAGCGCCGTGAAATCTTCGCGTGCGGCCGCAAGGTCTTCGAGCGCGGCCGCGAGTTCGGCGGTCGCCGACGCCACGCTCGCTTCAAGCGCTGCGCGCTGGGTGGCCATGGCGTCTCGCGCAGCCGTGAGTTCCCGCTGAAGTTCTTCTCGGGCACGTTCCGCATCCGTGCGTTCGGCGTTGGACGCAGCTAATTGTTCCGCGAGGGTGGCGACTTCACCGTCCCGCGCCAGCGCGCGTTCTTCCAGTTCGTTCTTGTCGCGGTCTTGCTGAAGTACGCGGTCACCCAGCTCCAAGATGGCTTTGTCCCGCCCGTTGACCAACTCCTTGAGCGCAAGAATCTCTTTGTCCTTGCGGTGCAACCCTTCGCGCAGCTCAAGAAACTCCCGGGTGGACACCCCCGTCGACGCGACTTTCGGCGGACCCGACGCGCCCTTGGTCCCCGCACCCGTCGTCGCCGCCGCAGCCCGCGCGTTGGCGGCGTCAATGTCCCTCTGGAGCCTCGCGCGCTCGTCGTCAAAGCTCGCAGCCTGTGCGCGAGATTCTTCTGCCTCCCGCATGAGCCTCGCGTTTTCTTCGGAGAGTTCGTCCACGCGGTGGGCCTCGGTACGAAGCGCGGCAAGTTCGCGTTCGACGTCTTCGAGGTGCATCCGAAGGCGTGTGGCTTCTTCGACCGCCGCGGCCGTCACAAGCGAAGCCGTCGGGCCGACCGCGGAAGGTACCGGGGACGGAGAGTGCGCGGACGGAGGCTCCGAGGGATGTTCGAGAGACAGTTCCGCGAGGGCCGACTTCAACTGCGCGGCGACACCAGAAGAGACCACGGTGTAGTCTTCAGAATCTTCGACGGACGAAAGCTCGGGATAGTCCGACGCCGCAGGTGGTGCTTCTGAAGGCAAAGGGGTGAGGGATGCGGGAAGCGGCGGAGGTTCTAGCGGGAGATCCAGCGAGAGCCCGTGGGGCGCTTCGGGCGGGGCGAGCATGATGTTGTCAAACGCAGCGTCGGTGAGACCTTCGAGTTCGATGTCTACCTTTCGACGGCGAGGCTCCCCGGGGCGCAGACTGGCCATCGGGCCATCCGCGATTTGAATGGGTTCCAAGGGTTCGAGATCGTCCGCGGGGAGGCTGTCCGAGTCAGACGCTGGCGGCGGAAACTGCACGTAGGCCGACGCCCGACGAATCAGTTCTTCGGGTGAAATGGGCTTGTGGGCGTAGACATCCGCGTGCGTTCGGAGCTTGCTGTGCTGCTCAAAGGTTTCTTCAGGAGATTCCGAAGACACAATGATGAGGGGTACGTCTTTGATGTCCGCGTGCTTCTTCAAGCGGTTGCAAACAGCAAAGCCGTTCATCCTCGGGAGCTCGATCGAGAGGATGATGAGATCAGGGTGGAGATTCTGGGCGAGATCAAGGCCCACCTGGCCGTCGTCCACCACGGTGACCACGCACCCCCGCCGTTGAAACGCCCGCCGAAGAGACGCCGCGAATCCTTGGTCAGCCTCGAACACCAACACCTTGAGACCGCTCATGGGAGCCAGCGTAGGGCCCCGCGCGATGAAACGTCAACGACAGGGTGACACGAGAAAACACCCGCAGGACCGTTTGCGCCCACCCTTGCCTACCTCTCAGGCGGGTCGGTCAGGGCTTCGAGGTCGGCGAGGGTGACAGAAGCGAGGGTGGTACGTACGGCGTGGGCACCGTTTGCGAGCAGATGTTCAGCAGGGTAGCTATGGGCGACGGCCATCACACGGAGACCGGCGGACAGGGCGGCTTGGATGCCCGCGGGGGAGTCTTCGACGGCGACGGCACCGGCAGGATGACCGATGCGCAGCGCGCGGAGGCCGAGAACGTAGCCTTCGCGGTCGGGTTTGCACGCACGGACGTCTTCGGCGGAGACCACGGCACGGATCACAGACAAGGCGTTGAGTTTTTGGAGGCCGACGAAGATCTCGGAACGGAGCGCGCCGGAGACGATTCCCACGGGGTACTTCTCGGCGGTCTCCCGGAGGATCTCGCCTGCCGTGGGAAACACCCGAAGGCGGGTGGCCGCGAGGCGGTTGTACACCAGGGATTTGGCGGCGATGAGACCGTCGATGAAGGAGGGTTCGGCAGGGAGGTGATGGTCGGTAAGCGCGGTGCTGAAGGCTCCGCGGTCGTCGAAGCCGAGGTATCGGTCGGAATACTCGTCGGCGGAGAGTGTGATTCCGAGGGGAGAGAGCACGGTGTTGAAGCCCTCGCGGTGGAGGTCTTCGTCGTCGACGAGAACACCGTTGAAGTCGAAGAGAACGCCAAGGAGCATTGGAGGAAGGGCTTAGTGAGAGGATCCCGGGGGCGTCGCCGGGGTGGGGGTGAGCCGCGCAAGGACTTCGAGACAGCGGCGGCGGACGGAAAGGTCGTAGCGATCGTCGCCGGCCAGGGTGCGAAGGTCCGTGGTCGAAAGCAATGGAACAAGGGAGCCCGTGAGTTCCGACGGGGTCGATGGGTTGAACGCCAGCGCGCGACGTACGCGGGGGTTCGCCGCCCACCGAGGGTTGTCAAACACCCGGGCAAGAACATCGGGGACGCCCGGGCGAAACGAACAGATCCGAAGCACGTCGATCTCGGTGATCCGTGGGTTTTGCAAGAGTGAGCGGATGACGTCAGGGTGGGGATCCCGGAGCGCACGCTCAAGGGTGCGTCGATCGGGTTGACGGACGAGGGACTTGCGCTCGCCGAGGGTGAGCGTGCGTCCGCGGCCGTAATCCGGGACCCGATGGGCGGGGTCTGTGCCATCGCCCGTGGGGTTGACGCCGACGGAAGGATCACACGCGGAGGGGACGGTAGACCCAGGCGATGGATGAACGCCGAGGGCGGCTTGCAGGGCCAGGAGGGCGATCTGGGCGTGGGTGTCCCGCAGGCCGGCACGTTCGACGAGGGAGGCATGGGCGTGGGCCACGGCATCGGGATCGGCCAAGGCGATCAACGAGCGAAAATGCTGCACGCGGGCTGCGGGATCAGCCAGCGTCGCGGCCCGGCGGCAGAGTACGTCGGCAAGGCGTGAGACCATGAGCGATGACACTCTCGCAGGATCCTGGAGAATATCCAGGGCGCGTGCACTACACACGGGGGGTGTCCGTGATCTTGAGCAGGCGTTCGAGCCAGACGTTGGACAGCTTTTCTTGCATCGAGCCCTGACGGAGCCGGTCGCGGAGAAAGTCGAAGTCTACCCGGTCGAGCTCTTGATCTTGGTTGAAGCAGGTAAAAACCACGGAGGCTTTGCCGGTTACCGGGTCAACGTGTCGCTGGAGGCACTGCGCGCAGATTTCTTTGAGCATGCACTGCATCGGAGAGTTGATGGACCCGATGGCGACGTGTCTCGGGGAGAGAACCGTACGGAGTACACCGTGCCGGGCGGATCGCACGGCGGCCATCATGCGATCGGACCCGATCGCGATGATCCGATGGCAGTCACCCATAGGGATTCCCGTGGGACCAAGTACACCGCGGGCGTAGGCGTCCATGGCACCGACGATGTTGCCGACGTACGTGTGATCTTGCGGGCGACGGGGCTGGATGGCCGGGCCGACGTCGGAGGCCCAGACGAGCACGTCGGCCGAGGCCTCGATGTCGTCGACGCGAAACACATCTCCGGGGTTTTTATACCCTGCGAAATACAAGACACGGCACCCGTTGGCCCGCAATGCCTTGCCAATCGAGAAGAGAACCGCGTTGCCGAGTCCACCGCCGCACAGGAGGACGGATTCGTCTTTGGGGATCTCGGTGGGCGCGCCCGTGGGGCCCATGACCACTACGGGGTCGCCTGGACGGAGCGTTGCGCACAGCCGGGAGCTCGCGCCCATCTCCAACACGATCATGGAGAGCAGTCCGTGGTCTGGATCGGTCCACGCGCCGGTGAGGGCGAGGCCTTCCATCGCGAGTCGGGTGCCTTCGACCATGGGCGAGTGTGCCTCAAAGTTCTGAAGGCGGTAAAACTGGCCTGGCTGAAACTTGCGCGCGGCAAGCGGCGCGCGGACGACGACTTCGACGATGGACGGTGTGAGGCGATGGACAGCGTGGACCGTGGCGGTGAGCTGGTCGGCGACGTTCGCACGAAAGTCATCCCAGGCAGCGTCGCGCGCGGGTTGTTCGTCGGGAGAGAGCGTGCGTAACGCATGGGCGAAGTGTCGGGCGACGGCGAGATGACCGTCTCGGGCACTGGACATGGCCCGCACCACGGAGCCGGCGTAGTACGGGTGGTTGTCGCCGTAAAAGCTTACGAGTTCACCGTCTGGGCCGACGTAGGACGTAAAGAACCCGCGGGGATCCTCGGTGAGGGTGAGCGCACCGTCGGCGGGTGCACGGTCGGCGCGAAAGCGGCGAAACGCCCGGGTGGCAGGGTCCATCTGAAAGGCCCCGGGAGCTTCGCGAGCGTAGGTGACATTGGGAGACGTTCCCGCGGCGATGCAGACGGTGCGTGCGGGGAGTTCGACGGTCTCGCCCGTGGCGACGAGAGAACCATCGCGGAGGGACATACGGTCAAAGACCATCGCGCGAACGGCCCCGTAGGGGTCGGCAAGGGCTTCTCGGGGTGCCAACCGCTCGATGAACACAACACCCTCTTCAAGGCACTTTTCAACTTCTTCGTGGTTGAGTCGGTACGCGGGTGAATCGTGAAGCGAACGGCGATAGGCGATGGAAACCCCCCCCCACGCATCGAGAAGGTGATTGAACCGCGGCGGGCGGCTTTCGCGTCGAGCGGCTGCGCGTGCGGCGCGTACGGCGCGGCCGTGGGCGAGGGCTTCGTCCAGCACTTCGCGTTCGTCCTGGGTAAACATCCGCGCGATGGCCTCGTCGCCGACTTCGCGGGTGAGTGTCTCGTGGCGTTCGAGAAGCTTTTCGACCTGGACGGGATAATACGCCCGAAGCTCGGTGGCGGTGTCGATGGCCGTGAGACCTCCCCCGATGACAACGGCAGGGAGACGCACCGGGAGGTTGGCGAGAGAACTCTTGCGGTACGCCCCGGTGAGTTGCAAAGCCATGAGAAAGTCAGACGCCTGACGGATGCCACGGAGAAGGCCGTTGGGGATGTCAATGAGCGTAGGGCGGCCGGCGCCCGCGGCGATGGCGACGTGGTGAAAGCCAAGCTTCCAGCAGTCGGCAAGATCGACAGTGCCGCCAAAGCGCACGCCGCCGTACACCGCAAAGCGCTCCCGGCGGGACAGTGCGAGGTAGATCACCGAGAGGAAGTTCTTGTCCCAGCGAACCGTGATGCCGTACTCGCTGACGCCGCCAAAGCCCAGGGCGATGCGCTCATCGAGTTCGCAGGCGAGGGTCTCGTAGTGTTCCACCGGGTGATCGAGCCATTGCGAAGGCAGCGGTTCGACCTTGAGTCCGTCGACACCCACGACGCCAAAGCCTTCGTTGAGGAGGTAATGCGCGAGGGTGTATCCCGCGGGTCCCATGCCCACGACCATGACGTTTTTACCGTTGTACGGCAGCGCGTACGGTCGCCGCGCCCGCAACGGGTTCCACCGGGTGAGCAGCGCGTAGATCTCAAATCCCCAGCGGGAAGAAAGTACGTCGGAGAGCACGGCGGTCTCGACCTCGGGGATGTTCACCGGGTCCTGCTTTTGATAGATGCACGCCTTCATGCAGTCGTTGCAGATCCGGTGACCCGTCCCGGGACACATCGGATTGTCGACCATCACCACGGCGAGCGCGGCCAGGGTGTCTCCATCCCGTCGCAGCGTGTGCGCTTCGGAGATCTTTTCGTCCAACGGACATCCGTTGAGGGGAATACCCAGGGCGTTTGGCTTGATCGCGCCGTCACGCCCGCGGAGCCCCTTGCTGCAAGAGTCCTTGGCTCGGTCGTGGCAGTAGATGCAGTAGTCGACTTCGGACTGCACCTCCCGCGGTGACTTTCTTCGGTCGGTGAGGGCAAAGCCATCGCGATCGCGGATCTTCGAGGGCTCTCCTGCAAGGGCTTCGGGGAGGTCTCTACGCGGTCGTTGGAGTTGTACCAGGTGGTCCGGGTCAATCGTATGCGGCTGCCGAAGGGACACCCAGTGGTGGTCATAGTGTTCATCAACCATCCGCAGGTGGCACCAGCGGTCGATCGCGTCGAGGACGGCTGCGTAAAGGGCCGCAGCGTCGCTGTCGGTTTCGGGATCGGTGTCACCAAGAACAGGGCCGATGGCCACGCGCGCGGCGGCGTGAGCCCGAAGCAACTGCGCAAGGGTGCGCGCGGTCGCACGGTCGGTGTCCGTAGGAACCACGCCGCCTTGGGCCATGGACTTACGAAAGAGTTCCTCGGCGTGTACGAGGGGAACGACCACGGAGGCGACCTCGCGCTCGTCGTTCCATTGGTCGGGGAGGCTCGAGACAGCGGAAAGTAGGGCGCGGGCAGAGGCATCGAGGGCGGCGCGTTGTGCAACAGACAACGCTTCGGTGTCCGATCGCTTCCGGCGGGCGGTACGCTTCTTGATGAACTCACGCTTGAAAACAAAGACAACGGACTCTCGGGCGAGATCCGCGCGCATTCGTGTGCGGTCGTCCTGGGTGCCAAAGAGCATGGCAATGAAGTCCGCAACGACCGGTGCAACAGCGATGATCACGTCCGAGACTTCTTCGGGGGACATCCCTGTCCCTTCGCTCGCGCGGTAACGCTCGAAAGCAAGCCAGTGGCGGGGTGCCAGTCGCCCGCGGGCAAAGTCATCGAAGCAGCGGGTCAGGCGAGGGTACGTACGGGCGTCGATGAGATCCGACCAGGTAAAATCCGGGATACGAAGCGAAGGCCCGGTGAGTCGTCGGGAAGAGCGTGACGAGCGCAAGAGATCAACGGGAAAGGGAGACTGCGGGGTGGTCATCGTGGTGTCGGGCGTAGGGGTAAAGGACAAGGCCGCGAAGTGTAACCGCAACGCGCCCCGGGCGGGACGCGGCAGGACAACGCCGGGTCCAGGTCAAAAGGGGTTGGCAGGAATGTCCGGGTTTTGCGCGGACGGAACGGCGGGACGGGCGGGCGGTCGTACCGCGGGCGCACGGACGCCACGGCCAGGACGGCGCGGCGCTCCCACGCGTGCGCCAGGATGGAGGGGATGAAGGAAACCGGGATGTTCCACCGCGGTGTGCGGATGAACGGGCGCGGGTGCTTCAGGCGCGGGGGCTTCGGGCGCAGGCGCAACAGCCGGTGCTCCCGCGTCGGTGGCTGGGGCGACAGGCGCAGGTGCGACGGTCGGCGCTGCCGCGTCGGTGGCAGGCGTTTGGGGCGCGGCCACCACGGCGTCGGCTGCGGGCGCGACAGCGTGGGGGTGGAGTTGGAGGTTGACGTTGGTGACTGTGGTGCCCGGAGTCACCGTGATGCTGGCGTCGTCATAACCGTCACGGTGCGCGCGGAGGGTCACGGGTTGCCCGGCGGGGAGCAAAAGATTCTTGTCAGCGGGCAGCGGCGTCGCGGTCTCATCGACAAAAAGCTCGACGTCAGGGACGTTGAGCGTGACATGAACCGTCCCTGTTCCAGGCACCGGCGTCGCGGGAGATTCCGGCGCGGCACCCGGTTCGGGCGGGCTACCTCCGTCGCTTCGACCAAAGAACCACCATCCCCCAACGGCGACCACAGCCATGACCGCGACCACAAGGTACATGGACACCCCCGACGAGCGAACAGGCGCCGCGGGCTTTGCCTCCGCCAGGGGCTTGGCCTTCGCTTCAACTGCTGGCTTCGCTTCAACCGCGGGCTGGACTTCGCCCGAGGGCGTCGCTTCGGCTGCGGGCTTCGCTTCGGCCGCAGGCTGGACTTCGCCTGCGGGCATCGCTTCGGCGGCTGGCTTGGCTTCGGCCGTCGGCCCCAGGGCACTGTCGGGCAACGCGGCCCGCGCTGATGCCTCGCTCGCGGCCGCGGCAGCCATTTCGGCTTCGGCAGCCGCTCGCGCCGCACCTTCGGCTTCGGCCGCGGCACGGTCGGCGGCTGCCAGTTCGTCCCGAGCTTCGGCCAACACGTCGTCCAAGGGCGGAAATGCTTGCAACGTCTCACGCCCAACGTTGGGGCGCGTGCTGGGGTGCGGTGCGAGCGATGGCTCGGGCGGCGTGACGGACTCCGGCACGGCGAACGCGTCTTTCGCACCCAGCGCTTCGAGAATCGCCGTCGTGCTGTCGATCCCTGTCTCGGGAGACGCCGTCGGCGGCGAGACCGTAGCATGGGATTCCAGAGGTGGCGCCTCGGGTTCCGGTCCTACGGCAGGCATGCCAATCTGGGTGGGCAGGGATGCAGGAATCGCCGCGGCGGATTGCGGCGATGCCAAGCGGGACGCAAGTCCGCCAAAAGCCGGCAGCGTCGACGGCGCCTTGGGACGAACGTACTCCTCCGGCGCAGCGTGGTGCGCATCGGACGTAGCCGCCACGTCGCCAGGCGTGGGTACCCCGCGCGCAGGCGGCAAGCCCAACATGGTGGACTTGTTCGGCACGACAGCCGTGCCTTGCGCAGGGACTTCTTTGGAGAGCCGCAGGGCCTCGCCGAGGAGGGCGCTCATCTGCCGCATCTGCGTGCGGTCCTGCTCGGCGGGCATCTGGGCAGCCGTCGTCGTCGCGCCGAAGAAGTCACTCTTGGATTCAGTCGGCGATGGGACGGGATTGGCCGACGGGCGGAGGCTCTCAAAGTGCGGCCCGGCGGACTCGCCCTTGAGGGCCACGATGCGCTCGATGATCACTTGCGAGGCATCGTCTACTTTGAGAAACCTGATGCCCATGCCCGCAGGACCCTCGGGACCCGCCTGGGACTCGTCTCGACGCTGAACCACCCGACCGACGGCCGAGAGCACAGTCTGACCGTCCCGAAGCTGGATTTCGATCTTGAGCAGCGCGCCAAGTTCCGGTGGCTTTGGCGTCTTGATGAACATCCCGCTGCGGGAGATATCCCTCGCGTACTGATCGATAAACTCCTCAAGCGTGGCGCTCTTGTAGCGTGCCCGGAGCGTCTGCGCCTTGACCCGCTGGTCCTTTCGCGTCTCTTCGGCCATCTCTGATGTCTCCGTGCGCTCGGTCTCTTCGCGTGCGTATCCGGGGGACTCTACCGTCCCGCGCGCAGTACGCGAAGGGGGCGCGAGGGTCCCTTGGCGTTTTGGGGGCACAACCGTGGACTTACGGCCCATCGGGGGCAAACCCACCACTGAAGATCTGTTGCGTTCACACCGCGCGACGCCCTTCGAGCGCCCGGCCCAGGGTGATCGGATCGGTAAACTCCAGGTCGCCTCCATGGGGGACGCCGGACGCGATGCGGGTGGTGGCAACCCCCATGGTGCGAAGGTTCTCAGCGACGTAGAGGGCCGTAGCCTCGCCTTCGACCGTCGGCGGCGTCGCCAGGATGGCCTCCCGCACGCCATCCCGGAGCACCCGATCGACAAGCGGCCGCAAGGGAAACTCTGCGGGACCAACACCTCCTAGCGGGTCGAGCAGGGCGTGCAGAATGTGATACCTGCCCGAAAACGCCCGCGTTCGCTCAATGGCATCGGCATCCGTCGGCCTGGCCACCACGCACAAAATCTCGGAGGATCTCCTGGGATCCGTGCAGATACGGCAGATTTCTCGCGCGGTGAACGCTCCGCACGAGGGGCAGCGATGCACGCGATCGGCGAGGGTAGCCATGCCGACGCCCACAGCGCGGGCGTAGTCCCTGTCGGCCGTGAGCATGTGATGGGCGATGCGCCGCGCGGATTTTTCTCCAAGGCCCGGGAGCCGCACCAGGAGCCGCACGAGTTCGCCAATGGGGTCGTCCGAGACCGTGGGTGACGTCTCTGCCAGGATGTGTACGGGAAGCTGCACGCTGGGGAGCCTAAGCGCGTGCGGGCACGGCGTCGAGCCGACGATCAAAGGACGCCCGGAATCTTGATCCCTCCTGTGGCCTGTTCGATCTCTTTTTCCATCGCTGCCGTGGCATCGCGCAGGGCGACGTTGGCCGTGGCCACGATGGCATCCAGCGCGAGTTCCGTGTCGGCTGAAAAAAAGCCCGGGTCCACCGTGATCCGTACAAGTTCACGGGAATAACTCGCCGTGACCTTCACCTGGTCATTGGCGCCCGAGGCCTCGACCGTGCGGTCTTTGATGGCTGCGCGGGTCTCTTCCACCTTGCGTTGCATCCTGCTCGCCTGCCGTGTGAGTTCGCCGATCCCACCTCGAAACTGCATCGCCGTGTACGCTTTCTGCGGGAGCCTCGGCCCGCGGCCGTCAAAGAGCCACCGCGTGGCCTTGGTGTCGCTCTTACCCCATCCCTCTCTCCGCGTCTCTCCCGTCTCTAGTCTCCTCTCACCGTCACTCTGTGCGACGGCGGGCCTCGGCGCGGGAACGTTCTGCACCCGAAGCGTCTCCCGTCGCCTCAAGGTAGTCTCCGAGGTTGCGCCATGCCGTTGCGCGTTCGGGATCCAGCGCGATCGCACGACGGGTCAGTGCGATCGCCTGAGCGTAGTTTCTCGCCCGCGCCGCAGCGACGCCGAGATCCGTGTACGACGGCGCGTGTCCCGGTTCGAGCGACACGGTCCATCGCCACAAGGGAACCGCACGGATGACACCCGCTCGCGCCACCCGCCACGCCGCGCCAAACACCACCACCGCGCCCACCCACCGTGCGCCCGCACCCTCTCGCGAGAGCTCTTTCGTCGGGAGTCGGTCCCGCACCCAGCGAACGGCGTCGGTGTCCACGGATGTCACGCTTCCCGACACCGTTGGCAACACGGGCGTCTCTCCGCTTCCGGTTTCTACACCCAGCCATCGTGCGTCGTCCCGTTCGGGGTTTTCCCACCGTATCCTCGGACCGAGGGCTGTCAGGAGCCCGCGGAGCCGCCGCTGCCGCAGGTTTCCCTCCCCCAGCGGGGACGGAATCGCCATTCCCAGTCGCCGCGCCGTGACCCTGCGCCATGTCGACGGGTCATCCAACCATTGCCGTGGGACCATCGTAACATCCGGCCGTTCGCCCTCGACCCACTGCGCGTACAACCCTCCACCGCACAGATCATCGCTCGCGCACAGCACCACGGCCCGCAAGGGCACTTCTCCAAGGGCGCCCGCGCCACCGAGAATCTCGCTCTCCGACCACCCATCCGCAGCACCCGCCCACGTCGGATCGCAACGGCCGACGGCCGACACACACAGCGCCGCAGCAAGGCCCCCGGCAAGCCACGGAGCCCTGGGGGTTCCCGTCGCTGCAAGCTTTGCGATGGCGTGGAGGGCAAGCAGCGCGAGACACAGTTCAGCGACGAAGAGGGTCTGCCGGTCGGTTGTGCCCATCGGATGAATCGCCACGGCAAAAAACACGTCGGCCGCGGCCAACACCACCAAGATCCTCGGCGCGCGATCCCAGCGCGCAAACACCGCACCGATGCCTCCCGCGAAAAGCAACGGCATCCCGAGGTCCTGGACCAGGTTGGTGCTCACCCGGGCGAAGTCCTCGGGCCAGCGCCACGGTGCGAGCATCCGGGTTCCGTACGCCTCACGGATGGACGCCGCGGTGACGTGTCGCACAAAGCCATGGAGTGTGGACGGATCCCCCCAGTCGATGGGACCGCGACGCCGCGCAGACATAGGCAGATACGCCAACGTCGCAACCCCGGTGATCCCGAGCGAGGCGCACGCGAGCGCACGTCTCCCGAGCGCGCGCAATTCCTCTCCTCGCAAGGGGAAACACAAGACCACAAAGGAAAGCAGCGCGGCGGGCCGTGCAGAGGTATGCAACGCAAGCCCACAACCCGCGAGAAGGGCCGCGGCACGGCGCCGGGTTGAGAGACTCGCATGGGCGGTCGGCGGCAGCGCGAGGCAAAGCGCCGCAGCCGAAGCGAACATCACCGAGGCGTACACTTCGGCGGCCGTCCCCGCGCGAAGCACAGTGGATGAGCACAGGAGAGCAACGGTGGGGAGCAGCGCGGCAGGCCAGCGCGCGAGTGTTGGGAGGCCCGTACAGAGCTTCCACCCCAGGTGGGTGGCGAGGCCGCACGCGAGGGCTGTCAACACGGCCACGGCGAGGTTGGCGCGAAAGCCCACGTCCCCGCACGGGAAGAGCTCTGCAAGCCGCAGCGCCACCATGTCCAACGGAAAGCCTGTCGGATGCGGCACGTCGAGCATGAAAGCCGCGGTGGTCAGTTCGCCCGCGTCACGGTCTGTCACCGATGGCGCGGCCCCAAGGGCCAACACCGCCGCAGCGAGCGCCGTACCGACCCACGCCGGCGATGGCATCGGTGCTAGCGCATCGGTCGTCGTCACGGTGGACGTCATGGGCGGCATCGTAGACCCATGCGCTAGGACTACCGAGCCCCGAGAGCGTCTCGCGCCGGGGCGTAACCCGGGTCGATGGCTAGCGCACGGACAAACCAGCGGTGTGCGTCTTCGGGGTGATGGGAGAGCACCAGGGCCATTCCCAGGTTGTAGGCGTTGCGAGCATCCCTGGGGTCAAGGCGCTCGGCGCGTTGGGCTGGGGCCAGGGCTTCTGTGTACCGACCGAGTTGCAGTAAACAACCCGTGACGTTGTGCCACGCTCTAACGTAACCCGGCGTGAGCTCCGTCGCCCGCACAAACATCGGCAGTGCGGTTTCGCACCCCGCGCGTCGTTGAACGGTCACCGCGAGGTGGTAGAGCGCCCGGCCATCCCTCGGTGCACGCCGCACGGCCGACGCAAACAACGTCGCCTCGTCCCGCCAGTCGGCGGCTGCCCGCGAGGTCTTGATCGCGAGTGCAACGCAGAGCACCGCGGCTGCCCCGCCGAAGGTACGCAGGCTCCGGGTCGATGTCCTTGCACACACTCCATCGACGGCCGCGGCGAGGGCCATCGCCATTCCCATGCAGGGCAGGTACACGTAGCGGTTTGCGTAAAGGCCGGTGACCACGATGGCCACCGCGGCGGGCAGAAGGTACAGCACGGACCACCCTAGCCCCAAAAGCGCAAGCCCGGCACGCGCGCTCCCGCGGTGCACCCCACGGGTGAGCGACAGGACAACGACCACGAGGACGATGGCTGTGGCCACGGCACGCCCGACGCGCGGGAGATGAAAGCTCTCGATGGTGGGCCCTTGGGAGAGCGTGAGGATCTGGAGAAGGTCATGGCGCAGCACCCCGAGCGCGCAACGCGCGAGGAGCGTGGGAGGCGTTCGGAAGATCGCTCCGACGCCCGGGATGCCGAGAGCGTGACGCAGCGCGAAGACGCTCGCGATGGAGACGGCGGAGACTAGGATCTCGGTCACCGCAAGGGGCCCTGGGCGCGAGCCAGTGCCTCGGGCCGAGAGCCCTTCGTCCAGGGCATACACCGCGGGCAGCACGCAAAACACCTCTTTGCAGAGCATCGCCAGAAGCGTGAGTCCGGCGACGCCCAAGACACGGGGGCGGGACGGCACGCGGGTGCGGAGGTTCATGGCGGCAAGGGCGCAGAGGGCACCGAGGGTATCGTGACGGCCGTTAAGCCACATGACCGCTTCGGTCACGGTTGGGTGCACCGAAAACACGCCAGCAGCGATGAGCGCCGCGATGGGATTCACAGCGCGTCGCAGGAGCCAATGGTGCAACAGCAAGACGCACCCGAGGTGCAGCACGATGTTGCCCGCGCGAAGCCATGGCAAGGACATCCCAGCGAGCACGGACTGCAGCCAGAAAGTGGCCGACGAGAACGGGCGGTACACCGTTGCGCCGGGCTCGATGGGCGAGACCAGTAAGTGCCAGATTCCCCCAAAGGTGGTCACGTCAGGGTTGTGCTCTACGAGACGGGTGTCGTCCCAGACAAAGTCACCGCGGAGGTGCGGGACAAACACCAGGGCCACGAGAACCGTCAGCAGGATCGCAGACCGAGAGCGCGCGCCGACGACCGCCGACTGTCTTGCCCCAAGGGTAGAATGCGGCGACATCACGCCGAAACTTCAGTGCGCGTGCCCGAAGACCTGAAGCGCCACAACGGCCACCACAAGGCCGATGATCACGCCGATGACCACCAGGACTGCGATCGGGAGTCCCTGGCGCCGGCGGGAACCTGTTGTCGCCCCGACGAGTACACCCTGGGCCACCGCCGCGGGGTGAGTGCTGGAGCCGATGCTCGGCGCCCGGGGCGGTCCCACGGCAATCGCGGACTTGACCCCGGAGGTCTGTGGGTCGGCCATGGGCAGTCCACCTGGGACGGGTGGTTCTTGCTTCGGCGCAGCGTGCTGGGGCGGTGCAGAAGGGATTGCCGGCGTCAGACCGGAGATCGGTCGCTGACTTTCGGGACGCAGGGAGCCCACCGCTGGGGCCGTCGGGAGGGAGGACATGGCCACGAGGACGGCGTCGTCTTGCGGAAGGATCGCTCCAAGGGCGGTTGCAAAGGCTGCGGCCGACTGGTAGCGGTCTTCAGACTTTTTGGCCATCGCGCAGGAGAGCACGGCCTGGAGACCGGGCGGAAACTTCCGGTCGGGCGCGCGCACGGCAATGGCGATGGGCACGTTCTGGACGTGGAGGGTGATGTACTCCATGGGTGTACGAGCATCGAAAGGGAGGCGGCCGGTGACCAGTTCGTAGAGAATCACGGCAAGGGAGTACACGTCCGAGCGAGCGTCGAGCGTGCGGCCCTGGGCCTGCTCGGGGGACATGAACTCCGGGGTACCAAACACCATCCCTTCTTGCGTGAGGACCAACGAACCCGGGAGCATCTCGCGCTCGGTGACCTTGGCGAGTCCAAAGTCCAGGACCTTCACGTAATCCGTAAGCCCACCCTGAGAGCACAGAAAGATGTTTTCGGGCTTCAGATCCCTGTGAATGATCCCCTTCTGGTGGGCTTCTTCAAGGGCACCGCAGGCCTGGATGAGCACCGCGATCGCACGGTGGGGTGCCATGGGGCCGTCCGTCCGCACCACCTGCCCGAGGTTCTTGCCCTCCAGGTATTCCATCACGATGTAACAAGCGTTGTCCTCCAACTGCCCGTAGAGGAAAACCTTGGCCGTGTTCGGGTGCGTGAGATGGCTCATCGCACGGGCCTCCCGGCGAAATCTCGACACCAGGTCTTTTCGACTCGTGAACTTCGCGTGCAGGATCTTTACCGCAACGTGCCGGTCCATCGACGGCTGCTCGGCTTTGTACACCGCCCCCATGCCGCCAGAGCCTATACGCTCCAGCACCCGAAACTGTCCCCCGAGGATTTCCCGTCCCAGATACGGGTCCTGCTGCCGCACGCTGCGAGAGTGCCTTCAACCGCCGCGCACGGCAACCACGCAGTGCAGTCCACCTACGGGTCTCAGCGCGTCGAGCACTCTTCAACAGCCTCGGCGTACCCCTCGCCCACCGCCCCACCACCGACTATAGCACTCGGATACTCC
>VFSW01002844.1_pt1 | contig 26061 bp, 24 predicted proteins | sample 5358111 | NCBI WGS metagenome assembly VFSW01 (sample SAMN11554181, study PRJNA540505) | mine drainage metagenome | isolation source: sediment from site ElyBrook_90M | place: USA: Ely Copper Mine, Vershire, VT | collected 2017 | reverse complement strand
GTTACCACCTCAAGGTCGTCCTGCCCTCGAACGTCTCTCCCGAGCGACGCCAATTGTTGCAGGCGTGGGGCGCGCACATCATCGATTCGCCGGGCTCGGAAGGCTCCAACGGAGCGGTGCGAATGGCCCAAACTCTCGCGGGGGAGCACCCCGAGTGGGTCTTCCTCTACCAGTACGCCAATCCGAACAACCCGCTCGCGCACTATCGCACCACGGGTCCCGAGATACTCGCCGACGTACCCGAGATCACCCACTTCGTCGCTGGTCTGGGCACGTCGGGTACGCTGATGGGCGTCGGCCGTTACTTGAAGGAACACAGACCCGGCACCCAAGTCTGGGCCATTGAGCCGCCGAGTGGGGAGATGGTCGACGGGCTACGCAACCTCGATGACGGTTATATCCCCCCCATCTTCACCGATAACCACGGCGCGGAGTTGCTGGACCGTAAGGTCGTGGTGCGTCCCAAAGAATCCATTGAGTGGACGCGGCGCATGACCGAAGTCGGACTCTTCGTCGGCATCTCGTCGGGAGCCATCATGGCGGGCGCCGCCAAATGCGCGTCGATGATTCCCGACGGTCAGACCGCCACCATCGTGACGATCGTCTGCGACGACGGGTGGAAGTATCTTTCGACCGGCGCGTGGAGCGACGACATCGACGAGGTTGTCGAGCGCGCCAAGAAGATCATCTACTTCTAAGCCGACCGGGGCATTCTCCACTACCGTTGACAGTCGAGCGATCTGTGAGGAGAAACATGTCGGATGTACGTGCGGATGGGCGCACCCCGAACCAAGCGCGAGCTTTATCGTTCGAACGCGATTTCACCGAGATGGCGCTGGGCTCGGTCCTCGTGAGTTTCGGGCGTACCCGGGTTCTGTGCACGGCCTCGATTCAAGAAGAGGTGCCTCGTTGGCTGCGCGGTAGCGGCAAGGGGTGGGTCACGGCGGAATACTCGATGTTGCCTGGTTCGACGCCCGACCGGGCAGCGCGTGAAGCGGCTAAGGGCAAACAATCGGGACGCACCCAAGAGATCCAACGCCTCATCGGGCGCTCTTTACGTACCGTGACGCGCTTGGATCTGATGCCCGAGGTGTCGATCACCGTGGACTGCGACGTCCTGCAAGCTGATGGTGGCACCCGCACCGCATCGATCTGTGGCGGGTACGTCGCCCTGCATGACGCCCTGACCCGCCTCGTACAGCGAGGCATTCTGAACGAACATCCCCTCAGCGATCTAGTGGCGGCCATCTCGGTTGGCGTCGTCGACGGGGTGGCGATGCTCGATCTTCCCTACGAAGAGGACAGTCGGGCCGACACTGATATGAACGTGGTCATGACCGGTGCGGGCGGATTTGTCGAGGTACAAGGCACCGCCGAACTGGCCCCGTTCTCGCGCGAGGAACTTGACGATTTGCTCGACTTGGCGAGCGTCGGCATCCGTGCCATTCACGAGGCCCAGCGCCTCGTCCTCGCGACCGCGCCGAGTCCTCGAGCGTGACGACCTTCGTCCTCGCCACCGCGAATCCCCACAAGACTGAAGAGATGCGTGCGGTCCTAGGGGGCCTCGACGTCGAGCTCTTGTCTCGTCCGGCCCACGTGCCCGACGTGGAGGAGAGCGACGTGACCCTCGAAGGGAATGCGCTCTTGAAGGCGCGAGCGATCGTAGCGGCCACTGGCCACGCGGCAATCGCCGACGACACTGGACTCTTCGTCGAGGTGCTGGGGGGTCGCCCAGGTGTCTGTAGCGCTCGCTACGCGGGCGAGAACGCGACGTACGACGAGAACGTGACCAAGTTGCTCGACGAGCTCAGTGACGTGGATGACGCCGCACGCGGCGCCGTCTTTCGCACGGTGGTGTGCGTGGCGTACCCCTCGGGTGCGTCACTGTGTGTGCAGGGTGCGTTGCCCGGGCGCATCACGCGCGAGCGTCGGGGTACCAACGGATTCGGATACGATCCAGTCTTTGAGCCCAGTGACAGCGACGGACGCACGCTCGCCGAGTTGACGCCCGATGAAAAGAATGCCAACTCCCACCGATCACGCGCCCTACGCGCCCTTGTCGAGGCCTTAAGAACGTAGTCGTACTGCGGCAGTACCTTTAGTCTGGAACTGTGACGCGCGCTGAAGTAGCTATGTTCCCACTCGGCATGGTCGTCTTTCCTCACCAAGTGGTTGGCCTGTGCGTCTTCGAATCCCGATATCAACGAATGCTCGCGGACGTGGCCGATACTTTGCGCTTTGGTACGTGTCTGATTGCTCGCGGGTCTGAGGTGGGTGGAGGCGATGAGCGTACCCACGTGGGAACGATGCTAACGATTCGCGGTCAGCAGCGTCTTTCCGACGGGAAGATTCTGGTGGTCGCCGAAGGGGAATCGTGCTTCGCCATCGACACGTGGCTTCAGGACGAGCCCTATCCGCGCGCCATTGCCGAGGAACGCTGCTGTGACGACGTCATGATTGACCCTGATCTTCTTCGCCTGGCCGAGACTTCGGTGCGGGCCCTACGTCACTTGCAAAGCGAAGTGGCGGCCGACGAGGTCTTCGCCACTAATTGCGCGATGGCCGAGGATCCGTGGGTGCGGAGTTGGCAACTGTGTTCCATGACGCCCATGGCGCTCCTGGATCAATTCAAGGTGATCTCACTCAACGACCCCAACGAACGCCTATTGATGTTGGTTGAGATCTGTTGCGAGCGGTACGGTGACTATCAGCGAATGCTGGCCGCCGACACTCGCGCACCGTTCGAATGAGTGTCTAACGTAACTCGAGCAGGTCGACGACGAAGATCAGTGTCTCACCGGGAGCAATGACTCCGCCTGCACCGCGATCGCCGTATCCCAGATGTGAGGGAATTACCAGGCGGCGGCGACCACCAATCCTCATTCCCAGGACACCGTCATCCCAGCCTTTGATGACGTAGCCGGCTCCGAGGGGGAACGCGAAAGGTTCGTTTCGATTCCACGAAGAATCGAATTCTTCACCACTGGTCACGCCGACGCCCACGTAATGGACGACGGCGGTCTGACCAGCTTGCGCTGGGATACCCATGCCCTCGACGATGTCATCGATGATCAATTCTGCGGGCGCCGGACCCAGGTGTGGTTCAACTAGTGGTTTCTCCGACATGCGAGTGAACCTTAGTAGCGGCGTTGACGGCCACCGCCAGCACCACCGCCGACGACGCGCACGTTGCGTGCTTCGCGACCCTTGGGTCCCTGAGCTTCCTCGAAGGTGATCTTCTGACCCTGGGAAAGTGACTTGAAGCCGTCACCCTGGATGCTCGAGAAGTGGATGAAGAGATCGTCACCCTTAGCATCACTCGCGAAGCCGAATCCCTTGGAGTCGTTGAAGAAACTGACAACGGCCTCGCCATTACCGGCCTTGTTCGATGAACTAGTGAAACTACGCTCGTTGCGGTCCGCGAAACTGCGCTCGGGCCGCGGTGCACGCTCGTTGCGGTCCGCGAAACTGCGCTCGGGCCGCGGTGCACGCTCCGCGAAACTGCGCTCGGGCCGCGGTGCACGCTCCGCGAAACTGCGCTCGGTGTGCGGGCGATCGCGTCGCTCGAATGAACGAGGTCCACGCTCAGCGTGGTCCGAGTGACTGCGCTCACGGGTCGCGGGGCGCTCCGAGGGGCCATTACCGCCGCGATCGGCTATGCGCTCCGCTGCGACTCCGTCATCGACGGCGCCGAGACGTATGGCGGGGGCGTCCTCACGACTCTCAATTGACATGGGAACCCCCAAGGCACGCTGAAGACGCTTGACCTGACCCATCGCGTCTTCGCCAACGAGTGAGATGACCACTCCGGTGGCACCGGCTCGACCAGTGCGCCCGGACCGGTGAAGGTAGTCATTGGCTGCGGCGGGCGGGTCGTAGTGCACGACGACCGGCAAGAGGTCGATGTGAATACCGCGCGCGGCGACGTCGGTCGCGACGAGAACCTGGATCTGTCCGCTCTTCACCGAACGCAGAGCGCGCTCTCGCTGGGCCTGGGTGCGGTCACCGTGCAGTGGCACGGCGCTAATCCCGCGCTCTTCGAGCTGTCGAGCTAAACGGTCCGCGCCATGCTTGGTACGGGTGAAGACGAGACCACGCTCATACTCGGCGATGATGTCCGCGGTGTATTGGGGGCGCTGCTCGCGCGGAACGCGCCAAAAGAAGTGGTCCACGTCACTGGGTGCCTCTTCCCCCACGACATCGTGCACTATGGCGTCATGTGTGAATTCCTTCACGAGAGATTTGACGTCGGGGCCCATGGTGGCCGAGAACAACATCACGTGACGGTCGCGCGGCGTAGCACTCATGATGCGCCGCACCGCGGGCAAGAAGCCCATGTCGGCCATACGATCGGCCTCGTCGACGACCACAGTGGTGATCTCGGAGAGGTCGAAGGCACCTTGCTCGAGAATGTCCTCGAGACGACCCGGGCACGCCACGACGACGTCGACGCCAAAGTTCAGTGCCTTGCGCGCCACGTTGTAGGAAGTGCCGCCATAGATGCAGATGACGCGGCGACCTCGATCGTCGGTCAAGTTGGCGAGTTCCTTTTGCACCTGTGCGGCGAGCTCACGGGTGGGAACGAGAATAAGACCGAGCGGCTTGCGGGGACGGGCCTTGCCCAGACGGGCCATGAGCGGCAAACCGAATGCCAGGGTCTTGCCTGATCCCGTCGCGGCCTTTCCCACGACGTCGCGTCCGGCGAGGGCGTCGGGAAGAGCAGCCTCCTGAATGGGGAAGGCTTCGGTGATTCCGCGTGCGGCGAGACGCTCGACGAGGTTAGACGGGACACCGAGGTCGGCAAAGGACATAGACATATGACTCCTACAAGTTGAGATGAGCCCAACTCGATATGTCACAGTCGAATCGGCTCCACCGCGAAGTGCGGCACAGACAGCAAAGCAACGCTAGCAGGTGGATGCGTTCAGCGCCACCCGTAATGCTGAACGCCGTGCAGTTTTCTGGAGATACCCCGTATCTCTTCACACCAGTACGATCATCGAAATCCGGTGTCGAATCGTTTGCGTCAAACCTTCCGCTCCCTCTGCGATGAGATCGAAATCTACGACGCGAGCCGCGTCGTAGCGAGTCTGAACGCGATCAACAGCATTACGACGCCAATCACGCTGTCGAGGATCCGCCACGTGAGTGGTCGCGACATGAGTCGTGACGCGAGTCGGGCCCCGAAGCCGAGGCTCGAGAACCACACCAATGACGCTATCGACGCACCGATCGCGAAGGTCCATCGCAAGGACCCGTACTGGTTGCTTAACGAACCGAGGAGCAATACGGTGTCGAGATAGACGTGAGGATTGAGGAACGTCAGTGCCAGTGTCGTCGAGATCGTCGTTCGCCGACTCAGCGGTCGAGATCCGGCGGGTTCGAGGGTGCCGGGATGGAAGGCGCGGCGCAGAGAAGTCGCCGCGAAATACGAGAGATAGGCCACGCCGACCCAGCGAAAGAATTGCAATAGTGAGGGGGCGGAGCGAATGACGCCACCCAGGCCTCCGACGCCAAGGGCGATCAGCGCGACGTCAGACAAGGCGCAGATAGCCACAATGAGGGTCACGTAGCTACGCGACAGGCCCATGCGAAGGACGAACGCGTTTTGAGCACCGATGGCGATGATCAAAGAGAGGCCCGTCAAGAATCCGGCTACGAGCGCTCCCATCAGATCAGTTTTGCAGCACCCGTCGACATCCATGGGGCTGGGAGGCGACCGCCAGATCGCCAAATCCTGGGTCGGACAAGTATCGCGGGCTCGCCGTGAACCTTGCATTGGTGCGGGCGGAGGGACTCGAACCCACACTCCGAAGAACTGGTACCTAAAACCAGCGCGTCTGCCAATTCCGCCACGCCCGCCGACTTAGAGAGTCTAGGCCCTGATGAGTCCGTGGCTCAGGGTGGGCACGGTAGATTGGACGCATGATTAACTCTTCCATGTCGGACACGTTTGGTGCCAACGACCTCAACCAGCGCCTTCTGCGCGAACGTATTGTCTTCTTGGGCTCCCAGGTTGACCAGAGTGCGGCGAATCGTATCTGTGCCGAGCTGCTGCTTCTCGAGGCGGAAGACCCGGGTAAAGACATCAGCCTCTACATCAACTCGCCCGGTGGTTCAGTGACTGACGGCCTCGCCATCTACGACACGATGCAGTACGTGAACTGCGACATCCGCACGATCTGCGTCGGCATGGCCGCGTCGATGGGTCAGTTCCTGCTGTGCGCCGGTACCAAGGGTAAGCGATTCTCGCTACCGCACAGCCGCATCTTGATGCACCAACCCTCGATGGGCGGCATGCAGGGCCAAGCGTCCGATATCGCCATTCAGGCCGAGCAGATTGTCTACATGAAGTCGATGCTCGCGGAAAGAATCGCTTTTCACACGGGTCAGTCCGTTGAGCGCATCGAGGCCGATTCCGACCGTGACCGCTGGTTCACGGCGCAAGAAGCTCTCGAGTACGGTTTCATCGACGCCGTCATTGATCGATCCGCGCTGCGCCAAGGGGTGTAATGGAAGACGCCACCTCGGCAGAGGCGGTCCATCAAGGATTAGCGAACGCGCCCACCCGCGTGATGAGCGCGCGCGTCAAGTTGGGCACACGATTGTTGAACTTGCGCGACCGTCGCGAACTATTGCGTAACCTCGTCATCTCCGATATCCGCATCAAGTACAAGGGCTCGGCCCTGGGCCTCCTGTGGTCGATGCTGAATCCCGCTTTCACGCTGGGTATCTACTACCTCGTCTTCTCGGTGGTGTTGAAGAACGGCTATCCCAACTACGTGATCTTCTTGTTCTCCGGACTGATCGTGTGGAACATGTTCCAGAACGCCGTCTTCTCGGCGACGGGGGTCATCGTCGATCGCGCGGGGCTGGTCAAGAAAGTCTCGTTCCCCCGCGAGATCCTGCCACTGGCGAGCGTCGGATCCGCGGTCATCTACTTCTTGATCCAATTGGTTGTTCTAGTCATATTCTTGTTCATCTTCCACCACGCCCCCGAGTGGAACATGTTGGCAATTCTTCCGATCACCTTCGCGAGCCTCTACCTCTTCGCCGCGGCGGTATCAGTCATTATGTCGGCGTTCACGGTGTACTTGCGCGACATGAAGCACCTAATGGAGGTGTTGCTGCAGTTGTGGTTTTGGATGTCACCAGTGGTGTACTCCTACGAGAACTCCCTATCAGTGCAGTTGGCCGCGCACCACATCAAGATGCTGTACTTCATCAATCCGATGGCGCTTATCGTGCTGACTTTCCAACGTACTTTTTACGTCAATACTCTGGTGCACTCGACCACGACGGGTCTCCCGATCAAGATGTTGCCTACGTGGCAGCCGTCATCGTTCCTCTACCTCAACCTTGCGATGTTGGTCATCATGGGCGGCCTCTTCCTGATCTCCCTCGTGATCTTTGGGCGTCTTGAAGGCAATTTCGAGTCGGAGCTGTAAATGAAACAGACGGTGGTCGACGTCGCGAACGTCTCCAAATCATTCAAGATCCACTACGAGCGTCATCAATCGCTCAAGGAGCGCTTGCTGCATCCCAAGACGGGCCACTCCGAGGATTTCTCGGCATTGTCCAACATCTCCTTCACGATGGAAGAGGGCGAGACGGTGGGGATCATTGGCCACAATGGCTCGGGTAAGTCCACGTTGCTCAAATGCATCTGTGGTGTGCTGCAGCCGACGTCGGGCGAGATTCGCCTGCGTGGTTCCCTGGCGGCGCTACTCGAACTCGGCGCGGGTTTCCAGTTGGAACTCTCGGGCCGTGACAACGTCTACCTCTACGGGACGATGCTCGGATTCTCGAAGAAGCGCGTAGATCAGATATTCGACGACATCGTGGCGTTCTCCGAGATCGAACACTTCATCGACACTCCGGTGAAGTTCTATTCGAGTGGGATGTACGTGCGACTGGCCTTCGCCGTGGCGGTCAACGTCAATCCCGACATTCTCGTCGTCGATGAGGTGCTAGCGGTGGGCGACGAGCGATTCCAAGCGAAGTGCATTGACCGGATCCGGCGGTTCCAGCAAGAAGGTCGAGCAATCCTCCTGGTGACTCATTCGGCGGACCAGATTCGTGCTCTGGCGAGTCGTGCGATTGTTCTCGAGTCGGGGAACATGATCGCTAACGGCGACGTCGCTGATTCTTTGAGGGTCTTTCGTGAACATCTATTGAGCGACACGCCCTCCAACGAGGCCAATGAGCACCACAGCGCCGATGTGCACATCGATTCGGTGACGACGCCGACAGGTTCCTTTGACGTGCAGAGTGGGACGAGCACGCACTTCGACGTGCACATCACCTCGGCCACGGCGTATAGCGGTAATTTCATTCTGGAAATCTTCACCCGCGGTGGCGTGCTGGTGAGTCGTTCGGACTCCCAGGGTGCGCCCATCAACCTGCTGCCCGGCGCGAACACCATCGGAATCGATCTACCGGATATCCCCCTGCTCGACGGCGTCTTCGACATTAACGTCGGCGTGGTCGATCCGCGAGGTTCGAACGTGAAGGCGTGGGGCGAGAAAGTGGCGACGTTGCAGGTAACCTACGGCGGACGTCAGAGCGGACTCGTCGAACTCGACGCCACCATCCGCCAGAACTGAGCGACGTCGTCCCAGGGGGACAGCGGCGCGCTCGCCCTGCACCATCGGAGCACGTGAGTGCACTCGGCCGAGCCCTCAGCGCGGTCCGCTCTTCGACTGCACCCTCGACTCAAAGTTGCCGTCCACCATTTCGCTGGCCTGCTCTAGTCGGACCGCGGGAGAGAAGAGATAACCTTGGGCTAGCGAGCACTCGAGAGCGACGAGACGCGAGTATTGTTCGATCGTCTCGACACCTTCGGCCAACATTGTCACGTTCAAGTTCCTGCCAAGGGTCACGATGGCCTCGAGGAGCGTAGCGTCACGCGGGCTGGTGCTCGCTAGTTGAACGAAGGACTGATCCACCTTGATCATGCGCGGGTTGATCTTGGCTAGGTAGGACAACGACGAGAAACCGGTGCCGAAATCATCGAGGGCGAGCCCTACGCCGATGTTCTCCAGTCTCTTGATGGTATTCATCGTCTCGCCGAAGTTCGAGATGGCCACGCCTTCAGTGATCTCGATGACCAACTGGTTCGCCGGCAATTTGCAACGACTCAGCACGGATTCGACGAGCGGTACGAGATTGGCGGAGTGGAACTGCTTGGCGGAAAGGTTCACGGTCACGAATGGGGCGGCATCCTTGGGGTGACTGGAGATCCACTGACTAGCGGCGGCGACCGCCGATCTGATGGCCAGTGCACCAATATCGAGAATGATGTCACTGGACTCTGCGAGGGGGATGAATTCACCGGGTGGGACCCAGCCGCGTTCGGCGTGTGGCCAGCGCATAAGGCCTTCGAAGCCCACCACGGTGGTGTCGGGAAGGCGCACAATAGGTTGGTAGTAGAGCTCAAGTTCGTCGCGGGCGAGTGAATTGCGCAAGTCTTGAATCAACATGAAGCGATGACTCGCCTCTTCGTGCATCGAGGGTTTGTAAATCACGAACGTGCCACGACCATCACGCTTGGCTTCGTAGAGCGCGACGTCAGCGTTCTGCAGTAGGTCGATGTCGTCGGCGTCAGTCGCCCCCCAAACCACGACGCCCGCGCTCGCGCGTTGTTCGATCGAGATGTCGAGGAAATGAAAGGGTTCCTCGAGGGCGGCGAGGAGACGGCGCGCGATGCCCTTGACGTCCTCGATCGAGGCGAGACCTTCGGCGAGGTAGAGGAATTCGTCACCACCGAAACGGCACAGAGTGTCGGCGGGACGCGTCACGGCCTCGAAACGCCGGGCGACCGCGATGAGCAGTTGATCGCCGATGGGGTGCCCTTGGGTGTCGTTCACTCCCTTGAAGTCGTCGAGGTCGAGCAGGAATAGCGCGTTCAAGCCACCACGACGCTTAACGCTGGCGCGAGATTTGGCCAGTTGGCTCTCCATCAGAGTGCGGTTCGCCAGCCCGGTGATCGAGTCGTAGAGGGCCTGGTGCGAGAGCTGGTTGGTGAGCTTGCGTTCCTCGGTGATGTCGCGTTCAGAGAAGACGAAGTACAAGATGTGGCCATCAGCGTCGCGCGCCGGCGAACGCGAGACCTCAACGTCAATGACCTGGCCGTCCTTTCGTAAATAGCGTTTGACGTAGCGCACGCGGTCGGCGCGTCCCCTGATCACGCGCTCGTGCGTGGACTCGGTGATGCCGATGTCGTCGGGGTAGGTGAAAGGCGTGGAGTCGTAGCCAATCAGTTCATCGCGTGAGAAGCCAACCATTTCGCAGAACGCATCGTTGACCGCCAGGATACGGTCGTCGGCATCGGCGAAGCTCATGGGGGCCATATTCTCTTCGAAGGCCAGGCGAAAACGTTCCTCCAGCGCCTGAAGTCGCTGAATGTACTCGTTACGTTCCGTCACATCCTTGCCGTTGATGATGATGCCGTGGATAGAAGGGTCGTCGAGAAGGTTGGTGCAGACCACTTCGAGAAGGCGTACGTCCCCGGCCGGAGACATCGTGCGCACGTCCTGACGCGCCGATGTACCCGGCGTCGAAATCACGTCGGCGAAGAACAATAGGTTGCGTTCGAGGTCGTCGGGGTGCAGATAGAGACGCGCCTGGGTGCCCTTAGCCTGCTCAATAGTCACACCGAAGACCTTTTGGGCAATGGGGTTGCCGTAGACCACTTGACCCTGCGCGTCGACGATGACGATGAGATCAGCCGTACTCCGGCTGATGGCCTCGAGCATGGAGTAGTACTGCGCGTCTTCGATGGGCGACGAGCGTGGTGCGCTCGCATCAGGTGGTGTCGACCCGGGAGTCACGGAGCCACGAGGAGCTGCATCATCGTCGGTTGTTGGAGACACGCCGACACCGCCTTTCTTGGCCAAGAGTATCGGTGAAGGAGTCGCTTACACGACAATTGGCAGTAATCGGTTATGTCGTTGTTCCAATATTGACATTCACTTCACACTCCACCGGCGCTCTCGCTCCTGCACCCCAGAGCCGAAGACCACGGCGATGCGCCGTGGATCATTCCTCTTCGAGGGGAGGGATTTCTTCTCGCAGCCGAGGGTAGGCACGCAAGGCACCCCAGCGACCCATTTTGCCCGCGTCAAAGGGGTGCGTGGCACCCGCGAGCAGGCGCCGGTCGCCACGAGAGTTGCCGTAAGCGAAGATGACCGGTTCGTTCTTGTAGCCCCGTGAGGAGATCCATTCGTTGAGTCGACGCATCTTTTCGGTCCCTCGGCAGTTCTTCCCCAAGTAGCTTCCGGTCAGTCGTCCTCGAGTGTCGATCGCGAGGCGAGTTCCGAGGCCACCCGCTATCCGGAGTTCTTCGACGAGAATGTCGACGTAGATCTGGGGCGACGCGGAGACGAGTACTACGTCGTGCCCTTGATCGCGGTGCCAATTGAGTCGAGCCAGCACGTCGGGACGCCCCTCCTTGGTGAGATGATGCAAGATGAATTCGCGCGACGCGCTGGTCACCTCGGTGAGATCGCGGCCGGCGAGCACCGCTCGGAAGAGTCGTTCTTTCGCCGAGTCGGCCCAGCGCCCCGATCGAATAGCTCCGACGGTGAGGGGAACCAGCAAGGGCAGCGCGGCGCGCGCGACGGTGGAATCGCCCGCGATGAAACGCAACCAGTGAAAGACGCTCCCGCCCTCGGTCAGGGTGCCATCGAGATCGAAGGCCGCGACGACCGGGGATTCTTCCATCCCTCCAGTTTCACAGAGATTGCAATTGTCGTGAGTCACCTATTTCCATAAATGAAAATGAGATTTCATCGATTTTTCCTTCGGCGAGTACACTTGAGAAGTTCAGTCGAGGGACTGGCATCGTTCATTCAAGGAGCAGACATGGCGATTCGCCTTGGCGACGTGGCCCCGGACTTCACGGCGGAGACCACCGAAGGTACCATCAGTTTTCACGAGTGGATTGGCGACAGTTGGTGCATCTTGTTCTCACACCCGGCGGACTTCACCCCGGTGTGCACTACTGAATTAGGTGGCTTCGCCAAGCGTAAGGCCGACTTCGACGCTCGTAACACCAAGATCATTGGCCTCTCGGTCGACGACGTAGAGTCGCACAACAAGTGGAAGGCCGACATCGGCGAGACCCAGGGCGCTGAGCTCAACTTTCCGCTGATTGGTGACGAAAACCACAAGGTCGCCGATCTCTACGACATGATTCACCCCAACGCCAATGACACGTTGACCGTGCGTAGCGTCTTTATAATTGGCCCGGATAAGAAGGTCAAACTTACTCTGACCTACCCCGCCTCGACGGGTCGCAATATTGACGAGGTACTGCGCGTACTCGACTCGCTCCAACTCACCGCGGGCTACCAGGTGGCCACACCCGTCAATTGGACCAACGGTGGCGACGTGATCATTTCGAACGCGGTGAGTGACGACGACGCCCAGACTAAGTTCCCTAAGGGCTTCACCAAGATCAAGCCCTACTTGCGCGTCACACCCCAGCCCAACCTGTAGGGGTAGCCGCCGCCCGCCGCCCGCCGCCCGGCGATATTCGTCGCGGCGGGCACTGCGGTACACGTTCAGAAGTCCTCGTGAGCCAGGGCTTCGCGAAGTTCGCGCTTCAGGACCTTGAGTTGGGCGTTGCGCGGCAGAGCGAACGGCCGCAAGTGAAAACGCGACGGCATCTCGAAACTCGCCACCCGGGGTTTGAGGAATGCCTCAATCTCGTCCATGCCGACGAGTCCCTCTTCGCGAAGGACAATGACCGCGACGACCTCTTCGCCGTCGACCTCGTTGGGCAAGCCAATCACAGCGCACTCGGCCACCGCCGGGTGTTCGAGAATCTCGGCCTCCACCACCGAGGGGTACACGTTCTCGCCACGGTGAATGATCATGTCCTTGGAACGATCGACGATGTACAGAAGTCCGTCGTCGTCGAGGCGCGCGATGTCGCCGGTGCGGACCCAACCGCGCGAAAAGCACTGGGAGGTGGCTTGGGGCTTGTGCCAATATCCGCGCACCACGTTGGGTCCCTTAATCCAGAGTTCTCCCACTTCACCCGTGGCGAGGCGTGACGCCAGCGTCGGCTCCGCGTCGTCGAAGGATTCGGGGACAATCGCGATCTCACACACCGGAAGGGGCGCGCCGCAACTCGCGGGATTATCCAGGTACTGCTGACCGCTGATTTGCGCGACCAGCGCCGACGTCTCAGTCAGTCCGTACCCATTGGAGGCCACGGCGTGGGGCAGGGCGCGCTTGATTCGTGACGGTAGATTCTCCGGGACCGGGGCACCACCGTACGAGACCACACGGACACTCGAGAGATCGAATTTGGTGAAGTCGGGGTGCGCGAGGAGTTGCTGGACGATCGTGGGTACGCCGCCAATCGTGGTGGCGCGCTCTCGTTCGATAAGTGCGAGGGCTCGGCCCGCGTCGAAATGGCGCATGGTGAGTAGAGTCCCGCCAGCGGCCGTATGTGCGACGAGACCCGCGAGGGCACCAGTCACGTGAAAGAGCGGGATATTCAACAGGCTGATCTCGCGCGCGGCGTGGAAATCGAGTCCGGCAGCGAGGTCACGTGACTCGTTCGCGAAGCCCAACGACATCACGCTCACCACCGCGTTGCGGTGGGTGGCGACCGCACCCTTGGGCTTAGAGGTGGTGCCGGCGGTGTAGAAGATTGTTGCGTCATCGTCGGGTTCAATGCTGACTGCGGGTAGGGCGACGCGCGGGTCGACGGCGCCGAGGAACTCGGCGTAGCCGTGAAGGGAAATGACATCGTGAGGTTTGCCAAGGTCGGCACCGTGTTCTGGATCATCGCTGATGACCACGATGTGTCGAAGGTGTTCGAGGTTGTTGAACTGTTTTCGCAGTCGAGCCAGTCGCTCCTCGTCCAGGATGAGGATGGTCGCCTCGGAATCATTGAGGCCGTACGCCAGTTCCTCACTCGTCCACCACGCGTTGAGCGGAGCGACGACGGCCCCTGCGGCGAGGGCCCCCCAGAAGGTGACGATTCCTTGGGGAAGATTGCGAGCGGCGATCGCCACGCGGTCGCCCGGACCAATCCCGTGCTCGATCAAACGATGCGCCATGGTTGCCGCACGGGCGAAATGTTCGGCGAAACTGACTCTCTGCGCTTCGTGAATGATGAACTCTCGGGCGCCGAAACGCGAAGAGTGTTCGAGAATGTCCACGAGAGTGCTGGGGGCGTTCCTCCAGGTGGTGAAGAACACGCCACCGATGTCGACGACGTGTGTCTCGTAGGGGGCTCCGGGTGAGGTCAGCTGCGCGCGGACCTCGGCGAGGGGGCGTGCAACAGGCGGCATTACTTCGACGCTACCTCAACGTCGTGGGGAGGGAATAGGGTCGAACGATAGTGCACCAGCTCGGCGATGGACTCTTTGATGTCGTCGAGTGCACGGTGTGTCGTAGCCTTCTCGGGCTGGGCGTCGAGCACGTCTGGGTGCCAGCGTCGAGCGAGTTCCTTGATCGTCGAAACGTCGACGTTGCGATAGTGGAAGTAGTTCTCAAGTTCGGGCATGTACTCCTCGAGGAAGCGTCGGTCGGTTCCAATGGAGTTGCCGCATAGCGGCACACTGCGCGCTTCGGGAATATGTGATTTCATAAATTCCAGCGTCGCCACTTCGGCTTCACGAACGCTGACGTTCGACGTAGCAATCGCTGGCAGGAGACCCGACCTCGTGTGCATCTCGGTGACGAAATCACCCATTTCGGCCAACTGCTCGGGCGTGGCGTGGATAACCAGATCTGGACCCTCGGCAATGACAGTGAGGTTGTCGTCGGTGATGATCGTAGCTATTTCGACAATCACGTGGCGGCGGGGTTCGAGACCCGTCATTTCCAAGTCCATCCAAGCGAGCATCCTGTGAGACTAGCCAAGGAACTGACCAGCCACGAGGGCTAGTGTGCCGACCATGAAGATTCCGATCCGGCGCCTCCACCCCGACGCAGTCCTACCTCGACCTCATCACCCGGGCGACGCGGGGGGTGATCTCGTCTCAGTTGAGGGCTGCGTGTTGGTCCCGGGAGGACGAGCGATACTCGCTACGGGACTCAGCATCGCCATCCCCGAAGGCTTCGCCGGCTTCGTACTTCCTCGTAGCGGTCTCGCGTCGCGGTTCGGCGTGACCTGTGCCAACGCTCCCGGGCTCATCGACGCGGGTTATCGGGGTGAGGTGAAGATCGCCCTCGTCAACCTCGATCCCGTGCAGAGCTATACGGTGAACGCCGGGGACCGCATTGCCCAATTGGTGATCTTGGCTACGCCATGGGTGGAGTTCGACGAGGTCTCAGACCTCCCAGAATCGTTTCGAGGTGAAGACGGTTTTGGCAGTACCGGAAGATAGAAAATGTCCAATTTCCTCGTTAATTATTGATGACGGTTGACGAGATGGGTTCGGAGTATCGGCTACACTAGGTCACCACGCGGACGTAGCTCAGTTGGTAGAGCGCGACCTTGCCAAGGTCGAGGTCGCCGGTTCGAGCCCGGTCGTCCGCTCCAGTTTGTAGTTGCAGTAGCCACAGTGAAATAGGGGAGACTTCATGAAGCGATTTACTCGTTTGCGTTCGACACTGGTCGTTATGGGGGCCGCTTCGCTGCTCACCTCCACAATGATCACGACCGCAGGTGCAAGTTCAACGGTCGGCGTCTACAACGCCAAGGATGCGGCACTGGTGCCAGCCGCCTACAAGAACATGACCCTCCAGGTTGCGACCGACGCGTCCTACCCACCTGACGAGTATCTCAAGGGTTCAACGATTGTCGGTTTTGACCTCGATTTGATGAAGGCGATCGCTGCGACCCTGGGTGTCAAGTACCAGGAGAATAATGTCACTTTCTCCACCATCCTTGGCGGGATCAAGGGTGGGCGTTACCAGATTGGCAATTCCTCGTTTACCGACGAGAAGTCGCGCGAGAAGTCAGTGAATTTCGTGGACTACTTCAAGGCGGGTGAGGGCGTCTACGTTACGCGTACGTCCAAGTACGTTTTCAAGAATCTGCAGAGCTTCTGCGGCACCACCGTCGCGGTCGAAGCGGGAACCTCCGAGCTGTCCGACGCATCGGCGGTGAAATGTGCGGGTGGCAAGAAGGTCACGGTGGCGTCGTTCGCCAATCAGAACACCGCGAACTTGGCAGTGAGCTCCGGTCACGCGCAGTTCGGTTTCCTCGACAGCCAGGTGGCGGGTTACGTTGTTTCGATTTCGCACGGCCAGTTCAAGTTGACGGGTCAGCCCATCAACGTGTTCCCCTACGGCATCGCGACCGCGAAGACGCCCGCGGGTCTTCAGTTGGCTAAGGCCATCCAGGCCGCCTTCAAGACCATGGTCGCCAATGGCTCGTACGCGGCGATTCTCAAGCAATGGGGTGTGTCCGGTGGTGCGATTCCGGCGTCGAGTATGACACTCAACGGCGCCAAGTCGTAACTACATACATCATCGTCGTATGAGCTCGACGGAACCGGAGAGCGAAACGAGGCCCGAAGTAGTGCCCCTGCGGCACTACGGGCGCTGGGCGGGTATCGCCGTCACGCTAGTTGTGGTGGCGATGATCATCCACACGCTGTTCTCGAAGGTACCCGACCCCACGGGGCAGATGGTGTGCCACCTGAGCCACGGTAAGAAGATCTGTCAACCGGCGTTGGTATGGCGCTACAGCTGGAACACGGTGGGTCAGTACCTCTTTGATCCACTGGTGCTCAAGGGCGTGTGGTTGACGTTGCAGATCACCTTTTGGGCGATGGTGATCGGCATTTCCCTCGGCCTCGTCGTGGCGATCATGAGATTGTCACGGAGTCGACTCTTGTCGGCGATTGCGTGGACGTACACCTGGTTCTTTCGCGGCACTCCGGTCTTGATCCAGTTGCTTTTCTGGTTCGCCATCAGTATTCCCTACCCGCATCTGACGCTGGGTCTACCCTTCTTGCCGGTCACGTTCGCTCACGTCAACACCATCAAACTCCTGGGCGCGATGAACGCCGCGATTATTGGCCTCGGCCTCAATGAGGCGGCATATTTCTCCGAGATCGCCCGTGCGGGACTGATATCGGTAGACGAGGGCCAGATTGAAGCGGCGACGTCGATCGGCATGACGCCGGCGCAGACGATGCGGCTCGTCATCCTTCCCCAGGCGATGCGCGTGATCATTCCACCCACCGGCAATGAAGTGATTTCGATGCTCAAGACCAGTTCGTTGGCCTCGGCGATCGGTGTGTTGGAACTGACCGGCGCCACTCAGGCCATTGCGGCCGCCAATTTCGACACGGTCCCACTGTTGATCGTGGCGAGCCTCTGGTACTTGTTCGCCACAACCTTGATGTCGATCGGCCAGTTCTACGTAGAACGCCACTACGCGCGCGGATCGCTCAGGAATCCACCCCCGACACCGATCCAACGCATGCGGCGCGACCTCAAGGGTTTCGCGATGCGGATGCGACCGAGGGATGAAGCGGTGGCGCGATGAATGCGCCCATGGTGGAGGCGAAAGGTGTCACGAAATCCTACGGTGCCTTGCAAGTATTGAAGGGACTCGATCTGAGGGTCGATCCAGGAGAGGTGACGTGTCTGATTGGACCGTCGGGGTCGGGGAAATCGACTTTCTTGCGCTGCATCAACCACCTAGAACAACACGACTCCGGAGTTCTGCGCGTGGAGGGCGAACTCGTCGGCTACGAGTTGCGCCACGACAAACTCTACGAGAGAAGCCCTAAGCAAATTTGCAATCAGCGCGCGAATATCGGCATGGTGTTCCAGCGCTTTAATCTTTTTCAGCACCTAACGGTCTTGGAGAACATCACTATCGGTCAAGAGAAGGTCAAGGGGGTGAGTGAGGAGTCCGCACGGCGTCGGGCGCGTGAATTACTCGAACGCGTAGGACTGGACACCAAGGAGAAGTCCTATCCCGTCCAGCTCAGCGGTGGTCAACAACAGCGTGTGGCAATTGCCCGGGCCCTCGCGATGGAACCTAAATTGATGCTGTTCGACGAGCCGACGTCCGCTCTGGACCCCGAACTGGTCGGCGAAGTCCTAGACGTCATGCGCGACTTGGCCAAGAGCGGAATGACAATGATCGTTGTGACCCACGAGATGGGCTTCGCCCGTGAGGTGGCCAACAGTGTCTACTTCTTGGATCAGGGCGTCATTGAGGAGTCGGGTCCGCCGGTGGAAGTATTGGGCAATCCCCGCACCGACCGACTTCGTAGTTTTCTCTCCAAGGTGCTCTAACCCTTGGCCTCGGGTACGAGTGTGTGTTTGGCGCCACGAAGTTGTCTAGGCTGGCGCTCTAGCGAGGCGCTCAGATGATCCATCCCGACTACGAGAAGTACCTACGAACCCTGCCCGAGGCGGTCGCGCACCCTTCGTCGCTCTCGACCGTGCCGCGGCGTGCGGAATACCGCGATCGCGCCTTACGCCAACGTGGGCCGCTGGAGGAGATGGCCGAAGTGCGCGACGGCGCACTCGATCTCGATGGTCGCGAACTTCCCTATCGTCTCTTCGTTCCCCTTCAAGAACGCGGTGACGCGCTGGTGGTGTACTTGCACGGCGGTTCCTTCGTCTTTGGAGACCTCGACACCCACGAAGCGTTGTGCCGACGACTGGCAAAGGATATTTCGATGCGATTTCTGGCGGTGGACTACCGTCTGGCACCCGAGCACCCATTCCCCGCCGGCGTCGACGACGCCATTGACTCACTGCGCTACGTCTATGCGCACGTGGAGGACTTCGCCGGCGAGGGTACCAAGCTCATAGCCATGGGTGACTCCGCCGGCGCATCTCTCGTCGCGGTGGCCGCCGCCGCGACGAGAGATGACCTACGACTCGCGGGCCAGGTATTGATCTACCCGACCCTCGGTCCCGAGGTCATGACCGATTCGTCGCATCGGTTCGCGACCGGCTACATCCTGGAGATCGATCACTTACGCTATGACTATCAGCAGTACTTGGGCCAATGGACCGATCACACGGATCCCCGCGTCACGCCGCTCTTCGCCACTGATCTCACGGGGGCTCCGCCGGCCATCGTGGTGGTCGCCGAGTGTGACCCGCTGCGAGACGAAGCGGTCGCCTACGCCGGTCTGCTCGAACATTTCGGCGTGCGCGTGGAGATCCTTGAGGCCGAGGGAATGTTGCATGGATTCTTGCGCATGGGCCACGTGATTCCCGACGCGTTGGATATCGTCGACGACGTGGCGACTCACCTGAGCCAGTACGTCGCCAACACCTAGGCCGTCGCCTGGTCGAGTCCGCTGATCAGTGCGTCGATGAAGTCCGAGAAGACCTCGTCACGATCAGAGGCGAAGTTGATGCCGAGGATCTCAAGGGCCACGTAGCCGTGCACAGCGGCCCACAGTTGCTGGGCCACGTCGATGTAGGCGCGACCGACGAACATCCCCTCTTCCTCACATCGCTGGACTTGTCCGGCGAGGATCTCGAGGCCGCGCGCGGCGACTGACATCGTGTGGGCACTGGGGGTGTACCCCACGAAGCGGTGAAGGAACATTACTGTGTAGTGGGCCCGATACTCCAGCGCGAATCGTCGATACGCGCACGAACCCGCGATCAAGTTCGCACGAGCATCGTCGAGGGTGGTGTCCGCGATCGAAGCCAGGATGTTGAAGCCGTCCACGATGATGGCGTCGAGAACGCCATTCTTTCCGTCGAAATGGTTGTAGATCGACATCGGTGCGACGCCGGCCCGACGCGCCAACGCGCGAACGGTCAAACCTTCGGGCCCCTCCTCGCTCATGAGTGCGAGGGCGGCGCCCAGTACGCCGGGGAAGATACCGTCGGATGGTGTGCGTTGTGGACGGGGTGGCACCATTAGCAGTGTAGAACAGCGTTCTATAATTGCGTGGACATTGGCCGCACGTGCGTAAAAAGAGAGGGGACCGAGTTGGCTCGACGTTGGCGGCATAGCCCTTGGTTGGTCCTGTCCGTACTGTGCATTGCTGTATTGATCGTGGTCATCGACAACACCATCGTCAACGTTGCCCTACCCACATTGTCAGCGAAGTTGAATGCGTCCGACGCGGGTCTGCAATGGATTGTCGACAGTTACTCCTTGCCCTTCGCCGGGCTATTGCTTGCCGGTGGAGAACTTTCGGATCGCTGGGGACGCCGTCGGGTCATGCAACTCTCGCTTGCGGCGTTCGCCGTCTTCTCGGTGGTGGCGGCCGAGAGTCACTCGATGACGCAATTGCTCGTCGCCCGCGGACTCATGGGCGCCTCGGCAGCGTTCATCTTTCCCGCTACGTTATCCCTCATCACCGCGTCATTCGATGACTTGAGGGATCGGGCGAAGGCCTTCGGGATTTGGGGAGCCACCGCGGGTGTGGCCATTGCAATCGGGCCGATCGCGGGTGGGTATCTGATCGATCACTACTGGTACGGATCGGTCTTCATCGTCAACGTCCCCGTCGCGTGCCTCACGGTCGTTCTAGCGGCGTTCATGGTGCCCGAGTCGCGTAGTCCCATCGTTCGTCGTGTCGACGTAGGGGGTTTAGTGCTCGGTAGCGTGACGGTGTCGTCGCTGGTACTGGGCATCATTGAGGGGCCCTCGTGGGGTTGGTTGAGCTTCAAGGTCTTGGGCCTCTTCGCCCTGTCGATCGCCACGTTCGTACTCTTCGGCTTGTACGAGCGGCGCCTCAGCGACCCGATGCTCGACATCCGACTCTTTCGCTTGGGCTCATTCTCGGCGGCGTCGGCGGCCATCGCTACGAGTTTCTTCTGCCTCTTCGGCTTCGTCTTCCTCGTGACGCAGTACTTCCAGTTGGTGCACGGCTACACGCCGTTGTCCGCGGGAGTGCACACCCTACCTTTCGCCATCGTCACCATGATCGCCACCCCCATCGGCGCGGTCGTCGCCCTTCGCATCGGGATCCGCTGGGTGGTTTCGTCGGGGCTTGTGGTCATGGGCGGTGCGATGCTGTGGATGACGCAGTTCGGCGCGCACGCCGCCTATTGGGGACCCGTGGTGGTCTCAATGATGGTGTTGGCAGTGGGCTTCTCGTTCATCTCCTCGCCGTCAACGTCGGCGTTGATGGGCTCGTTGTCCGCGGCGCAGATTGGTGCCGGTTCCGCGGTCAATGAGACAACGAGAGAGCTGGGTGGCACCTTGGGGGTGGCGGTGGTGGGATCAGTGTTCTCGTCGCTCTTCGCTCAGCGCATCGGCGAGTTGCTCACTCCCCTCGGTCTCAGTCATCACGAAGTGGTGGTCGCCCAGAGCTCGATGCAGGCGGCATTGCGGGTGGTGGCGATGGCCGGTACCGGCGTTCCGAGTAAGACGACTCAGGAGTCGATTGCCCAGGCCTTCATGGACGGCTTCCACCGAGGCTGTGTGGTCGCGGCGTCATTGTCCATCGTGGTTGGAATCGCGACCTTTTTCTTCCTGCCCCGCCAATCGGCGACCCCGGGACACGAATCGCCCGCGTTGGCGCATCCTCAATCAGTCTGACGCGGGTCTAAGGTTCAATGGTGGTTTGGGAACTGAGCGACGTCAACGTGGGTTCGGGCCTTCCCCTTGAGGGCGTGAGGGTTCTGGACTTCTCGCGCGTCCTGGCCGGCCCCTTAGCAGCGATGATCGCTGGCGACTTGGGCGCCGACGTGATCAAGGTGGAGGGACCGGGGGGCGACCCCGTGCGCGCACTGGCACCCCCGTTTTACGGCGAGGACTCGACGTACTATCTCGCGGTCAATCGCCATCGCCGCAATGTCGTGGCGGACCTGCGAGATCCCCACGACTTCGCAGCCGTCGAGGCATTGGTGCGCCAGGCCGATGCTGTGGTGGAGAATTTCCTACCGGCCCAGTACGCGGCACTCGGCATCCAGAGGCTACGCCAGGCGAATGCTGATTGCGTATGGGTGAGTGTGACGCCGGCGGCGTCGGGCACCGACTTGGCGACTTGGCCCTCCTTCGATGTTCTCGCTCAGGCCCGTTCAGGGCTCATGGGGGTGACGGGGGAGTCCGGGGGTGAACCTACCAAGGTGGGCGCTCCCGTGGCCGACGTCATCACCGGGCTCTACGGCGCCATCGCGCTGGTGACTGGCCTCTACGCCCGAGCGGCCGATCGTCCCGGGCGACACTTCGAAGCACCCTTGCTCGAATCGACGATGTCGGCGCTGATCAATCAGGCTCACGGCTATTTGGCGAACGTCGTGATCCCGCGCCGCTTGGGTAATGACCATCCGTCCATCGCACCCTACGGGCCGGTGCGTACACGTGACGGGTCCATCATGCTGGCCGTGGGCACCGACGCGCAATTCGCTCGTCTCCTCGAAGCACTGGGCGACGCGTACGACCCCAGCGCGAGCGATTTCTCTCGCAACGAGCAACGCGTCGCGGGGCGAGACGAATTGCGCACGATCCTCGAGCGGGTCTTTACGACGCGTGCCACTGAGGAGTGGCTCGAGGTGTTGCGCGTGGCGGGCGTGCCCCACGCCCCGATCCTCGACGTGGCCGGAGCGTTCGCTCAAGAGACCATCGCCACCGGAGATTTCGTCGGCGAAATGTCGACGCCGAATGGTGACGTGCGCGCGATGCGCTCGCCCTTGCGCATCGACGGTGTTCGTCCAGCGCTACGCAGCGGCCCGCATCGACTCGGTCAGGACAGTGTCGAGCTGCTGGGCGTGGCGAGGCCGATCACTCCTGAATGATCTCGAAGGCCCGCAAGTTGCGAATTCTCTCGTGTCGGCGAGCCCGACGCTTCTTCACCGACAGCGCGGCGAGTTCGACGTAGGACCTCAGGATCGCCTGGTGCAAGTGTTCGACGGTGACGAAAGGATTCGGGTCCTCGCTCACCACTTCGTCGATGAGGCCGAGGTCGAGTTGGTCGGCCGCGGTAGAGCGCATCGTCGAGACCGTAATCTTCACTTGCTCGTGCGTCGGAGCGGGTGTCTTGTAGAGAATAGATGCCGCGGAACGTGGTTCGGCCACGAAGGCCATGGCCTTTTCGAGCATGATGACGTGGTCGGCCATGGGTGTGGTGGCGAGTCCGCCACCCGAACCCAAAGCGCCGGCCACGACGGTGATGACTGGCTCGGAGTAATCAATTCCTTTCAGGATCGACCGGGCGATGGCTCGACTTTGGCCTCGACGTTCGCTCTCTAGGGTGGGCTTGGCGCCGAGGGTGTCAGTCACGAAAAGGGCGGGTAGCCCGAGGCGCTCGCCGATGTCGAGCATGCGCTCCATGAAGGCGAAATCTTCGGGCGCCGGGTTGGAGGGTCGCTTGACCACCGTGTCGCCAATGCGCTGGTAGGAGGGTTGGGTTCCCACAATGACGAAGGGCTGAGCGCCGATCTTGGCGAAGGCTCCAACGATGGCGGGGTAGCGACGGAAGTCCTGTTCTTGCACGAAGTTGTAGACCGCGGTGGCGTCGCTGAAGGCGTAGCGAGCGATGAACTCGAGATCGATGCGATTCGCGTCGGTCATCAAGTCCTGGTAGCGCTCCACGAGTGCGTCGGCCGGGTCACTCGAAGGGGTCCGCGAGGCCGAGGGGCGAACGAGTTCGGCGTCCTTCGCGATCTCGAAGGAGGGACCCTGGATTCCCACCGCGCCGAAGTCGAAGGTGCGACGAGCGTCGGGGGCGCTCACGTTGCGGATTGCCGGAACGGTCTCCGGGGTCAAGTGGTGCTGGCGATCGGGCAACGCGGTCGACGACAAGACCGAGCCGACGTACGTGACGAGCTCTTTGACGTCGGGAAGGACGACGTCAATATTGCGGTCGAGGAGATTGGCCTCGGCGCTCTGCGAGCCCGAAGGAACTGCGCTCCCTTCGAAGGCTTCGATGACGTTGGGTCCCGCGAATCCGTAGTCGGTTCCAGAGGTGGCGAGGATCAGGTCGGCGTTCGGCACGGCGCTGGCCGAAACACCGCCCCAGACGTTACCGAGCAGGACGGCGATCTGGGGTAGCGCGACCTTCTCCTTGTAATGACGAATCGCTTCGACCATGCGGGTCATCTGGGTGAGGCCCGCGAAGTTCTCGTGCTGGCGCACGCCGCTCGACACGTACACGCTGACGAAGGGAAGCTTCTTCGAAATGGCGAGGTCGGCGGCGGCCTGGAAGGTTTCGCCGGAGACGACACCGAGGGAGCCCGCGAAGAAGTCCCAGTTCATTGCGTAAAGGACCACCGGGTGGCCGTCGAAGTTGGCCAATCCGTAGGTGGAGGATTCGGATTTTCCCCGGCCGGTCTCGCGACGCAACTTGTCGAGATACGACTCATCGCGTTCCCCTGTGCCGCCACTTCGAATGAGGCCAATGAGGTCCTTGCCGATTCTCCAACGGCCGTGACTGGACTTGAAGTGAACGAGTTCTTGTAACTTGAGCAACTCGCCGGGACTGTTTATCTTGCGTCGATTGCGCAAATGTGCTTCCACCTCGGGCTCGAAAGTGGGAAGTCCGAGTGGGTGCCCTTCACCGAAGAAAGCGTGGTCCAGGTCTTCGTCGTGGGGCGACCCACTATTTTCAGTGGATTCAATCATTGCCAACAATTATGGCACAAGCGATTTTTGATCGAACGGCTGGTGACGAGTAACTGGGGAGTAAGTGTCAGATGATCGGGTAACTCACGGGTAAGGAGTCACCTGATCATCGTGGAGTAGCGTCACGCGTCGCGACGGGTCAATAGGAAGGTTCCGGCAGCCACGATGAATACTGTGTACAACGTCAACACGATCGAGGCCGTTCCCCACGAGAAAGAATTCGATGAGATGGAAGTGGGCGACGTCATGGACTGGCCCAGATTGGAGGGCAGGTATTTGCTGATGTGACTTTGCCAGTTCGATGGCAGGAAGTTGACGATGATCGGAACGATCAGGAGCACCGTGACATAGACCGAGATCGTCACTGACGTGGTGCGCAAGATTAGACCGATGCCGAAGCCCACCAGTGTCAATAAGGTCAAGTACACCCCCGCCATGATCACCGCGCGCAGGTCAGTGGAGTTAGACAGTGTCCCTGACGGCAAATGGCCGGAACGGTAGATGGCTTGGCCGACCTCGAAGGCGGAGAAGACCACGATCTGGCTGACGATGAAGAACGTCACCAGGAGAACGATGACCTTCGAAATGACGAGGCGCACCCGTCGGGGCACGGCGGCGAGCGTCGTGCGGATCGCGCCCGAGGCGTATTCCGAAGTTATGGAACGAGCCCCCATCACGCCGACGGCGAACTGAGCGAAGAAGACTCCCACCAGGCTGGTAGCCACCGGATCAAACGCAAGCCGCTCCACTGGGCTGCGATGGTTCCAGTTGGACTTGATCACCAGTGTGATGAGGACGGCGAGTCCGATGGTCAATAGAACAAAGGTGGCCAGACCTATGAAGGTCGCGCGCACCGTGCGGAACTTGAGGAACTCTGAACGAGTCGTGTCGACGAGGGTGGGCGTGGTGCTCACGAGTGCGTCGCCAGGTTCTTGTGACCATATTCCAGAGCGTCGGCGGTCAGGGTCATGAAGACGTCTTCGAGGGAAGCGCGCTGGGGGGTCAGTTCGTGGATGACGATGCCCGCGGCGAATGCCGCTTCGCCTACCTGTTCTGAAGTGAGGCCGCTCACGTTCAAACCATTGTCGTTGAGTACTTCAACCGTGGCGTGCGCGCCGGCGAGAACCTCGGAGAGACGCAGGGGATCGGCGCTTCGCACGAAGACGGTGCCCACGGCAGTGGCGGTCAAGTCGTCGACGGTGCCCGACGTGATGAATTTGCCTCGACCAATGACGATAATCTGGTCCGCGCTGACAGCCATCTCGCTCATGAGGTGCGAGGAGACGAAGACGGTACGCCCCTCCTTGGCGAGGGAGCGGAAGAAGTCGCGTATCCAGCGAATACCCTCGGGGTCGAGCCCGTTTACCGGTTCGTCGAAGAGCAGGATCCCCGGATCGCCTAAAAGCGCGCCAGCGATACCCAAGCGCTGGCTCATCCCGAGGGAGAAGCCCCCCACCTTCTTATTGGCAACGGAGGCCACGCCGACAAAATCCAGGACCTGAACGACACGAGAGATGGGAATGCCGTTGGCGCCGGCCAGAGCGCGAAGGTGATAACGCGCCGAGCGGTTAGGGTCGAGG
>VFSW01002843.1_pt1 | contig 26071 bp, 26 predicted proteins | sample 5358111 | NCBI WGS metagenome assembly VFSW01 (sample SAMN11554181, study PRJNA540505) | mine drainage metagenome | isolation source: sediment from site ElyBrook_90M | place: USA: Ely Copper Mine, Vershire, VT | collected 2017 | reverse complement strand
CGTATCCACGCAAACCCGCGCGACGGCCCGGCGATCTTGGTGGCGACGATCAGCTTGTCGCGGCGCTGGTGTTTCAGCCATGAGCCGATATAGCTCTCGGTGCGACCCTGCGTTTCGGCGCGCGGCGGAACCGGATACATCTCGGCGGCATCGATGAAGTTCACCCCTCGCGATACCGCATAGTCGAGTTGAGCGTGGGCCTCCGCTTCGCTGTTCTGTTCGCCGAAGGTCATCGTGCCGAGGCACATCGCTGACACTTTTAAATTACTGGCACCTAATTGTCTGAGTTCCATATTCATCCCTTTGAAGTTTCCGCGGCTATTTTAATTCAGATGGGATATTTAGTTCTCCACTTCGCCGTGCTAGCATTCGCAGCATGAAAATGCCTGTCCTGTTCGTTTCACATGGCGCCCCCACATTGCCGCTGGAACCAGGCGATACCGGGGCTGCATGGCGCAAGCTGGGCGAGCAGATGCCCAGGCCATCCGCCATCCTGATAATCTCGGCGCATTGGGAATCGCACATTCCAACCGTCAGCCGTGCCGTGCATCCGGAAACCATACACGACTTCAGCGGTTTTCCGGCCGAGCTGTACAAGTTGCAATACCCCGCACCCGGTGCACCGGAGACGGCGCAAGCTGCAGCGCTTGCGCTGCAACAGGCGGGCATCCCGGTGCTACTGGACGATACGCATGGCCTTGACCACGGCGCATGGGTGCCGCTGAGCCTGATGTACCCGAAAGCCGATATCCCGGTCGCACAATTATCGTTGCAACCCGACCAGGACCCGGCATGGCACATCGCGCTGGGCCGGGCATTGCGCCCGTTGCGCGAGCAGGGCGTGCTGATCATCGGCAGCGGTTCGATCACGCACAATCTGCGCGCGCTGTTCAGGCATCCCCAGGGCGCACCCGCACCCGAGTGGGTAACGGAATTCTGCGACTGGATCGCGGAGAAGATCGAAGCAGGGGATATGGATGCGCTCGGCGCCTACCGCACCCTTGCGCCGCACGCCGTGCAGAACCATCCCACCGATGAACACCTGCTGCCGCTGTTCGTGGCGCTCGGCGCGGCGGACAGGATAGACGGCGCGCAGCGTCTTAATAATGTGATGACGTATGGAATCCTGGCGATGGATGCGTGGCTGTTCGATGCCATGTAGGAGCTGGCCATGCCCGCGAACAAGAAGCAATCGCGGGCGTGGCCCGGTGACAATTCTGCATCTGCTTCAGCAATGGCAGATTGCCTACTTTTAATGCTCCTGCAAACCTTTCACGATTTCTTTCAGCGCGTCGCCTGACAAATCAATTAGCGGGACACGCTGTGCCTTGTCGAGATTCGGATAATGTCTGGTTGTGGCGCGGAAATAGCTGGGGTCGTAATGCAGCGTGAGCAGTTCCCCGACCATGGCTTCGAAGTCTCCTTGACGAATCAGCGAGCTCCAGTGTTCCAGTTGTTTTTCGCCGTGAAAGCGGTACAGCGGTTTCAGGTGCTCGATAAAAATTTCCGGATTCTCGGTGTAATGGCGGTAGTCTTCCAGCAGCCCGGCGATTCGCGTGGCCAGCGGCGTTTCCACCAGCAGGCACGGGCTGGCATGCATCGCGCTGATGAGGGCCGGGGGCAGGGTGATCAGCCCGATCTTGCTGCTCTCTGCTTCCACAAACACCGGACGTGAAGTATCGAGTCTTTGCAGGGTCTGCAGCAGCGCGCTGTCGAACCATTTCTGCGAGGGTTGGGCCTGTTCGGGCAATCTGCCCAGCACCGAGCCGCGATGCCTCGCCAGCATCTCCAAATCGAGAACCTGATGTCCGCTTTTCTCCAGGGCATTGAGCAGATGGCTCTTGCCCGATCCTGTCGGGCCGCAGATCACGCGAAACGTAAAACCCTGCGGCAATGTCTCCAGTTTTTCCAGCACGTCGCGCCGGTAAGCCTTGTAGCCACCTTCCAGTTTGTGCGCCGCCCAGCCGACCTGGGCGAGGATGATGCTCATCGCGCCGCTGCGCTGTCCCCCGCGCCAGCAATAGACCAGCGGGCGCCATGATTTGGGATAATCGTGGAAGCGCGTTTCCAGATGGTGAGCGATGCTTTTTGAGATCAGCGCAGCGCCGACCTTGCGCGCCTCGAACGGCGATACCTGTTTGTACAGCGTACCGACGGTGATGCGCTCCTCGTTGGAGAGTACAGGACAATTGACCGCCCCGGGAATGTGATCCTCGGCGAATTCAGCCGGCGTGCGCACGTCGATGATTTCGTCAAAGTCGCCCAGCTGTGACAGGTTTGCGGTTCTAAAAAGCATTTAGCCTGAAAAGTATTTGTAAACTCGATGAGTGGTACGTGTCAGAAGTCCGGGTAATCCCTGCAAGCGGGGCAATGCCGGAAATCAGATTGACCCAATTGTCGCACGGTGGCGGCTGCGGCTGCAAAATTGCACCGGCCTTGTTGCGCCTTGTTGCAGAAAATTTTGATGGGTGTGCCTGCAAAGGAGCTGGTTGAGAGTGAAGGTGGATTATTCACGGCAACACGGTCATGTATCTTTGGCAAGCCCGATAGCGATTGCCCAAACCCGACCGCGTATTTTGGTTTATGAAATATATTTAATATTCTTAACTGCGATCAAGGATTAAGCTGAGCAGATTAGTCAACATAACAAAATCGCTGGTGATTTGTAATTCTGCAGGGGCATTACCGCATAACATTATTTATATATTGAAATGACTGGTCAAAGTAAACAGAGGGGCGCTTGGTAAATTAGCTTATGACGATAAGCTAATTTACCAAGCGCCCCATTTTTTTATTAATTGATATTGTGAATCCAATGAAAAAACTGTGGCTGATATTTGCGCCTTTACTCCTGTTTCCCGGACTGGGATTCGCCTGCGCAGGGGACTGCAGTAAAAGTCCGTGGACGCTTATGGATCCCAAGGGTCCCATCGCCGCAGATGAAAAGCATCTCATCCTGACGGCCTTCGGTCTGATGCTGATCGTGGTGATACCCGTGATTATCATGACCTTCATGTTTGCCTGGAAGTACCGGGCGGGCAACAAACAGGCGAGCTATGCGCCTAAATGGGACTATTCCCATAAAATAGAAGCGGTTATCTGGACAGTTCCCGGGGTCATCGTACTGATACTCAGTGTTCTGGTGTGGCGTTCCACCCATGAATTGACCCCGGAAAAACCACTGGTCTCCGCGGTAATGCCCATGGTCGTCGAAGTTGTCGCGATGGACTGGAAATGGCTCTTCATCTACCCGGAACAGGGAGTTGCAACGGTCAACCGGCTGGTCATACCAACCGGGACGCCGATCGATTTCCACATCACATCGGATACCGTCCTGAATTCATTTTTCATTCCCAGTCTGGGCGGTCAGATCTATGCCATGGCAGGGATGCAAACAGAGCTCAATTTGCTTGCCGACACTGCAGGCACCTACCGTGGCCTGAACACCCAATTCAGCGGCGATGGATTCTCTGCCATGCATTTCCAGGTGGAAGCGACCACCCCGCAGGAGTTTCAGCGCTGGCTGAAGGAAACAAAAACCGGCGGCCCCGGCCTTGACAGTTACCGCTTCAAGAAATTGGAAATGCCGGGCGAGATTGATAAGCCGGTTTATTTTTCCAGCTTTCAGCCCGGGCTTTTTCAATCGATCCTGCATAAATTTGCGCCAGCCTACGCGCAGCCCCGGATGCCTGCATCTCTGATACCTGCATCTGTTGAGGCCCATACCCGCCTGATACAGGCGCAACAATAAGAGGATATCAACGTGTACGAATCTGAACTTCTTGGCAAACTGACCCTGTCGGCCATCCCCTACCATAATCCCATCATCATGGGCGCAGTGGGCATGTCCGCCATCCTGGGTATATTGCTGATCGCATGGGTCACCTATCTGGGTAAATGGGGATACCTCTGGCGGGAGTGGTTCACCAGCGTGGATCACAAGCGCATAGGCGTCATGTACATTGTTCTGGCCGTCGTCATGATGCTGCGTGGATTTTCAGACGCCATCATGATGCGTATCCAGCAGGCATCGTCTGAAGGAACAGGCCACGGCTTTTTGCCGCCGGAACACTACAGCCAGATTTTCAGCGCCCACGGCACGATCATGATAATTTTTGTCGCGATGCCGTTCTTTATCGGTCTGATGAATTTCGCCATACCGCTGCAAATCGGCGCGCGCGATGTTGCCTACCCCTTCCTTAACTCCGTGAGTTTCTGGCTCACCGCGGCCAGCGCCTTGCTGGTGATGGTGTCCCTGGCCGTGGGAGACTTTTCCCAGGCGGGCTGGACCGGCTACCCGCCGCTTTCGGAAACCCAGTTCAGTCCCGGGCCTGGTGTGGATTACTGGATATGGAGCCTGCAGCTGGGCGGAATCGGCACGTTGCTGACCGGGATCAATTTCTTCGTGACCATTTTGAAAATGCGCACACCCGGGATGTCACTGATGAAAATGCCGGTGTTTGCCTGGACCATACTGGTGACCACGGTACTTATCATGCTGTCATTTCCGGTCCTCACAGTCACGCTGGCATTGCTTGCGCTGGACCGTTATCTGGACATGCATTTTTTCACCGGTGGCATGGGCGGCAACCAGATGATGTTTACCAACCTGTTCTGGATATGGGGTCATCCCGAGGTTTATATCGTGATCCTGCCTGCCTTCGGCATTTACTCTGAAGTTGTGTCCACCTTCTCCCACAAGCGGCTTTTTGGTTACACCTCGATGGTTTATGCCACCATTGCCATCGCCGTGCTCTCCTTTGTGGTCTGGCTGCACCATTTTTTCACGATGGGCGCGGGAGCCGACGTAAACGCATTTTTCGGCATCGCCACGATGGTCATAGCAGTGCCCACGGGCGTGAAGATATTCAACTGGCTGTTCACCATGTATCGCGGCCGGATTGAATTTACCACGCCGATGTTGTGGAGCCTGGGTTTCATAGTGACCTTCACTGTCGGCGGCATGACCGGTGTCCTGCTCTCGGTTCCCGGTGCAGACTTCATGCTGCACAACAGCGAATTCCTGGTCGCCCATTTCCACAACATGCTGATTCCGGGTGCGCTGTTCGGATATTTCGCGGGATACTCATACTGGTTCCCGAAAATGTTCGGTTTCCGCCTGGATGAAAAATGGGGTAAACGCGCCTTCTGGTCCTGGTTGGCGGGTTTCTATCTTGCATTCATGCCGCTCTATGCATTGGGCTTCATGGGCATGCCGCGCCGCCTGGTTCATTATGACAATCCGATCTGGCAGCCTTACCTGCTGGTGGCGCTTGCGGGCACTTTCCTGATCGCCTATGGCATCTTCTGCCAGGGAGCCCAACTGGTGGTGAGCATACGCAACCGCGCAGCCCTTCGTGACGCCACGGGAGATATCTGGGGCAGTCATTCGCTGGAGTGGTCGACTGCCTCGCCCCCGCCTATCTACAACTTTGCGAAGCTGCCCCATGTGGAATCACTGGATGCGTTTGCCCACATGAAAGAACACGACATTCCTTACCGCGCGCTGGCACCGTTCAGTCCGATACACATGCCCCGCAACAGCTGGATGGGCGTGGTCATGGGCGCGTTCACCTTTGCCTTCGGATTTGCGATGGTGTGGCATATCTGGTGGATAGCCGCTGCAAGCGCATTGGCCATACTGGCTCTGGTTGTGATGCGTGCCAATGACGAAAATGTGGATTACATGCTGAGCGCAGAGGAAGTTGCCCGCTGCGAGAAAAATACCCCGCAACCGGCAACACACACGACCGCCGGTCACAACGACTTTAAACCGATCACCCAAGGATAAATCTGATGAGCGCCACCACCTTGTCCCCTGAAATGCTGCACCCGGATCATGCGCAACACCCTGATCATGGGGGCGAGGATAATGCATTGTTCGGTTTCTGGGTCTACCTGATGACCGACTGCATACTGTTCGCCTCCCTGTTTGCAACATACGCCGTGATGCGCCACAACTATGCCGGCGGCCCCACCGGCAAGGACCTGTTCGATCTGCGCTATGTGTTCATCGAGACCATGTTCCTGCTTTTTTCCAGTTTCTCCAACGGTTTCGCCATGCTGTCCATGCACCGGCGGTCACGTTCGGCAACCCTGAAATGGCTGCTGCTGACCGCATTGCTGGGACTGGGGTTTGTCGGGATGGAGGTGCGCGAGTTTACACACCTGGTCATGGAAGGCAACGGGCCTGACAGGAGCGGCTTTCTTTCGGCCTTTTTCGGGCTGGTCGGAACGCATGGCGCCCACGTCAGCATCGGCTTGATCTGGATGGCCGTGATGATGTGGCAGCTTTATTTCAAGGGCGTCACGCCGGCCATCACGTCGCGCCTGCTCAGGCTCAGTCTTTTCTGGCATTTTCTGGACATCATCTGGATCGTGGTGTTCACCGTGGTCTATCTCATGGGGGTCATTTAAATGCAAATCCATCCGGCTCACGAGGGCAGTACGGTACACGGCTCATACCGCGGCAATACGACGGGCTTCATACTCTCGCTGCTGCTCACCCTGGCATCCTTCGCCATGGTGATGAGCGGCAAGATTCCGGCATCGCTGACCCTGGCTGTCATCGTCACATTAGCCGTGCTGCAGATCATTGCCCAAATGCATTTCTTCCTGCATCTGGATAATTCGCCCGCGCAGCGCTGGAATGTGATGATATTGATCTACACCCTGATCATCATTGTTTTTCTGGTGGTGGGAACACTCTGGATCATGTACAACACAGGCATACGCATGATGCCCATGCCCCATTGAACATGGGCACTTTCAGGGATTACTTTGGCCTCACCAAACCGGGCATCATCCTTGGCAATCTGATTTCCGTGGCGGGTGGCCTTTTTTTGGGCAGCCGCGGACAGTTTAGCGGACAAACATTTTGTGCGTCGCTAATCGGCATCGCGCTGGTTATTGGCGGGGGCTGCGCACTCAATAATTTCATCGACCGCGATATCGATGCGCTCATGTTGCGTACCCGGAACCGCCCCCTGGTACAGGGCAGGATTCCCGCGGTTCATGCCCTGATACTCGGCCTGCTGCTGGCCATTTTCGGACTTTCGTTGCTGGCGCTGTTCACCAATATGCTGACAACGCTGGTCACTTTGGCCGGGTTTCTGGATTACGTCGTGCTCTACAGCCTGTGGTTGAAACGCAGCCCGTACGGGACCTGGGTAGGCAGTTTGTCGGGAGCGGTTCCGCCACTGGCAGGCTATTGCGCCGCGAACGGGCAATTGGATACTGCAGGGTTGATCCTTTTTGCCATATATTTCTTTTGGCAATTTCCCCATGCTTATGCTATCTCCATTCTGCATTTGCAGGACTATGAGCGAGCCTCCATACCGGTGCTGCCTTTGGTTCGCGGAATTGCCCGGGTAAAACGCGACATGCCCGCCTATGTGGCTGTTTTTACACTGTGCGCCTTGCTCTTGTCCTTCACCCGCAACACCGGAACGAGTTACCTGGCGGTGATGCTTTTTCTGGGTTCGGCCTGGATAAGGTCGACATGGCGTGACCGCAAGTGCGCTGATGACAGGCTTTGGGCGCGAAAGTCTTTTGGCTATTCCATCGTGATGGTCCTGGCCATGAGCCTGATGATGTCGGTCGATTCCATTCCGAAACCCGTGTTTAATGCCGTGTCCATATTGCCGGTAGTATCCCGCTGACCAGATTGACCGGACAAAATACGCATGGTCGCACAGTGCCATGCCAGTTTTATTCAAGTCGCTATACGCTATAATCCCCCGTCATATTTACAATCAATTGATCAGGGTAATAACTTGGCATCGAATAAGGCACGCGTCCACTTCACACTCAGTGGTTACCATTTCAATCCTGATGACATCACGCGTCTGCTTGGCATAGAACCTACCTCGGTTGATGCGTCCGGCGCGCACAGTGCCCTGGATAAACCCGTGATCAGTTCATGGGAGTTATCAACGGAATCGATGACGGACGATATTGACGTTTATAAAATGACCGAGAGCATCATTAAAAAAATAGAACCGGCCAAGGAAAAAATCCTGCAAGTAATTAAAAGCCACAACTTGTCGCCCAGAATCTGCGTAGTACTGGTGCTGTCTGTTGATAAAAGTGAAACCTGTCCGGATGTGGGTTTCGGCGCCAGAACGATTCGTTTTTTGGCCGATATCGGCGCTTTTATTAATGTGGATTACCAGCTTGCTGAGCGTATTTAAGCTTTAGAGCACATTACGTTAAAAAGAAAAGCACGCTATAAAAGCGTGCTTTTCATAAGCAAAATCCAGCCTTGAGTTGTTTAGCGTTATCCGCGCGGCCTTCGATCATCTATCCCATCGACCATCTGGCAAAGTGCCGCGCAGCTGATTGCCTTGAATATTCTTGTCAGGGTTTCTTGGGCGTGGTGTATGGAACTTCTTTCTGGTGCGGTTCCCAGATAGTTTCATAGCCAACAAAAAACTGCCCCGGGACAATTTCTTTCTGACGGGTTGTCACGCGGAATGCGTGGCCATCTGGAACCTTGGGACGGATAAAAGGCTTCTTGACATCACTCATAATCAGATCTCCTTGCTGGTTGAAAACGGGAGGAATATCAATTGCAACAGGTTGCCAGCCCCTCCCACTTAACTGACTAAATTATACTGTCTAGCGCGTGTAATGTCCCTTCTTCGGAATCACATGGCGCACACCCCCCTGGGGATTCTCGACATCACCCTGATAGCGCGGGATGAGGTGAATGTGGACATGGAATATGCTCTGCCCGGCCGCCGGTCCCACGTTAACGCCGATGTTGTAACCATCAGGCTTGAATTCCCCGTCCAGTCGCACGCGCTCCTCGGTGATCAGCCCCATGCAGGCATTGATCTCTTCGGGCGTCAGGTCGAAAAAGCTGGCTACATGGCGGCGCGGGATAACCAGGGTATGGCCCGGGCTCACCGCGTAGGTATCACGCGCACTGTAAGCAAGTTCATGCTCCAGAGATACGCCACGCGGATCTTTGCAGAACAGGCATGGATCGTTCGGATCCCGTTTTTTTCCTTTTATTTCTACGGCCGACAATTCGTTCCCCTCATCAGCGGCTTGCGCTATTGGCAAGCGTTAGCGATCTTGCCTTGCTCATTTGCTCCTCGCAATGCCTTAAGCAGAGTGGCTGCAGGGCATGCGAAAAACATTCGATAATGACTTCAAACTCATCGGCCACTTCTTCTGCAAGCCCGGTATCGCTGGTTAATTCTGCCAGTACATTCTGTGCTGTCGTCTTGTTTACCCTGCATAGTACCGCCAGATGAATGGGAAGTTGCTGCTCCATACTCACCGTCAGCGCCTTTTCATATGAATTTATCGCTTCCTTTAAACGATCAGGATTTTCTTCAGACTCGCCGAGATGATGCAATGCGGCAGCACGGTTATTATGCGTAGCCGTTAACTCCAATGGATAATTATCCGCATCGAGTACGGCAAGCGCATTTTTATAGGCAACAACGGACTTTTGCAGTTGACGGTTACCTTTAAGCAGTTTTCCGTGCGCATGGAGAGTATCGCCAAGCTGATGCATCGTAAACATCCAGTCTTGCGGATATTTATCTCGCGTCCAAACCAGCATAGCTTTGGTATAAGCCTCTACCGCGTTACTGAACGGCCTGGTAGCATCAAGCAGCCGACCAAGCGCCTGGTTAGCCGTGCCCAGGTTATATTGTGTGGCGGCCCATTCCAATGGTGAGCTTTCCTGTCTGAATTCCTCCAATGCATTGCCAAAACACTGGATGGCCCGTTCAAACAATTCGGCATCTCTGCGCTGCTGTCCCAGTGCCGCCAGAGTGTTTCCAAGATAATTCTGGGCCTCGGCCCAGGCCAATGGCTCCTGATCGCGGCTTATGTTTGGAGCCGGGGTAACTGTAACAGGAGTGGCTGCCAGCGACCCCTCAAGTGCCTCGCGCACTCGCTCAAGGATATTGGAGCTGAAACGATGCTGTTCATAGTTCCCCCGCGTATGCAGAAAATTATCAGCGACGGCGACCCTGGTATCCGGCGTAGCCGCCTTAACCCATTCATCGCCCAGCCTGCCTAAAGAATTTGCCAAAGCCTGTTCCAGGGCCTTGTTGCGGGGGTAGAGTATATAATTCGTTGAAAATCTCATTTTGCCTGGCCGAGTATTTCATTTAAGTCAGGGTCTGCGCCGACCGCTCCGCCAAGCTCGATTTCTTCCCCGGTAGCTTCACGTATAGACAAGACCTCCAGCATGAAAGTGACTTCTCTGCCGCAAAGGGGGTTATTGCCGTCGACAGTTAATGTCTTGTCATCGAATCGGGTAACGATAAAGTTTCTGGGCTCGCCTTTTTCATTTTCCATGGTGATGGTCATGCCAATTTCCCGATATTCTTCCGGGACATTTTCTATGCGATCGGTAAATACCAGTGATTCATCTCTTTCACCGTATAACTTTGTGGTGTCTATTGGCACTTCGATGATATCGCCCACTTTCTTGCCATACAGTTCCTTGGTCACTTCTTCAGACATGACATCATTCACGCCATGAACATAAGCCAGCGGATAATCTACAGTGACAAGTATGTCGCCGGTTTTGCTATCGACAACCTTGTAATTTAGCTCGACGAATTTTTCGTCTTCAATGGTATCTGACATGACTGGAAAGGCCTGGTAATGATAAAGTTTTATTAGAACAGCGTAGCGCCGAAGATTTTCACCTTGTCCTTTTCATAACCCAGCACCAGTCTGCCCAGCCATTCACTTTTATTTTTTTTGTTTATCACTTTATATAAAACAGTGACATATTCTCCGCGGCGTATCATGCCAAGATATGAATAATCATCCGACAGGTTTTTCGCAAGGTCGCTTCTCGCAAACTGCTTGCCCATTTCAACCTCATTGGCTCCCGCAATAAAAGAGCTCGAAAAATTGCGCGTGAAAGCACCGTAGTTTCCTTCATTGGAGTACTTGATAAGATCAGCCCACATCGGGTTGGCCAGCTCTAAAATCTCTTCATCTGTTTTTTCAAGAATGTTCATAAAATATTTCACCTGCATAGTGTTTCATAATTTTATCCATAGCGAGGACCGGCACTCTCTGGCCAATCCGCTCTCCGGGTAGTCAAAAAAAGGACCAACACCTGACATGTCAGTCCTTTTTCACAAATATATTTCCCGGCCTGTAAAAATCAAGCCACTATTTGCTTAGTGCCCTTCTGGAATTGCTTTCTCTACATCACCTACCAGGTGGTAAAGCGGTGCTTTTTCCATCGTATACTCACCTGTCTTGGGATCACGGCGGGAAACAGTCAGCACGTGCCAGTTTTTATCGTCCAGCTTCATTACATCACCACGGTAGTAGTATCCCGGCCAGCGAGTTTCCTTGCGGAACAGCGTATGATGGAACACACTTTCGGAGGTAAGGAAACGATGTTTCAGCTCCCATGCACGCAGTAGTTCATGGATATCTGACGCAGCAACCTTTTCCAGATCTTCCCCCAGAATCGACATCTTCTTCAGGCCGATATTCAGGAGCTTATCGTTGGTCATGTAGTTTACGCCAAAACCGCCACAGTACTCATCCATCAACTTCTGCAGACGATCCAGACCCTGTCTCGGATTGATGAAGTTCGGATTGACCGATCCGGCAACGACTTCGTTTTTATATACGGCGTATGTCTCCAATGGCTTGTAGATCTTGGTTCTAAGGTCTTCGATCTGCTTGTCGGAAACACGGATTCCTTCTGCCTTGCCATCATCAATATATTTACAGGCAGCCTTGGCAGCCAGGCGACCTTCAGTGAAAGATCCCGATGAGAACGCGTGGGGTGTGCCACCTACGGCATCACCCGCGCCAAACAGGCCTTCAACGGTGGTCATGCGGTTATAGCCCCAGTAGTATTCCGGCGGAGATACGTCTTCCGGACCCGAGCACCATGCACCGCAACCCGTTGCGTGCGAACCCATGACGTAAGGCTCGGAAGTGGTCAGTTCAGGGTTTTCGTATTTCGGATCAACGTCCGTGGCCGCCCAAAGTACCGCCTGACCAACGGTCATGCCGAGGAAGTTGTGCCAGCCGATCTCTTCAAGGTGAGGATCCTGGAAAGCTTCCATGGTCACCATGTGAATCGGGCCGCGGCCGGCATTCACTTCATTGATTATTGCGTGGTTACGCAGACAAGTCGGAATGGGTCTGTGAGTCCTGTGAGAAACTTCCGGATCCAGGTATTCCTTGCCTACCATTTCCTGAAGTGCCGGGAACCACTTGGACTCGTACTCTTCACCGTAGGCATTCTGGGTATAGGTCTTGAGATGAAGGAAGTAGGCGCCGACAGGACCGTAACCATCTTTGAATCGAGCCAGTACGATACGGTTTTCCATTTGTGTCATTTTCGCGCCTGCTTCGATCATCAGACCATAGGCAGACCCCGACGACCATGGCGCGTACCAGACGCGACCCGCACCTTCACCCACTGAACGCGGTTTGAAGATGTTGGAAGCACCACCGGCACCGCAGATCACGGTCTTGGACTTGAATACGTGGTAGTTACCCGTACGCACATTGAAGCCTACCGCACCCGCGACGCGGTTCTGTTTGGATTCATCCATCAGCAGATGGGTGACGCAGATACGGTTGAATACCTTGTCTGCTGATTTCTTCGCCGCTTCGGCAACGATAGGCTTATAAGATTCACCATGAATCATGATCTGCCAGCGCCCCTCACGCAAAAATGAACCCTTCTTCTGGTCGCGCATGATGGGAAGACCCCACTCTTCAAAGTTATGCACCGTGGAGTCAACATGACGCGCCATGTCAAACAGCAAGTCTTCCCGAACCATACCCATCAGGTCGATACGTGCATAGCGCACGTGATCTTCGGGATTGTTCTCGCCAAATCGTGTACCCATGTAGCAGTTGATCGCGTACAGGCCCTGGGCTACCGCACCAGAACGCATGATGTTTGCCTTTTCTGCAATAACAATCTTTTTGTTCTGGCCCCAATATCTTGCTTCAAATGCAGCACCGGTGCCACCCAGGCCCGCACCAACAACCAGGATATCGATACTGTCCTCAATAATTGTCGAGTAGCTCATTAGTATTGCACCCCTTTTTTGATTTCCAAGCCATTGGATTGCAGTGTATGCAATCCGCCGTCATCCATACGGATGTATTTAGGCTCATTAAACAACAGTTGGCTGTCACGCATTTCCTTGCTTGGAGCAGGCACGTCTGCGAGTTTGGGTGTCGCCGAGCCCCAGGGCTTGGTTGTGATAGGCGCCAACAGCTCCATATCTTTTTTACCGTTGCGGAACTTGATACTCCACGCAATCGTGCCTTTCTCTTCATCACGGAGCACTCGAACACTGTGTCCAAGTGGTGCAAAGTCGGCATAACCGCGTACATCAATCGCCTGGTGCGGACAGGCTTTTACGCAGGAATAACACTCCCAGCACATACTGGGTTCAATGTTGTAAGCACGTCGAAGGGTTTTATCGATGTGCATGATGTCGGACGGGCAGATGTCAACGCATTCTCCACAACCATCACAACGCGTCATATATACAAAGGTTGGCATAATATATTCCTCTATTTTTTATAGTAAATTGGTCAAGTCAGTGCTAGTAGTGGTTTGGTCTTTCGGCCTTGATACAAAGCCCCATGTTTGGCGGGTTTTTGCCCATATACATAGGGATATCCGGGAATTTTGCTTGTACGGCAGGATCCGTCAAATCATAGTCAGGAGGCAAATTCTCCCGGGAACCATCGGCACGGGTAATTTTTTTCTGGTAGGCCGCAGCAGGCTTAAAGAACATATGGGCGAACTTGGAAAAATATACGCCGCCAAATAGAACCGTGCTTGACAGGATGAACAAGGCAAAGAATACAGTCAATCCACCGCCGGTAAATGACCAGATCAATGCGAAAGTCGAGGTGGCAAGCAGCGAGAGGATAAACAAATCCGCACGCTCGAACCGGAACCATGGCAGGCCTTCCGCAGACACATCAACGCGGATAGCAAACCAGAACCAGTATCCACCAACGGCCAGCATCAGTGCGCCGATATGCCATAGCTGTGGCAGGATGGCAGGTGTGGGTGTCGCCGGCGTCGGATAGCCAAAAATCATGATCGCGGTAGTCACAATGAAAATAATGGTTCCCCACATGGTCAACAGATGGGAAAGCCTGCGTCTTGGATTGCTGAATTCGCCGGAAGTTAATACTTCCTTCACCAGCACTGAAGCGGCAATCGATGCTTTTTCTCCAGCACCCACTGACCGTTTTGCGCTCTTCTTCGCTTTTTTCGCATTCTCGAAAAAATACTGCGCGCTTTTCTTGTGCATCATGTCAAGTATGGTCCCGACTATGACCAGCAAGACCATCAAAATGATGTACCCCTGCATGACGACGGTTGGAATTGATGCCGAAAGTTCGGCAAAGTGGTTGCTCGTGAACATCAGGTTCTCCTCAAAAAATTAGACGCAAAACTATCCTTAAATCGGTTGGCCGTCGAGTATGGTAAAAGTTACCCCGCACAAAAATTCTTCACCCTGCAGACCCACCGCCATTACTTTGAACCCACCACCATTACTTTACTTAATCAGCCCGAACAAAAATTGTTAAAAATGGGGTCAAAAAAGAACGCACCATCTTCCTGATAAAACTACCAGCCATTCGACTGGGCCGCCAAAAAAACGCCAGCCAAGTCGCTGCTTACAGCCCTCCGCAATGTGCGAGGTTTTTGCCGCTGCAGCGGCTGTGCAACCACGGCCTACCTCCTGCGGGTGCAAAGGGGAGGGCTGTCATCTAGCGTCCCGAGTGACCGCTGAGTTTTACCACCACTTTTTCACTTTCTTCGATAGTTGCGTAATAGGTACGCAGTATTTCCAGTACCTCGGGCCGGCTGAATTCGGCGGGTACTTCGGCGCCTTCGGATAACCATTTGCGCAGCTTGGTGCCGGAAACCAGCAAGCGATCCTTTTCATCGTGCGGGCAGGTGCGCGCCGATGCCATGCTGCCGCACTTGTAGCACCAGAAAGTCCAGTCTATCTTGAGCGGCTGCGTTTCCAGCGAATCCCTGGGGATGTCATCGAAAATGTGATGCGCATCGAACGGGCCGTAGTAATTGCCGACACCGGCATGGTCGCGCCCCACGATAAGATGGGAGCAGCCATAGTTCTGTCGGAACAGGGCGTGCAGCAAGGCTTCGCGCGGGCCGGCGTAACGCATGTCGAGCGGGTAGCCGGCCTGAACAATGGTGTTCTTGACGAAATATTTTTCGACCAGCGTGCCGATGGCTTCGGTACGCACCTCGGCGGGAATGTCCCCCGGCTTGAGGTTGCCGAGCAGCGAGTGGATCAATACGCCATCGCAGATTTCGATGGCGATCTTGGCCAGATATTCGTGCGAACGGTGCATAGGATTACGTGTCTGGAACGCCGCGATCTTGCTCCATCCCATCTTTTCGAACAGCTCGCGCGTTTCACGCGGTGTCATGAACAACCCACCGTATTTTTTATCGAAACCGCCCAGTGAAAGCACCTTGACCGGGCCGGCGAGGTTGACATCGCCCTGCGCCATGACCATTTTCACGCCGGGATGCTCGATGTCGACTGTATTGAAAACCGTTGCGCATTCGTGCGCCTTGTCGATGGTATACTTTTCAGTGATGCGCATCGTCGCCAGAATGCTGCCGTCTTCCGGATCGACCAGGGCGACCTCGCCGCCGGTCTCGATATCGTTTGCCGTGAGGAAGTCGGTGGAAAGGGTGATCGGGATGGGCCAGAACAATCCGTTGGCCATTTTCATGCCGGCACATACACCCTGCCAGTCGGGAAAGGACATGAAGCCGTCAAGCGGAGTGAAGCCGCCGATCCCCATCATCACGAGATCGCCTTTCTCACGTGAGCTGACTTTGATTCGTGGCATTGAAAGAGCCCGCTCAAGCTCTTTCGAAAGCGCCTTTCCTTCGAGCAACAAAGGATTGAGGTTGCCCCCACCGTGTGGTCTTACGAGTGACATGATAATCTTCCTTTCAGCAGTTATTATTCTTTAAATGCCGCTCCAAGGATTCAGATTTAATTCCAGATGTAGCCTTGCAAACAAATATTTGATTGCATATTTATGCTGATGTGGAATTGCCGAATTCTTCACACGACTTAACCTGCGGGGGCATCTTAAATTGCTGGAATAACCCCATTAACGTGATGCAATGCTAAGACTTTCGCCGCCAAACCACGATAACCCTTACGGGCTATAAGGTGATAGCTCATTGCAGCTATGGAAGTTTCGGGCGGTAGTTGCTCATACTGTCGACCCTGCCGAAGATCAACCATAATGTCACCCGGGTGACTTAAAAATTACCAACACAGGTCCATAAGCTGACATGGCAAAACCGAATTCCGGGCACTACCCAAACCTGCGCTATGTCCTGCTGCTGTTCTGGCTGGTGTCCTTAGCCCTGTTCTGCAGCGCGGCTCCGGCTGAGGCTGCCAGTGCAATACCTGTCGTCGATCCCGATGCCTGGTGGATTTGGCCGCTCGCCCTGTTTGTCGTGTGTTTTTTTCTCGGAATCATTGCGGTTCCTGCGGGGGTTGGCGGCGGCGTGTTGTTTGTGCCCATCGTCGGCGGCTTTTTCCCTTTTCATCTGGACTTCGTGCGCGGCGCAGGACTGCTGGTGGCAATGGCGAGCGCGCTGGCGGCAGGCCCGTCACTGCTGAAAAACGGCATGGCCAACCTGAGGCTTGCGATGCCGCTTGCGCTGGCCGCTTCCATCAGTTCCATTGCCGGTGCCAAGCTCGGCCTGGCGTTGCCGGACAACATCGTGCAAACCTCCCTGGGTGTCACCATCCTCGGCATCACTGTCCTGATGGTCTCGGCAAAGAAATCAGAATTCCCCCACGTGCCGCAACCCGACTCGTGGTCCGCGGCGCTGGGCATTCATGGCATATTCCACGACGGCATCTCCGGCAAGGATATATCCTGGCAAGTGCATCGCACGCCCGCGGGCCTGGTGCTGTTCCTGGTCATCGGTTTTCTGGGCGGACTGTTCGGTGTCGGCGCCGGCTGGGCCAACGTGCCCGGGTTGAATCTGCTGATGGGTGTTCCGCTCAAGGTGGCGGCAGGCACATCCAGCATGATCCTGTCGATGGCCAGTTCTTCCGCCACTTGGTATTATTTGGACAATGGCGCGATACTGCCGATCATTGCAGTGCCCTCGGTAATCGGCATGATGATAGGCGCACGCATCGGCGCGCACTTGCTGACGATACTCAAGGCTTCCGTGATCCGCAACATGGTTATTGCGATCCTGCTGTTCGCCGGCGTGCGCACCCTGCTCAAGGGCCTCGGCATCTGGACATGAATTAAAAATGGAAAGCAGACACAAACCCCATCCAGAACAATTGCACTACGCCACGGTACTGCACTGGAGCACGCTGGCCGGCTTCATCGTGCTGATCGCGACTTTTGTCGTCTACATGTTCGGCTGGCTGCCTGCGAACATCCCGCTCCAGCAACTGCCGCAACTGTGGGGGCTGTCAGCTTCCGAATTCCTCAGGGTGACCGGCATGCAGACCGGCTGGAGCTGGCTGTTCATGATGGGCAAGGGCGATTCCGCCAGCCAGCTCGGCATCGCCATGCTGTCCGGTTGCTCCATCGCCTGCATTCTGGCTGTCATGCCCGACTATGCAAAAAGCAGGAACTTCACCTATCTAATGATCTGTACCCTGGAGGTGGCCGTGCTGGTTGTTTCAGCCTCCGGCTTCTTTACTGCACATTGAAATTGCCATGAAACATCCCTTTGATCACATCCTGCTTGCTACCGAACATACCGAGTTCGACAGCGGCGCCGAGCGCGTTGCCTTTGAAATGGCGCGCATATGCGGTGTTCCGTTGGCGGCAGTCGTGCCGGTAGTGAGCAATCCGGAATATGAAATCGTCGCGCCGGAACTGGCCGTTGTTGCCGAACGCGAGGCAGCTGCGAAGATAGCCGAGTTGCGCGCCAGCGCAAAAAAACAGGGCGTGCGGCTGGATATTCTTGCCCGGCGGGGCGAGGAACCCTACCAGGAAATCGTCGATGAAGCCTCCGAGCGCAAGTCGGATCTTATCGTCATTCACAGGCGCGACAAGCGCAGTTTCCTGTCCAACCTGCTGATAGGCGAGACGGTGAGCAAGGTCGTCGGCCACGCGCCATGTCACGTGATGTTTGTGCCGCGCGCTTCGGGCATGTGGTCGCACGGTGTAATGGCGGCAATTGACACCTCGATGGCCGCCGAACATGTCGCCACAGTAGCCGCAGCAATCGCGGTTCAGTGCAATCTGCCGCTCACCATCATCAGCGTCATCCAGCATGACACGCCGGCACTGCATACGGAAGTTGAGAGAACGATCAGTCACACCGTTGCCGTGGCTGCCGCTGCCGGGGCCCGGGTGAAAAGCCTTATTCTGCTCGGCAAACCCTTTGAACAGGTACTCGAAACCGCAAAATCGCTGGGAACCGATTTGATCGTCGTCGGCCGGCACGGCGAAAGCAATGTGGTCAGGACGCCCTTTGGCGGTACAACACAAAAGATCGTGGGGCTTTCCGACAGGCCGGTACTGGTGGTGCGTGTGTGATGCGCCACGGAACGGGTATCGCGCCGCCGATATTTCAAACCAGGGCAATTATTGTTTCTGCGCGCTGACCGCGGTGAGTATGCCCTGCAGTATTGCAGTGGGCGTGGGCGGGCAACCGCCGACCACCACATCCACAGGAATGACATTGGCGACACGCCCGCAGCTGGCATAGCTTTCGCCCCCGCCATCCGGAGACCCGTCATTACTACAAAAGATGCCTCCATTGCAGGCGCACTCGCCGATCGCGACCACCAGTTTGGGTTCCGGTATGGCGTCAAAGGTGCGCCTGAGTGCGGTCACCATGTGGCGCGATACCGGGCCGGTGACCAGCAGCATGTCCGCGTGGCGCGGGCTGGCGACGAATTTGATGCCCAGTCCCTCGATGTTGTAATAGGCGTTGCTGAGCGAATGGATCTCCAGCTCACATCCGTTGCACGATCCGGCATCGACATGGCGGATATTCAGCGCGCTGCCAAATACATGCAGGATTTCCTCATGCAGCCGCTGCGTAGTTACGCGCAGCGCCTCGTCCGGCAGCGGCGCGGCATCTGTCTTGATGCCCGTTTTTATTATCTGCTTAATAAGTTGATACATTTGGGAGCCTCTACAGATCCTGTCCTGAATAACTCAAATTGAACGATTTGTTGATCAGCGGGAAATCCGGCACGATGTTGCCCAGGATGGCATGTTCCACTGCCGGCCAGTTTTGCCAGGAAGGGTCATGCGGATGCACGCGCGCGAGATTGCCGTCCGTATCGGTGTGTACTGCCACCAGCACCTCGCCGCGCCAGCCTTCCACCATGCCCGCGCCGAAACCCTGCGCGGGCAGTTTTTCCAGCGGCAGCGACAGCTCCCCGCCGGGCATCAGCCTGGCCAGAATTTCGCGCTGCAAACGCAGCGATTCGAACAGCTCGTCGAAGCGCACAATCACCCGCGCCGCCACATCTCCGTTGCGATAAGTCGCCATCTGCACGTCCAGCTGGTCATAAGGGGCGCAGGGAAACTGCACGCGCGTATCCCATGCCTGTGAACTGGCACGCCCGGCCAGGCCGCACAAGCCCAGTTGGGCAGCCAGCCTGGGCTCGATGCGCCCGGCCCCGATGAAGCGATCCTGCACCCCGGCATGCTCTTCGTAGATGCCGCGCAGCACGCGCACCTCGCGCTCCAGCAGGGAGCATTCCTCGAACAGTGTACGCTTGCCCGGATCAGTCAAGTCCGCCGCAACGCCTCCGGGAATGATACTGTCCATCAGGTAGCGATGCCCGAACAACGCGCCATTGTTGCGCAGCACCTGCTCCTTCAAAATCCAGAACTGCGTGAAGCCGAACGACAGCGCGACATCGTTGCCGAGATAGCCGAGATCGCCCAGATGATTGGCAATGCGTTCGCGTTCCAGAAACAGCGCGCGCAACCACAGTGCGCGTTCCGGCGGCGTGACGGCAGCGATGCTCTCCGCTGCCATCGCATAAGCCCAGGCATAGGCGACCGTGCTGTCGCCGCTCACCCGTCCGGCGAGTTTTGCACCCTGTTGCAGGCTCATGCTCTCGAAGCGTTTTTCGATGCCCTTGTGGGTGTAACCGAAACGTTCCTCAAGGCGCAGCATTTTTTCGCCAACTACGGAAAAGCGGAAGTGGCCAGGCTCGATGGTGCCCGCATGCACAGGCCCCACGGCGATTTCATGCACGCCCTGTCCCTCCACTTGCACGAAAGGGTAGTTATCCGCATCATCGGTAAGACTTTGTGCCGCATCGAAATCCTTGCGCAACGGAAAGCTGCCGCCATGCCATGCGCCGTGGCGCAACCATTTGCGATGATCCTGGCCCTCGTGCGCATAAATGCCGAGCAGGTCGTATGTCGCACGCTGCATGCGGTTAGCCACCGGGAAGATACTGCTGACATCCGGATAGCCGGGTTGTCCGGCGGGCAGGGATAGACTCAAACAGACCAGGCCGGCCTCATTGACCAGCGCGATATGCAATGAGTATCCATTGCCCTGTTCACGATCATCGCTGCCCCACAATGCCACCAGCCTGCCGCCGCCGTCATGCACGTTCCGGCAGATCGGCTGCAGGTCGCCGGGTTTGATATTTCCCGACCACGCGGGAATTGCGCCGGCGAGTTGGGTGAGGTGAAGATTGGGATGGTTGATGGGCATCGTTTATCCTCCCAGCAAAGCCGCCGCCTGCCTATACCAGTCGGCCAGATAGCGCGGCATATACAGCCCGAGGATCAGCACCAGCAACAGGTGCGCGAATACCGGGATCAGGGCCGGCTGAAGCGGCAGGCGGCGCGCGGTGGTTTCGCCGAACACGATAGGCTGAATCTTGCCGAAGATGGCGGCAAAAGCTATGCCCAGCGCGATCAGCAGGATTGGCGTGGCCCACGGATAGTCGTGCATGGCCGTGGTGATGATCAGAAATTCGCTGGCGAACACGCCGAACGGCGGCATGCCCAGGATTGCCAGCGTGCCCAGCATCAGCCCCCAGCCCACCGTGGGGCTGATTTGCATCATGCCGCGTATGTTTTCCATCTGCTGCGTGCCGGCTTTTTGCACCGCATGGCCGACCGCGAAAAAGATTGCCGATTTGGTCAGCGAGTGCACGGTCATGTGCAGCATCGCCGCAAAAGTGGCCACCGGCCCGCCCATGCCGAAAGCGAAGGTGACCAGTCCCATGTGTTCGATCGAGGAATAGGCGAACATGCGCTTGATGTCTTTTTGCCGCGACAGGAACAATGCGGCGACCACCACCGACAGCAGGCCGAATCCCATCATCAGGTTGCCGGCGAAGTGCCTGCTGGCCGTGCTGCCCAGAGCCCCGTCCACCAACACCTTGCTGCGCATCACCGCGCACAGCGCGACATTCAGCAGCAGACCGGAGAGCACCGCGGAGACTGGCGTCGGCCCTTCCGCATGGGCATCGGGCAGCCAGCTGTGCAATGGCACCAGTCCGATCTTGGTGCCGTAGCCGACCAGCAGGAACACGAAGGCCAGCTTGAGCACCGTGGGTTCGAGTCCGGCCTTGACCTGGTTCAAATGTGTCCACAGCAGTGCCGTACCGCCTTCGCCGAGCACGCGCTCGGCGGCGAAATACAACAGGATGGTGCCGAACAGCGCGAGCGCGATGCCCACGCCGCACAGGATGAAATATTTCCACGCCGCCTCGATGCTGGACGGAGTGCGGTACAGGCTGACCAGCAGCACGGTGGTCAGCGTGGCTGCCTCCATCGCCACCCAGATGATGCCCATGTTGTTGGAGGTCAGCGCCACCAGCATGGCCAGCGTGAACAACTGGTACATGCTGTAGTACAGATGCAGCATCGGCGTGGTGAGCTTGCCGTGATGCTGCTCGATGCGCATGTAGGGGCGCGAGAACAGCGAGGTGGTGAACGCGACGAATGCGGTCAGCGCAACCAGAAACACGTTGAACGGGTCGATGAAGAACTGTTCGTTGAACGCGACCTGCGGTCCCGCGTCGATGACGCGCATGGTCAGCACCACAGCCGCGATAAAGGTGCAGAAACTCATCGCCGAATTCAGTTCCGCCGCCCAGCTGCGCGAACCGAATGCGGCCAGCAGCAGGCCGCCCGTCAGCGGGGCCAGCAGCAGTGCCATGAGTTCCAAATCAATCATCCTTGAGCTTCTCCATGTTGGAAATGTCCAGACTGTCGAAGGTCTCGCGGATCTGGAAGAAAAAGATGCCGAAAATGAAAGTGGCCACCAGCACGTCCAGCGCGATGCCCAGTTCCACCACCATGGGCATTCCGTGCGTGGCGCTGGTTGCGGCGAAGAACAGGCCGTTTTCCATCGCCAGAAACCCGACCACCTGCGGGATGGCCTTGCGCCGCGTCAGCATCATCAGCATGGACAGCAGCACGCTGGCCAGCGCGATGCCGATCAGGCCGCGCGTGATGCTTTCCGAGAGTTGCGAAATCGGTGCAGCCAGGTTGAAAGAAAAGATCACCAGACCTATACCGACCAGCATCGTGGCGGGAATGTTGATCAGCGTCTCCACGTCCCATCTCACGTTCAGCTTGCGCATCAGGCGATGCAGCAGCCACGGCAACAGCAGCACCTTGAGCAACAAGGTCAGTCCGGCGGAGTAATACAGATGGTGCTGGCCTGTCGAATAGGCCACCACAAAAGTGCTGAGCGACAACACCAGCCCCTGCCAGGCAAACAGATTGATCAGGGACAGGATGCGCCGTTGCGACAACATCGCGAACGCGATCAGCAACAGCAGGGAAGCCAGCAGGTTGATGATTTGTATGTTGTAAGGCATCGTTATGCACCCAGCAAAAAATGAATCAGCAAACCCAGCACCGCCAGCAAAAATGCCGTGCCCAAAAACTCCGGCGCGCGGAAGATGCGCATCTTGGCGAGCAGTGCTTCCAGCAAAGCCAGTGCGGCGCCGGCCAGTATCAGCTTCACCAGCAGCGCAATGATGGCCAGCGGCAGCGCGCTCTCCCAGTTTTCCGTCATCGCGCCCACCTCGGCAATGCCGTAGGGCAGGAACAGCGCGATGCCGATGGCAATATAGGCGAACAGCTTGAGGCTGCTTGCCCATTCCACCAGCGCCAGGTGGCGCGCGGAGTATTCAAGGATCATCGCCTCGTGGATCATGGTCAATTCCAGATGCGTGGCGGGATTGTCCACCGGGATGCGCGCATTTTCGGCCAGCAGCACGATCACGAATGCCAGTCCCGCAAACGCAAGACTGGGGTACAGCACAAACTGGTGCCGCGCCAGCGCTTCCACGATGCGCGGCAGCTGCGTCGAGTGGCTGATCATCGAGGCGGTGAAGAACACCATCAGCAGTGCCGGTTCGGCAAGGAAAGACACCAGCATCTCGCGCCGCGCGCCGAGCGTGCCGAATGCGGTGCCGATATCCATTGCCGCGAGCGCGATGAATACCCGTGCCAGCGCAAACACGCCGACCAGCGCGATCACGTCGGCGGCGGGCGAGAACGGCAGATCCACCGCGATGATGGGAATGATGGCGGCCGCCAGCCACATGCAGCCGAACAGGATATAGGGCGTGGCGCGAAACAGCAGGGAGGCGTTATAGGCCATCACCGCATCCTTGTGGAACAGCTTGCGCAGTGTGCGGTAGGGTTGCATCACGCCCGGGCCGGAGCGGTTTTGCAACCAGGCGCGGCACTGGTTCACCCAGCCGGTCAGCAAAGGCGCCAGCGCCACGACCAGCAGTGACTGGTAGATTTGCAACAGGATGCCGAGGGCCTGATTCGTGCTCATCATACAAACGCCAGCAACACCAGCAGCGTCACAAAAGTATATGTCAGGTACAGATGGATGCGCCCGTGCTGCAGCAGCGATGCCCAGGACGAGAGCTTTTCGGTGATGCGTTTGATCGGCAGATACAGCGCGTACCAGAGACGGTCTTCGCTGCGGCCGTGATAACGCGGATGCGCATCGAAGGCGCCCGGCAACTCGCTTTCGATGCGGAAGAACGGTTCGAAGATGCGCCGGATCGGCTGGCCGAATCCCTCGGCAGTGTCCTGCATGCGCGAAGTTTGTTCGGGATAGCCGCAGTCCCATGCCGGGCCGCGGCGCAACCGGCCGTGATAGAAATAATGCACCACCAGCGCGGTCACCAGCATCACGCCCAGCACAGCCAGCAGGAAAAATACCGGGCTGTAGCTGGCACGCTCCATGTCAACCGGGGCGAGGAATAGCCAGCCCGGGGTGGCGTTGCCCAGTCCTTTGCCAACCAATATCTGCGTCACCAGGTCGAGTTGCCGCACCACATATACCGGTGCCAGCCCAAGCACCACGCAAGCCAATGCCAGCCAGCTTAATCCGATGCGCTCCCGGATGCCGGCATCGTGTGCATGTTCCCGCACTTCGCCGCGCGTCTGGCCGAGGAAAATCACCCCGTAGAATTTCACCATTACATAGGCCGCCAGTGCGGCGGCCAGCGCGATCACTCCCGCCGCCACCGGTATCAGCATATTGATGTAACTGTTGGGCAGGCCCGGCGACAGCAGGAAGGCCTGCAGCAACAGCCATTCCGAAACGAAACCATTGAAGGGCGGCAGGCCGGAAATCGACAGCACGCCGACCAGCATCAGCACCGCGACCCACGGCATTTGACGGATCAATCCGCCCATGCGTCCCATGTTGCGCTCGCCGGTTGCATGCAGGATAGATCCGGTGCCGACGAACAGCAGGCTCTTGAAGAACGCGTGGTTCAGGCTGTGGTACAGCGTCGCGGTCAGCGACAGGGCGGCGAGGGTGTCCTTGCCATAGACGTGGAAGATGATGGCCAGGCCTATCCCCACCAGCAGCAGCCCGATATTCTCGATCGAGGAATAAGCCAGCAGCCGTTTCATGTCGCCCTGCACGGCGGCGAACATCACGCCGAAGATCGCGGTGATCAGGCCCAGCGCCAGCGCCAGTACACCCCACCACCATTGCTGCCCATTCAGCGAATTGGCGAGCAAATCGAAGGTGACGCGCAGGATGCCGTAGATCGCCGTTTTGAGCATGATGCCGCTCATCAGTGCGGATACCGGCGAGGGCGCAGCCGGGTGCGCTTCGGGCAGCCAGACGTGCAGCGGCAATAAGCCCGCTTTTGCGCCGAAGCCGAACAACGCCAGCAGAAACGCCACCGATGCCCAGAACGCGGACAGATGCGCCTCGCGCATCGCCGCAAAGGTATAAGCGCCGATTCCATGCCCGCCCTGCATCACGCCAAAGCTGAGCAGGATGGCGATCGCCCCGACGTGCGCAATCAGCAGATACAAAAAACCGGCCTTGCGGATGTCGGGAACATGGTGGTCGGTGGTGACCAGGAAATAGGAAGACAAGGCCATGGTTTCCCACGCCACCATGAACATATAGGCATCGTCGGCCAGCAACACCAGCGCCATGCTGGCCAGGAACAGGTGATATTCAAGGCACAGCAAGCCCAGCGTATTACCCGGCATGGATTTGAAATAACCGGCACTGAATATTGACACGCCGAATGATGCCCCACCCAGCAGGATAAGGAAGAATGCGGAGAGCGGATCGAGACTGAGATGCAGCGGCAGACCAGGCAGGCCCAGCGGCAATACTGTATGGCTGACAGGCTCGCCGAGCGCCCAAAAACCGGTTGCGGCAAGCGCCAGCGAGGCGATCGCGCCAAGCGGAAAAATGATATTGGTGATGAGGTGCGGGCTGTGCTGCAGTGCCAGCCCCATCAATCCCAGAGCCATCAAGGACACGATAATAGCGTCAGCAATATCCAACGGAAATACCCCGACCATGTCCATCCTGATTGTTTTTCTCCGGCCTGCTGGTTAGCCAAACTGTGCAAGCGGGCGATTCTACTCCTTCTGCGCCATTGACCTCAATATCATAGTGGTGAAGGCCGCTCAACCGTATATCATCGCCAAGACTCCAATCTGCCGAAAATGCCGGGAGTTTCCGGCATGTACGCAAGCGTGTTGTACATTCAGTTGCGTGGTAAATTGCGCAAGCGCAACAAGTTGT
>VFSW01002842.1_pt1 | contig 26072 bp, 25 predicted proteins | sample 5358111 | NCBI WGS metagenome assembly VFSW01 (sample SAMN11554181, study PRJNA540505) | mine drainage metagenome | isolation source: sediment from site ElyBrook_90M | place: USA: Ely Copper Mine, Vershire, VT | collected 2017 | reverse complement strand
GCTGGGGTCGTAGCAGCCAGCGATGACGACGGTGAATTCGCCGGGCGGCGCGCCGTCGCCGAGGCCTGCAAGCAGCTCAGAGAGGGTGCCGCGCCGCACTTCCTCGAATTTCTTGGTGAGGTCGTTGGCCAGCGCGGCGCGGCGATCGCCGAGCACGGCCAGCGCGTCGGCCAGAAAGGCTCTGAGGCGATAGGGACTTTCGTAAAAGACGAGCGTGTGCGGCGACGCGCGATCCACCCCGATGAAGCGGCGGCGCGGCCCCACTTTGCGCGGAGCAAAGCCGCGAAAGGTGAAGCTGTGCACCGCCAGCCCCGAAAGTACCAGCGCCATGATCGCCGCGCTGGGACCAGGGATCATCGTCACCGGCAGCCCGGCCTGAATGGCGCGGCGCACCATCGTGAAGCCGGGGTCCGAGATCCCCGGCGTGCCGGCGTCGGTGACGAGCGCCACCGATTGCCCGGACCGCAGGAGGGCGATGAGGCGCTCGCCAGCGCGCTCTTCGTTGTGCTCTTGAAAGGCGATCTGTGGCTTTTTGATGTCGAAGTGCTTGAGCAGCATCCCCGTCTTGCGCGTATCTTCGCTGGCCACGACATCCACCGCGCGCAAGGTGTCAAGGGCGCGCAGGCTGATGTCGCCCAGGTTGCCGATCGGCGTGGCGACGAGCGCGAGCGTGCCCGCTGTGGTGTCTGCTGATTGCGCCACGCGGTGTCAACCTCTTCACAAGATCTGGCTGAGTGGATAGCTGAAGCCGGGCAGCACGTCGTGCCCGTCGAGCGTGTCGGCGCGGGTGAGTGTCTGCTTGGGCAGGGCCGCGCGCCAGACATCAACCTGCTCGCTTTCCGGCCATGCCACCCAGACCAGCCGCACGCCTACGTCGAGCCAGAATTGCGCCTTGGCCGCCAGCGCGGCGACGCTCTGGTTCGGCGACGCCACCTCGACGACGAGATCGGGTGCGAGGCGCAGGTACTTTTTTAGCTCGGGTGCCCCAGCGGGGGGCAGGCGATCGGCGCGCACAAAGGCGACATCGGGCGCGAGCACCGTGTCGGGCTGGCCCGGCTGGCTCACGACGAATCCCGTCTCGGCGGCGACGACCGTGCCTAGCTGGCGTGGCTTCACCCATGACTGAATGGCGAAGCTGAACTCTTGCGCGATCTGCCCGTGACTGAACCCTGTTGGAGCCATCTTGACCAGTCTCCCATCGATAAGCTCATAGCCAGACTCGTAGCGGCTGTCGCGCAAAAGCTCGTCAGCGGTCATCCGCGCCTGGGCGCTCGCCACTGGCTCGCCCCACAGAATCGTCATGTGAGCTTCCTTCTGTTTCCGCTCTACTCCTCGCCGTTGTCGAGCGTTTCGTCATCCTCAGAGTCGAGCGTGGTGGCCAGCGCCCGCACGTGATCGCCCTCCGGCAGATTCATCAGCCGCACGCCTTGCGTCGCCCGGCTGTGCTGTGCCACCGTCGCGATCGGCGAGCGGATGATCATCCCGTTGGCCGAGACCAGAATGAGATCGTGGTCCGCCTCGGTGAGCATGCGCGCGCCGGCCAACAGGCCCGTGCGGTCGGTGAGCCGCGCCGTCAGAATGCCGCTGCCGCCACGATTGTGCGTGGTATACTCCTCGATCGGAGTGCGCTTGCCATAGCCATTCTCCGTCACGACGAGCAACAGGCCGCCTGTGACGGCGGTCTCCAGGGCGATCGCGTTGTCGTCCGCGTCGAGCCTGATGCCCCGCACGCCGCCGCTGGCGCGCGACGCCGAGCGCAGGTCCGTCACCGCGAAGCGGATCGCCTGGCCGCGCGCTGTGACGAGCATGACCTGATCCTGCGTGTGGACCATCTTGGCGCCGATCAGCTCGTCGCCTTCTTCGAGATCCATCGCGTTGAGACCCATGCGGCGCACGACGGCGAATTCGTCGAGGGCGGTCTTTTTGACCTCACCCCGCCTGGTCGCCATGATGAGGAAGTCGCGCGCCTGAAACTTGGGCACGCCGACGACGGCGGTGACGCGCTCTTGCGTGTCGATGCCGATGAGGTTGCGGATGTGCTCGCCTTTGGCCTGGCGGCTGACCTCGGGCAGCTCATAGACCGCCAGCTTAAAGACGCGTCCCCGATTGGTGAAAAAGAGCAGGGCGTCGTGATTGTTGGCGATGAGCAAGTGCAAGACGGTGTCGTCCTCGCGCGTGGTCATGCCGGTCACGCCTTTGCCGCCGCGCCGCTGGGCGCGATAGGTGTTGCTCATCACGCGCTTGATGTAGTTTTGCTCGGTCAGCGTCACGATCATGCGGTCGTTGGGGATGAGGTCCTCATCGGTGAAATCGCGCGCCTCATCTTCTTGAATCTCGGTGCGGCGCGGGTCGCCATATTTGTCGCGCAGATCGTCGAGGTCCGCCTTGATGAGCTGGCGAATCTCGCCGATGTCGCTCAAGATCGCGGTGTAGCGGGCGATGGCGCCGCGCACCTCGCCCAGCTCTTCGGCGATCTTCTGGCGCTCGAGGGCGGCCAGGCGGCCCAGGCGCATATCCAGAATCGCTTTGGCCTGTGCCTCGGTAAGGCTGAAGCGCGATTCGAGGTTGTGCTGGGCGGCTTCGCTCGACGCCGACTGGCGGATGGTGGCGATCACTTCGTCGAGATGGTCCAGGGCGATCTGCAAGCCTTCCAAAATGTGCGCGCGCTCTTGCGCCTTGCGCAGCTCGAAGCGCGTGCGCCGCGTGATGACCTGCTCGCGATAGGCGATGTAGTGCTGCAAGATCGCCTTGAGATTCAGGATGCGCGGCTGGCCGTCAACCAGCGCCAGCATGTTGGCGTTGAAGGCTGTCTGCAAAGCGGTGTGCTTGAAAAGCTGGTTGAGCACGGAGATGTGCCGTGCGTCTTTGCGCAGGTCCACTACGACGCGAATGCCCTGCCGGTCCGATTCGTCGCGCACGTCCGAGATGCCATCGACCTTTTTGTCGCGGGCCAGCTCGGCGATGCGCTTGACCAGCTCGGCTTTGTTGACCTGATAGGGCAGCTCGGTGACGATGATCGAGACGCGGCCCTTTTCGGTTTCCTCGGTGGTGGCCCGCGCGCGAACGACGATGCGCCCGCGCCCGGTCAGCGCCGCCGAGCGAATGCCCTCGCGCCCGTAGATGATGCCGCCCGTCGGGAAGTCCGGCGCTTTGACGAACTGCATGAGATCCTCGATGGTGGCGTCGGGATGATCGATCAGGTAGGTGATGCCGTCGCAGACTTCGCGCAGATTGTGCGGAGGGATGTTCGTCGCCATGCCGACGGCGATGCCCGCCGCGCCGTTGAGCAACAGGTTGGGCAGGCGCGCCGGCAAGACGGTCGGCTCTTCTTCGCGCCCGTCATAGTTGGGGCGAAAGTCAACGGTGTCTTTCTCGATGTCGGCGAGCAACTCGGCGGCGATGGCTGACATCTTGGCCTCAGTGTATCTCATAGCCGCCGGTGGGTCGTCGTCAACAGATCCAAAGTTGCCTTGTCCGAGGACGAGCGGATAGCGCATGCTCCACGGCTGAGTCAGGCGCACCAGGGTGTCATAGACTGGCACGTCCCCGTGCGGATGGAAGTCTTTGAGCACTTCGCCGATGACACCGGCGCACTTGCGAAAGCCGCGATTGGACTGCAAGCCCATGCGCTCCATCGCATAGAGCACCCGGCGATGCACCGGCTTGAGTCCGTCGCGCACGTCGGGTAGCGCGCGGCTGACGATGACGCTCATCGAATAATCGAGATAGGCAGTCTGCATCTGCTCGACGATGCCGACCGGCCTGACGATGCCTTGCTGTTCCAAGGGAAAAACGCTCCTTCAGGTGTCGTACACGTACATCTATATTATAAGCCTGTTTTGTGTATCAGAGCGAATCGCACAGGACTCACGGCGGCAGGCGTGGCCGTCGCCTGAAGGCGCGGCTGCGATCACCAAGCCTGCCTGCGCAAGCTCCATGCACACGCGGATTGATAACGGACGCTTCACAGGTCGCCGGCGGCGCGGCGGCACTTTTGCAGCAGGGCCAGCAAATATTCGCGCTCGGCGCCGTTGAGCGGGGCAAAGAGCCGCTCCGCGCTCGGGGCCAGGCCCTCGGCGCGCGCGCGATCGTAGAGCTGGCGGCTCTTCGCGGCCAGGCGCACTGTATAGCTGCGACTGTCGTTGCCGTGCGCCACGCGCTCGATCAGGTGATGGCGCTCCATTACGTCGAGCATGCGTGAGATCGTCGTCTTGTCGCGCCGCCCGCTCTCGGCCAGCTGCGTGGGCGTCATGCCGGCAGGGTCGAGCGCCAGGCAGAGAATGAGATGCCATTGCTCTGGTGTGATGTGCGGGTCGAGCCGGCGCAATTGCTCCAGCGATTCGTCACGGATGATCTGGCTCAAGCGGTAGCAGTTATATCCCAGATCGTTCTCAAGCAGAGGCGATCGGATCTTGCGCGGAATGGTTGCCATGTGCGGATAAGCCTCCTCTGGCCACTCGTTGGTGGCGCAACTACCCAAGCATACGCCCCTGATCGCCCGCGCGGCAAGGGGATAGGAAAGATGCCTAACGGTATGAGTCGAACTGTCGTGTCAGAGCTTTCGCTCACAGCGCATTTTGGGCCGGCGGTAAACCCGCGTCTGGGTTCACGAAGGCCGGTCAAGCCGGTCTATTGTCTCGCCTGCGAAGGCAAGCTTGGTGATCGAAGCCGCGCAAAAAACCTATCAATTGAGCCGCCGGGGGAAGCAAGCACGAGCGAAAGTTCAAAGTGTATGGCTGTGTATCTGCGTCGCAAGAGCCGGTTCATCAATTGACTCACCAGGTCTTTTTTATGCTACGCCAGGGATACACAAGTTGTATAAGCCGTGGGCGGCTGAAAGCCGCGCCTGCGGCGTGCACGGGACAGGTCGCATGGATCATCGTGTGCATCAAACCTGCCTACGGCACCGGATCGTGCCAGGACCCAGTCGGTGCGGGCCGACTTCGCAGCAGCTCGCCGGCTGCCCAGTGGCGCGATTTATGATCTTTTACAATTTAATCAGGGCATCGATATGAGAGATCTCGTCCTAGCCCGCGCAGGCGGGCTTTGCGGCCCGCAGGCCTAGAGGCGCGGTTTCAACCGCCGGCTCCCACCGCGCCATGTTCGCCTTAATTTGTAAAAGATCATCAATCGCCGGCTCCCTCGCGATTGAGCATGAAAAGACCCTGATTGACTCACAAGCGAACCCTTGACAAATATATGCTTGCCTTGTATACTAGCAACCAGGGATGTTCTCGTATTGCACCTCAGTGAAGGATGGCTCTCGCGGCCATTGTGCCGGACGATTGATCTTCGAACGGATCTCACCACCTGCTGTAAGGAACACACAATGTGAGAAATCCCTTGGCTTTTGTCGCGGAAGTAGATCTGATCGGAGAAGCTCAATGCCTTTGTTCACACATCAATGGCAGCCTGTTACCCCCCCCCACAGCACACAAGACGTGAGAAGTGGATCAAGCGCCTACGCCATGTCGCCATCGTTGTGAGCGCCAGCGCGGTGCTGGTCGCGATGTTGCTGGCAGTCGTCGCTGGCCGATCGCCTGACACCGCAATCGCCGCCACCCAGGTTTCGCCTGCTCAGATGGGAACGATTGCCGGAGGACCGCCCTCGTCACAACAAATCGCTCTCGACAACCAAAAGCAGCAACTTGCGCACGAGTATATGCAGGTGCTGCAAGGGAAAGAATCGCTCAGCCTCTTTGAGCAGCACACGATGGCGTTGATGAAACAACGCGGCATCTCTTATTATGCCCGCCTGCCCCAGGTGATGGCGCATATCAAACTAGCGCGACAGGGATGCCCCAGTGTGTCAGGAATGATTGGATGTCCTCCACCTCCAGGAGGAGTGCAGTTTCCTGAGCATCCTAGTTATTTCTGCGGACCAGCAGCCGCCTCGACTATTTTGGTGACGGATAGTTTTTCGTGGGGTGGCGCTGTCATCACCAACAATGGTAATCAACTCATTTACGACACCAAGGTTGTCTCTCAACCCTCGTCAGATTATGATACTGATGAGAATCTGTTGGCCCAGCAGCACTACCTGGATACAATTAGCGGAGGCACTAACTTTGGGCCGATGCTGGCAACCCTGAACGATTTTGTCGGCGGCAATGGCGGCTGGTATAACGAGGTCTGGTCAGGTAATCAGGACAACAACCACAACAGCAATCACGATGTCGCTGACAACTTCGAGAACGACCTTGTCACTGACAGCAGTGAAGGGTGGGCCTTCGCCGGTGGTCTGAATATCACCGGCAATTCGTGGGATGCCTCCCTTCAGGGATATCCAAATGGGGTCGCATTCAAACATTGGATTAGCCTTGTAGGTTACTCCAATGGCGGGGCAACCACGTTTTATGCTGATCCTGTCTACAATTCTCCTGACTACAACTGGGCCGTGCCTGGTCCTATCGCTTCAACATCGACCAGCCAGATGATCGATGTTTTGGCGAGCATGGGCTATTTTTGGTAAGCCACAGATTTTCGCTTTACAACTATCCCCTCTCCACATTAGTGGAGAGGGGAGCCAGTTATCTGAACCAGGTTATAAAAGGACAAAGGTGTCAACTGGAAAGGAGCGCCTGACTGACCCTCCATGCTCATAAAGAGGATGGTGCGAAAGCCACGCGGTTAACACTATGAAATGCATCGCTGGCCTGCTCATCGTGATCGCTACCCTGTTCACTACAGCATGCTCAGGGCAAAGCACCACTATTCACCAGCAAGGGTCTCCCACGCCAACACCTGTTCCATTTCCAACGGCGACGCCGGGGCCGATAGTGGTCAATCAGACCCCCCTAACCATCGCGCAAGCCTGGGGTAACGTGACTATCACACGATTTTCTCTCAACTTTGGGCAAAACGAGTTCAATCCCGCAGGTAATTTCATAGAGCATGTCATAACAGGCGATGATCAATATTGTGGCGCTTACGGGCCTCCTGAGACGAACCCCGGCCAGATCTTGCAGCGCGTATTGACGATCGCGCTCATGAATCTCCATAGCGGTCAGGTAACACAACTCTATTCCATGTCGGCTGGCTGGCAGCTTTATACGTGCGTTTCCACTGGTTCATGGATAGTCTGGACTCAGGTCTATGGCGCCGATCTTGGAACTTTTCAAATACACTGGAGGATCATGGCGCTCAACCGGCAGACAGGGGAGTTGCGCCTGCTCGATCAAAGCCCGTTGCCCAACGGTCAGATCCCTGCCAATGTATTTACCTCTCATCCTGATGCCGACAACGGCTATGTTGTGTGGACCAGCTTCGATAGTGCCGACGGAAGCCCTGAAGCGGTGCTCTACAATTTAGCTACTGGTCAGAAAACCGTGCTGGCGCAGAATGTCGCTGGCCCTCAGCTCTCATGGCCCTGGGCCGATGGGGGAGACCACACGCGAGGAGGAATGGTTTTCGAGAATTTGGAGACACACCAACAGGTGTTCTTGAAACAGATGCCAGCATTTACCGCACTTAATGGAACCTCTTTTGTGATGTCAGATAGCAATGGTTCGACGATCGCGCTGTATCCATCGATCGCAACCTCCGATCAGATCAACACGTCATACATTGTCGGGGAAAGCATCAATGGCGATTTCGTACAAATGCCTTATCTTAATGATCGCCTGGTGACATGGGATAGCAACTCTAGCTTGTTTGCCTACGATCGCGTGCTGCAGCGGCTGGTGCAGCTCCCGAATATTACTGGCAATCCCGATCCGGTCATTTCAAGCCATTATATGATTTGGGCACAGGGAACCTCCGCTCAAACATTGTTATTGTACGTGCTCGACACGAATCAACTACCGCAAACGCCGCCCGCCGGTTGAGGAGCGCATGTCTCGCTCTGGCGCTCCGATTCAGTTGCGCGATCTCCCCTTCTCATCGGGGTGGCAAGAGCGAGCCGGGAGTGAAGGCAGCGCTCAAGTGATCGCCCGCCACTGCCGATGTAGGTGGTATGACAAGGCGCCATGTCATTGCCTTTGTCGCTCTTACGCGCGGAACGGAATCCCCTCGATTCATTTCGCCGGAGGGTTCCACTGATGACTGGAACATACCTTCCCTGGATTATCGCACTGGCGAGCCTGGCCTTCGCGCTGAGTGTGGCGCTGGGCGTCGCCTGGCGCTCGCGTCAGCTTGCCCATCGCTGGCACGATTTCGCGCTGGCCGAGCAAGGTCGCCTCATCGCTTTCGCGCCGTCGCTCCCCACGGCGCAAGACGCGAGCAGAGCCGCGCCAGCCTCACACCTCGAGCAGCAGCCAATCGTTGACGCCGTGAACGCGCTCGGCGTCAAGATGGGCGATCTTGTCGTCGTGATGGAGCGGTGCGCCGTCGCCCTGGAGCGCAAGAGCGCTCCGCAGGCTCCCGTTGCCGTGGCGCGCTGTGCGCCGGCCACGCCCGCCACGTCGTCGGTCTTCGATCCACTGACGGGTGCCGTCACCTGGGCGGCGCTCATGACGCGCCTCATCACCGATGTCGAATTCTCGCGCAAGCATCAGCGTCCGCTGGCGCTCGCGCTTTTTGACATCAACGGCTTTCGCGCGATCAACGAGCGGCACGGCTTCACGCGAGGCGACGAGGTGCTGGCCGCTGTCGCCGATCGCCTGCGCGGCGATCTGGGCGACGGCGATCTGTTGGCGCGGCTCGGCGTGGACCGTTTCGTGGTGGTCTGGCCCGACACAGATTTCAGCCAGGCGCAGTCACGCGTCGAGCGGATACTGGCGGCGTTCGCGCGCGGCCCTTTGGCACTCGCCGCCAGCGACAACGCCCTCAACGACGCTGAACCCATCGCGGTGACGTTGCGCGCCGGAGTGGTGCTGTGCCCCGACGACGGGCACTCGGCGACGGCGCTCGTCGAGCTGGCTGAGCACGCGGTTCTCAATCGCCCGCGCTCGCGGCACGACGTGCCGTCGCTGCCCCCCGCGCCACGCGCGTTTGATGTCGCCGACAGCCCCGCGCACAGCGGCGCGCAGTTTAGCGCGCCCATCACGCCGGCAGGCCCGATTAGCTACATCGATTCGATGACTCAGCGCCACAGCAGCATCCAGGCGCTGACCGCCGCGCTGGAATCGCATGACCCGGAAGGGATCATCCACGCGCGCAATCTGGCAGAGCTGGCCGAGGAAACGGCGCTTTTGCTGGCGCGGCCTATCGAGGAAGCCCGCCTGGTCGGGCTGGCCGCGCTGCTGCACGATGTCGGCAATCTGGGCATCCCCATAGAGATCTTGACCAAAACCGATCCGCTGACGCCGGAGGAGTGGTCATTCGTCAAGAAGCACCCACACCTGGGCGAGCGCCTGTTGACGAGCGTGGGCGGCGTGCTGGCGGCGGTCGCGCCGATAGTAGCGTCGCATCGCGAGCGGTGGGACGGCTCCGGCTATCCGACGGGGCTGGCAGGCGAGAGCATTCCCCTGGGGGCGCGCATCGTGGCCGTTTGCGACGTATATGGCGCGCTGATCTCGAGCCGGCCCTATCGCCCGGCCAACACCTTCGATGAAGCGGTCGCGGAATTGCGGGCGCACGCCGGCACGCAGTTCGATCCGCACGTGGTCGAGGCGTTCATCACGGCGCTGACGAGGTAGGCGGCCTCATGGCATCGGGAAATATTTGCCGCCAGCGAAAAGCAGTGGCGCGCCGCCATGCTCGCCCAGCGCGACAACCTCGCCCAGCACGATGACGTGATCGCCGCCGGGATAGATCGCGTGCAGCCGGCAGTCGATCCACGTCCTGGCGGTGTCGAGCACGGGCGAGCCGGTCATCTCGAGATGAAATGGCGTGTCACAGAATCGCTGATATTTGTCGGGGCCGTTCGTGGCGAAACAGCGGGCCAGCGCCTCGTCGGGGGCGGCCAGCACGTTGACGGCAAATGCTCCGCTCGCTTGAATCGTCGCCAGAGTCGTGTTTTGCAGGCCAACGCAGACAAGCACGAGCGGCGGGTCGAGCGACACCGAGGCGAATGCGTTCGCGGTGAAGCCGGTGGGGACGTTATTGTGCCGCGCTGTCACGACTGTGACGCCGGTGACGAATGAGCCGAGCACGCGGCGAAAGTCGCGCTGATCGATGGCCATTGCGCGCAATCTCTCTCGTTCAAAATCGCGCATGCCAGAAAGCGGCGCGATCAGGGGGATAAGGCACAATCTATGCGGGCGGTTTCAACCGCTGGCACTCCCCGCGCAGATTGCTTATCCCGAACTCGCGTCTTCTCCCTCCGGCCTGTACCCTTGATTATAGCATGCTCGCGCTTGCTCCAGGCGCAAGCCTTTCACCGGAACGTAGCAACATGACAGAAAATAGTAATGGAGGCCACATCCAGCGAGGTAGAAAAAAAGCGGCATCCGGACCGGAGATCGGTCAATATGTCGCTTTTCGTCAGACAGAGGCGGAGCTATTGATTGTCTTCCTCCGTGAATTCAGCTTCTTCGTCTTCCTCCTCCTCATCATCGTCTTCCTCATCGACCCATGCGTCGTCGTTGTCTTCTTCGTCTTCAGGGCCAAGGGCAAGGCGTAGCGTGTCGTGTGAGAGTTCGGGCATGATGTGGTCTCCTTGAGTGGTGGCTGCTGTAGGCGCCAACCGGATCATTCGTGAGTAATCTCGACATTCCAGCGCGTCTCCGGCGGCACGCGCCGCTTGAGATCGGCGATGAATTGCTCGAAGCCGGGCAGGTCGTCGCGAAAGACGATGAACGAGCGATGCAAGCCTTTGGCCCCGACGCGCTTATAGATCGCCAAGCTGATCGGCAGACCGTTGGGGAAGCGTTCCTCTTTGACCTTGACCACGTTTTCCCAGGGGATCTCGACGCGCTCCATCCCTTGCTCTTCGCGACGCAGGCCGGCGAGGTCCAGGATGATGCGAAAGGGAGGAGGCGCGACGATCTTGAGATAGCCGACGAAGCCCAGGATGAAGAGCGCGGCGATGATCGTGCTGACGATGACTGACGCGCCCTGGTCATACGCGACCAGCAGCGTAAAGCCGCAGAGCAGCGCGAGAAACACCCCCGTGCCGATCTTGCGGTTGCGCGTGACGCCGGGGCTGGTATAGATCGCTTCGCCACCGCTCGCGCCGACATTCGGCGCCTTGGCGGCATCGTGCGGGTTGACGGCGGTTTCTGACTGCATATGTGACGCTCGCTTCACTGAGATGCGCGCTCGCTCGCCGGCTCAGCCTCGTGAGCGATGCCACTGGCATTGTACCTCATACCATTTGCCTCTGGGGACTATGGAAAGTCAGCAAGCTAGCCCTGGCGCGCCAAAGTTTCCTACAATGATGAGAGGGGGTCGTGCGCTTCGCCGCGCTCCTCTCTTGCCACATTTGTGGATCGCTGAGATGCGATCGGGTTCGCCTATGTATCACGGAGTTCGTTGAGAGTAAAGGATCGATGGTCGAGCGATGCGGAATTTCCTAGGAACGCTGCTGCGCCAAAAATCCGCGCAAGGCGCCGCGGAGCAGTTTCCAGCGCAGATCGAGCGCCCTTTTCACGCGATCGTCTTTGATTGGGATGGCACCGCCGTCGTCGATCGCCATGAGGACGCGACGGCACTGGCCCACCTTGCCGAGGGCCTGCTGCGACAAAACGTCTGGCTGGCGGTCGTTACCGGCACGAACTTTGGCAACCTCGACCGGCAGTTCTGCCAGCTTGTCGCTCCTGAGCTGCGCCACCACTTGCTCATCTGCGTTAATCGCGGCTCCGAAGTGTACGGCTTCGACAGCACGGGGCAGACGGTGCGCCGTTATCTGCGCGTCGCCACCCCCGATGAGGACCGCGCCCTGACGGCGGTTGCCGATGATGTCGCCAGGCGTCTGCGCGATGACAACCATCTGGACGTGCGGATCGTGTACGACCGGCTCAATCGCCGCAAGATCGACCTCATTCCTGTGCCCCAGTGGGCCGATCCGCCCAAGGCGCAGATCGCCGCGCTACTCGAGGCCGTGCAGGAGCGCTTGCGTGCCGCGCACGTTGCCGGCGGCATCCACGGTGTCATCGAGCTGGCGTCGCGATTGGCGCGCGAGCGGGGCCTCGACGCGCGCATCACCAGCGATGTCAAGCACATCGAGGTCGGGCTGACCGATAAAGCCGACTCGGTCGCGTGGCTCAAGCGTGAGTTGTTGCAGCCCGCCGGCATTCCCTGGCGCGACGTCTTGATCGCCGGGGATGAATTTGGGCCGATCGCCGGCTTCGCGGGTAGCGATGACCGGTTGCGCACGGGCGGCGCGGAGGCTCCCGTGGTCTCCGTCGGTGTGGAGCCGAACGGCGTGCCGCGCGGCGTGCTGGCGCTGGGTGGCGGCCCGGCGCGCTTTCGCGCTTTGCTCGCGCGCCAGATCGCGCTGCATCAGCAAGCGCCCTCAACTCCCGCGGAGCAGGCGCTGCGCTGGCGGCGCGAGGCGATCGCCATGGCGCTGGCCACCACGCCGGATCCTCATTGGTCCCTCCTCTTCCCCGGCGCCGACCCAAGCGTGGAGGAAGCGGCGGAGAGCCGCCTGACGGTCGCGAACGGCCTGCTCAGCGCTCGCGGCGCGATCGTCATGCCCGCGCCGCACTCACTGAGACGACTGCTCGTCGCCGGACTCTTCGCGCCGACGGACGACGACCGGCATCTGCCCGTCCTCGTTTCCGCGCCGGACTGGACGCGATTGCGCATCACCATCGATGGCGTCGAGGTGACGCCGGATCAGGCCGAATTTACGCGCACGCTGGATCTTGGTCGCGGCGTGCTCCTTTCCACCTGGTACTTCACGACGGAGAAAGGCACGACGCTCACCGCGCGCGCGCTGCGCGGCACCTCGCAAGACAATCGCGCGCTCGCCTGGAACATCGCCCGGCTGGATGTCGATCGCCCCGCCGCCGTCATCGTGGAATCCTGGCTAGAGCCGCTCGATCCCCTCCTGGTGCTCGAAAGCGCCGGGCAAAACACAGCTCTCTGGCGCACCATCGACGGCGCGCACGTGCTCGCGCTTGCTACCACGACCGCGCTCGATCTGCCCGGCGGTTCTGTCGCGCCCATTCTTACCAACCAGCCTTCCTACGCGCGCTGGGAATGGCAAGCGCAGCCCGATCTGCCAGCTCTCTATTCGCGGCTTATCGCGGCGGCGCGCGATGAAGGCGCCGCGCCAGAGGACGCGCTGGCGACGGATTTCGGCACGCTCATCGAAGCGCACGAGCGCGCCTGGCAGGTGCGCTGGCAAGGAGCCGACGTGGCCCTCACTGGCAATGATCTCACGCAGCTCGACCTGCGCTTCGCGATCTATCATCTCATCAGCGCGGCGAACCCCGGAGATCCCGCCGTCTCGATTGGTGCGCGCGCGCTCACTGGGGACGCCTATCACGGGCACGTCTTTTGGGATACGGAGATCTTCCTGCTGCCCTTCTATACCTTGTGTTGGCCAGAGGCGGCGCGCGCCTTGCTCACCTATCGCTATCGCACGCTGCCCGCCGCTCGCGCGAAGGCCGCGCGGATGGGCTATCGCGGCGCGCTCTATGCCTGGGAATCGACCGATTCCGGCATCGAGGCAACACCTGACACTGCGGTTGACCCCACCGGTAAGGTCGTCGCCGTGCTCAACGGTCGCGAAGAGCAGCACATCAGCGCCGACATTGCCTTCGCCGTATGGCAGTATTGGCTGGCGACGCAAGACGAGGATTTCTTGCTCACCGCCGGCGCCGAGATCATTCTCGAAACGGCGCGCTTTTGGGCGAGCCGCGCCACCCATGAGGATGACGGCTGTTATCACATCCGTGGCGTCATCGGACCGGACGAATATCACGAGCACGTCGATGACAACGCCTATACGAATGGGATGGCGCACTGGAACCTCGAACGCGGCGACGAGGTCGTGCGCTTGCTGGCGTCGCGCTGGCCCGAGCGCTGGGCCGAGCTGAGCGCGCGGCTCGCGCTGGCGCCGGAAGAGCTAGCGCAGTGGCGCGCGGTCGCCGCCGGCCTCACCTTCAATCAGGATCCCAAAACCGGGCTGATCGCGCAGTTCGACGGCTTCTTTGGCCTGGAAGACATCGATCTGACGAAATATGCCGATCGCACGGTGCCGATGGATATCGTGCTTGGCCGTGACCGCATCCAGCACGCCCAGGTCGCCAAGCAAGCCGACGTGGTGATGCTTCTCACGCTGCTCTGGGATCGCTTCGATGAGGAGACGATCGCCGCCAACTTCCGCTATTACGAGCCGCGCACGGGGCATGGCAGCTCGCTCGACCCGGCGATCCACGCGCTGGTCGCCGCTCGCCTGGGCGAGGCTGACGCTGCCCAGCGCTACTTCCAGCTGGCGATCGACATCGATAGCCATGACAGTGCCGGCAACGAATCGCTCGGGCTGCATATGGCGACGCTGGCGGGCATCTGGCAGGCGACCGTCTTTGGCTTTGGCGGCGTCTACATCGAGGAAGACGGCATCCGGCTCAATCCGCATCTCCCCAGCACCTGGGCGTCGTTGCGCTTTCCGCTGCGCTGGTGTGGCAGCCGGCAGATGATCACGATCACGCGCGACCCGCGCACAGTCGAGGTCACCGTCGCCGACGCGCCCCTCGTGCTGTTGCTCGGCGCGCTCTCGACGACGCTCGCGCCCGGCGCGACCTATCACTTCGCCTGGGACGACGCGAGCAGGCAATGGCGTGCCATGACGCCGCCAGACGCCGCCGGCTGACGCGCGGAGAACTGGCCCTCCTCATCGGCTGTCTCGTTCTCCATCTTTGTCGAATCGGGGTATACTGCGCACAAACGTGAAACACGCGGGCGAATGACCGCCTGAGCGGTCGAGGAGGAATGCAAATATGGCGGATGAGCTGGTCATTACCGTGAACGGCAAGCGGCACAGCGTTCAGGCAACCCCGGATACCCCGTTGCTCTACGTGCTGCGCAACGAGATGGGGCTGAATGGCCCCCTCTTTGGCTGTGGGATGGAGCAATGCGGCGCGTGCATGGTGCTGCGCGGGGCCGATCCGGTGTCTTCGTGCAAGCTGCCGGTCGCCGAGGTCGCCGGGTCGCCCATCACGACGCTGGAGGGGCTTGGCTCGGCTGAAGAGCCGCACCCCGTCCAACAGGCGTTCCTCGAAGAGCAGGCGGCCCAGTGTGGCTATTGCGCCAATGGCATGCTGATCACCGCAGCGGCGCTGATATGGCGCTCTCCCCACCCGACGGATGAGCAGATCCGCCAGGCGCTCGACGGGAACCTTTGCCGCTGTGGATCGCACGCGCGCATCCTGCGCGCGGTACGGCGGGCGGCCCAGCTGATGTGGGAAGGTGAGGCGTGATGGCAGAACAAGAGACGCAGGCGCCACGGCGATCAGTGTGGGGCGCGGCAAGCGCGCGGCTAGACGATTGGCTGGCCATCGAGCCTGATGGAACGGTGATCGCCTATAGCGGCAAGGTAGACGTTGGGACTGGTGTGCGGACGGCACTCGCACAGATCGTGGCCGAAGAGCTTGACGTGCCCCTCGATCGCGTGCGGATGGTCATGGGCGACACGGCGCGCGCGCCCGACGAGGGATACACCGCCGGCAGCATGACCATCCGGATGGGCGGGACAGCTCTGCGCCAGGCGGCGGCGGAGGCCCGGCTGGCGCTGCTCGAGCGGGCCGCGGAGCTGCTCGGCGCGCCGATTGGGGAATTGGAAATCCGCGCGGGCGTCGTCATGGTGCGCGGGGAGCAAGAGCGACACGTCAGCTTCGCCGCTCTGCACGGTGGGCGGCCATTCGACCGAACGATTTCAGGGCGGGCGCCCGTCAAGCGCTCAGAAGCCTACACGCTGGTCGGCACCAACGCGCGCCGGGTCGATCTGGTGGGGAAGTTCACCGGAGCGCCCAGCTTCGTGCATGACTTGCGGCTCCCCAGCATGCTCCACGGGCGGGTGGTGCGGTCGCGCTGTGACGGCGCGCGCGTGGTGGCGCTGGACGCGAGCGCGGTGCGTGACGCGCGGGTGGTGCGGCTGGGCGACTTCGTGGGTGTGGTAGCCGAGCGCGAAGAGCAGGCAATCCGCGCGGCGGAGCGGATCGCGGTGACGTGGGAAGAGGCAGCCAATCTTCCGCCGATGGAGGCCCTTTTCGATTGGATGCGCAGCCAGCCGACGACCGATCAGGTCGTGCGAGAAGCGGGGGACGTGGAGGAGGCGCTACGCCAGGCGGCGAAACAGGTGCGCGCCGTCTATCGCCAGCCGTTCCAGGCGCATGCCTCGATCGGCCCGTCCTGCGCTGTGGCCGAGATGCGCGCGGGCGTGATGACGGTGTGGTGCAGCTCTGGGGGCGTTTATCCACTGCGCGGCGCGCTGGCCGATCTGCTCGAGCTGGCGCCCGAGCACGTGCGCGTGATCCACATGGAGGGCGCGGGCGCTTATGGGCAGAATGGCTCGGAGGATGTGGCGGCGGACGCGGCTCTGCTGGCGCGGGCGGTCGGGCAGCCGGTGCGCGTGCAGTGGTCGCGCGCGGATGAATTCGCGGGAGAGCCAAAGGCGGCGGCGATGCTGATGGAGGCGCGCGGAGGCCTCGACGGCGAGGGTCGCATCGTGGCGTGGGACTATCAGGCGTGGTCCTCGTCGCACACCAATCGGCCTCGCCAGGCGCTGGGCCTTTTGGCGGGGCGCGAGGCGCGCGGGCAGGCATCGCCGCCCGTGTCGTTCTACGGGGGCGATCGCAACGCGCCGATCGACTACACGCTGGCCAACCAGCGCGTGACGATGCACTGGCTGGCGCACCCGCCTCTGCGGACGTCCTCCATGCGCAGCCTGGGCGGGGCGGCCAACACCTTCGCCAATGAGTCATTCATGGACGAGATGGCGGCTGTCGCGGGAGCGGACCCAGTGGCGTTCCGCTTGCGGCACCTCGACGATCCGCGCGCGCGCGAAGTGATCGAGGCAGCGGCGCGGGCCTCCGAATGGGGCACAGAGCTGCCGGCAGGCGAAGGGCGCGGGGTGGCGTTCGCGCGCTATGAAAACAGCGAGGCCTATGTCGCGATGGTGGCGCACGTAGCGGTGGAGGGGACAACCGGCGCGGTGCGCGTGCGGCGCGTGGTGGTCGCGCACGACTGCGGGCTGATCGTGAACCCGGACGGGGTGCACAACCAGGTGGAAGGGAACGTCATTCAGGCGCTGAGCCGCGCGCTCAAAGAAGAGGTGCGGTTCGACACGCGGGGGCAGACGAGCCTGGATTGGGAGGCCTACCCGATCCTCACTTTCTCCGAGGTGCCGGCGCTCGACATTCTGCTCATCAACCGGCCCGATCAGCCATCCGTAGGGGCGGGCGAGCCTGCGACGGTGACGGTGGCGGCGGCGCTGGCCAACGCGATCTACGCGGCGACGGGCGCGCGGCTGCGCCAGGTGCCTTTCACCCCTCAGCGGGTACGCGACGCGCTGGCCTCACAGGGGGGCCGATCCTGACCGTGCCACCCACGAGGGAAGGCACTCTGCCTTCTCAATAATCGGGAGAGGGAGCACTATGGGAGCAGAATTTATCCTGAGGCCGGGCTTTGCCTTTGGCGGACAGCCCTACATTCGATCTTCTCAGCTCCACGTAGATGGTTGCTCGTATATGGTGCGCGTGACTGAAAGTTGGAGGCCGCTGCATCAACGCGAGCTTCGCGTGGTGGGGTATGTCAAAGACGGCACTCCATATCAATTTGATCATATTCCCTATGAAGATGAAATATTCGGATGGCTATTGAGACACATGGCCGACGACATCACGACACTTGTGATCGATCTCACGGACAATCGCGAAAGCTCCATTGATCCTCATCTCCTCCTCACTGAAGACACTGCCACAATTGTTGGACCAGTATGGTGCCCTATTGCCAACATCGTTGCCGAGCGCTCGTACGGACCTGGAGGAATGGAATTGAGGCGTGGCGCCAAACATTTCCCTCCCGGCGCAAAAGTCTATTGCTATCCACCACTCTGGGGCGATGGGTATGAAAATATTCAGGTGATTGGTCGCCATCGCGGCTCGCACCGTTACGTCAAAATGGTTATCCGCTCTGCCTGGCTGACGAACTGGCGGGTAGATCTCGCTTACAGTCCACATCTGATACGACATCTCTGGCCAATGTGGAGCGGAATCGAGCGATCAAAAACACAGTCGTTGGAGATCGTTGAAGACATGCGAATTCGCAGCCAACGTGAGGCCGAACGACTAGCACAGATCAAAGCGCAGCTTTTAGAAAAGGATCAGAAATAATCAATAGGACTTTCGCTCTGAGCACTTTTTGGATCCGACGGCTGGAAGCCACGCCTGGGTTCGCGAAGCCGGTGCGACCGGTGCGGCCAGTACGAGTCGCTTGCGCTGCCTGTTGCCTAGCCTGCGCAGGCAGGCTTGGTGATCGAAGCCGCAGCTTCCAGCCGCCGGGGAAGCAAGCGCGAGCGAAAGCCCTCATCAATTATTCCATTCAGAGCATCAGCCCTCCTCGCTTGTCTGAGCGGGTGGCCCGGATGTGGACTCCGGCTCAACAGGAGGAGAAGGCGGGAAACCGGCCTGGGGCGTGCCATGCGCTTCGGCGGGCGGCGTCGTCAGCGTGGGCGATCTCTCGGCATGTTCGCCACGGGCGCTCATTGTCGCCAGCTCAGGCGCGGCCCCTTGCTGTTGTGAGAAGTGGTTGCCCACGAGCGCGACGGCGATCGCCAGAATGCCGAGGACGGCGGCGACATAGAAAACGGGCAGGAACGTGCCGCCAATGATGTCGAACACTCCCCGATAGGCGGCGGCGTGAGCTATGTTGTGGGCGACGATGATGCTGGCGATCACGCCGATCAGCGCGATGTGCCACGACGAATGGAAAAGCGGCCAGGCTACGGCCCACAGGCGGTTCCAACCCGTGTTGACAAAGACCAGGAATAAGGCCAGCACGGCGCTCGCTATCCACAGCCAGAGCGATTGCGTGACGGCGGTGCTATGCCCGGCGGCGGTCAGCGTCGTGGGCGTAATGCCGACCGTGGTGGAGAGATTGGTGGCGAAAGAGGGAAGCTGTGGCAGCGGTGATTGCGGCAGGCCCGGCACATTGCTTGCCGCATCCGATTGAACAAACGGCGTATAGGAGCCGACGATCTCTTGCAATTGCGGTGGCAGCGCGAACGCCGCTCCCGGGCCGCCATCGTAATAGGCGGCTGCCACGTGAGAATAAATGATCTGCGAGCCGGCGGAAAAATCTTTGCCGGCAATTTCACGTCCTGGGATAGATACTTTCAGAAATGGTATCTGAACGGGCTTCTGTGGCTGTGTCTTCGCTTCTTGCTGGATCTGCTGGTAGAGATCCTGTCCCAAGCCGGATCCCTTGGAGAGCAGAAGAGGATTGATGATATCTGTTCCGGCTTTTGTCAGTAGAGCTGTCGCCATCGGGCGATCCGAAAGCCGCGCCAGGGCGGTTGTCCATAGCGCGCCCAGCAGGGTGATAGCGAGAATGACGGCGACGTAGCGCTCGATGGATGACTTGGCACGAGATTGAAACGAGTCCATCGTTGGCGTGGGGTTCATCGAAGTAGACATCGTTGAGGCCTCCTGAAAAGGTAAGCGGCGATCGATCATCTTGAATCGATGCTATTATTCAAACGATGCGCAGGCACTTTTTCCGGCAAGAATATTCTCGCACGCCTCTCTGTCAGAGATTCGCTTCCCCCTCTGAATCAGGCATGCCCAAGCCAGAGAAAATAACCGTCTGAAGGAGAGCGGCTATGATTCATTTCGAGCCAACCACCGCCGCTGATTTTGCCACCTATGTCGATCGTGCGATCGCCGAGTACGCCGCCGATCATGTGAAAAGCGGACGCTGGACTGAGGAAGAAGCTCTGGAAAAGTCGCGCCAGGAGTTCGCGGAATTGCTGCCGCAGGGGGTGGCGACACCAGATCATTACATCTATTCCGTCTTCAACGACGCGGGCGAGCGAGTGGGGATTCTTTGGCTCAATATGCGAGGCGAGGGAGCGCGTCGCAGCGCCTGGATCTATGAGATCGAGATTTTCTCCGCTTACCGGCGGCAAGGCTATGGCGAGGCGGCCTTTCATGAGATGGAGCGGCGCGTGCGCGAGCTGGGAGGGCACAAAGTTGGCCTGCACGTCTTTGGCCATAACGCGCCTGCCTATGCCATGTACACCAAGCTGGGGTATCAGCCAAAGAACATCCGAATGGAAAAAGAATTGGAATGACCAGAGAGCATATCGGCAGCTTTTCTCTGAGATGTGCATGATGATTTTGGCGATTAAGCAGAAAGAGCAAACGACATGCCCAGGCAATACAGCACACCACCGGCGATGCGGATCGATCCGAGTAAAAGCGCACGGCGGTCTTTCGCGCGGAAAAGGGCGATTTCACCGTCGCGCTGTTTGCCGACCGCGCGCCTGCCCCGGCCAACAACTTCGTCGCGCTGGCCGGGGTTCATTACTGTAACGCGAGTTCGGGGTAAGACCGGCGCCAGCGCTCCTCGCACGGATCGCTTCTTCCGAACTCACGTCGAATCCATTCGCGCACGCCGGAGCGATTAGCGCTTCGTGTATTGCGGGGCTTTGCGTGCGCGCTTGAGGCCGTACTTTTTGCGCTCTTTGACGCGCGGGTCGCGGGTCAGATAGCCCGCCTTGCGCAGCGCCGGCTTGGCTTCTTCATCCACCTTGACGAGCGCGCGGGCGATGCCGTGACGGATCGCGCCCGCCTGGCCGCTCAGGCCGCCGCCAAGCACCTTGACCGTGATGGTAAACTTCTCGCCCGCGTCGAGCAGGCGCAACGGCTGGCGCACGACACCCACCAGCGTCTCGCGTCCGAAATAGGCGTTTGAGTCTTTGCCGTTGACGACGATCTTCCCGTCCCCTTGAGGAAAGAGGCGCACGCGCGCGATCGCCCGCTTGCGCCGCCCCACGGCGGGGATGTAATCGACCGCGCCGGAATGTTTTGGCACGAAGTCGCTCCTTTTTATCGCACGATGTCGGTGAATGTCTCAGGCGTCGGCTCGTGCCAGGGCACCGGCTGCTGCGCCTGGTGCGGATGTGTCGGGCCGGCATAGATCTTGAGTCGATGGAGCATGTCGTCGCCCAGCCGGTTGTGGGGCAACATCCCTTTGACCGCGTGCTGGATGGCGCGGTCGGGGTGTGTGCCCAGCACCTGCTTGAGCGTCTGCTTTTTGAGGCCGCCAGGATATTGCGAGTGGCGATAATAGATTTTGCCTTCCAGCTTATTGCCAGTCACGGCAACCTTATCCGCATTGATGACAATGACGAAATCGCCGCAATTCTGGCTTGGCGTATAGGTGGGTTTGTGCTTGCCCCGCAAAATCTGCGCGATGCGCGAGGCCAGCCTCCCCAACACCATGTCTTGCGCGTCGATGACGTACCAGCGGGGATCCAGCTCCGCCGCGCGCGCGCTATAGGTGGTCATGGGAACGTCTCCGTCTCGATACTGTGTGCTGGCCACGAGATCGTGCCAGGTCGAAAATCTGCCCGCACCAGGCATAGCCCGTGTGGGGGCGCCAGGATTCCAGGATGGGCGCCCGACCGCGCCGCGACGATCGCCGCGACCTCCGCCGGGCTGAGCTTGCCCGCGCCGACCAGCGCAAGGGTGCCGGCCAGGCGGCGCGCCATGCCAGTCAGAAAAGCGTTGGCCACGAAATCCATCCAGATCTCGTCGCCCACCTCCCGCGCTGTCGCCACGCGCAGGTTGCGCGCCGTGGGTCGTCGCGGCTGGCCCGGCTGGTCTGACGGGCTGCGGCCAAACGCCGCGAAATCGCGCTCGCCCCGTAGCTCGTCACACGCCGCTCGCATCGCCGCTATGTCTAGCGGCCCCTCTACCCGCCACGCGAACCGCTCGCGGAGCGGCGACCGTACCGGGTCGATCAACATCCGATAGCGATACGCCCGCCCGATGGCCGCGTAGCGCGCGCTCACCCCCTCAGCGACCGGCGCAACCGCCCGCACCGCCATGCTCGGCGGCAACAGCGCGTTGAGTGCCCGCCGCCAGTCGTCGGGACCAAACTTGTCGCGCCCCATCACCTGGGCCGTGACGACCTGGCCCGTCGCGTGCACCCCGGCGTCGGTGCGGCCCGCCGCCGCTGTGGCGACCGGACCTCCGCACAGCCGGACCAGCGCCGCTTCCAGCACGCCCTGCACCGTTGGCTCGCGTGCCGCGGACTGGCGCTGATAGCCGTGAAAGTCCGTGCCGTCATATGCCAGCAACAATGCCACCGCCACCGCTCGCCGCGCCCTTTAGAGCTGATCGCTCAGCTCGAAGCGCACCATCTGCGCTGCGTCGCCCGCACGGCGACCCATCTTAATGATGCGCGTGTACCCGCCCTGGCGATTTTCGAATCTCTCGTAAAACTCAGGGCTAAACAGCTTGCGAATCGTCGCCTGGTTGGGCAAATGGCGCATCACCGTGCGGCGGGCGTGCACTTCCATCACGCGCGCCTGACGCACAGCGGAGAGCGCCGCCTGAGCGTCGTCCTGGTTCTTGATCAGCTTGAGCAGCCGCGCCTTGCGGTCGGCCAGCTCTTTTTCCATCCGCTCGCGCGCCTCTCGTGACAGCGGGAACATATTCAGCTCGTGGCGCTCGTCGTTGCTCAAGATTTTCGAGTCGAGCGAGAAGTTTTTCTCACCGGCTAGATCCCAGAGCGACTGGATCAGCGAATCGTCTTCGATCACCTCGCGCACATGCTCCAGTGCCATCCGGCGGCCCCGCAAGGCTGTGGCGATCATGCGCTCTGCTTCGGCTTGCACCGCTTTGGCGCGCGCTTCGGTCGTGGTGATGTATTCGTGGATGATCAGGCCGTCAATCATGCTGCGAATCGCCGCCCGACGCCGCGCCTCGGGCATATTGATGCGATTGCCTGCTACGCGGTGCCGCACGTCAGTCCTCCATGTCGCGCTGCTCGCCCACACCGTTGGCCAGCGGTGGAAGCTGGCCGAGTGTGGGCAAGAAATTGCGCTCGATTAATTTATCGCGCAACTCGCTCAGGCTCTTTTCGCCAAAGTTGCGCACGGCCAACAGGTCGTCTTCCGTCATCGTCAGCACCTGCCCGACGCGCGTGATGTTGCTGCGCTTCAGGCAGTTATAGGCGCGCACCGACAGGTCGAGATCCTCAATCGCCGTCTCGTAAACGTGCGGCGGAATGGGCACGCTCGACAGCGCCGTCGAGGTGTGCTCCGGCTCTTCAATCAGATCGCCGTGATAGTCGGCGATCAGCGAAAAGTGATGCACCAGGATCTTCGCCGCGTCACGCAGCGCGTCTTCGGGGGCCACCGTGCCGTCGGACCAGACCTCCATCACGATGCGGTCATAGTTCGTCATCTGGCCCACGCGGGTGTTTTCGACGAGGTAGTTGACCTTATAGATGGGGGTAAAGATCGCGTCGATCGGGATCTGCCCGATTGGCTGCTCTTCGTTGATGTCGATGGGCTGATAGCCTTTGCCTTTTTCGGCCACCAGCACCATGCTCAAATGGGCGTCGGGGCTGTCGAGCGTCGCGATATGCAGGTCGGGGGTCACGATCTCGACCGTGCTGGGCGCCACGATGTCGGCGGCGGTGACTTCGCGCTCGCCCGTCACGTCGATGTGCATCTCGACCGGACTATCCGAATAGCAGCGCAGGCGCAAGTGTTTGACGTTGAGCACGATCTCCGTGACGTCTTCTTTGACATGAGGAATATCTTGAAACTCGTGATTCACGCCTTGAATCTTGATGGACGATACCGCCGCGCCAGGCAGCGACGACAGCAACACGCGGCGCAGGGAATTGCCCAGCGTGCGCCCGTACCCAGCGTCGAGCGGCTCAATGGTGAACCGGCCAAAGTTGGGTGCCGTCTCAAGCGTGGTGATATGCGGCTGGGTCATCTCAAGTTGCAGCACGGAGAGTAGCTCCTTCGTTAGCGCTGATAGTACTCGACCACAAGCGCTTCGTCAAAGGGAAGATCGACATCTTGCCGGGTCGGCAGCGCTACCACCTGGCCCGACAGGCCCGCGACATCGAGCCGCAGCCAGCGGGGCACGGCTTTTTGGGCGAGCATGAGCGCGCGTGTCTTGAAGTATTCGTTCGATCGGCTGTGCTCGCGCACGGCGATAGCATCGCCCGCCTTGACGATGTAGGAAGGAATATCGGTCTTGCGCCCGTTGACGTTGAAATGGCCGTGCGTCACCAGCTGGCGCGCCTGGGCGCGCGAGTCGGCGAAACCGAAGCGAAAGACGATATTGTCGAGCCGTGACTCGAGCAGCTGAATGAAGTTGTCGCTCGTCTTGCCGGGGCGGCGGGCCGCGATGTCGAATTCGCGCCGGAACTGCCGCTCTAAGACGCCATAGGTGCGGCGAACTTTTTGTTTTTCGCGCAGCTGCAAGCCATACCCTGAAAGCTTGCGCTGGCGCGCCTGTCCATGCTGACCGGGGCGCGTGTTGTTGCGCTCGATGGCGCACTTGGGACTCAAGCAGCGATCCCCTTTAAGGAAGAGCTTGATCCCTTCGCGCCGGCACAGCTTGCAGACCGGGCCGGTATAGCGGGCCATGGGTGTCGGTGTCCTCCATCAGTGGAACTGGGTCGTGCTGAACGTCTGTAGTCGCGTTGGCGCGCTGGCGGTTTCCCGTGTCTCGTGCATCGACGACCAGCCACAGACAGGAGTGCGGCTTGTCATCACAATCTCGAATCGCATCCTCTGGCTGTCTGGCCAGAGGCGGGGCGTGAGCTACACGCGGCGGCGCTTGGGCGCGCGGCAGCCATTATGTGGGATGGGCGTCACATCGACGATCGCGGTCACTTTGAGGCCGGCGGCGTCGAGCGAGCGAATGGCCGCTTCGCGACCGGAGCCGGGCCCCCGGACATAGACATCGAGGCGGCGCACTCCATGATCCATCGCGCGGCGCGCGGCGCCCTCGGCGGCGACCTGCGCGGCGAAAGGCGTGCTCTTGCGCGAGCCTTTGAAGCCAGAGGCCCCGGCACTGCCCCACGACAACACGTTGCCGTTGGGGTCGGTGATGGTGTTGATGGTGTTATTGAAGGTTGCCTGAATGTGCGCGCGTCCCACGGGCACTGATTTGCGCTCGCGACGCCGCACGCGCGGCGCTTTTTTGGTCTTTTCGGCCATGCCTGGCTCGTTCCTCCGCTACTTCTTCGTGGCCTTTTTCTTGCCAGCCACTGTCTTGCGCACACCGCGTCGCGTGCGGGCGTTGGTGCGCGTGCGCTGCCCGTGCACCGGCAGGTTGCGGCGGTGCCGCACGCCGCGATAGCACCCGATCTCGATCAGGCGCTTGATATTCATGTCCACTTCGCGCCGCAGGTCGCCTTCAACCTTGACATTGCGGTCGATGAACTCGCGCAGGCGGTTGACCTGTTCCTCGCTGAGGTCTTTGACCCGGATGTCAGGGCTGATGTGGGTGGTGGTCAACACGCGGCGGCTGGTGGTCACTCCGATGCCAAAGATGTACGTCAGCGCGATCTCGACCCGCTTGTCGCGGGGAATCTCAACGCCAGCAATACGGGCCATCCGGCTTTCTCCTCTGTTGCGTCATATGGCGCCACGCTAGCCCTGGCGCTGCTTGTGTTTGGGGTTCTTGCTGCAAATGACCATGACCACGCCCTCGCGGCGAATGACCTTGCATTTTTCGCAGCGCGGCTTGACCGATGCTCGAACTTTCATCTCATGCTCCTCGCGCGGGACCTAATTGGTCTTCATACGCCAGACGATGCGCCCACGGTTCAGGTCATAGGGTGACAGCTCGAGTCTCACCTTGTCGCCCGCGACGATTTTCACAAAATTCATGCGAATCTTGCCGGCCAACGTCGCCGTGACGATATGTCCCTGCTGACCACTCAGCTCCACCTTAAAGACCGCGTTGGGCAGGGCCTCGACGACCGTACCCTCAACCTCGATGACGTCTCGCTTTGGCATACGATCCTTTCTCTCAATGTTAGCGCCTGCGCGTGCAGGATGCGGATGCGCGGGCAACATGTCGCCCGCGCGCGTCGCCACTGCTGGAAAAAGGGCTTCCCGCGCGCAGCTGAGTGGGTTGAATAACAGACTAACTACGGAATTATATCTGATCCCTGGACAAACCGCAAGGCCCATACCATTTTGGGAGTGGCAAATATCACGGGTAGACAAAATCACGAACGTGATAGGTGTAACG
>VFSW01002841.1_pt1 | contig 26073 bp, 29 predicted proteins | sample 5358111 | NCBI WGS metagenome assembly VFSW01 (sample SAMN11554181, study PRJNA540505) | mine drainage metagenome | isolation source: sediment from site ElyBrook_90M | place: USA: Ely Copper Mine, Vershire, VT | collected 2017 | reverse complement strand
CGTCTGCGCAAGCCGGTGGATGCCTTCTTCGACAAGGTCACCGTCAACGACAAGGACCCGGCGCTGCGCAGGAACCGTCTGCTGCTGCTGTCCCGCTTGCGCGCCACGCTGCATTTGTCTGCGGATTTCTCGAAGATCGAAGGCTGAGACCGTCGCGCAATGAAATTGCGGGGTTCCGTGCGGCCGATGTGCGCTGCACAAATATGCAACACGATGCGCGAAAGCGACGCAGTCCACGACAACGTTCGGATGATAGCGCTCACAGGAAACCGCTTACTTAATCGCGGCCGCATCCGCCGATAACGGCAAGAATTTGATTTTACGCAAAAAACAGCACGCGTCTTCGCGCCCGCGTGTCACATTGCTTCCGCAGCGGGAGTACTTATGAACAGAAGGTACTGAGAGTCCATCGTGTCTCTCGATTGTCATGGCCCACGAATGCAGACCGTGTGATTGAACGTCCATCCCGCGGCTATGCTCCGCGGGACTGCAAGACTGTGGTTGAGGTGCGCTTGTCTTCAATCGGGCGGCCTTCATTCGCTGGCTATGACGATGTGGTCGCGAAACGCTAGCAAGGGTAGAGAAACAATGACCAAATGGGTTTATTCGTTCGGTAGCGGCAAGGCCGATGGCGAAGCGAAAATGAAGAATCTGCTCGGCGGCAAGGGCGCCAACCTTGCCGAAATGAGCAATCTGGGGCTTCCCGTACCTCCCGGCTTCACCATCACGACCGAAGTCTGCACCTATTATTACGCGAACGGTCAGACCTATCCCGCCGATCTGCAGAAGCAGGTCGACGACGCCGTGGTGACCGTCGGCAAGCTGATGGATGCCAGGCTCGGCGATACCCAGCGTCCGCTGCTGGTGTCGGTCCGCTCAGGCGCGCGCGTTTCGATGCCGGGCATGATGGATACGGTGCTCAACCTCGGCCTCAATCCCGAAACTACGGAAGGCCTGGTCAAGCTGACCGGCAATGCGCGGTTCGTCTATGACTCCTACCGCCGCTTCATCCAGATGTATTCCGGCGTCGTGCTCGGCCTGGAACATGCCGACTTCGAGGAGATCATCGAAGTCGAGAAGGAAGCCAAGGGCGTCGAGCTGGACACCGAACTGGACGCGGACGACCTCAAGAAGATCGCCGGCCTGTTCAAGGATGTCGTCAAGAGGAAGCTTGGCAAGCCGTTCCCGGACGACGTGAAGGAGCAGTTGTGGGGCGCCATCGGCGCCGTGTTCAGCTCGTGGCAGGTGCCGCGCGCCAAGACCTATCGCCGCCTGAACAAGATTCCGGAGGATTGGGGCACGGCCGTCAACGTGCAGGCGATGGTGTTCGGCAACCGCGGCGACACCTCCGCGACGGGCGTCGCGTTCACCCGCGATCCCGCCACCGGCGAGAAGCTGCTGTACGGCGAGTTCCTGATCAACGCCCAGGGCGAGGACGTCGTCGCCGGCATCCGCACGCCGCAGGCGATCTCCAAGATCGTGCGCGAGCGACAGGGCGCCAAGAAGCCGTCGATGGAAGAAGCCATGCCGTCGATGTTCAAGGAACTGAAGGGCATCGGCGACAAGCTGGAAGGCCATTTCTGCGAAATGCAGGACGTGGAGTTCACCATCCAGGAAGGCAAGCTCTATATGCTGCAGTGCCGTACCGGCAAGCGGACGGCGAAGGCGGCGCTGAAGATCGCCGTCGACATGGTCGGCGAGAAGTTGATCGACAAGAACACGGCGATCACGCGCGTCGATCCCGCCGCCCTCGACCAGTTGCTGCATCCGACACTCGATCCCAATGCTGCCAAAGTGACGATTGCGGAGGGTCTTGCCGCGTCGCCCGGCGCTGCGGTCGGCGAGGTCACCTTCACGGCCGACGAAGCCGAGAAGAAAGCTGCCGACGGGCATGACGTCATCCTGGTCCGTACGGAAACCAGCCCGGAAGACATCCACGGCATGCACGCGGCCAAGGGCATTCTGACGGCGCGCGGCGGCATGACGAGCCATGCAGCCGTCGTGGCGCGCGGCATGGGGCGGCCCTGCGTGGCAGGCGCCGGTGCGCTGAGGATCGACGCCGATGCCGGCACGATGACGGCAGGGGCGGTGACGGTCAAACGCGGCGAGGTCATCACCATCGACGGCACGGCCGGCAAGGTGTTCAAGGGCCGCGTGCCCATGCGTCAGCCCGAGCTGACCGACGACTTCAACACGCTGATGACCTGGGCCGACGAAGTGCGGCGGCTCAAGGTGTTCACCAACGCCGACACGCCGACGGACGCGAAGACGGCGCGCAGCTTCGGGGCGCAGGGCATCGGCCTGTGCCGCACCGAGCACATGTTCTTCGATGCCGAGCGCATCATTGCCGTGCGCCAGATGATCCTGGCGGAAGACCGTGGTGAGCGCGAGAAGGCTCTCGCCAAGCTGCTGCCGATGCAGCGCAGCGACTTCGAGGGAATTTTCAAGGAGATGTCGGGCCTGCCCGTCATCATCCGTCTGCTCGATCCGCCGCTGCACGAGTTCCTGCCGCAGAAGGAAGAGGAATTCGCGTCGGTGGCGGCGGCGGCCGGCGTCAGCGTCGCCAAGCTCAAGTCGAAGAGCGTCGGACTGCACGAGATGAACCCGATGCTGGGCCACCGCGGCTGCCGTCTGGGCGTCACCTATCCTGAAATCACCGAGATGCAGGCGCGCGCCATCCTGGAAGCGGCCCTCAACGTGCAGGACAAGGGCGTCGACGTCCATGTCGAGATCATGATCCCGCTGGTCGCGTTCAAGACGGAGTTTGATGTGTTGAAGGACCGCATCGAGGCGGTCGCGGCCGACATCAAGAAGGAGCGTGGAAAGCTGCCGCACTACAAGATCGGCACCATGATCGAGCTTCCGCGCGCCGCCTTGCGCGCCGGCGAAATCGCCGAGAGCGCGGAGTTCTTCTCTTTCGGCACCAACGACCTGACGCAGACCACGCTCGGCATGAGCCGCGACGATGCGGGCGCCATCCTGGCGGAGTATCTGACGAAGGGCGTGATCGCGCGCGATCCGTTCGTGACCATCGACCGCGACGGCGTCGGCGAGTTGATCAGGATCGCAGCCGAGCGCGGCCGCAAGACGCGTCCGGATATCACAATCGGCATCTGCGGCGAGCACGGCGGCGATCCGGAATCGATCCTGCTGTGTCATGAATCGGGTCTCGATTACGTCTCCTGTTCACCATTCCGAGTCCCCGTGGCGCGGCTTGCTGCCGCACAAGCGGCGCTCAAAGCGGTCGAGCGTGACGTCTGAAGCATTATAATCTGTATGCGGATTAAATGGGGAATCTCTGGTAAATATCCAGGGATTCCCTGTTTTTTTGGATGAATGCGTGACGCGGTGTCACGAATGAACATTTTTTTGTTTGACGATTCGGATTTTCTTCGTCACAAGGCGCGACCTTGGAAATGGGAATGGGGTGGGAGCATTCGGAGTTAACGCCGTAACAGTCGAAACGAAATCCGAAGAGAGTCATTCCCGATGAATCAGAAATCCAGAGATGCACTCTTGCGGTCCGACCGCGTTCTCGTCGGCGCGCTGGCAATTGTACTCGCTGCGGTGAGCGCCGCCGTCGGTGCCGCCGCCGCTTATCGTCCGCATGCTGAGCAAGCGCAGACTTCGGTTGTGGTGGCCAAGGCCGCGACGCCGACGGTGCCCATGGAGCCTGTTCTGGCGAGCATGAAGCCGTCCAACAAGTCGGTCGTTGAGCAGCTCATCATGAACAAGCTTCTGGCGGAGCATCGCTGCCTGTCGGAAGTCATGTATTACGAAGCCCGCGGCGAGGGCGAAACCGGCGAGAAGGCCGTGGCCGAGGTGGTCTTCCATCGCATGCGGACCGGCAATTACGGGCAGTCGATCTGCGCCGTCGTCTATGAGGGCGCCGACAAGCCCGGCTGCCAATTCTCGTTTGCCTGCAACGGCGATCTGAGGGAGCCCAAATCTCCCCAGGACTGGCTCAGGGCCCAGGTCCTGGCCGCCCGCATTCTGACGGGGGAAGAGCATCTGGGGGACATCACCGAAGGCGCCACCAGCTATCACGCCGTGTCGGTCCAGCCCGACTGGGCCAACGAACTGGAGCGCACGGTGCAGATCGGCAACCATATCTTCTACAAGAACCCGCCGCATTCGCGTGCGCTGTAGGTCCTAGAAGTCCAGCGCGACGTCGAGGCAGGCCGCCGAGTGCGTGATGGCGCCCGACGAGATGTAGTCCACGCCGGACTCGGCGATGGCGCGCACCGTGTCCAGCGTAACGTTGCCGGACGCTTCGAGCACAGCCTGTCCCGCGGCCATGTCCACCGCGCGTCTGAGTTCGGCGGTGCCCATGTTATCCAGCAGGATCGTGTCGACGCCCAGTTGCAGCGCTTCCTGAAGCTGCTCCAGCGAGTCCACTTCGACTTCGATCTTCGCCATGTGCCCGAGGCCCGCGCGCGCGCGGGCGACCGCGTGGGCGATCCCGCCTGCCGCGACGATGTGGTTGTCCTTGATGAGCACCGCATCGTCCAGGCCGAAGCGGTGGTTGAATCCGCCGCCGCAGCGCACGGCGTATTTCTCCAGCAGGCGCAGGCCCGGCGTGGTCTTGCGCGTGCAGACGATGCGCGCCTTGGTACCCGCAACGGCCTCCACGAGCTTCGAGGTCGCCGTCGCGATGCCCGAAAGACGGCCGACGAAATTCAACGCCACGCGCTCGGCCGCGAGAATGCTCCGCGCCGGTCCCTCGATGGTCGCCAGGCCCATGCCGGCATTCGCCTCGTCGCCGTCCTGGAGTTCGAAATGGAAATCGAGCGAGGGATCGACGAGGCGGAACGCCGTTTCGGCGGCGATCAGTCCGGCAATCGTTCCGGGCCTGCGCGCCACCAGCAGGGCCCTCGCGAGGCGTTCGGCCGGCACCACCAGTTCGCTTGTGATGTCGCCGGCGCGGCCCAGATCCTCCTCAAGCGCCCGCCGCACGACGGGTTCGACGAGCAGGAGGTGGGGAGGCCGGAGGCGGCTGCGGTCGAGCATGTTGTCAGCCGGCGGCGCGGCTTTGGGCCGTGGGTGCCGCTGCGATTATCTTCTCGGCGTCGGAGAGGGTCAGGAAGGTGCGCACGCCGCCGGCGGCGGTCTGCGGATAATCTGTGCGGAAATGGCCGCCGCGGCTCTCGTGCCGCGCCAGCGCGCCGGCAACGACAAGCTTCGCCGCAGCGGTCATGTTGAGCAACGCCGGTTCATGCGCGCCCGCGCGTTCGATCTGAAGGATGACGCGCAAGGCCTCGCTCAAGCCTTCGGCGTTTCGTTCGAGACCGGCGAAACGGCTCATCGCGTCGCGCAACGCTTTCGGAGGCGGCAGCACACGGAACCGTTCGGGCGTCGGCAAGATGCCGCGACGCGGACGCGTCACCTCGCGTTCACGCAAATCGTCGGCCAGGCGTGCACCGAACACCAGAGCCTCCAGCAACGAGTTGGAGGCGAGGCGGTTCGCGCCGTGCAGCCCCGTCGCCGCGCATTCGCCGACGGCCCAAAGCCCTTCCAGCGACGTGCGGCCATGGGTGTCCGTGGCAATGCCGCCCATATGGTAATGCGCCGCCGGTGCGACCGGGATCGGCTGTGTCGCCGGATCGATGCCTTCTTCGCGGCAGGCGGCGTACACCGTCGGGAATTTCTCGGAGAATTTCGCGCCGACGGCATCCCGGCAATCGAGGAACACTTTGTGTCCGGCGGCGATCTGGCGATGGATGGCGCGCGCCACCACGTCGCGCGGCCCAAGTTCCGCGTCGGGATGGATCGCGGGCATGAAGCGGCGGCCCGTTTCGTCGATCAGGACCGCGCCTTCGCCGCGCAACGCCTCCGTCGCCAGCGACACGGGCGAACGGCTGCTGGCGATCGCGGTGGGATGGAATTGCACGAATTCGGGATCGGCGATGCGCGCGCCCGCGCGGGCCGCCATGCCGAGACCTTCGCCGCGCGTCTCCGGCGGATTGGTCGTGACGGCGTATAGCGCGCCGATGCCGCCGGTCGCGAAGATCACATCGGCGGCACGGAACAGGACAAGGCGCGCCAGCGGGCCCGAGCCGTAACGCGCGAACAATCCGCAGATACGGCCATTTTCCATCGCCAGTTCGATGGCGTGGAAGCCTTCCAGCAAGGTGATCGAGGGCGCGGCGACGGCGCGTTCGGCAAGCGCGCGCGTCACCTCCGCGCCGGCCCGGTCGCCGTTCACATGAACGATGCGCGCGGCCGAGTGGGCGGCTTCGCGGCCGACCGCCAGCGAACCGTCCTTGCGACGGTCGAACGGCGCCCCGAACCTGACCAGATCGTCGATGCGCGCGGGGGCCTCGCGCGCCACCAGCGCCGCGATTTCAGGATCGCAGAGACCGGCGCCGGCCGCGATCGTGTCGGCGGCGTGCGCCTGCCAGCTGTCGCCTTCGCCGACGGAGGCCGCGATGCCGCCTTGCGCCCGGGCGCTCGATCCCGAAACGCCGGGATGGGCGTCGGCGAGCACCAGAGTGGGGAAGGGCGCCAGCTTCAGCGCCGTGAACAGGCCCGCGACGCCGGCGCCCAGGATCAGCGCGCCTTCCGTTTCGATGATGTTGTCGATGTGCAGGCTCATGGCGTTCACGCCGCCGCGCGGCGTGCCTTCTGTGCGCCCACCGCCAGCATGCGCTCGACGGAGGCGCGCGCGCGCGATGCGATGGCCGGATCGACCTTTACTTCCACGGTCATGGTTTGCAGCGAATGCAGGATCTTCGGAAGGGTGATGCGCTTCATGTGCGGGCAGAGATTGCAGGGCCGCACGAATTCAACATCGGGATATTCGACGGCGACGTTGTCGCTCATCGAGCATTCCGTGATCAGTACGACGCGGCGCGGGCGATGCTGGCCGACATAGCTGATCATCCCCGAGGTTGAGCCCGCGAAATCGGCTTCGGCCATCACCTCGGGCGGGCATTCGGGATGGGCCAGCACCACCAGTCCGGGATTAGCTTCGCGATAGGCGCGGATGTCGGCCGGGGTGAAGCGCTCGTGCACTTCGCAATGACCTTTCCAGGCGATGATCTTCACCGCCGTCTGCCTGGCGACGTTCTTCGCAAGATATTCGTCCGGGATCATGACGACCGTATCGACGCCCCATTCCCGCGCGATGTCTTCCACCACCGCCGCGGCGTTGGACGAGGTGCAGCACACATCGCTTTCCGCTTTCACATCCGCCGATGTGTTCACATAGGTGACGACCGGCAGACCGGGATATTTCTGCTTCAGCAGCCGAACGTCCGCGCCGGTGATCGACGACGCCAGCGAGCAGCCGGCTTCGGGATCCGGGATCAGCACCGTCTTGTCCGGCGACAGCACTTTTGAGGTCTCCGCCATGAAATGCACGCCGGCTTGCACGATGACTTTCGCATCGGTCTTCGCGGCTTCGCGGGCCAACTGCAGAGAGTCGCCGACGAAATCGGCCACGCAGTGGAATATCTCCGGCGTCATGTAGTTGTGGGCCAGGATGACCGCGTTCTTTTCACGCTTCAGCGCATTGATGGCATGGACGTAGGGCGCATGGACCGGCCATTCGATCTTCGGGAGGACATGCGCGATCTTGTCGTAAAGCGCGCTTGTCTCGCGAGCGATCTGCGGCGTGTAATCGGGAGCCTGCTGCTGCATGACCATCCATTCCCGTTCGGGGTGCCATATTATACTCTGTTTGAGTATATATATAGGGCGAAAAGACCGGCCTACAAGGGCCGGGCAAACTTAAGTTGTAATGCTACGCATGAGCATAAGGCCGTCAAGTGCAATATTGTCAGAGGGGCCCGCGCGCTCTCGTTCCCAGCCGCAAGCCCGGCGACGGGCGCTCGCGCAGCACCTCGCGGCGGAAACGGAAGAGTTCGGCCGGCCGGCCCCGCGACAGGGCGGAGACCTTGCCCGTTCCCTCCACCAGCCCTTGGCCTTCCACCAGGCGCCGGAAGTTCTGCTTGTGCAGGCGGATGCCGGAAATCGCTTCCACGGTTCTCTGCAATTCCAGAAGCGTGAATGTAGGCGGCATCACCTCGAAAACGACCGGGCGGTATTTCATCTTGCCGCGCAATCGCGCGATGGCCGTGGCCAGGATCCGGCGGTGGTCGAACAGCATGCCGGTGCCCAGCGGTGACATCTGCTTTGCGTTCGCACGTCCGTCGCGCGTGCTCTCCTGCACAAGGCCCGCCTCATAGAGCAGTTCGTAGCGTTCCAGCACTTTTTCTTCGTCCCACGGCAAGCCGTCAAACCCGAAGCAAAGACGCATGCGGTCGCGCCGCAGTTCCGCCGTCGGTCCGTCGGGCGCGGCTTTGACAAAGGCCTTGAGGGCGGGCGCGATCACTTCGGCGATGACGGCGGGCTTTTCGTTGCGCCAATCCTCCCATGGACAATAGCGGTACCAGTCCCGCCATAGCGTATCGGGCGCCTTGGTCTCGCCGCTCTGACGGGTCAACGCGAGATAACCGACCGAGACGATGCGCGGCCCTTCGCCGGATTTCATCTCGTGCCGGCCGCGATCGCCGAAGGTGTAAAGCTGTTCCACATAACCAAGGTCGAGATAGGTCTGCTCGCCGACCCATTTGCGCAGTCCGCTTTCCAAAGTGCGGTGCTGCAGCGGATCGAACGGACCAAAGGGCAGGCCGTCGCTGCCGTCTTCCGGATGCCGGACGGTCAGCACGCCCGGTTGTTCTTCCGCGACCGAAACTATGGCCGCCGAAAGGCCAATCGCGACGGCGTGTTGGTCGGCGGGGCTCATAGCTCTGCGAGGGTCAAGGGAAACTCCACCGGGATACCTTCGTCGACCATCCTGCCGGGCCCGATGGCTTCGACGGCGCGCACCATCCGCCCTTCGCGGGCCAGGGACTGGTCCGCCAGCCGGACGAGCAGCCGGTTCGGCGAGGCGTGCGCGGCGCGCGCCCGCATTTCTTGCGCAATCTCGTCTTCGGCACCCGGTCCGGCCCTGTCGCACAGGAGCGCGAAGGTCGCCGCCATGGAGCGGCTGACGCCGGCCCAGCAATGCACCAGCATCGGTTGAGAGGCGTCCCAGTCGCGGCCGAACGCGATCAATTGCGAGATGTGCTTCAGGCCGGGAGGCGCATCGCCGAGCGTGGGATCGGAGATGTCGTTGAGGCTCAGGCGGAGGTGACGCTCGGCAGAGATGCCTTGGGGCGTGTCGATCATGTGTTCAGGCGACAATAGGGTCACCAGATGCGACGGATGGTAGGTGCGGATGCAATCTAGAACGGCGGAGAGCGGAGTCACGAGAATCATGGACATGGCCGCATTGTGCTAGCTCAGCCTTGTGTCGCGCAAAAGTCGGCGATTCGCGCCGCGGCCGGTCGGGTTGCCGCACCCCCTAGCCAGACAGCCGCCGGAAGCGCTCCAGAAACTGGCCCTGGGCCTCGGCCGTGGGAAGCGGCACCAGGCGGGGCGTCTTGAGGGACTTGGGCGGCACGCCGAAATAGCGCCGCGCCTCGGCCGGCTCGAAGCCGGCGAGCTGGGTGGCCTCGTAATAGGCCGAGAGGGTGTCCGCTTTCTTGAACAGCGGCTGCAACGCCGCCGGCGCCTTGGCGGGCAGTCCAAAACGCAGATGAATTGCCGCAAGAAGTTTAAGCTCGAAGCCTTTGTAATCAATGCCGACTGCCGCCTTGAAGGGGCTGATGAGGTCGCCGACAACATACTCCGGCGCGTCATGCAGCAGCGCCATCAGGCGAGCCTCGCGGGAGAGTCTTGGGTTGAGGTCCGCGGTCAGCCTTTCCACCAGGACGCAATGCTGCGCCACCGAGAAGGCATGCTCGCCCTTGGTCTGCCCGTTCCAGCGCGCGACGCGGGCCAGGCCATGGGCGATGTCCTCGATTTCGACGTCGAGCGGCGACGGATCGAGAAGGTCGAGCCTGCGGCCGCTCAGCATCCGTTGCCAGGCGCGGGTAGGCGGGTTTGCCACTGGATACCACTCCTCAGGTCAAAAGCTTTCCGGCAACGAGCAAAAGCACACCGGCGAGGATGTAGCGCAATGCCTTGTCGGGCACACGCGACGCCAGCGCGCTGCCGAAGAAAATACCGGGAAGGGAGCCCGTGAGAAGCGAGCCGAGCAACTGGACGTCGATGTTGCCGAAGAACCAATGGCCCAGACCGGAGACCAGCGTCAGCGGCACGGCATGGGCAATGTCCGAACCCACCAGGCGGGCGACCGGAAGTTCGGGATAAAGCAGGATCAGCGCGGTAACGCCCAGGGCGCCGGCGCCTACCGACGACGCCGTCACCAGCACGCCCAGGACCGTGCCGGTCGCGATGGTGAGCTGCCGCGTGCGGCGTTCGTCGAGCGGACCGACCCGGCGCCTATAAAGAGAGAGGAGCTGCTGCCGGAAGATCAGCGCCGAAGAGGTTGCCAGCAGCGCGACGCCCAGCACTCTGGAAACGATGGCATTGGTGGCGTGGCTTGGAATTCCGAGCCCGTGCAGGGCGAAGAGCGTCACAATCGCGGCCGGGATGCTGCCCGTCGCCAGGCGCCGGACCACGCGCCAGTCGATCGTGTGGTTGAAGCCATGGAAGAACGACCCCGCCGTCTTGGTGGCTGCTGCGTAGAGCAGGTCGGTGCCGACCGCCACGACCGGTTGAATCCCGAACAGCAGGATCAGGATCGGCGTCATCAGCGAGCCGCCACCGACCCCGGTGAGGCCGACCAGCGTGCCGACAAGAAAGCCCGACGCCACATAGCCCAAGGTTAGGGTATGCAGAAAATCCATGCGCCATTTTCCACTAATAAAATATGTAGTAAATTGGAATTCACACAACATACAACGTGAATGCGGACTATTTCATAGCCTGACCGTCGGGACAACCGCAGGCGCTTGGCGGCCTTCAGGCGGCCAGTTTGCGCAGGATCACGCTTCCGGCCGAATAGCCGGCGCCAAACGCGCACAGCAGCCCGAAATCGCCTGGCGCGAGATCGGCGCTGTATTTGTGAAACGCGATGATCGAACCCGCCGAACTGGTGTTGCCGTATTCGTCGAGAACGATCGGCGCTTCGCCAGGTGCCGCGTCGCGCCCGAGCACGCGGTGCGCGATCATCTCGTTCATGTTCAGATTGGCCTGATGGAGCCAGAGCCGCTTCAGCGCGGTGGGCGCCACGGCGTTTTCCGCGAGGTGGGCCAGGATCAATTCCGACACCATCGGGACGACTTCCTTGAAGACCTTGCGGCCTTCCTGCATGAACAGCTTGTCGCGGCTGCCGATGCCTTCCGGCGCGGCGCGGTTCAGAAATCCGAAATTGTTGCGGATATTGTTGGAGAACTTCGTCTTGAGTCTGGTCGAGACGATCTCCCAGCTGTTGCGCCCCTGCGCCGTCTCTGCGCGTTCGACGACGAAAGAAGCCGCCGCGTCGCCAAAGATGAAATGGCTGTCGCGGTCGCGGAAATCCAGGTGGCCGGAGCAGATTTCGGGATTGCAGATCAAGACGGCGCGCGCATGTCCTCTGGCGACCATGTCGGAAGCGGCGTGCAGCGCGAAGGTCGCCGACGCGCAACCGACGTTCATATCGAAGGCAAATCCGTCGATGCCCAACGCGTTCTGGACTTCGATGGCGATGGCCGGATAGGCGCGTTGCGGGTTGGCGCAGCTGACGATCACGACGTCGACATCCCCGGTCTTGCGCTCGGCGGCGGCGAGCGCGTCGCGGGCCGCCGCGACGGCCATCTCGGCAAGGATGGAAATCTGGTCGTTCGGCCGTTCCGGGATGCGCGGGCACATGACGTCCGGATCGAGCACGCCGGTCTTGTCCATGACGTAGCGGCTCTTGATGCCCGATGCCTTGATGATGAAATCGGCAGAGGAGTCCAATAATTGTGCAACTGTGCCGGCCGCGATCGCTTCGGCGTGCGCGGCGTTGTAGCGGCGGACATATTCGTTGAACGCAACGACGAGTTCCGCGTTGGAAATCGATTGGGCGGGCGTGTAAATCCCCGTCCCCGTCATCGCCAATGCGGTCACGACAGCCACCCTTCGTCTTATTTGTGCCAGCCTGAGGCAGGGCCTCCGCGAAGGCAAGCGCAGGGTCCTGCGTCTCAACGCGGCATTTAGGATTGTCCGTTAGGAAAGGGGTATCAGCGCTGCGACATTTTGGTGGGAAATGACGATTTTCACGCAAATACGCCGGCCCGGGTCCGATGGCGCAACTCGCCGGGACGCGGAACCGCGTTTTCCGGCCTCGGGCGTGTTGATGGCGTTTCTTTGCGGTGCCGTGTCTGTTGTCGCCGCGATGACGATCGACCGCAGCGTGTTCGCGGCGGCATGCGTGATCTTGGCGGCGCTGAGTACGGCCGTCGCCATGCTGAACCGGCTCGCCGAGCGCACGGACGAGAGGTTGCTGGCCGGCGACGCGAGCTATCGCGCGTTTTTTGACCACGCGATCGAAGGCATTTTCCGCACGACGCCGGACGGACACTATCTCGACGCCAACGGCGCGCTTGCGGAGATCTACGGCTATCCTTCGCCGGCGGCCCTGAAGAGCGGATTGACCAATATCGCGTCCCAGCTTTACGTCGATCCCAGGCGGCGCGACGACTTCAAGGCCATGATGCAGGCCCACGACCAGGTCAGGAATTTCGTTTCCCAGATCCGGCGCCGGGACGGATCGGTCATCTGGATTTCCGAGAATGCGCGCGCCCTGCGTGATTGGGCGGGCCGCCTGGTCTGCTATGAGGGGACGGTCGAAAACGTCACGGCGAAATTCGAGTCCGAGCGCATGATGCGTGAAGGTCTGCGCAAGGCGGAGGAGGCCAACCGCGCCAAGAGCGCCTTTCTGGCGGCGATGAGCCACGAACTGAAGACGCCGCTGAACGCCGTCATCGGCTTTTCCGAGATCATCAAGAACGAACTGTTCGGTCCGGCCGGGCAGCCGTCCTATAAGACCTACGCCGCCGACATCCACGCCAGCGGCACAAAGCTTTTGTCGATCATCAACGATGTGCTCGATGTCTCGCGCCTCGAAGGCGGCGCGCTCACCATCGATCCGCAGGCCTGCGACGCCGGACATCTGGCGGAGAACGCCGTGGAGGCGGCGCGCCGGCTGACCGGCGACGGCCGTTATGTCGCTGTCGACGTCGCCGGCACGCTGCCGCCTGTTGATGTCGATCCCGGACGGTTGCGTCAGGCCATGACCAACCTCCTGGCCAACGCGCTGAAATTCACGCCGGAAGGCGGATCGGTCTCGGTGCGCGCTTGGCTCGAGAAGTCGGGTGGGGTGAGCATCGCCGTGCGCGACACCGGCATCGGCATGGCGCCGGAAAAGATCGCCGCGGCGCTCGAACCGTTCCGTCAGCTCGATGGTTCCCTGGCGCGCCGATTCGAAGGCGCGGGGCTGGGCCTGTCGATCGCGAAGGCGTTGGTCGAGCTGCATGGCGGCACCCTTGCGATGGAAAGCAAGCCGGGCCGCGGAACCACGGTCACCATAGCCCTTCCGCCGGCCCGGACGCGCCTGCGCGACATGTCGGCCGTGGCCTAGAACGCGGCAACGCGCTAAACCTCATCCATGAATGCGGACGGCGCCTTGGTGCTTTTTTCCGGGGGACAGGATTCGACGACCTGTCTCGCCTGGGCGCTCGCGCGCTTCGCGCGGGTGGAAACCGTCGGGTTCGATTACGGTCAGCGGCATCGTAGCGAGATGGACGCGCGGCTCCGCGTGCTGGCCGCGATCCGCGAGCGGTTTCCCGGCTGGGCAGGGCGGCTCGGCGAAGATCATGTTCTGTCGCTGGACGTACTGAAGCAGATCGGCGGCACGGCCCTTACCGACGCGATGCAGATCGAGATGGGCGCCGATGGATTGCCGACGACGTTCGTGCCGGGGCGCAATGTGATGTTCCTCACGGCGGCGGCGGCGCTCGGTTATCGCCGGGGCATCGCCGATCTGGTCGGCGGCATGTGCGAGACCGATTTTTCGGGCTATCCCGATTGCCGCGATAAGACCGTGGTGGCGGTGGCCGAGGCGCTCACGCTCGCGCTCGCCCGCCGTGTCACGGCCCACACTCCTCTGATGTGGATCGACAAGGCGGCGACCTGGTCGCTTGCCGAAGAACTTGGGGGCCGGATCCTCGTCGACCTGATCCGCGAGGAGACCGTCACCTGTTATGAAGGCGACCGCAGTCATCGCCACGAATGGGGTTATGGCTGCGGCGTCTGCCCGGCCTGCGATCTGCGCGCCAAGGGCTATGCGAAGTACGCCGCGCCATGACCTATCAGGTGAAGGAAATCTACTACACGCTGCAAGGCGAGGGCGCGCGGACCGGCCGCGCGGCGGTGTTTCTTCGCTTCGCCGGCTGCAATCTGTGGAGCGGGCTTGAGCGCGACCGGGCGACCGCCGTGTGCCGTTTCTGTGATACGGATTTTGTCGGCACGGACGGCCTGAACGGCGGAAAATTCGGCGATGCCGAAGCCCTGGCGTGGGCCGTGGCCGAAAACTGGCCGAAGGACGATGTCGCGCAGCCCTATGTCGTCTGCACCGGTGGCGAGCCCCTGCTGCAGCTCGACGAAGCGTTGATCGCGGCGCTCCACGGGCAAGGGTTCGAGATCGGTATCGAAACCAACGGGACGTTGTTGCCGCCGCCGGGCATCCAATGGATTTGCGTCAGCCCGAAGGCGAACGCGGACTTGGCGCTGAAAAGCGGACAGGAACTGAAGCTCGTTTACCCCCAGGACGGCGCGCCGCCGGAGCGTTATGCGGGTCTCGTCTTCGAGCATTTCTTCCTGCAGCCGATGGACGGGCCCGGGCGCGAGGCCAACATGCGCGCCGCGGCCGACTACTGCCTCGCGCATCCGCAGTGGCGCCTCAGCCTGCAGACGCACAAATTGATCGGCATACGCTGATTGCGGCCCGGGCGCCGCCGCAACTATCCGGTGCAGACAGTGTCACAAGAATTTCGCAAATCGCGGCGCATTCCGTTAACGGACCCACAAGAACGGAGCCATATCTTCCGCCGGCGTTGCGGGGGAATTATGCATGAGTGCGTTTGCGTCCGTACCGTTGCCGCAGAGCGGTCAGACGGAATGGAAAGCCGGCGCCCTTGCGGACCCGTTGCCCGCGTTCGACGCCGCCATGACATGCGCGGACGTCTATGAACGATTCAGCGGCGAAAATCCGCAAATCGCGGCGGCGGTCGTCGACGGCGAGCGCCGTGTCGTCGGGATCGTCAACCGGTTGCGTTTTTTGGCCAGGTATGCCCAGCGCTTTGTCCCGGAACTTTTCGGCAAGCAGCCGATCGTCCGACTTGCCAATACCAAGCCGCTGGTCGTCGACGAGCATATGGACCTGGCGGATCTGGGCGCGATGATCACCCTCGACTGTCCGGACGCTTTGCGTGAAAGCTTCGTGGTGACGCATGCCGGCCGTTATCTGGGTATCGGCACGAGCGAGGCGCTGGTTCGCTCCAAGGTGGCGTTGCTGGTGGCCCGCGAGGAACAACTCAATGCCGCGCTGCTTGCTGCCCAGGATGCCGACCAGACGAAAAGCAATTTTCTGGCGCTGATGAGTCACGAGCTGCGCACGCCGCTGAACGCAATTATAGGTTTCTCGGAGGTTCTGTCGCAGGAATTATTTGGCGCACACAGCAACCCGCGCTACCGCGAATATGCCGGCGACATTCACGGCGCCGGCAAGCATCTGCTCGCGCTCATCAATGATATTCTGGATCTGTCGAAATCCGAGGCGGGGCGTCTGGAGTTGTATCCGGAGCCGATAGACTTGTCCGTCCTTTTCCACGATTGCATGCGCCTGATCCATGGCCGCGCGCGGGATGGCGCCGTTACCGTCAAAATCCGTGTGGCGGACGACGTGCCCATGCTGGAAGCTGACGCGCTGCGGATGAAACAGGTAATGCTGAACCTTCTGTCGAACGCCGTGAAGTTCACGCTGCCGGGCGGCGAGGTGGAGATATCCGCCGAGATTGGCGCGGATGACGGCGTCGTGATCGGCGTGCGCGACACGGGCATCGGCATGGCGCCGGAGATGATTCCCATGGCCCTGGAGCCGTTCCGGCAGATCGCCTCGCCGCTGTCGCGCAATGTCGAGGGAACCGGTCTTGGCCTGTCCCTGGTCAAGTCGCTGACGGAACAACAGGGCGGCAAGCTCGCCATTCAAAGCGCGCCGGGTGCGGGGACCACGGTACGGCTCGGTTTTCCGTCGGCGCGGACGTCCGATCGGCGCATATCGCGCCTTGCCTAGAATCTGGTGACGATTTTTCCCAGGTCGGGCCGCGGGCGTTCTTCGAGTGCGACGGCGCTCTTCCCGATATAGATGAAACCGGCGATCCGTTCGCCCGGCTTGAGGCCCAGCCGTTCCTGTACCAACGGATGATAGGCGTACCATTCCGTCAACCAGTTTGCGACGAAGCCGAGCGCGTGCGCCGCGATCAGCAGGGTCTGGCAGACGGCGCCGGCGGAGAGCTGCTGCTCCCATTCCGGAATAGGGATCGCCTCGCGCACGCGGCTGACCACCCCGACCACGACCGGTGCGCGGAGAAAACGTCCGGCCTCCAGGGCTGCGCGTTCGGCGGTCACCGTTTCGGTTTGCTTCAGGCTGTCCACGATCATCTCGCCAAACCGCGCCCGCGCGTCGCCCTCGAAGATGATGAACCGCCAGGGGAACAGTTTGCCGTGGTCGGGCACCCGCGCGGCCGCCCGCAGGATTTGCTCCAATTCTTCCGTATGCGGTCCGGGGCCCGTCATGGCCTTGGCCGAACCGGATCGCCGGGACAGCAGGAAGTCGATGGTCCCGGGGGCGGGCCTGTTAAAGGCCGGTTTGGCGTCGGATTCCATGTTTACCCTGTGTGTATCCGGAAGGTTGTAGTCTGTCTCGAACTGCCTATGTAGGTCGGGAAGATCGGGCCGGAAAGCCCGGCATTTTGGAAACCCGCCCGCCTTACGGTAAAATGGACGGGCAGGGAGAACGACATGGCCCTTACGGTCGAGAAAGTAGCCAGCTGTGATCCGATCTGGAACGCCATGCGCGACCAGGGTCGGGAGCTTGCCACGCGCGAGCCGGCGCTTGCCAGCTTTGTGCACGCCACCATTCTCAAGCATGAACGGCTTGAGGACGCGCTGTCCTATCACCTCGCCAAGAAGGTCGGCGGCGAGGATTTGAGCCCGATGCTCAGCCGCGAAATATTCGACGAGGCGATCAAGGCCGAGCCTTCTATCGGCGCGGCCGTCCGGGCCGACCTCTCGGCCGTGTTCGAGCGCGACCCCGCCTGCCATTCCTATGTCGAGGCGTTCCTGTTCTACAAGGGCTTCCATGCCTTGGAGTGCTATCGCATCGCCCATTGGTTGTGGACGCAGAACCGTGACGGCATGGCGTTGTTTTTCCAGAGCCGCGTGTCCGAATTGTTCGACGTCGACATCCACCCTGCGGCCAAGCTCGGTCGCGGCATCATGATCGACCATGCCACGGGCGTCGTCATCGGCGAGACCGCCGTGGTGGAAGACGACGTCTCGATGCTGCACGGCGTGACGCTGGGCGGCACGGGCAAGGAGGAGGGCGACCGCCATCCCAAAATCCGCCGCGGCGTTTTGCTGTCGATGGGCGTCAAGGTGCTGGGCAATATCGAGATCGGCGAATATTCGCGGATCGGCGCCGGCTCGGTGGTGCTGAAATCCGTTCCCGCCCACTGCACGGCGGTGGGCGTGCCGGCAAAACTCGTGAATTGCTCTGGCTGCGATCGCCCGTCGCAGGAGATGGACCAATTTATCGATGAGATGGACGGGAAGAACTGAGCCGGACCGGCGCGGCCAACGCCTAGGCGCTGCCTGCCGCGCCTGATGGCCTCGCGGAAGGCTCGGTTTCGCGGGTCGCCGCCGGGGGTGCAGGGCCGTGCGGTCAAGGCGCTTGACCCATACCTGCCGCCATGCGAGTTCAAGTCATCTCGCGATGGAGAATCCTTTGACCCGCACCGAAATCTGGCGCATCGAAAAGTACCTCCGGAATCTGTTCCGGCTCGATACGATCACCATTGTCGAGCGGCCAAAGCAGCAGGATTCCGTCGAAGTACAGGTCAACGGCGAGTTCATCGGCGTGATCTTCAAGGACGAGGAGGACGGGGAAATTTCCTACGCCTTCAACATGGCCATCCTCGAAATGGATCTGCCGGAGCCGCCCGCCAGCCGCGCCGGGTAAGTTCACATGGTGCGCAGCGGCAGCGGACTCGGCGGACCTGCCGGCGCGGCCAGGCAGTTCTATCTCCGCAATCGCAGCCTTCTTCTTTCGATCTTGCTTTCCGTTCTGGGCGTCGTGACGGGCGTCGCGGCCGCGTCGGCCATCCTGTCTGGTGCATCGCTGCGCGATGCGGCGCTGATCTGCGCGGGGGCGGCGCTGGCGGCAGCCATTTCGTTGCTTCATACGCGCCACCTGGCGCTGGCGGTTCTGACCGCGGCGGCGCCTCTGCCGGGCCTTGCCTGGGCGGCGCCGCTGAGCGCGGACGCAAGATTCGGCGCCGTACCGATGCTGGCCTACGCTTTCGCGTATGCCGTCGCCGTCATGCTGGCGCAGGATGTCATCGTCCGCACCTTGGACGGCGGCGAGACGGAAAACTACGTCCGTCCGGCGGCCGTTGGCGTGGGGGCGGCGGCGGCGCTCGCCTTGCTGTGGTTATGGCGCTCCGCGGCGGGCACCGGCGCATTCCAGGCCGTGTCGGATATCGCACTGGCGGGGACCTCTGTCTCGCTCTTGGTGCCGGCCGGCGCCTCGTTCCTGCACTTCGACGAAATTTTCGTCGCAAGAGCCAATCGCGCGCGGGAGCATCGTCTCCGTTTTCTTGAGAAGATCGCCATGACGGCGGTGCCGCGCTGGGGCATGAGCATCGCCGGCATCGCACTGATCTTCGTCGCGCTGGCATGGTTCGCTGCACAGCCGGCCTTGGCTTATTTTCCGAATGCGGAGGCGATTGCGGCGGCATCCATCGGCGTCCTGTTCGCGCTCGCCTTCTTCGCATGCGGCGGATGGCGCGAAGGTCTCGCCGCTACGATTGTGTCCGTCCTGGTCTGCATGATCGCGCTGTGGGCCTTCGCGGCGGTCGTCAGGACGGCGCCCCAGGCGCATATCGGCTTGCTGGAACTGGTGGCGCTCGTCCTTTTTCTGGTCTCTTGCGTTTTTAGACGGGCGCAAGCCCATCGCCGGTTGGGCGACGATCCGGCCATTGCCAGGCTGCGCGCGGTGGAAGATCTGGGCGGCGCGCAGTTGTTCGCCATTCTCGGCGGGGTCGCCGTGCTGTTGCCCGCCGCCTTCTTTCGCTCCGGCGTCGTCGCATACGTCATCGCGCTGACGTTCGCGGTCGTCGCCGTGATCGGCTTCGCGCCCGCGGTTGTCACGGCTGCGGAATTGCTTCTGCCGCGGCGACGCTCCCTCGAGGAACTGTACGGGCGGCGCTGAACGGTCAGATTCCGGCGTCTGCCAGGAAGCGTTCGACCATCGACCGGTAGCCGCCGCCGAACAGCCGCAAATGAACGAGCGCCGGCCAAAGGCGGTAGATCGCCAGACGTTCTTTGTGGCCGGGCTCCAACGGCCCGTAAGAGTCGTAAAAATCTGCGCCGGGGTGATCGAACAGCGTCAGCATTCCGATATCGACTTCGTCATGTCCGTAATAGCAGGCGGGGTCGATCAGCCCGCTGACCCGGTCTCGGTCTACGAGCACGTTGCCGCCCCACAGATCGCCGTGAAGAAGCGATGGCGCGGGGCGCGCCGGCAGCCGGCCGGGCAGGTCTGCGGCCAGCGCTTCGATGCGCCGTGCCAGGGCGACTGGAACCTGCGCAAGATGCACCAGCAGGCGGCGCTCGGCCCAAAAGGTCGGCCAGTCGTCCGCCCAACCGTTCGCGATCGGCAGAGGGCCGAAAGCATAATTCTCGGGCCAGCCATAGCGTTCGCCCTTCGCGCTGTGGAGCCTTTTGGCCGAACGCCCCAAACTGTCCCATGCGTTCTGCAGTGCGCCGTCTGCGGCAAGATGTTCGATGACCAGCGCGTCGTCGCTCACGCCGAGCACGGCGGGGCAGGGCGCGCCGCTCGCGGCAACGGCCTTGAGCATCGCCGCCTCGGTTCGCGGCGCCGGTCCATTCTTGACGACGAGTTCGCGTCCGTCGGCGAGCGTGATCCGGACGATCTGCGACAGGCTGCCGCCGGACAGGACCTCGACGCGACGCAGGACGCCGCCGACCAGCGCCGCGCCGGCCTCGGCAAGCGCATTCATGAATTCACGAGCCGCCGGGCGAGCGCCTGCGCGCCATGCGTCACGTCCGCCCAGGTCGTCTCGAAGTCTTCTTCGTCGCCATAGTACGGATCGGCGACCGCTTCGCCCCTGCGCCCTTCGACATGGTCGAGCAGCAGGCTGAGTTCGGCGGTGGCATCTGCCGGGCGCATCGCCTTGAGTGCGGCAAGATTCTCGTGATCGAGGCCGACGATATGGCTGTAGCGGCGGAAGTCCTGCGCCGTGATCTTCCGCGCCCGATACGCGTTGATGTCCGCGCCGTGGCGCTTTGCGACGGTCCGGGCGCGCAAATCCGGCGGCTCGCCGGCATGCCAGCCGCCGATGCCGGCGGAGTCGACATCGACATCGAGGCCGATCCGCGCCGCTTCGGCCTTGAAGGCGGCCTCGGCGAGCGGCGAGCGGCATATGTTGCCGAGACAGACGAACAGAACCGCAGGTTTTCCGGCCAAGACGAGCAACCCTTTATGACGAATTCCCAGACAGGCACGAGCCTATTTCGGCGGCTTTTTGAACGAGGCGATGAGTTTGTCGACGCCGTCGCCGATCTCGCGCCACTGGGAGAGCTGGGTGCGCTTGAAGCGGTAGGACAGCGAGACCCCCTTGGCGATGGACATGTCGCGCAGGCAATTCGGACTCGGCACTTCGGGGCCAAAGCGAACACAGCGCAGGATCGTGAGGCCGCGCGGCGTCTGACCGACATACAGGTCTTCGTCCTGGTAGCCGGTACCGTTGTGGAACGTGTATTGAGTCAGTCCGTAAGGTCCCGGCGCGCCGCTCTTGTTGGTCACGTAATCCATGTAGACCCGTTTCAGCCTTTCGGCTTCGCTCAAGTCGAACTTGTCTTCGTGGATGAGCATGTAGACGATCGGTGACTTCGCGCCGTTGCCGGCGAAGGTCTGCGCCTCCCAGTTGGACCATCCCGTCATGTCCGGCAGCATGGCAAACAGCGCGATCTCATGGCGCAGGCCGCCTTGGCGCGTCTTCTCGTATTCCAGATAATTCGCCGGGATATAGAGCCGCAGGTTCTGGATTTTCAGGGAAATGATGTCGTTGCGCGAGGTCGGGGACACCTGTTCCTCGAACAGGCTCGGCGCGCTGGGCGCGAGATAGAAGAGCAGAAACATCGCCGACAGCACGAATGTGACGAAGAATACGCCAAGCGGGATCAGCCACCCGGACCGTTTCCGGATTGTTTCGTCGTCGTCTGCGATACGGCTCATGATCGTTTCCAGTCCGAGATTCGAGTCGGAACTGCGTCCATTCTATCTAGCATAACGCCATTAACTTTCTTCACTTTCGCCTTCACGCGCCAATTCGACACGCAAGGCCCCCTTGCGCCGGCCCTTGCGGGGGACGGGGCCGGACAACCGCCGCCTGTCGTGCCGGAACGGCACAAAAATTCCCGAAATGGCGGGCATATCGCCTGCATTTCCTCCGCTGCGAACACACGGGGGCGGCATGCTGCATCAATTGGCGATCATAATGTTCGTGGTCACGGCTGGCTTCACGGCATCCGGGATCGCGGCAAATCTCTACCGCCTTGTTGCGGACAAGCCACAAACGGCTGCCGGCAAGACCGTCTATTTCACGGTCATGGTCGTCGCCGGCCCCAGCGTGCTGTTCGAGAACGCCGCCAAGAAAGCCCGGGAAAAGAGCTGCTCGAAGGTCGCCTTCGGACTCGCGGCCGCGGTTGCCGCCTACTGGAGCTTTGCCATCGGCGTCTTCATTCTCAATGTCGGCCTGGCGTTCTAGCCGTCACAGCACCGTCAGCATGCCCGCCACCAGGGGATGGCGCACGATATCGCCTTCTCCCAGCCGGATCACCGCGATCTCCGGAACCTTTTCGAGCCGGTCGGCCACGTCGCGCAAGCCCGAAAGCCCGCTCAGAAGATCGGTCTGATCCGGGTCGCCCGTCAGCACCATGGTCGAGCGCCAGCCGAGCCGGGTCAGCAGCATCTTCAGCTGCCCGTAGGTGCAGTTCTGCGCTTCGTCGATGACGATGAAGCAGTCGTTGAGCGTCCGCCCGCGCATATAGGCCACCGGGGCGATCTCGATCACGCCTTCCGCCACCAGCGCCTTGAGCCGCTTTGTTCCGAGCCGCTCGGTCAGCGCGTCGTAAAGCGGACGCAGATAGGGCGCCAGCTTGTCCTGCAGATCGCCGGGCAGAAATCCCAGACTCTCGCCGGCCTCCACCGCGGGACGGGACAGCACGACACGGCCGACGCGGCCGGCTTCCAGCGCCTCCACCGCCTTGGCGATGGCGAGATAGGTCTTGCCGGTGCCGGCCGGCCCGAGGGCCAGCGCGCCGTCGCGCGCGTAGATTGCGTCCCTCAGGCGCGGCTGGGTCGGGCGCATCGCCCGGCCGTTTTTTTAGTTTTTTAGATAGCGCGCGGCTCCATCGCGCGGATTCCAGCCGCCGCGGGCCGGAAACAAGGGATGGATGTTTTCGTCGCTTGAAAAATTGGTTTCACGGGATTTGTAACGCGCGGAACGCCTGGCCATGGATACTCCCTGGTCAAAAAACGAACGCTGGTTGTTGATGGGGCGTGAGCGCGGGGGAAGGGCTTGAGGCCCTCAAAACCGGAGATCTGCGAAGTGCAACGACGCACCGTGATCTTTCCCCCGCCATGAACGAATCACACGGACGAGTTCAGAATAACAGAACTCCGAAAATCGAAATCGTGTTTTTTGGACGACGGCGATGCGAACTGGCGCAATCGGAAAATCGCGGTCAGAATGACAAGCGAAACGCCGCAGTCGAGAACATCCGATGCCGATCTACGCCCTTGAGGGCATTGCGCCGGAATTCCCCGCCGACGGTCAATATTGGGTCGCGCCGACGGCCGTTGTCATCGGGCGGGTGAGGCTCATGAAGAACGCCAGCGTGTGGTTCGGGGCGGTGCTGCGCGGCGACAACGACTTGATCGCCATCGGCGAGAATTCCAACATTCAGGACAATTCGATCGTTCACACGGATCCCGGCCAACCGGTGCGGGTGGGCGCCAACGTGACGGTCGGCCACAATGTGATCCTGCACTCGACGGTCGTCGGCGACAATTCGCTGATCGGCATGGGCGCGACTCTGCTCAACCGCTCGCGCATCGGGGAAAACTGCATCGTCGGCGCCAATACGCTCATACCCGAAGGCAAGGAATTCGCCGACGGTTCGCTGATCGTCGGAAGTCCCGGCAGGGTGGTGCGAACCTTGACGGAGGCGGAACGGGCGATGCTGCAGGCTTCGGCGGACGTCTATGTCGCGAACTACAAGCGCTTCCGGGACCACCTGGCATTGCGCGGCTGATCAGCCGGCGGCGCGCTGCGTCGCGGATTGGTCGTGCACCTTCTGCCATATGCGGCGGATGCGGCTGTCGACTTCCGGTCCGAAATTGAACCAGGCCGCCTTGTTGTGGGTGGCGTCGACGACAAAGAGCGTGTCGAGCTTTCCCAGCTTCTGCACCAGGGCGTTGCGGACGGCGGTGATCGGCATCTCGCTTGAGACGACCCAGGCCTGGGGCATGATCGGGTAGGCCGGTCCGAAGTTGAAAATCTCTTCTTCCAGTCCGGAAATCGAGCGCGATTTCATGTCGGCCACGATGACGTAATGCGTCCGCTCGGCAGGCGCTTCTTCGTCCTTGCGGCCGAAATTCTGCGGCGACGCATCGCCTTCGGCGGTGAAGAAGGTCGGCCTCTCCGGCGCTGGTCGGAACAGGTTCGCGAGATCGCCGTCCTCCGACGCCGCCTGATAGCGGTCTTCGCCGGCGCGGGCGACGAGCGAATGGGGCGCGAGTCGTCCCTCCGCTGCGAAGGCGCGCATTTCCGCCTCCGAATAGGGCCCGTAGCTGCGCCCGTTGACGCTTATGGTCCAAGTGGCTGACATGAAGGCTCGACGTCCGGTGACCAGCGGCAAGCCTAGGATTGAATGATTACTTAACTCTTTCCGAAAGCATGCGGCTCCGGGATGAAACCCTGAAAAGGTCGCGCCGCGGCGGGCTTTGTGGTTCGGCGGCGGCGCTATTTTTGGGGCCGAGGGAGGTTTTGGCCGGCCGCGTGGGCAAGGAAAGACCCCGGCATGCTGCCATGCCGGGGCTCGGTTCTGATCGGTCGGCCGGGCTTTAGTCGAAGTGCCAGTTGCCGTCCCGATGGCGGCAGGCCGTGCCGGACCGGGTGTAGCTGCGTCCGCGCGCATAAGTCGTCGTGCTGAACGACCGGCAGACATAGCCGTCGCGATCAAATTGGCGCTCCGGGACGAAGTAGCCGTAGTCGTTGTCGTGGCGCCATTGGTAGCGCTGGCCGATGTCGCCATCGAGGCCCTGGGCATAGACGCGCATGGCGTAGGGATGGTCCTGGCAGGGCATGTCGCGCGTGACGGCGTTACCGAACAGGCCGCCGAGGATCGCGCCGCCGACCACCGCGCCGCCATTGCCGTGGCTCGCGGCGCCGCCGATCAGCCCGCCGGCCAGCGCGCCGAACAGCGTTCCGGCGACGTTGTTGCTGCGCTGGCAATTATCTTGGTAGGTGCTCTCGCTGTAGGATTGCGGCGGCGGGCCGTTGTCGTAGCCCTGATCGGGACCGTTCGGGCGCTGGTCGCTGAAGCGGATGTAGTGACCTTCGCGATCGTAATAGCCGTCGTGATCGTACTGGCTGTAATAGCCGTACGGATCGGGCTGCGGGCCGGCATAAGGCTGTGAGCCGTCATAGGGCCGTGAGCTGTCATAGGGCTGGGGGCCGCCATAGGGCTGTGCCGAAGCGGACATCGCGCCGAACACCAGAGCAACCGCGGTCGCCGCCAAGAACAATTTCCTCATCAACCTCTCCTCTGTCGTTCGCCGACATTTGAACCGTCAGCTTAGCTTCGCTTTTCTAGACTGAACGCGTCCTGAACGAAATAAGGCGGGATTGGGGCGGCGGATTAAAGTTTCGTGGCCACGATCTGGAGACCCCGGGCGTGATGACGAGGGCGTTCGGGTCGGCCTCGTAACGGTCGCGGAGCGCGGTTTCAAGAGGGCGCGGCGATGCGGACAGCTTCACCTATGAGGCGCGGTTGCGCCCCCAAACACCTTTGGATTCAGGCGGCGATCTTCAGCTTGAGGCCGAGCGCGGCGATGACCTTCAGCACGGTGGAAAATTCCGGCCGGCCACCCTTCGAAAGCGCTTTGTAGAGACTGGGGCGGGTGAGGCCGGCCAGCTTCGCGATCTCGCCCATGCCTTCGGCGCGCGCCACCACGCCGAGCGCGTGCGCGATCAGGGCCGGATCGTCCTCCTCGAACACGGCGTTGAGATAGGCCACGACGTCCTTCTTGGTCTTGAGAGTGGCCGCCGTATCGTAGCGGGTGGTCTTCAGCGCCATCACTCGTACTCCCATGCCGCCGCGATATCGCGCGCCACCTACTTGTAGACGTCTCGGCGGTGGCCGATTTCGATGACGAGCACACACAGCTTGCCATCCTGAATATCGCAGATGATGCGGTAGTCCCCAACCCGGTAGCGCCAGAAGGTGCCGAGCAGAGGGCCAGTTAGGGCTTTGCCTGTGTCGCGGGGGTTATGTGCACCGGCAACGCGCTCGTCCATGAAATCGAGGATGCGGCGGGCTGTCTGCTTGTCGAGTTTGCGAAGCTGCTTCTTGGCAGTGGCGGTGTAGCTAATCGTCCAGGCCAAGGTCGCTTCTCACATCCGCCGCGGAATAGGTCTGCTCTTCTCCCTTACGGACGCGTTCCACCGTTGCGGCGGCGAGGTAATAGTCTTCCAGGTCGTCCATGCCCCTCTGAACCAGCTCGCGCAGGTAATAGGCTTTGGTCCGGCCGGTGCGCCGGGCCAGCGCGTCGAGGCGCTTTTCCAAGGG
>VFSW01002840.1_pt1 | contig 26079 bp, 18 predicted proteins | sample 5358111 | NCBI WGS metagenome assembly VFSW01 (sample SAMN11554181, study PRJNA540505) | mine drainage metagenome | isolation source: sediment from site ElyBrook_90M | place: USA: Ely Copper Mine, Vershire, VT | collected 2017 | reverse complement strand
CTGAAGTAAACGTCGAACTCGCCGTCGAGAGGAGGCCGTTTGTGAAGCCGACGGTGGTGGAGGTTGAGACGCCGTAGGAGGTCGGGGTGAAGGGGAAGGCGGCGTACGCGCCTGCAACCTGAAAATGTGCGGGGCTGAAGGTCTGCCAGGTGCCGCTGAAGTTGCTTGCGACATTTGTGAACGAATCGTTGCCACTGAACGTGTTGTTGTCGGAAAGGAGCGTGGAGCTTGCGGCGCCGGCGAGTGATGTGAGATAACCTGCGTCATTCGTCCATTGACTCACGCCGTGGGAAAGAAAAGATGCTGTTGTGAGATTTTCTGAGGAGGTAGCGACGGTTGAGAGTATATTTGACGAGATTGAAAGCGGATAAGTCGCACTTGTGATGCGATCGTTGTATGCCGTCGTCCAATTTGCGTTGTCGGCGTTCCATCCGTCATACGCACTGTTCCAATTCGTCGTGCTTGCCGAAAGGGGGATGTTGTAACCTGAAGCCAGCGAAAGAGCAAGGATTCCACTTCCAGTGATGGGCGACCCGGAGACAGAAAGCCCAGCTGGGGCCGTGAGGCCAACCGAGGTAACCGTACCAGCATATTGCGGAATGTTTAATGTACCGCCACTGTAGGTCGCTGCGCCGCTCGTCCCAGTCGTAGTGAGTGTAATGGCATTTTGTGCACGCGCATTAGTGAAGTAAAGATTGGTTGCTCCTTCCGCGAGGGCGTCTGTGGTCGTTGCATACCAATTCGCGAGCGATAAGAGCGTTGAGGTTGAGATTGCAGTTGAGATGGTAATTGAACCGGTCGATCCAGTTGTCAGAAGCGGATAGGTCGCAGCAAGGTTAGTGACACCCGTACCGCAGTCGCTACCCGTACCAGAAACAGTGCCGGAGGAATTCACGTGCAGACATTGCGTGGAACCGGTGATGTTAGCGAGCGTCAAGTCTCCCAGCGATGTTCCTGTCGAGGTGGCAACAAAATTTTGTGCTAAGACTTCCCCGGCGACAGAGAGTTTTGCGTAGGGAGACGTGGTGCCAATACCAATATTGCCAGGTGCAGAAATAAAGAGCGAGGAAGTGGCAGTGAGAGCGGTTCCATTCGCAGTGTAGTACGGAAATTGTCCTGCTGTACCTGAATTCACGGTACCTGACCCGCCCGAACCCGTGATCGGAATCCCGTTGACAAAGAAATTACCTGCGGCGTCAACCGGACCGGCAAATGTTGTCGTTCCAGTTCCGGAAATCGAAAGCGAGCCGGCAGTAAGTTTCGTAAAATCACCTGTGGCCGCAGAAACGGAAATGCCGTTCGTCACGTTGCCGCTGTCGAATGTTCCCCCGCGGAAGTCGCCATTTCGGACGATAAGATTCGAGAGGTCTTGAATCATGTTCACTTGCTGGATTGATGTAACGTTCGTCGCGGTCTGTGCAGCAACTGGCTGGACCATGCCAGCGACCGTTGCAAGAATGTTTGTCCGGAGCGTCGCAAGCGATTGGTTCACAAAGTCTTCAGAGGCTCCATTCACTACGGTCGTATAGGTTGGATAGTTCGTAACCGATAATATATGTGGTGACGCAGGCACGCGAGTTGGCGGAGACACGGTTGTCGGAACTGGTGGTGGTGGAAGCATCAATTGTGATACGTTGATCGGTGCCGTCGAGGTCGCGAAGGGCAAAACTGTTTGTGGCGGGTTCGACACGACTGCGACGTTTGATGTCGTCCCAAAGAACGCTGCGAGCGCCCCCGTTGTGGAATCGATAAGACCATTGATTGTTCGATAGGTGAAGAGTGCCACCTGTTCGCCTGCCGAAAGTGCCGGGAGTGCCGCGGCAAGCATCGGCGCATGGCTTACAGAGTCGAGGTCAGTGCCAACCGAATTGAAAGCAAGCGCGCCCTTGCCGAGCGCGCCGAGATACGTATCTTCAAGTGCCGCAGGTATGCTCGCAAACTGCGCTAGAACAGAGCGCGCGAATCCAGATGCGCCCGCCGTATCCTCGTATGCAAGAGTGCCGGTATTGGAAATGAACGCCAGATACCGCGTGTCGGCGTCATCGACAAACGCGACGAAGCGCGCGGCAGCCGCGTATTCCGCGTAGAAAACTGTCCGTGCGATGTCCGGCGCAAGCGTTGCCGGTATACTCGTCACGTTCAGATAAAGCGTGGTGGCGAGCACGGGCACGCGAGCAGTAGCGTTAGCGAGTGTGTAGCCTGTGTTGCCGATGAACAAAACTGCGGCGCGTGCGATTTCGGGAGCGGTTTCCGCGAAACCGTACGCGAGCGCAACATCGGCCCGTATCGCGAGGTGCGTTGTGCTAATGATCGCTGCACCAAATGCACTAAGCGCGTTTGCGACCACATTCACGGCAAAGGATGGCTTGGTGAAGAACGTGTACGTAGCGAGTGCGGTCGCGTGTATACCCCCCATAGTGAGAACTGGAGCCGGCACGTGAGCAATCGGTGATGTGGAAAAAACAACGAAAGATCGTTGCGGCGTGTTCTCAAGCAAAGAGTGTGTCGCCGTTGCAGGGATAAACAAGTCACGCATTGCGAGACTTGTTAATCGCGCACTCATTTCTCTACGCACCGCGTCGCGAACCGGTGTAACTGGTGATGACGGAGCCCTGTCGAGCACCGCGTAGAACCCTGATGGAACCCCGCGTGCGAGCGCCACGGTCTCCTGCGTGAGCTGCGGAATAATCGCCGACTGCGCTGTGAGCGCGGCGAGCGCAAGAACCAGTGTTGCAACAATGAGCGCGAATGCGCTGGAACGCGGCGGAATCTTCACGGTGTCAAATTTCGAAATTGAAGATTTCTCTATCGGGATTGGTATCTTAACGACCTTGTCGAGAATCGGGCGATGCCCGTGATATTCCGCCGCGCGTGCGAGCGCAAGCGAGCGAGCATAATCAATCTTCTGCTCCTCCTGCTGATTTGAAAAACGCTGGAGTGATTCTTTATCGACGAGCCAGCTGTGCCCGATTTTTTTGCCGACAATTTTTCCTGAGCGAGCAAGGCGGGAAAGATAATCCGAAGTGTATCCAGACAATTTTGCAGCATCCTTTGTCGTTATAAAATTTCCTTTAAGGAAGACATTCATGTCGGATAGCCGATTTATCTAAATAATAGCTTGTCATTCCGGCATTCCCTAGAAGAATTCTGTGGATAGTCAACATTGCCTAAAACAAAAAGCTTCCATGCTCGATATCAAGATCTTCATTAGGTCAGGTGTCAGGTTTTCTTTGCAGCATTGGAACACGCGTACGGTCGTCGCGCATGAATAAACACTATCTAATTCACCTCTCGCTTTTGCGCAAATTTAGAAATATCGAACGATATTTTGAGAAAAAGATGCCTTATTCCTCATGTGGTCAATTTAAAATGGGCGTGGATTCGTTATGATTGTTTTCTAATCCGGACATACGAACTATCTAATATAATTCTAGCTATTCCGGATTTTGTCTCTGACGCACCTGAAGCGAAAATTGAACAGGAATGAATCCATTGGGCGAAATCCATTAATTAACGGTACCTTATAGAGATTTAGGCTTCGTAGAAAATTCCCCCTAGGAATTAATGGGTCTCAAACTATCCTTAGCGGTACCTAGCGATAGGACCGTGGGAAATTGAAGTATGCTTAATGCATAAATAAACAACTTAACGGTACTACGAGATTACGGATCTATTTTCATTCTGCAATTTTGCGAATGTGCAAAAGTGTCTTGTCTATACAAGACGAGATAATATGCAAATAGGCTATTTATTATACGACGTAATCCCTGCGAAAAAACCTGCATGGCCGCTCGAGATTATGTAGCTGTCAAAATATCCAGTATTTATTGCGGCGAGAATGAACAAGATTGCCGCGATAAGTGCTCCGGTAGTATTGATGACCTTCAACACTCCTTTACGCCCTCTTTTTGTTTGAGCTTTTTCAAACCTATTAGTTTCTCCCGTCGTTGGCGGCTGGATCTCGACATGGCGCTGTGGTAAGAGCTCATCAAGAGGCCGCCTGTGCAGGTGGTGGATGGGTATAGTTACCTCCTCTTCTTCCTTTATTTCCAATAATACTTCTTCAGGTTCCCCTTTGCTTCCTTCATCACTCTCGTATGTCGCGTGAGGAGTTGCGCCGGCATCCGCAACACGATCAAACCACGCACGCCATGAATCCTGCAGATTCTGCGATATGTCATTTTTATCGGTCGTTTCTATCGGCTGGTCCGCGTCCTGCAGGCGATTTACAGAAGGGAGCGGCTCGGCCGGAGACGCTTCATAGCGTGGTGATTCCCATGTCGGCGGAAATGACGGCGTAGGCGATTCAGCATCAGCGGTGTTATCGACTCCTATTTCCTGATCGCCGAATCGGTGATCGTTGATCGCTGCTTCGAGGACGTACCAGCTGCGTCCGATAAGCCGCGCCGGTACTCGCCCTTCGCGACAAAGTTGCCCAATATAATCTTTCGCGTAGCCAGTTATCTTTGCGGCTCGTTTCGACGATATGTATTTCTTATCTTCTATAAGAATCTCATCCATACAGCTATTATATGCATATCTCGGCTGGTATGGAATGGTTGTGCACAGGAGGCGCCAAGTTTACTCTCCAGACCGCAAGGTCTCGATAATAAGGTCCTTCAGTATCGCGGGATTCCCCGCACCCCCAGTCGCCTTCATACTCTTCCCCAATAAATACTGAAGCGCCGCCTCCTTCCCGGCGCGATACTCCCCAACCGCTTTTACTTCCTCCTTGAGAACACCTTTGACCGCGCTCCGGAGCGCCTCGGTGTCATGCATCTGAATAAGCCCGTGCTCCTTCGCTATGATTTCCGGGTCGCCCCCGTGCTCGACAAGGATGAGCAACGTATCTTTTGCGCCGCGAGAGGAGAGCGCTTCGGAATCAGCAAGGCGAATGAGCCTCGCAAATGCCGCAGAATCAAGCTTTGTATACCCGTCGCTTCCCTGTTTCGCGTATATGCCAGCGAGATCCGAGACAATATAATTCGCCGCAAGCGCGACAAGCCCGGCGTTGTTCCCAAGCGCGGCGGCCACTGCATCAAAGAATACAGCACGCTCCTGAGTCGCACAAAGGTACGTTGCGTCGCTCTCTCGGAGCGCGTACGCACGCACGTAACGTGCGTGCCGTTCCCACGGCAGTTCCGGCAATGATGCGCAGATTGTCTCTGAAGAGTATTCAGGAACCTCTGAAAGAAAAAGCTTTGGAAGATCCGGCTCGGGGAAATAGCGGTAATCGGCACTTCCCTCCTTAAAACGCTGATGGAAGGTCTCCTGCTTCGCTTCGTTCCAGCCGCGTGTCTCTTGCACAACCTTCCCGCCTTCTTGTATGAGCGCTGTTTGCCGATTTATCTCAAAAGCAATGGCACGCTCGACGGAACGGAATGAGTTCAGATTTTTCACCTCCACTTTCGTGCCAAAAACGCTTTCCGTATTAGAAACAGAGATGTTCGCTTCTACGCGCATCTCACCTTTTTCAAGGTTTGCTTCACTTGCGCCGAGTGTGCGTAAAAGGAGCTGCAATTCACGCGCGAAACGCCCCGCCGTCTCTGCATCTCGTATCATCGGCTCGGTAACCAACTCCATGAGCGGAATCCCCGCTCGATTAAAGTCAACGAGGCTCTTCCCCGCCGCATGAGCCGAACGCGCAGTATCCTCCTCAAGGTGCACGCGCGTAATCGCAACGCCCGCAAGCTCTCCACCCGCAACAAGAGGGTGCAGATATTGGCTGATTTGATAGCCCTTTGGAATATCCGGATAGAAATAACTTTTGCGATCAAATTCGCTGAAGTCGGCCAGTGTGCCATTGATCGCGCTGCCGATGCGCAAGATATGCCGCACCGCTTCGCGGTTGATGACCGGTAGCGTGCCTGGGTGCGCCATGCAGACTGGGCACACGTTCACATTCGGCTTCACTTCATCCGGATCATTCGCGGACGTGCAGAACATCTTGGTTCGTGTCTTGAGTTCCGCGTGGATCTCAAGACCGATGGTGGGACGATACATGGCTATAGATTACCGTTTTTTGAGGATGTTTGAAAGCTGATCGGAGAACACTTTTAGCGTTACGGGGTCTTCGACCGACACTGGGAGCACCTCCCTGCCCGTTTCTCGGGCTAGAAGCTGTGTCTTTATCTCGCGCAGTTCAGATGAAATGAGGTCGACTTTAGTGAGGATGACGATCTCGCGTTTCTTGGCAATCCCGTGTCCAAACGTCTCGATCTCTTTACGCACTTCCCTATATGCCGCGAGCGGGTCATCTTGGTCTGCCGAGACGAGATGCAAGAAAATACCTGTTCTTTCCACATGTTTAAGAAATTTAATACCAAGACCTCGTCCGGACGAGGCTCCCTCAATAAGGCCGGGAATATCGGCAAGAATATGCCCGTAAAAATCGCCGAGATGCGGCTCGAGCGTAGTGAAGGGATAGGCGCCGATCTTCGACTTGGCCCGCGTAAGTGCATTAAGGAGCGAGGACTTCCCGGCGTTCGGAAGCCCGACGAGCCCTGCATCAGCGATGAGTTTAAGCGTGAGTTCAATATGCCCTCCCTTACCCCCCTTGCCGGCCGTCTGTTGAAATGGGTTTTGATTCGTGGAACTCTTGAAACGGGCATTGCCGAGTCCCCCATGCCCGCCCCGGAAAAGAACAAAATGCTCGTCCTCTTTCGTGATCTCGTATTCCTTACCCGTCTCAACGATGCGCGCGAGCGTGCCAACCGGCACCTGAAGCGTAACATCTGCGCCGTTCGCGCCGCGCTTCAGCTCGCTTTGTCCAGCTCCGCCGTTTTCTGCGCGGAATTTTTTCCTATAGCGGTATTGTGCAAGCGCTGACAAGTCGCGCACGCCGATGAGGATGACATTGCCGCCATTCCCGCCGTCGCCACCGGAAGGACCGCCGCGTGCGGATTCCTTGGTGCGCAGCCAGCGAATAACGCCATCTCCGCCCTTCCCCGACTCTGCATATATCTTCGCCTCGTCAACAAATGCCATGTTTAATCCTTGCTTATGATCTCCCAGCCATCCGCAAGGAGCGGCTCGGCCTTTTTAAATTTAAGTGTCTGAGTCGCGTCGCCTTTCTTGACCGTGACAAAATCGTTGCGCCCGTGCCCATCCGCCTTCACGATCGGTGTCGAGGTGCTCTCCTCCGCACCTGCAGCGGCGAGCGCGGCGCGCGTTTTCTCTTCCTCAGCGCGAATACGAGCCTCATCGGCAGACTGTATACGCGGCACCGATTCGGCAAGCGCCCTTTTTATATTTTCCTCGAGCTGCCGGAAACGCACGAGTCCCTCGCGCCGATACTCAATGAGCGGATCTCGCTGGCCGTACGCCCGCAGTGACACCGAGCGGCGCAAGTAGTCCATAGTCTCAAGGTGTTCGAGCCAGAACATGTCGATGATCTGTAAGAGAAGCCGCTGCAGATTTGGGGCGAAGGCGTCGCCGAGCTCGGCCTTCTTCGCGTCAAACGCCGCTTGCGCCGGCGCACCGTCCTGAACGAGCGTACGGGCAAGCTCCTCAATCTCAACGGCGCTTCCGAGGAGCACGGCGCGCCGGCGCGCATAAATCGCGAGTCGCTGCGTATTCATCACGTCGTCGTAGGCGAGAACCTGCTTGCGCGAGTCGAAGTTGAACCCTTCAATCCGCCCCTGCGCGGTTTCAAGCGACCGGGTAATCATCGCGCTCTCGATAGGCTCGTCCTCGGGGATGCCAAAGCGGCCCATCACTTTCTTCAAGGTCTCAGCAGCGAAGACACGCATAAGCTTGTCCTCGAGTGAAACGTAAAAACGCGTCTCGCCGGGATCGCCCTGGCGACCAGCGCGGCCGCGCAACTGATTGTCGATACGGCGGGCATCGTGGCGTTCAGTGCCGATGACGGCCAGACCGCCCTTCGCAATGACTGCTGCACGCTCCTCGCTCGTTGCGAGCGCGCCGCCAAGTTTGATGTCCACGCCGCGTCCGGCAAGGTTTGTTGCGACCGTCACTCGCCCCCCCTTCCCCGCCTCGGCGATGATCTCGCCTTCCCGTTCGTGGTTCTTCGCGTTCAGAACCTCGTGCGGCACACCCTCATTCGTGAGATAGGTACTGACCGTCTCGTTGTCCTCGATAGAGACCGTCCCGACAAGCACCGGCTGCCCCTTCAAGTGCCGATCTTTTATCGCACGCGCGGCGGCGCGATACTTTCCTGCGCGAGTTTGGAATATGAGATCATCATGGTCCTTGCGCAGCACCGGCTTATTGGTCGGCACCACGATAACCTCAAGCTTATAGACTGTATAAAACTCTTCCTCGGAAGACAGCGCGGTACCTGTCATGCCTGCGAGCTGCGTGTACATGCGGAAAAGATTCTGGAACGTTACTGTCGCGTAGGTGCGTGTCTCCTCCCGCACCCGCACGCCTTCTTTCGCCTCAATTGCCTGGTGGAGGCCTTCCGACCAGCGACGGCCTGGCTGCAACCGTCCGGTAAATTCGTCCACGATGACGATCTCGCCATCACGTATTATGTACTCCTTATCCTTATGGAAGAGTGCCTTCGCGCGCACGGCGGTTTCGAGGTGGTGCGCATACTTCATTCCTCCTTCGGCATAGAGATTCTCGAGACCGAGCGCGGCCTCAGCCTTCCGCATGCCCTCCTCGGTGATCTGGATTGCCTTTTGTTTTTCATCAATCGTATAGTCGGCACCTTCCTGGAGATCTCGGACAATGACTGAGAAGCGTTCGTAGAGTTTTTGTGAATCACCCGAAGGCCCCGAGATGATAAGCGGAGTGCGCGCTTCATCGATCAGGATGGAGTCTACCTCGTCAATGACCGCGTAATGGTAACCGCGCTGTACGATCTGCTCCGCAGCATACGCGGTATTGTCGCGCAGATAATCGAAACCGAGCTCATTGTTGGTGACATAGGTGATGTCCGCCGCATATGCTTCGCGCTTACTTACGGGATATAAGTAATCGTAGAATACCTTGAACGAACCCTCGGCGTTGCGCTCGCTGTCCAACTCTTTTTCTTTCTCTTTCGCGATGTGCGACGGGTCATAACGGTACGCGCCCGCACTTGTCACGATGCCGACCGTGAGGCCAAGGTAGTGATACACCTTCCCCATCCAGGCGCCGTCGCGGCGGGCGAGATAATCATTGACCGTGACGATCTGCACACCCTTGCCCGGGAGCGCGTGGAAGGTCGCGGAAAGGGTTGCAACGAGCGTCTTGCCCTCACCGGTGCGCATCTCGGCAATCTTGCCCTCGGCAAGCGCAAGACCACCGATCATCTGCACATCAAAATGGGGTTGACGAAGTGTGCGGCGAGCTGCCTCACGCACAAGCGCGAACACGAGTGGGAGGTCGGATGCGGGCGTTTCTCCCGCCCCCCGCGCACGTTCACGCACCTCAAGCAGTCGCGCGCGCACCGCGTCGTCGGAAAGCCCGACAAGCTCTTCAGAATGCTGGTTTATCGCGGCCACGCGTGGCGCCGCGGCCTTGAGAAAGGCCGCGGATTGATTCTTTGAGAAAAAACCTGAGAGTCCGAGCATTGTTCTGCAACTATACCACTTTGTCTTCTAATGGCCTAAAAGGGGGCGGTTAGTGCCTCTCACCTCTGCTTCCCTTGCGGAATTACCTCGGAGTACCTGTATGCCGGAGCAATATTGTGCATAAGTAATTTGGCGTCATTTGAATGGTTTTTGATTTTAAAAACACGCACTCACCTCACCGGTGAGTGCGTGTTTTTAAAAAACGAAACTGCACTAGCGACGACGCTTGGCGGCCTTGCGTTTCGTAGTCTTACGCTTTGTCGCCTTTCGCTTTGTGGTCTTGCGCTTCGCGGTGGTCTTTTTTGCGGCCTTACGCTTTTTTGCCATGGTGGTTGCGAATTATAAATGACGGCTGATATGTCGACCCGTTTGTGTATAAAGAATTTTATGCACAAACGTTCCTATGCGTTATTATCGCGCGTAAATATTTTTTTTGCGCCCAGAAAATGTAATGTGTGGATAACTTTAAAAATAAGCGCAATTTTTTCGTGGTTACCCGCGCGAACCGAACGTCTCCACTTCGCGCTCGATCTGGATACCCGTCGCCGCGAAGACCCGCCGAGCAACCTCCGCGACGAGCGTTTCTACGTCTTCCGCGCGCGCGCCGGCATCCGCCACGACAACAAGCGGTTGCTTCTCATACAACCGCACCCGCCCGAGTGAAAATCCTTTGAGGGAGAGTGCGTGGTCGAGAAGCCATGCGAGCGATATTTTCACCGCGTCATCTTTCTGGGGGAACGCCGACATACCAGGGAAGCGTACCGAAAGTTTCTCAAAGACTGCCTGCGAAACAATAGGGTTCTTAAAGAACGAACCTGCAGTACCCGCCTCAATATTCCGCGGAAACTTCGCCGCACGGATAGAACGCACTGCACGGACGATTTCGAGCGGTGTCGAGAGCGGCGTGCCTGCCGTGCGGGCGCGGTCGAGATCGGCATATGCAGTATTTGGCACTGCGTGTTTTGTAAGACGTAGAGCGACGCGTGTGATAATGAACGCGCGATCATTTTTAAATGCGCTCGCCCGATACGCGAATGCGGCGTCGACTTTGGTAATGCGCCGTCGCGCGCCAGTGTTGCTATCAACGCCATCAGCATACTCGAACACGTTGGCGAGTTCCGCTCCATACGCACCGATGTTCTGCACTACAGCGCCTCCCATAGAACCAGGAATACCGGCAAGGTTCTCGATGCCGAAAACACCTCGCGCGGCCGCTTCATCGATGACGTCTTCCCACGGCACACCGGCTCCTGCGGTAAGCAGAATATCGTCATCGTCTTCTTTGACTGTCACATCCCGGATGGACATCTTCAACACGACACCTTCGACACCGGCGTCGGGCACGAGCAGATTGCTTCCTGCGCCGAGCGTGAACAGAGGAAGCGCATGCTGTCGTGCGAAAGCAAGCGCGTCTTCAATGTCTTCGTCGGCACGCGCCCCCATGAAATAGCGCGCAACTCCGCCAACACCGAGCGTCGTGAAAGGCGCGAGCGGAACGTTCTCTAAAACCCCGCTCTTCTCGCTCATTGCCCCGCTTTTATCTGCGTAATGGCAGCAGCACCGGCGGAAGCAGCGTTAGGGAATAACGCGACCGCCTTATTAATCGTGGCAATGGCATCCGCTTTATCTCCCGCGGTGTAGTAGGCCGCTGCAAGAGCAAACCACGTATCGACGCTCGCGCCGGGCTTATTCGCGCGAAGCTTCTCCAAAGCTATAAGGCGTGGCCAATCCTTGGCGCGATAATATGCGACCTCAAGAATGTTGCTATCCACTGTTGTCGTGCCATACGCACCAATCAAAACTTTGTTGGCGGTGGCTGTGTCACCCGCAGCGATATCGCCGGCGGCGGCGTATGCTGCAAGATCCGTAAATTGCGGACCGAGTGCGTACGCTTTATTGAAATCAGCCTGTGCGGCTTTCGTATCGCCCAAATCCCATTCGGTTTCACCCGCTTCGAGCCATATTTCTTCCTTACCAGGCGAAAGCGCCGAGGCCGCCAGGATCTCTTTGAGTGAATCGATGCTGTCTCCTTCCGCGCGATACGCGTAGGCGAGCTCAAGATGCTCGCGCGCGTCAAGCGGATATGCGGCAACCTGTTTTCTCATTTCGTTAATTGCGAGCGAGACGATCTCCTGTTTTTGCGTCGCGGTCGCCCATGAACTCTGCGCGATCTCCGACGCAGTGGAGACCAATTGCTCGCGTACCTCCTGTGCGGCGAACGCTGGATGCTTCACAAGATCCTCGAAGGTCGCGATATTCGCCTGGGAAAGTTCGGGAGCATTCGTCTGCGGGTCGATAACCGTCGGCGATATGGCGGTAATGAGCTCGGTTGCGGCTTGCATGCCCGGAACGTTCACGTACCAGATGACTGCGAGGAGTGCGGCGGCGGCGATCGGAAGTGCATAGGCCATGCCATCCGCGTCCGCGACCACGGGCGCGTGCTCGAGTTTCTTAATCGGACGCGCAACCTGCGAGTCGATGAGCGCCAGGATTGCGAAGAAATATACGTAGGAATAGAGGTTATCAAAGACAAAGAAATTGTGAGCGGCGTATCCGACAAGCGCCGCGGTGAGCGCGATACGCTCAGGGCGTGAAAGTCCCGAACTCTTCCAGAGTAGGAATAGTGCCGAGCCGAAAAGCGAAAGATAGAGCAGGAATGCCGGCACGCCACCGGCGACGAGCCAGTCAATGAACGCGTTATGCGCCCGATCGAACCACTGCTCTTGCAGATAGAGCGACGGGTCATAATACTTATTAAAGACGTAATTGAAACCCTCCTGCCCCCAGCCGAGCACGAGCGTCTTCGGACTCTGTGTGACGCCCTCAAATGCCATGTGCCAAATGGTGAAGCGTGTCTGGCCGTCAGCGAGCGATATGGAATCGATACGCTGCAGCGTGTGATTGCTTTCGACAAAATGTGTATGGCGGGCAAGGTAGAACCCGCCTACGAGAAGCACGAGGCCGATGAGCACAAACACCGCTATGCGGCGAACGCGCTTCCCTGCCGTGAGCGCCGTCAGGAGCAACGCAAGTCCAAACGCTCCGGTCAACCCTACTACCGTACCGCGCGTTTCGGTATAAATGATCAACACTGCCTCTACGACGGCGAGTGAGATGAGCGACCACTTGAGCCAGGCGTACTTCTCGGTGAGCGCGAGCCACAGCGCAATGAATACGTTGAAAAGGAAATAGATCGCCAGATACGCGGAGTTGCCGAGCGTTGCGTCAATGCGCGTAGAGCCCTGATGTATCGGGAGACTCCCGGCGAGCTGCAGGAGCGCGTACCCGGAAACAATGACGGAGGCAGCAAGCGATGCAAGGAACCATGCTCGCCATTTTTTCTCCACGCGCAATACCGCGCCGGCGGCAAAGAAGAACCCGAGCAGGTGGATGAGGAGCACCCAGCCCTCCATTCGCTCGAAATTGCTCCAGAAAGCTTTTGCGACGTTCAGCGCGAACGAATCCGCGATGAACATCCATGCGACGAAACCGACAACTGCCGCCCCAATGAGCGAAAAGCGCGGACGATACTCTTTGTCTAAAAGGGCGAGCACCACCCATGCCGCGACCGCTATTTCGACCAGAATGCGGAAGTAAAACGCTTTGCCGGTGATAAAGGGGAAGAAATAACTGTTCGCGATAATGAGCGGCGTGAGCGGGATGAGGAAGAGCGCTATGAGCGCTACCCATCGGGCAATCTGTTTTGCTGTCCCTCCAGAGTGCATGTGGAAGCTACTATAGCACACACGCGGCACGCAAAACCCCGCCAAGCAGCGGGGGTTTTGCGTGCCGTTGAATTAGCAATTGCCCTAGAATCGCCAACTGAAGAGTCCCCACTGGCTTTGCTCGCTTTTGGCAAGAGCCTGGAGGCGCACTTGCGCGGCCTGTATATCCGCTATCTGCACCTTCAACGTAGCCTGGACATCCGCTGAGATATTGGCTTGATTCAGGAGGTTGGTGAGCGTGTTGATGTGCTGCTCGTTCTGCGCGACCTCTTGCGCAATTACGCTGGCCGCCGCACTGTCTCCGCCGAAGAAGAGGCGGGTGAAGAAACCGCGTGACTGTATCTGCACCTCCGCGCTCGTCGTCGTCGCGATCGAGTCGTTCATCTCTTTCGCTATTTGCGAGACTTGCGGCCCGATGCCGCCAAGAAGCGTTTTGGCGGCGAGCAGCGCATGCACTGCGAGGCGTACTGAATTATCGTTCTTCACGATGCTCTGATCCTCGGAGGTCGTAGCCGCCGCTTCTTGTTCGAGCTGAAGCTTGCGCGCTTCGATCGTCTGCTTCAATTCGGTGAACGAAGATACGGGCGGGGTGTTGCCGTCTCCGAGTTCGAGCTCCTGCTCGCCCGCTATCCCGACAATCGCCCGGCCGCTCACGCTCGTCGTCCCGGTTCGACCTTCGGAAGACCCTTCGCCCTCCCCCGCTCGCGCCGACACGCTGGTCGAAGCGCCTGTCTCACCAATCCCCGTGTCCGTATTAAGGTTCACGCGGACTGTGCCGGACACGCCGCCTTCGAGACCGTCTTCGGCGTGTACCGCCACTGCCGCCACGCCGCTCATGGCGAGCGCGAGTACGGCGGTTCCTACTGCATAAATATATTTCCTCATACGATTATTTATCGGTTAATGATTGTTGGAGACCTTAACCAAAGTATACGACGTATTATCCGTGGATTTATTACCCTCTGTTGAAACCCGTCTATCGTCCCTCCAGTTCCAAATGGTACGATAACGACACCTACGCTACGTAATACTATAAATATGGTGTATAACAAGTCCTCATGAGCAGCGTTACCGTCATCCGCCCGAAGAAAGTCTTAGGTTTTGATGATTTCAGAGAAATCTGGCGCTATAAGGAACTCATGTATTTCTTCGTGTGGCGCGATCTCAAGGTTCGCTACAAGCAGACTGCGATCGGCGTTATGTGGGCTATTTTCCAGCCATTCGTGGCGATGGTCGTCTTCAGCGTATTCTTCGGCGCACTCGTCCACGTGCCCTCCCAGGGCGTTCCGTATCCTATCTTTGTCTATACCGGACTTCTCTTTTGGCAATTTTTCTCGACATCGCTCGGCGACGTGAGTAACAGCATCGTCACGAACCAATCGATCGTCACGAAAGTATATTTCCCGCGGCTTATCCTCCCGCTTGCAGTCATCGCGACGAACCTCGTCGACTTCCTCGTCGCATCAGTCGTACTCATCGGGCTTATGTTCTACTACGGATTCCTGCCACACCTCGGCGGGCTGCTTATCATTCCCTTATTACTCGTCATCACTTACTTCGCGGCGCTCGGAGGAGGTCTCTTCCTCGCTTCGATTAATGTTAAGTACCGCGACGTGCGCTACGTCCTTCCCTACTTCCTTCAGATGCTTCTCTTCCTCACGCCGGTCATTTATCCGTCGAGCATCGCGGGCAAGTACGCTTGGATTCTCGCCATCAATCCGATGACCGGCGTTATTAAAGCGGCGCGCGCAGCGGTGCTTGGTACCGAGCCCATCAATTGGCTCCTCCTGGCTTTGTCTTTCGCCGCAGTCTCTGTCCTGCTTGTTATTGGCATCGTGATGTTCAAGAAGATGGAGCGCTATTTCGCGGACATTATCTGATATGAATCCTATCATCGAAATCAAAGGGGTCGGAAAGAAATACAACATCGCACATCAGCGCGGCGGCTACGTTGCACTCCGCGACGTACTCGCGAACGTAGCGAGACGACCGTTCGCATTCCTGAAGCACAAGGCTAAAGCGGCGGTCGGCCTTGCCACGAGGGAAGAATTCTGGGCGCTACGCGATGTCAGTCTTGAAATAAACAAAGGCGATATCGTCGGCATCATCGGGTCGAACGGGGCGGGGAAATCCACGCTGCTTAAAATATTGACCGGCATCACGCCGCCCACGGAGGGAGAAATCATCATGCGCGGAAGAGTCGCTTCCCTGCTCGAAGTCGGTACTGGCTTCCATCCCGAGCTCACGGGCCGCGAAAATGTATTCCTCAATGGCGCGATTCTTGGGATGACTAAAAAAGAAATCGCTTCGAGGTTCGACGAGATCGTCGCCTTTTCCGGCATCGAGAAATTCTTGGACACGCCGGTGAAGCGTTACTCGAGCGGCATGTACGTCCGCCTCGCGTTCTCCGTCGCAGCGCATATGGAACCGGACATCCTTCTTGTCGACGAAGTGCTCGCCGTCGGCGACGCAGAATTCCAGAAAAGGTGTCTTGGCAAAATGGAGGAGGTTACGAAGAAAGATGGCCGCACGATTATATTCGTTAGCCACAGTATGACGGCGATCGCACAGCTTTGCCAGAAGGTCGTTCTTCTTGAGAACGGGAAAATCCGTACGGTAGGCGCGACAGAAAAGGTCATTGCGGAATATCTCAACACTAAGGAGGCGCTTTCAAGACAGCCGCTCGCAGAGAGGAAAGATCGCAAGGGCAGCAAGCGGGTCATATTTACGCATTGCGAGCTCGTCAAATACGATGGAGAAAAGCGTACGTTGCAGTTCGTCATGCGCTATAAGAACCTCGCGCGGGAAGCGTTCAAGGGTGTAAAGATCTCCATGGATATACGGGATCAGAATGGAACGCACCTCACAAATATTACGAACAATGTTCTTGAGCAATCCCTTGACCTTAACCCCGACGATGGATTGATATCGCTCGATATCGAAGGCATTAACCTCGCGACCGGAACGTATTACGCTAGTTTGTTCCTTGCGGTCGACAGCGTTAATTCTGAAATCCTCGATTCGATAGAAGATGTTTGCGTGTTTGATATCGATAACGACGCGTTCTACGCAACCCGCCGCCTTCCGCCGGTGCCAAGCAAGCTTTTATTTGACTTCAAATATCATTAGGTATGGCCCGCCAAGAGGATGCTATGGGAGAGGTTCCGCCGGTCGCCTTCATGATCTTCAATCGACCCGACTATACGAAGGCGGTATTCGCGGAGATCCGAAAGGCGCAACCGAAGAAACTGTTCGTTATCGCTGACGGTCCGCGCACACCCGCGGAAGATGCGGTATGCCGTGAGACACGCGCGATCGTCGAGCACATCGACTGGCCGTGCGACGTACAGAAGAGTTACGCCGAAAAGAATCTCGGACTCAAAGAGCGTTTCCGTTCCGGTCTCAACTGGTTCTTCGAGAATGTCGAGCAGGGAATCATCCTGGAGGATGATTGCGTTCCCCACCCGTCATTCTTCCGCTATGCGGGCGAGATGCTGGAGAAATATAAAGATGACGAGCAGATTATGATGATCTCAGGTGATAATTTCCTCCCTGAGTTTAAGACCGAGGATAGTTACTTCTTCTCGCGTTACTTCCCCATCTGGGGTTGGGCGACATGGCGCCGCGCATGGAAAAAATACGATGTCGCCATAGAAAGCTGGGAACTCCCCGAGAACAAGGAGCGCGTCAAAAAGATGTATATGCAAAGATACATGGCGAAACATATGGCGAAACTTTTTGACGATATTCGGGAGGGGAGACTCAATACGTGGGATGTTCAGTGGCTGTATGCATGCCTCATGAGCAACGGATTGTGCGTCCTGCCTGCCCACAATCTTATTTCGAATATCGGCACGCATGGTACCCACTCGGAGGGCAGTAATCAAAATCTGCCCACGCAAGACATATACCAAGATGGAGACCTGCGACACCCGAAATCCGTCGAGGTCGCAGTTGCATACGACAACGCGTTTTATGAAAGGAACTTCGCGCCAAGGCCATTTGACCTCAGGCGGTGGATTATTTCGGTTTTGATTAAATATGAATTCGTGAAAAAAATATACCGTTTCTTAACGAGAAAGAAGCCTGAGTTGAATAAAAAGTAGCATGATAAGGCATGATAATATGTAATCGATATGCTTAAGAAAATCGCTAAGGCTGCAAACACTGCCATCGAGAATACGCTCGGCGTGCGAGTTTCGCCGTCCTTTCCTCACAAAGGGCTCTATGGAGTCTTAAAAGGTTCACAAAAATTGGATCCGAAAGAATATTCGACAATCGTGGGGAAAGGATCGATAGTTCCGTGCCAACAAGAAGCATATTTCCTGGCACTTAATAAATACCTCCGCGAGGGGGATAGGGTGCTTGACGTTGGATTCGGTCTCGGCTACGGGCTGACGATACTTTCCATAAAGGCAGGCGAGGTATATGGAGTCGACGTGGATCAGAAGGTGCTCAACTATTGCCAAGGCAGCCTGGTCGGTAAGAATCCGAGGTTGAAAAACTTATCTCTCTATGACGGCTATACGCTTACATATCCAAATACCTACTTTGATGTTGTGACTTGCGTGGACGTTATCGAACACGTCGAGGACTACGACCGCCTGATCCGTGAGCTGCTTCGCGTGTCGAGGAAAGGCGTCTTCCTCAGCACGCCCAACCGGCGGCCGGAATACACGAATCCAGACGGTACTCCAAAAAATTATTGGCATCTTCGCGAGTGGAGTTTTGAGGAATTTGACGCCATTATCAAGAAACACGGCGCGCCGGAATGGAATTTCATTAATGGTCAATTCGATGGCCCATTCATTATCTCGAACATCGTAAAAGAAGATACGCTCGCGTTATCTCCCTTTATAAAAAAGGTCTAGTCACGATATACCAGACAAAGCATTCGTGTTGCTGAAGCCGATCTAAGCGGCTATGATGTGAAGATTATGTGCGGCATCATCGGTATCGCTGCGAAAGACACGCGGAAGTACGGAGATACGGTGATTTCACCGATGCTCGAGACGCTTTCGCGGCGCGGCCCCGACGACCGCGGCGAGATGCGGTTCCCGCACTGCGTCCTCGGACAGACGCGCCTCTCCATCATTGATATCTCCGGCGGGCATCAGCCGATGCGCGACAACATGCACCCTGTCGCCATCACCTTCAACGGTGAAATATATAACTACAAAGAACTGAAAAAAAACCTTGAGGCGAGAGGCCATAGATTCTCAACGAATTCCGACACCGAAGTCATTCTCAAATCGTACATAGAATACGGCGAGGATTGCTCGAAATATCTTGACGGTATGTTCGCATTTGCTATATGGGACGATAAAAAACAGCTTCTCTTCCTTGCGCGAGACCGCTTCGGCAAAAAACCACTGTATTACGCCCGTGGTGATTCGGGAGACCTGATCATCGCTTCGGAGATAAAAGCTCTTTTTGCTTCCGGCCTTATCGGGGTGCTCGATGAGAAGGTGTTGGATAATTATTTACAGCTCATGTATATTCCGCCATGGAAATCCGTATACAAAAATATTTTCCAACTGCCCCCAGCACACAGTGCTGTGTATAAAAATCAAAAGCTTGAGGTCAATAGATACTGGGACATCCCCTTCAAACCGCTTGCAATTGGATACAGCGAAGCCAAAGAAAAGGTTCGACGTCTTCTGGACGCTGCCGTCAAAAAAAGAATGTTTGCTGCGGATGTTGAGGTTGGCGCGCTCCTCTCCGGTGGTGTTGATTCGACTTTTATATCAATCCTGGCGAGCAAATATCTTACCCATCCGCTTAAAACATTCTCTCTCGGATACGGGGAATACATAAACGAGCTTCCTTACGCCAAAGAGGCCTCGGATGCCATACGAAGCGAACATTATACGGCCGTTGCCAATGGCGACATGATCGAAGAGTTGGAAAGGGTCATTTCTTATTTTGATGAGCCGCACGCAGATTCATCTGACTTTCCGCAGCATATGCTATCCGAACTTGCGGCGAGCAAAGTGAAGGTGGCGCTTTCCGGCGACGGAGGTGACGAGATATTCATGGGGTATGGGTGGCATACCCGTCACCTGCATCTTTCGTATCGTACCCATACATTCGAAAAGATTTTTCCCGATCCGTTCTGGGGCCGCATTCGCTCGCACCGCGTCTTCTCTCCACTCCAGCGTATGGTGCTGTGGGGTTCCTTGTCCGCCCTCGACAACGATATCTATGCGCGAGACGCCTATCCGTCCGGTCTGGACGCGATGCAGAAGATAACAGCGTTCGATCTCACCACGTACCTGCCCGGCCAACTGCTCTCGAAGGTTGACCGCACCAGCATGATGCACGGGCTTGAGATTCGCTCCCCGTTCCTTGACACGGAACTTGTGGAGTTCGTCATTAATCTCCCGACGGAGTTCAAGTCAGGTAAGGATGGCACCAAAATAGTGTTGAAGGATCTGCTTTCCGAATTCATGCCGCGAGAATTCGTCTATCGACGCAAACAGGGGTTCGGTGCACCGACTAACAAATGGCTACGTGAACAAAAAATGCATGAGTATGTGATCCATAGATTAGGCAATGATGCCAAGATCCGCTCTCTTTTCACGGGGAAAGCAATCGACTTCCTGCTCCATGATTTCTACGAGAAGAAACGTGACCGTTCGGGTCTGCGCCTGTGGCTGCTCTTATGCCTTGAGATATGGTTGGAGAAACACAATGCGAACCGTATATAACGCATGTCTTCAATTCTCCAAGCATACAAGAATAAAATAACCAACAAACTGCGTGGCGCCGTGCATATGCCGGCAATAGGAGAGAAGAGAGGTGACGTCCTACTCTCGTACCTCACCGAACCTTTTACGAAAGCGCCGTGGCAAAGATTGTCGAATCTGCATACGAATTATTGGGAATGCGCCGAGATTGCACGCCTCTTTTCCAAGCGTGGCTACGCAGTCGATGTCATCAATTGGGACAACACCGTATTTATCCCTAGAAAAAAATACAAAGTATGCGTCGATATCCAGAGTAATCTGGAACGCCTGGAGAAATTCCTGCCGAAAGATTGCGGGAAGGTAATGCACATCGTCGCCTCCGAGAACCGTTTTCAGAATTCAATGGAAATGAAAAGGATCGCCGCGTTGCGTGATCGCCGAGGCATTACCCTCTTGCCGCGCCGCCAAGTAGCGCCGAGCAGAAATCCCGAGATCGCTGATTATCTTGAAGGATTCGGGAATGAGACGGTTCACGCCACTTATGCCCGATTCAATAAGCCGATTTCCCCTATTCCGATATCGGCAGTGAAGCTTTTTGATTTTCCGGAAGAAAAAGACTTCAAAGCGACACTCACGAATTTCTTATGGTTCGGCGGTGGCGGCGCGGTACTTAAGGGATTGGACCTTGTCTTGGAGACATTCGCAAAGAATTCTGACTTGACGCTCCATATTTGCGGTCCCGTCGCCGCAGAAAAAGACTTTGCCCTCGCCTACCATAAAGAACTCTTTGAGACACCGAATATTCATATTCACGGCCGCATCGATGTCACCTCAGTTTTGTTCAACGATATCGCAAAAAAATGCGGCGCACTCATCTACCCCGCCTTTTCGGAGGGCACGTCCGGCGCCGTCGTGCAGGCAATGCATGCCGGCATCGTTCCTATCGTGACTCCTCAAACTGGTATCTATGAGGATGCTGAGTGCACAATCATCGGGAATCCTACTGTTGACTCCATAGGCGGAGCGATTCGGTCATTCGCTGCATTACCTGTCGAGACAGTACGCGACCGAGCGTATGCCGTATGGGCTTATGCGCGCGCGCATTACACGCGCGAAACGTTCAGCAACGCATATGCCGCCTTTATCGATACGACCCTCAAAATCTGATATGGAGAACCCGCTCATCTCAGTCATCATCCCGGCACACAATAACGCGGCTACTATTCGCACCGCTATTGATTCAATACGGAATCAAACCTACCGGAATATAGAGATCATCGTGGTCGATGATAACAGCACTGACAGCACGCCCCACATCGTGCACGCACTAACGAAAGAGGATTCGCGCATTAGCTATTTTAAATTGGAGAATGATGACACGGACCGTATTGATTATTCGCTCAATCGAAATGTAAACGCCGGATATGCGGCTCGAAACTACGGCCTTGGAAAAGCGCGCGGCGAATTCATCACCTTCCAAGATGGCGATGACGCGTCGCTCCTCAACCGCATCGAACTGCAATATCGCCTCTTGGCGAAACACAGAGCTACTCATCTCACGACCGGCTGGGTCCCCTTTGCGGACGACCTTGTGGGAACACTCGGGGATGACCGGCTACCCGAACCAAAGCTCGGACCGGAAGAACTGTACGCCCTTTCGCAGACCGCCAAGGGATTATTTGCAAAAATATGTCCCGTCCTCAATGCGGCTATTCCCTTCCATTTTAAACGTTTACGAATCATTAATAGGCTTTTCTTCGGTTCGCTCAAGCCCTACCCGGGCGCCGGGAACAGTCCGATCTTTACGCGTAGCGTAATCGAGAAAGTCCGGTTTCGCAAATTACGCGATCGCGTGTGGCCTTCATTTATGGGGCGCGGCGCTGACCGCGATTTCAATTTCCAGGTCGCAGAAACATTTAAAAACAGTTATTTTTTTGATAGCCCACTCTACTTATGGCGGAAGTGAATGGATACTAACTACTCTGCATCGGTAGGGACGCTGTATTCCTTATTTGTATCACCGTTACTCCTTTATGCTTTACGACTTCAGACGCACATTCATTGGCAAATTCAATGGCCTCCTCGATGTCTCCCGTTTCGATATACTTCACGAGCAGCGCGGCGAAAAACGTATCTCCCGCCCCGGAAACGTCTTTCACTTCTATTTTCTTGCCGACAGGATAATTCCTCCCTTTAAAAAATGCCCCTTGGTCGCCCTTCGTATGAATAATCTTGTCTTCCAATGTTTTTGAGAGGTTGGCCTTCGAGTGTTCATATTCGTAGTTGTTTATCTTGATATATTTCGCATTTTCTGCCCAATCACCCAATATCTTCTTAGTATCAATAAAAACAGTGGGGTGATTCTTGGTTATAAATACAATATCTTCTTCGGCCAGGAATCCTTTATCATAGTCGGAAATAGCGACGAGGTCATAATCCGCGAGAGGAACATTCCTTACGTTAATTCTTGGAATACGGTGATCTGTGTCCACTCGGATAAACATGTGATTTGTATCACGGTGCATATACCGTGTCTTGGTGACGGTCTCCCACTCCTTGTTCGTATAGAGGCCAACGTGTGGGTAGAGACTCCTAATATTCCGTTCCACATTCGCCGCCATACCAGGATTCTCCGTATTCTCGACGACACTCAGTACAGGAATCGGCAGATCCGGTGCGAGTCGTTCGGCTTTGCAATAAACGAATACATCTTTGCAGCTTTCTCCGACGACGAGAATCTTCTTCATACGATGGTTAGCGTCGGCGCCAGATGTAATTCCTCGAAACTGAGCTTCATATCGAGAGCTGACTTCCCAAATTGCTTCAGCACTGCGTTGGCGATATCTACCTTTGTTGGGTAGTAGAACTCGGTCAGGGCAGTCGAGGTCGGGCATGGAACGTTTGGACACGCGAGTGAAGTTGGATTATCTTTCAGACGTATTGAGTTGTTTTGCGCAATTTTTGAAATAATATCGGAGCCGACATTAAATGCTTCGTGGGTTGTATCAACGCACAGCAACCTACCGGTTTTCTTCACGGATGCAAAAACAGTTTCGTGGTCGACGGGATTGATACTTACCAAATCAATGAGCTCCACGCTCACGTTGTTCCCTACCAATTTCAGAGCTTCAAGCGCCGCAATGAACCCATCTCCATATGCGACGACTGTCAGATCATCTCCTTCTTTAACCACCTTCGCTTTATCAAGCGCTTCTTCATATATTTCCTCTGATACCTCTTGTTTTGTGTTATAGAGCCACCTCGGTTCGAGGAAAATAACCGGATTCTTATCCTTAACCGCAGCGATGAGCAGGCCTTTCGCCATTTTCGGAGTCGAAGGTATCACGACCTTCAGTCCAATGGCACCGCCGAAAAGCGCATACGGTGATTGGGTATGCTGGGGACCGTTACCCCATTGTCGGCCGATGGCAATGCGAAGTACGATGGACACGCCATTATCTCCGCCAAACATGTAATTCCATTTCGCCGCCTGTGTAAATATCTGGTCGGCGGCAAAATACGCAAACTCAATCCGGCCATGATGTACGATCGGCTTCAATCCGTTGATGGCCGCGCCGACGGCCATGCCGGTGAATCCTGCCTCGGACACTGGGACGTCGAGGATACGTCCTTCATATTTCTCTTTTAGGCCGCCGGTGGTCCCGTCCGCACCGTTCTTATAGGTGACGCCGAGCCCCACCACAAATACATCTGGATCGGACGCCAGCATCTGGTCCGTCGCTTCTTTTATTGCTTCAGTGAATTTGAGTATCCTATGAGGCATAAAGGTTGGTGTAGAGGTTTTCTTTCGGCGGATATGGCGAGTGTATAGCGAACTCGATACTGTCGAGGACAGTTTTCTTTGTTTCTTCCTCAATGGCGGCCAGTGCTTCTTCCGACATGCCACCCTTGAGGAGTGTTTGTCTTACTTTCTTCAAAGGATCTTTCTCCTGCCTCTTCTCCAACATATCCTCTTCGCGATATCCTTCGTCGAAAATGGGCGCGCTGTGCGCCATATGCCGATAAGCAACGCATTCGAGTACTGCCGGCTTTCCTTTGCGTACTTCCCCCACCACCTGCCGTGCCTTGTAGAAGACGTCTTCATAATCATTTCCGTCCGCCCTCACATAAGTGACACCGAAACCGGTCACGATTTTCTCACTGTCGTAGTCAAGAGATCGTCGGTCGCTTAATTTCGAATTGACGGCAAATAAATTATTCTCCACCACAAGCAGAAGCGGCAGATTAAAGAGTGCGGAGAGATTGAGCGTTTCGTACACGACACCCTCCTCAAAAGCGCCATCGCCTAGAAATGCAACCGTGACGCCGTCCTTCTTGCGATACTTCTGCTCGAAAGCCGTGCCACACGAGAGCGGAACAACGCTCCCCAAGATTGGCGTTGACCCGACAAAGTTCACCGACTTGTCTATCATATGCATCGAGCCGCCCTTGCCGCAAGCGAGTCCGTTCTCCTTCCCTAGGAGCTCGCAGACCATCTTCTTCAAGTCCCCACCTTTTGCCAAGTAGTGACCATGGGAGCGGTGGTTCCCAAGCACTTTATCTTCCTTCCTCAGCGCATCGCAGACGCCGACCGCTATTGCCTCCTGACCGACATAGAAATGCACGAAACTCATTATTTTGTCCTGTAGGTACAGGTTCGCAATTTCCTGTTCGGCCGTCCGGATGAACAACATTCTCTTATACGCCTGTAGAAAATCGGGTTTCATTTCGTGTTGCTTTTATTACATCTCAATGAGTACCCTGCCCGCTTGACCTTGCCTAATGAGACCGATGGCGTCGTTTATCTCGTTCAGCTTCATTCGATGCGTGATAATTCCGTCAATATCCAACACGCCAGCTCTATGCATTCGCACATATCGCGGAATGTCTCTACTCGGCGAGAATTTCCCGCCCTGGGTCGCCTTTATCATCTTTCCTTCTCCGCCGAAGAGATGGTGAGCATTTTTGAGCTCAACGCTCTCCCCCGGATTCGGCTGGCCGACCATAATGTATCGCCCGGTACCGGAAAGCAGAGGAATAGTCGCTTCAATGGCCTGCTTGTTCCCGGACGTGTCGATGATGATATCCACTTCCTTTATCCCAAGAATCTTTTGTATCTCCTCCAGCGCATTCTGGTCTTTGGAGTTTATGAAGAGTGTTGCACCCATCGATTCAGCGACTGCCCGCTTGTTCTCGTGAATGTCCAGAACAATGATTGGATATGTGCTTGCGAGCTTTGCCGCCTTGATAATGTTTACCCCGAGTCCGCCGACACCGATAATCATAACGCTTTCGCCAAATTTCGCATTCGCCTCTTCGTTTATTGTGCCGAGCGCTGTAGAGAGACCGCAGCCGAGGAGGGCACAGAGATCGTCTGGGGTGTCGTGCGGAACCGTCGTGAGTCGGTTCTCTGAAACGATAGAGTATTCGCTCAAGGTCGTCACTTTGCCGCTTTTCATCGGTTTGCCCTTGTAGGTATACGTAGGAAAGTCGGCCTCAATGCCATCGCCCCTGCGCCAATGCATCACAACCTTGTCACCCATCTTCACCTTCGTAACGCCCGGACCGACTTCTTCCACGATGCCACTTCCCTCATGGCCCATCAGGTGGGGGACGAATTTCGCATTGCCTTTGTTTCCAGCGATCTCTTGCAATTGAGAACCGCAGATGCCACTCGCGAGTATCTTGACCAATACCTGCCCGAACGAGACATCGGTCAGCCCGACTTCCCCGACGGCAAGATCCCCGTCTATCTCCTCCAATACTGCGGCCTTCATTGTGGCCATTCTAACACAAAACAAAAATCACAAAATGCTATACTTTCTCTCGTTATGTCGAGTATTCTCCTCTTTCATCACCTCGGACTGGGCGATCACATCATGTGCCACGGCATCGTCCGGGAACATTGCAAACTGTATGACCGTGTGGCTATTTTTTCAAAACCGCACAATTATATATCAGTTTCTTTTATGTACCGAGATCTCCAAAACATAACCATCATCAAAGGGGATGATAACTTTGCAAAAAGATTCATATTTTTGAATAAATTCAAAATGGGAAAATATCGTTATGACAAAATCATGATTCTCGGACACCAGTATCTAAATCAAACATCAAATATACCTTTTGAGCGACAATTCTATC
>VFSW01002839.1_pt1 | contig 26084 bp, 19 predicted proteins | sample 5358111 | NCBI WGS metagenome assembly VFSW01 (sample SAMN11554181, study PRJNA540505) | mine drainage metagenome | isolation source: sediment from site ElyBrook_90M | place: USA: Ely Copper Mine, Vershire, VT | collected 2017 | reverse complement strand
GGATCCGGCGAGATCGCCGCGCTCGGCGCCGGCGTCACGGGCCTTCGCACGGGCAGCGAGATCGTCGTCGATCCGATGCTCGACTGGGGCGACGATCCGGCGCTGCGCTCGCCGGCCTCGTCGATTCTCGGAATGCCGCACGCCGGAACGTTTGCGCAATACGTCTGCGTTCCGGCGGTAAACGTCTATCCGAAGCCCGCCGGCCTTTCGTTCGAAGAGGCGGCAGCGATTCCGCTCGGAGGGCTCACCGCATATCGTGCCCTCTTCACGCGCGGCAAGCTCGCGCGCGGAGAGACCGTCCTGGTTCCGGGAGCCGGCGGCGGCGTGCAGACGTTCGTCGTTCTCTTTGCAAAGCAGGCCGGTGCGCGCGTCATCGCAACGTCCAGCAGCAGCGAGAAGCTCGAACGGGCACGCGCGCTCGGAGCCGACGTTGTGCTGAACTACGCGGAGAACTCGGCATGGGAAAAGGAAGCACGCGCGGCCGGTCCGGTGGATCTCGTCGTGGATTCATCGGGTGGTGAGACGCTCTCGAAGCTGCTCGGCGTCGTGCGACCCGGTGGCCGCATCGTGCTCTACGGCGGCACGCATCCCGAGGCGAACGTCAAACTCTTTCCGCTCTTTTGGAACGAGCTCTCGATCTTCGGATCGACGATGGGCAGCCCACAGGATTTCAGCGCGATGCTCGCCCTGTTCGATCGCGGCCTCAGGCCCGCGGTAGACCGCGTCTTCTCGATGACGGAGATCGTCGCGGCGATGCGACGCATGGACGACGCGTCACAGTTCGGCAAGATCGTGCTCTCGTGGTGAGAGTGCGTAGCGGTCGAGGCGCTCGATGCGATGCGCCGTTCCGAGCTCCGCTTCGATCACGATAGCGAGCTCGGCTTCGACGAGCGAGGCCCAGTCGGGGTTGAGCATCGCAGACTCCGGCGCGTTGAGCGGCCTCGCGATCGGCGATGCGACGACGCGGCCTTCTTCCGTCAGGGCTTCGAGATACGCCATCAGCTGGCGCGCGGCCGCCGGCCAAAGCGCCGTCTGCGTGTCGGCGTAGATGCGCTCGACGAGCTCGGGGATTGTTTGCGGCCCGTGCGAAAGGACGTCGAGAAGCTGTGCTTCGCGCCATTTCCGGTGCGCGACGTACTCCGCGATCTTCGCCTGAGCGTCGGCCACGAGCGGGCCGTGTCCGCCGCGAATCGTGCGCGCCTGCGGGAACTCGCGCGCGAGGCGCTCGAGCGTGCGCTGATACGGCCGCATAGCACCGCCCGGCGGTGCTATGACGACGGTCCCTTCGCCTAAGATCACGTCTCCGGTGAAGAGCGTGAGCGCCGTGGGATCGTAGAAGACCACGTGATCGAAGGTGTGGCCGGGAGCGTCCATTACGTGCAGCTCGCGCTCGCCGACGCGTAGCGCGCCGTCGAGCGGGAGATCGCGATCGTGCGCTACCGCGGATCGCGGATGCGCGTAGATCGCGGCCCCGGTCGCGCGCGAGAGCAGCGCGGCAGCGGGCGCGTGATCCGGATGACCGTGCGTGATCGCGATGGCGGCAACGGCGAGCTGCCGGCGAGCGGCCGCGTCGAGCAGCGCGCGAACGTGGCGCTCGAGCGGCGGTCCGGGATCGATGACGAGCGCCGTCCCAGTGCTGCAGTCCAACAGATAGGAGTTCGTTCCGGTGAGCGTCATCGGCGACGGATTCGGTGCGCGCACGAGCGTGACGTGCGCGTCGTCTGCGATCGGGCTCACCATCCACCCTCGAGCGCACGCGGCAATGCGAAGCCGTCGCGCTCGGTGCCCTCGGCCAGCACCGTGAGAATGGGCTTCGTGCGCGCGAAGGCGAGCAACTCAGCGACGCCGGGAAAGCCGCGGAGCCGCTCGAGGTGCTTGCGCGTCGGATAGATCACCCGAAGGTCTCCCGCGTCACTGCGCGCGAGCGCATCCGCCGGGGTCAGCCAGAGCCCGTCGTGCGTCTCCGTCGCATCCGCCACGGGCGTCTGCCCTTCGGGCATTCGCGCGACGAAGAAGAAGACGTCGTACCGTGGCGTGATGGCCGTGGGCGTGATCCAGCGCGAGAAGAGCTCCAGCGGCTCTGCGCCCGGCAGCCGGACTCCCGCCTCTTCCAAGAGTTCGCGCCGCGCTGCGGCGACGAGGCCCGCTTGAAGCTCGCGACCCGGCGGCGAGTCCATCCGAAAGAGCCGGCGCAGCTCTTCATGGCTCGTGCGCGCGCCGGCATCCCGGTCGGTCGCATCGACCGTGCCGCCGGGGAAGACGTAGACGTTCGGAGCAAACGCGCTCTTCTCGCTGCGCCGCAGCATGAAGACCTCGATTCCGCGCGCGCCTGCCTCTCGTACCAGCATCACGGTGGACGCCGGGCGTACACTCATTCCCGGCGAATACTCCTTCGATGCGTATCGCCCTTGGAAGCGACCTGCGCTGCGAGCTGACCGACGTGCTCGAGCAGCGGCTGCGCGGGCGCGGCGACGATCTCGTGTTCTTCGGCGCACTCGACCCGAGCGCGCAGGCCGACTGGCCGAGCGTCGGCAGAGGCGGCGGTGAGGCGGTCGCGCGCGGCGCCTGCGCGAGCGGCATCGTCTGCTGCTGGACTGGAACCGGCGTCTCGATCGCCGCGAACAAAGTACGCGGCGCGCGCGCGGCGCTTTGCGGCGATGCGGAGACGGCTCGCGGGGCGCGCGTCTGGAACGACGCCAACGTCCTCGCGCTCTCGATCCGCTCGATTACGCCCGCGCTCGCCGACGAGATTCTCGCCGCCTGGTTTTCCGCCGCACCGGCCGAAGACGGCAAAGATAAACGCGCGATCGCCACGCTCAAATCGTGGGACGAACAATTATCCGAAAAGCCGAGGAGGTCCTAACGAGCGAGGGGGTGTCGCGTTGCGTCGAGGAAGCTCGGACCGGCGAGCGGAGACGAGATAAAAAGCAGAGAGGCTGCGCACACGCGTAGCCTCTGGTCATCTGCCGTTACCGGGCCGCGGCTTTCTGTCGCACACTCGGCACGCTCTCCCGGGTGGTAACGCGAAGTTTTCCTCGCCCACTCAAGATTGCTGCATCGTAGCAAAGCTCGGCCGGACTCGCAAGGGGCTACCGGCTCCCAGCGCGCCACGCGTGGATCGCCCACAAGACGACAAGCGACCAGTTGATCGCATGCGACGTCCAGCAGTACGCGCACGCTCGGCGAGTGACGAACAGCAGCGAGTACGCAAGCACGACCGACGTTCCCCCTGCGAGAACGACGAGAGCGAAGACCAGCAGCGAAAGCTCCGGACGCAGCGGCAGCCATACCGCGACGGCGGCCGCCGGATAGTACCATGCGCCGAGCAATGCGTTCGAGACGCGCCCGAAGAGGTGGGCACGGGGCGTTTGGACCACGCTCGGCTCTGCGAGCCTGCCTCGCGCGGCCTGTCGAGCCTTTTCCAGCATGAAAAGCGATGCGTAGAGACCAACTCCGCAGAGTACCGTGACCAGCACCTCGACGATCAAGCCGCGCTCCCTTTGAGTACTGCCATTAGGCGGCTAGCCGCCATAGCGCTCCTCGGCGCCTCTTTCGTGCTCGCGGTCGTCGTCATCCGCTATCAACCGCTCGTCGAGCATCTGATCCGCTCCTACTACCCTTTTGCCTTCCCCTTGGCGATCGGCGTCTTCGCGCTGGTCGCGTCTGCACCGTTCTCGGTCACCGACGCGCTCGCGGTCATGAATGGAGCGATCTTTGGACCCATTCGGGGGACCATCATCGATGCCATCGGGCTCGTCCTCGCGGGGTTGCTCGGCTACTGGATCAATCGGCACGCATCGCGTCTGCTCGATCTCGACTCCTACTTGCAGCGGTTGCCTGCGTGGGTCAAGCGCTTCCCCGTCGGCTCCCCGGGCTTCCTCATCGCGGTGCGCATCATTCCGGGATTCGGCGGAACGGTCGCAACGGCAACCGCCGCAACCTTTCGCGTTCCGGTGTGGGTGCACGTCTGGACGATGTGTGCCGTCGCTATTCCCGTATGCGCGATCCTTTCGATCTTCGGCAATCAAGTAACGATCTACGTGCACCGCTACGAAGCGCGCGCGCGCACGTATCTCGAGCACCATCACCCGCATTTCAACTTCCACTTCAGGCATCGCGTTCCACCGACGAGCCAGCCGTGACGGACGTCGCGATGGTCGCGAGCGCGCACGCGCTCGACGAGCTCTGCCGGCGCGTACGCGACGCGTCTCGCATCGCGCTCGACACCGAGTTCCACGCGGAGCGCACCTACGCGCCGCGGCTGATGGTGGTGCAGCTCGCGTTCGACGACGGGGTCGCGATCGTCGATCCCATCGCCGTCGTGCACCTGCAACCGCTGGCGGAGGCGCTGACACAGACCGAGGTCGTCGGCCACGCGCTCTCGTCCGATCTCAAGATCTTTGCCGACCGCTTCGACCGCGTGCCGGAGCGCGTCTTCGACACGCAAGTGGCGGCGGCGTTTCTCGGCTACGGCATGCAGGTGTCGCTCGCGGAGCTCGTGCGCGATCTGCGCGACGTCCGGCTTGCAAAGTCGCAGACCGTCAGCGATTGGGGCGCGCGCCCGCTCTCGCCGCGTCAAATCGAGTATTTGGTCGATGACGTCGCTCATCTCTTGCCGATGCAGGACGCGCTCGTCGAGCGGTTGCGTTCGGCGGGGCGTCTCGAGTGGGTGCGCGAGGAGTGCGCGCAACTCGGTCAACTCGAGCGTTATCGAATCGACGAGCGGCGCGCGTATCTGCGCATACCCGGTGCATCGCGGATGAGCCGGCGCGAGCTTGCAGTGTTGAGCGCGCTCGTGAAGATGCGCGACGGGTTTGCGCGGCGGCGCGACGTTCCTCCACGCTACATCATTCCCGACGACGTGCTTGCGGGGTTGGCAACGCTACGCCCCACGAGCGCCGACGACCTCGCGCAACTGCGTCGTTTGGATGCGGCCGCGCGCCGGCAGCACGGGGCGGCGATTCTCGAGGCTGTCGCTGCGGCGGCGGCGCTGCCCGAGGAGGAACTTCCCGAACGGCCGAGCCGTCCGCTCGGGACCGCGCGCGACACGCTCGCTGCGCTCATGAGCATCGTCGTCGGCGAGATCGCACGCAGGCACGATCTCGCGCCGAGTCTTCTCGTTCCTCGTGCGTCGCTCGAACGCGTATCGCGCGAGCTTCCGCGCGACGCGCGCGCCCTCGAAGATGCGCTGAACCTCTCGGCGTGGCGATTGGAACTCGTCGAGCAGCCGCTGCAGCGGCTGCTTTGGGGCGAGGCATCGATCGTCGTCGAAGGCTACGCCGACGGTGACCCGAACATACGGGTGCGATGAGCGAACACGTCGGGAGTTTTGGCGCAGCCGCAACGCTAGCGGTTGGAGATCGACGCTATCGCTACTTCCGTTTAGCGGCGCTCGAAGAAGCGGGACTGACGAATCTCGCGCGGCTTCCGTATTCGATCAAGATCCTTCTGGAAAACCTGCTCCGCTACGAGGACGGCAGGACCGTGAAGCGCGACGACGTCGAAGCGCTGGCGCTCTGGACTCCGGCGCCGCCGGACCGCGAGATCGCGTTTCGCCCGGCGCGCGTTCTGCTGCAAGATTTCACCGGCGTTCCCTGCGTCGTCGATCTGGCTGCGATGCGCGACGCCATATCGGCGATGGGCGGCGATGCGAAAACGATCAATCCGCTGCAGCCGGTCGAACTCGTGATCGATCACTCCGTGCAGGTCGACTTCTTCCGCGGCCCGGAAGCATTCGCGAAGAACGCTGCGCTCGAGCTCGAGCGCAATCGCGAGCGGTACGCATTTCTCAAGTGGGGCCAGGCTGCGCTATCGGGATTTCGCGTCGTGCCGCCCGACACCGGCATCGTGCACCAGGTCAACATTGAGTATCTCGCGCGTGTGGTCTTTGGTGAGGGTGGTGGCGGGCTTACGGCCGATCCTTCGGGGGCTCTCGCCTATCCCGATACGCTGGTTGGGACGGATTCGCACACGACGATGGTCGACGGACTCGGCGTGCTGGCATGGGGCGTCGGCGGCATTGAAGCGGAGGCGGCGATGCTCGGCCAGCCCGTCACGATGCTTATCCCGCGCGTCGTCGGCGTGCGGCTCGACGGAGCGCTGCGCGAAGGCGTCACCGCGACGGATCTCGTCCTGACCGTAACGCAGATGCTGCGCAAGCGCGGCGTCGTGGGAACGTTCGTCGAGTTCTTCGGTAGAGGATTGAGCTCGATGCCCGTTGCGGATCGGGTGACGATCGGAAATATGTCGCCGGAGTTCGGCTGCACGGTCTCGATGTTTCCTATCGACGATCGCACGCTCGAGTACCTTCGCTTCACCGGGCGTTCGCCGGAGCACGTGGCGCTCGTCGAAGCATACGCGAAGGCGCAGAGTCTTTTCCGCACGGATGCGACGCCCGATCCGCACTACAGCGACGTGCTGGAGCTCGACCTCTCCAGCGTCGAGCCGAATATCGCCGGCCCGCGCCGCCCGCAGGACCGCGTGCCGCTGCGTGACGCGAAGCGCGCCTTCGCGACGGCAATGGCCGAATTGTCGAAAGCGCGTAACGGCAACGGCAACGCGGTCGGAAGGTTCGAGGGCGAAGGCGGCGGGCAGACGGCGGCCATCGGGGAGATCGAAGCCGACGCCGACGGGCAGAGCGTTCCGGAAGAGGCGGCGAAGGATGTCTCCGACGGCGCCGTGGTGATCGCCGCGATCACCAGCTGTACGAACACCTCCAACCCCTCGGTGCTGATCGGCGCGGGGCTTCTCGCGCGCAACGCGGTCGAGCGCGGCTTGCAGACGAAACCATGGGTCAAGACGTCGCTCGCACCGGGGTCGCAAGTCGTCACCGACTACCTCACCAAAGCCGGTTTACAACAGTACCTGGACGCGCTCGGCTTCGATCTCGTCGGCTACGGATGCACGACGTGCATCGGCAACTCGGGCCCGCTGCCTGCAGAGGTTGCCGACAAAGTCGAAGAGCACGATCTCATCGTCGCGGCGGTGCTCTCCGGTAACAGGAACTTCGAAGGGCGCATCCACCCTCAAGTGCGCGCGAACTATCTTGCATCGCCGCCGCTCGTCGTCGCGTACGCGCTGGCGGGGCGAATGGACGTCGATCTCACGACGGAGCCGCTAGGCATCGGGAGGGAAGGGCCGGTGTACTTGCGCGACATCTGGCCGAGCAACGAGGAGATCGCGCAGACCGTGACCGCGTGCATTACGGACCAAATGTTCAAGCGGCGTTACGCCGACGTTTTCAAAGGCGACGAGAACTGGGCGAAGATTCCCGTCGGCAAGAGCGAGCGCTTCTCATGGGACCCGGCCTCCGAGTACGTGAAACGACCGCCCTACTTCGACGGTATGCAAGCCGAGCCGCCCGCGACCGCCGACATCAGAAACGCGCGCGTCTTGGCGATGCTCGGAGATTCGGTCACGACGGACCATATCTCTCCGGCGGGAAATATCGCGCGCACCAGTCCTGCCGGCACGTACCTCATGGAACGCGGGATCGAGCAGAAGGATTTCAACTCGTACGGCGCGCGGCGCGGAAACCACGAGGTGATGGTGCGCGGTACGTTTGCGAACGTACGGCTGCGCAATCTGCTCGTACCGGGCGTCGAAGGCGGCATGACGCGCTACCTTCCGACCGGCGACCAGATGACGATCTATGACGCGGCGATGAAGTACCGCGCGGGCGGTACGCCGCTCATCGTGCTCGCGGGAAAGGAGTACGGCTCGGGCTCGTCGCGGGACTGGGCTGCGAAAGGCCCGTATCTGCTCGGCATCAAGGCCGTCATCGCCGAGTCGTTCGAGCGCATCCATCGCAGCAATCTCATCGGTATGGGAATCCTGCCGCTCGAATATCTCGATGACGCGAACCGCGACGCCTACGGTCTCACCGGAGAAGAGCTGTACGACATCACCGGGATCGAACGCGGCATCTCACCGCGCATGACCGTAAACGTGACCGCAACGCATCCGCACAGCGGTCAATCGTGCACGTTCGACGTCCGGCTGCGCATCGATACTCCCGACGAAGCCGAGTACTACCGCCACGGCGGCATCTTGCAGTACATGCTCCGGCAACTCATTGCTTTGCCGACCTGAGCGCGGTCGAAGGACGCCGGCAGCACTGCAACGCCCGGCGGAGGTCCTCTAGAGCATGACCCGGCGGAAGTCGGCGAGCGCGTTCGCCACGTAGACGAGAAAGCGCGCCGCGCTCGCTCCGTCGATGACGCGGTGGTCGTAGCTGACGCTGATCGGTAAGACCAATCGCGCGACGAAGCGCTTCTTATTCCAAACGGGTTTCATCGCCGCGCGCGTCGCGCCGAGGATCGCGACCTCGGGGGCATTGACGATCTGGGTGAACTGCGTGCCGCCGATGCCGCCGATCGACGAGATGGTGAACGAGCCGCCGCTCATTTCGGCCAGGTTGAGCTTCCCTTCCCGCGCTTTCGTCGCGAGCTCCGCGGCCTCGGCCGCGATCTCGAGCAGCCCTTTTGCGTCGGCGTTCTTGAGAACGGGAACGACGAGCCCATCCTTCGTGTCGGCGGCGAAGCCGATGTTGTAGTAGTGCTTGTAGACGAGCTGGTCGCCGTCGAGCGAGCTGTTGAACTCGGGGAACTCCTTGAGTGCTGCAACGCACGCCCGCACGAGAAAGGCGAGCATCGTGAGCTTCGCGCGCTTTTTCTTGGCCTGTTCCGCGTTGATTTTCACGCGAAACTTTTCGAGCCCGGTAACGTCCGCTTCGTCGTAGTTCGTGATGTGCGGAATCTGCAGCCAGTTGCGATGGAGATTTGGGCCCGCGATGCGCCGAATGCGCGAGAGCGGCTGACGCTCGATCCGTCCGTATCGTGCGAAGTCGATCGCCGGCCACGGTGGCAAGTTGAAAAGCGTGTCACCCTGAGCCTGTCGAAGAGCGCCGCCGAGCGCGCCTTTGACGAAGCCCTGCACGTCCTCGCGGGTGATGCGACTGTGTGGTCCCGTTCCGGAAATTGCGTGCAAGTCTACGCCGAGCTCGCGCGCGAAGCGCCGGATCGACGGGCTCGCGTGGATGAGGGCGCCGTCAGTGGGAGGTGGCACTGCTACGGAGGCGCTCGGCGGTGGCTGAGAGGGCGTCTGTTCCTTGCCCTTCGACTTGGTGCTTTCGCGCTGGCTCGGGGTGACGTCATCGGTGGTCGCCGCCGCCGGCGTTTCTTGCGGCGTTTGCGCAGGCGTTGCCGGAGCCGCTGCTGGCACCGGCGCCGCGGCGGGAGCCTCCGCGCTCTCGATCGTCGCAATCACGCTTCCTTGCGAGACGGGGTCGCCGACTTTGACTTTGACCTCCGCGATCGTTCCCTCAGCCGTCGACGGAATCTCCATCGAAGCCTTTTCGCTCTCGAGCGTGATGAGGGAATCGTTGTGCTTGACGCGCTGACCGGGCTTGACGAGCACTTCGATCACCGGCACGTCCTTGAAGGTGCCGATGTCTGGAACGCGCAGCTCGACGATTTTCGCCACGCGCGCTACACCGTAACCGGATTAGGCTTTTCGGGATCGATCTCGTACTTCGCGAGCGCCTGTGCCGGCACGTCGCGCGAGATCGCACCCTCGTCCGCGAGCGAGCTGAGCGCGGCAAGCGCCACGTAGCGGCGGTCGACCTCGAAGAAGGCGCGGAGCTGCGTGCGGTAATCGCTGCGGCCGTATCCGTCGGTACCCAGCGTCGTGTAGTGCCGCGTTCCGGAGCCCGCCGCCGTGACGAAGGGCCGAATCTGCTCGGCAAACGTGCGCACGTAATCGCTGGCTGCGACGCCGGGCCCGGCGCGCCCCTCCAGGCATTGCTCGACGTACGAGCGCTTGCGCGGCTCGTCGGGGTGCAGCATGTTCCAGCGTTGCGCCGCCACGCCGTCGCGCTGCAGGAGGTTGAAGCTCGTCGTGCTCCACACGTCGCTGCGCACGCCCCAGTCCTTCTCGAGCAGATCCGCGCCGGCGAGCACCTCGCGCAAAATCGCGCCGGAGCCGAAGAGCTGCACGCGCGGCTCGCTTCCCGCACCACCGTCGCGCAGCAGGTACATTCCGCGCAAGATGCCTTCGACGGCGTTCTCGGGCATCTCCGGATGATTGTAGTTCTCGTTGAGCAGCGTGATGTAGTAGTAGACGTCTTCCTGCTCGGCGAGCATGCGCCGCAGGCCATCTTGGATGATGACGGCGACTTCGTAGCCGAACGTCGGATCGTAGCTGCGGCAGTTGGGAACGACCGACGCGATGACGTGGCTCTGGCCGTCTTCGTGCTGTAAGCCTTCACCGTTGAGCGTCGTCCGGCCGGACGTTCCGCCGAGGAGGAACCCGCGCGTGCGGCTGTCTCCGGCCGCCCATGCGAGATCCCCGACGCGCTGAAATCCGAACATCGAGTAGAAGATGTAGAACGGGATCATCGGAAGATTATGATTGGAGTACGACGTGCCGGCTGCGATCCACGACGAGATCGCGCCCGCTTCGTTGATGCCTTCCTGGAGAATTTGACCGAGCCGGTCCTCGCGATACCACATGAGCTGCTCGGCATCTTGCGGCTGATAGAGTTGACCGACGGACGAGTAGATTCCGAGCTGCCGGAAGAGGCCTTCCATGCCGAACGTGCGCGACTCGTCCGCGACGATCGGTACGACGCGCGGCCCTACGGTGGGGTCGCGCAAGATCGTGCTGAGGATACGGACGAACGCCATCGTGGTGGAATGCTCTCGTTCGTTGCCACTCTTGACCTGCGCGTCAAAGGCGCTCAACCCCGGAACGGTGAGCGCGACCGACGCCCGCCGCCGCTGCGGCAACGAACCCTGCTCGTGCATGCGCGCGCGCAGGTATTGCATCTCGGCGCTGCCTTCCGGCGGCCGGCAGAACGGAATGCTCTCGATCTGCGCGTCGGTGACCGGAATATCGAAGCGATCCCTAAACGCGCGCAGATCGTCGACGCCCATCTTCTTGGCTTGATGCGCGATGTTCTGGGCTTCGCCGGCGCCGCCCATACCGTAGCCCTTGATCGTCTTGGCCAAGATGACCACGGGCTTACCGCGATGCTCGAACGCCGCCCGGTACGCGGCGTAAATCTTTGCGGGGTCGTGACCGCCGCGTTGAAGCCCCCAGATTCGATCGTCGCTCCAGTCGGCGACGAGCGCGGCCGTCTCGGGATAACGCCCGAAGAACTTCTCGCGCACGAAACGCCCGTTGCGTGACTTGAACGTCTGATAGTCGCCGTCGACGCACTCGTCCATGAGCTGCACGAGCCGTCCGGTCGTGTCGGCCGCAATGAGCGGATCCCAGTTGCTTCCCCAAATGACTTTGATCACGTTCCAGCCGTTGCCGCGGAAGACGCGCTCGAGCTCTTGGATGATCTTGCCGTTGCCGCGAACGGGGCCGTCGAGGCGCTGCAGGTTGCAGTTGACGACCCAGACGAGATTGTCGAGATGCTCGCGCCCTGCGAGCGAGAGCGATCCGAGCGATTCCGGCTCGTCCATCTCTCCGTCGCCGAGGAAGGCCCAGACCTTGCGGTCGCTGGCGTCGATGAGCCCGCGGTCGTTGAGATAGCGCATGAAGCGCGCCTGCGCGATCGACATGATTGCGCCGAGGCCCATCGAGACCGTCGGATACTGCCAGAACGCGGGCATCAGCCACGGATGCGGATACGAAGAGAGTCCCTTTCCGTCAACCTCGCGCCGAAAGTGCTCGAGCTGCTCTTCAGCGATTCGACCTTCGAGGAACGCGCGTGCGTAGATGCCTGGAGAAGAATGCCCTTGGTAGAAGATCATGTCGCCGCCGAAACCATCGGTTCCGTCCGGACCAGGCTCGGCCGGCGCGCGGAAAAAGTGGCTCTGCCCGATGTCGAACAACGTCGCTGCGGAAGCGAACGTTGCAACGTGCCCACCGAGCTCCGAGCTCAGCTTGTTGGCGCGCACGACCATGGCGAGCGCGTTCCAGCGCACGTAGTGGCGCAAGCGCGCTTCGATTGCCCGGTCGCCGGGAAACGGCGCCTGCTGGTCCGGCGGAATCGTGTTGACGTAGGGCGTCTCGACGCCGATAGAGACGTGCGCGCCGCCCTTCCACGCCTCGTCGACGATCCGGTGGATCAGCTCGCGAGCGCGCTCCGGCCCCTCGGCGGCGAGCACGCCGCGCATCGCATCGACCCATTCTTGGGTCTCTTGTGGATCGGGATCCGACCGCTGCATCGCCATGAATGGCTCTGCATTCCGCCAGCGGATGGGAACCCTTGCCTCTGGGGCCATCCTTTCTGCCGGGTAGAGCGATCCTCTGGGAGCCTCTTTCAAGCCGGGGGGGATGGGCGCGCGCGACACGGTACTCTTGAAAGGCACGGGAGCCCGCGCGAGCGGGCTGAGAGGGCGGCCGGGACCGCCGACCGTTGAACCTGAACCGGGTCATGCCGGCGTAGGAAGGAGCGAATCCATGGCGATGACGACGTCCGGAGCGTCCACGCGCAAGATCTATCTCGAGGGACGCGAGGGGATGCGCGTACCGATGCGTGCCGTCGAACTCACCGACGGAACGACGCACGTGCTCTACGACACGAGCGGCCCGTACACGGACCTGGGATATGACGCCGACGTTCGGATCGGTCTGCCGCGGCTGCGCGAGCAATGGATCGAAGGGCGCGGCGATACTGAGGCATTGGCGCGTGCGTCGTCCGTGTACCGTCTCGGTCGAGAGGCGATGCCCGAGCTCGCCGCCGTGCGCTTCCCCGGCGCGCGCGCTCCGCGGCGCGCGAAACCCGGCGCGAACGTCACGCAGATGCATTATGCGCGACGCGGCGAGATCACGCCGGAGATGGAGTTCGTGGCGCTGCGCGAGGGGGTCGAACCGGAACGCGTGCGGGCGGAGATCGCGCGCGGCCGTGCGATTCTACCGTCGAACGTCAACCATCCCGAGAGCGAACCGATGATCATCGGTCGCACCTTCCTCGTCAAGATCAACGCGAACATCGGGAACTCGGCGGTCACGTCGTCGATCGAAGAGGAAGTGGAGAAGATGACGTGGGCGACGCGTTGGGGCGCCGACACGGTCATGGATCTCTCTACCGGAAAGAACATTCACGAAACGCGCGAGTGGATCATTCGTAATTCGAGCGTGCCGATTGGCACGGTCCCGATCTATCAAGCACTCGAGAAGGTCGACGGCAAAGCCGAGGCGCTGACGTGGGAGCTGTATCGCGACACGCTCGTCGAGCAGGCCGAGCAGGGCGTCGATTATTTTACCATTCACGCCGGGGTGCTGCTACGATACGTTCCGCTCACTGCGAGCCGCATCACGGGGATCGTCTCCCGCGGCGGCTCGATTCTCGCGAAGTGGTGCCTCGCGCATCACGAAGAAAACTTTCTCTACACGCACTTCGAGGAAATCTGCGAGATCATGAAGGCGTACGACGTCGCCTTCTCGCTCGGAGATGGCTTGCGTCCTGGTTGTACCGCCGACGCCAACGACGCTGCCCAGTTCGCGGAGCTCGATACGCTCGGCGAGCTGACGAAGATCGCATGGAAGCACGACGTTCAAACGATGATCGAAGGGCCCGGGCACGTTCCGATGCATCTCATCAAGGAGAACATGGAGAAGCAGCTCGCCGTCTGCGACGAGGCACCGTTCTACACGCTCGGGCCTCTGGTTACCGACGTCGCCCCGGGCTACGATCACATCACGAGCGCCATCGGCGCGGCGATGATCGGCTGGTACGGCACGGCGATGCTCTGCTACGTGACGCCCAAAGAACATCTCGGCTTGCCCAACAAGAAAGACGTGAAGGACGGCGTGATTGCGTATAAGATCGCCGCTCATGCAGCGGACATCGCGAAGGGTCACCCCGGCGCGCACCACTGGGACGACGTGCTCTCGAAGGCGCGCTTCGAGTTCCGGTGGGAGGATCAGTTCGAGCTCTCGCTCGACCCGGAAACCGCCCGCGACTTTCACGACGAGACGCTTCCCGCGCCCGGCGCGAAGGTCGCGCACTTCTGCTCGATGTGCGGTCCGCACTTCTGCTCGATGAAGATTACGCAGGAAGTGCGAGAGTACGCGCGATCGGGGATGGCGGAGAAATCCCGCGAGTTCGTGGAAAAGGGCGCCGAAGTCTACGTGCCTCTCGCCTGACGATACGTTTTGCAACCGTTGCAGGCCGTGCTCTTCGACCGTGACGGGACGCTCGTCGTCGACGTGCCGTATAACGGCGACCCCGGCGCGGTCGTTCCTGTCGAGGGTGCGCGCAAGTGCCTCGACCGGCTTCGTGCCGCCGAGTTGAAGCTCGGCATCGTGAGCAATCAAAGCGGCATCGGGCGCGGTACGATCACCTACGCGCAGATGGAAGCCGTGAACGCCCGCATCGAGGAGATGCTCGGCAGTTTCGACGGCTGGTTCGTCTGCCCGCACGCGCCCGAAGACGATTGCGCATGCCGTAAACCCAAGCCGAAGCTTCTTCTCGACGCCGCGGACGCGTTCGGCGTCGAGCCGTCGGCATGCGTCTTCATCGGCGATACAGACGTCGACGTGGAGGCTGCGCGCAACGCCGGAATGCGCATGCTGCGCGTCGGGTCGGCGTTGACGCTCGCCCAGGCGTGCAGCGGACTCTTACGGATGCAAGACGAGAGGAGCTAGGACGGAGCTTTTCGCGCGCACTCGATGATCGACTGCGCAAGCGCAGCGCGATCGGCGATGAGATCGATAAGGAATCCATCGGAACGCATTGACGAGCTGATAGCAGAACTCACGGACTGGCGTGGCAGAACGTCTGCCGATATCCGCTGTGGTCTCACGACGGAACGATCGCCGTCGCCAACGCCCACAAGGAGAAGGAGAAGCTCCGAGTACTAGCGCGTTTTTAGCCAGTAGTCGACGTCGGCGCCGTGGGCCTGCGTCCATGCGGGCGCGAGCGCGCCGAGCAGCGCGCTGCGCGGAATGAGCACGGTGCGCTGGAAGTGGTGCCACGTGTCCAGGACGCGCTCGACGTAGGTTTGCGTTTCGGAGTACGGCGGAACTCCGCCAAACTCCGCAACGGCTTGCGGGCCTGCATTGTACGCGGCAAACGTCAGCGCGTAGCGGTTTGCCTTGTGCGCGAAGCGCTGCACGAGGCCACTGAGGTAGCGCGCTGCACCGGCGAGGTTTTGTTCCGGGTTGCGCGGGTTTACGTTCAGCGTGGCAGCCGTGCCGGGCATGAGCTGCCCGAGCCCCATGGCTCCGGCACCGGAGACGGCGTGCGTGTGCCACCGGGACTCCACGGTGACGACCGCTGCCAGCATGTTGGCGTCGATGTGCCAGCGGGCCGCGTTGATGAGAAGATGGTGTGCGAGCTCGCGGCTCAACCAGGCCGGCATCTGGGGGTTGATGCCACGTAGGACCTTTGCATAGATCGAAACGACCTTCGGGGTCGCCGGCAGGCTTCTGGTCGCAGCGGCGGCAGGCGCTCCGGCGCCGAGGACGCAAGAGACGAACGCCGCTCCAATGAGGAACGTCCCAATGCTGCTACGCATCGTCGCCCCCGTTCGGCTCCCTCCCGGGCCCTCCTCCCCGGTATGACCCGGAGGGGCTGGGGGTTCGTAATGGGCTTTCTCTTCCTCGTAATGTGCGGGCTCATCGCGTGGGGGCAATGGTACGCCGTTCACGTCAACGTGCCGCGTTTCGAGTCGCGCGCCGCTCGGTGAAACCGGCGGAGGCGTCCGTCGTAAGCATTTGAGCATACTCTGATGACGCGCACGCAGGAGTTTGTGCGCGCACATTGCACCGGCTTCGCAAGGAGAGACTTGGATGCATCGCTTGTTTGCCGTCGCAGTTTGTGCGGCCGCCTTCCTTTGTTCGTCGCCGGCGGCGGCGAACGCCGCAGCGCCTCCGTCGCCGGCGCCTTCGGTGAGGCCCGCCGCGCCGAACCCGCACGCGAGCCCGACGCCCACCGCGTCACCGACGCCGACCCCGGGGCCTGCGTGGGGTAACGCGAGCTGGCGAGAGATGGGGCCCGCAGCCGGCGGGGGACGAATCGCCGCCGTCGCTGGAACCGATCAGGATCCCAATCTCTACTACGTTGGAACGGCCGGCGGCGGCGTTTGGAAGAGCGCGAACGCGGGCGAGACGTGGGATCCGGTCTTCGACAAGGAGCCGATCGCGGCGATCGGCGCTGTAACGATCGATCCGAACGACGATCGCACGGTTTGGGTCGGAACGGGCGAATCCAATCCGCGTAACGACGTGAGCTACGGAGACGGCGTCTACAAGAGCACCGACGGCGGTGGGACATGGACGAACATGGGGCTGCGCGATACGAAGCAAATCTCGCGCATTCTCGTCGATCCTCACGATTCTCGCCACGTCATCGTAGGTGCCCTCGGCAATCTCTTCGCGGACTCGCACGACCGCGGCGTCTACGTGACGTGGGACGGGGGCAAGACGTGGCAGCAGACGCTGTACGTCGGCCCGCAGAGCGGCGCGTCGGACCTCGCCATGGACGCGCAGAATCCCAACGTGATCTACGCCGGCATTTGGCAGTTCCGGAGGCGCCCGTGGACGTTCACGAGCGGCGGCCCACAAGACGGCCTCTACAAATCGACCGATGGCGGGCGCACGTGGACGAAGCTGACCGGGCACGGTCTGCCGGCCGGCGTAACGGGGCGGATCGGTCTCGCCGTCGCGCCGAGCGACGGAAACCGCGTCTACGCGCTCATCGAGTCGAGCGCTGGGATCCTCTGGCGTTCGGACGACGCAGGTGCGACGTGGAAGATGGTTTCGAACGACACCCTCGTCGACCAACGCCCGTTCTACTTCTCGCACATCGCGGTCGATCCGAAGAATCCCGATCGCGTCTACGCGGTCTCGATGATGCTCGCGCTCTCCAAGGACGGTGGAAAGACGTTCCATCCGATCGCGCAAGCGGTGCACGTGGATTATCACGCCATTTGGATCGCACCGGATAATCCGCAGCGCATCATCGTCGGCGAAGACGGCGGCTACGCGCTCACGCTCGACGGCGGGCAGAACTGGTCGTCCTCGCTCAACATGCCGATTGCCCAAATCTATCGCATTGGACTCGACAGCGACAATCCGTACACCGTCTGCGCCGGTCTGCAGGACAACAACGCGTGGTGCGGCCCCTCGAACTCGCTCGATCCTGCAGGCATCCTCAACAAGCACTGGATTGTAACGGCAGGCGGGGACGGAGAGTGGTCGCTCGTCGATCCAAGCGATCCGAACTGGATCTGGTCGGATAGCGAGGACGGCGCCCTGCAGATTTACAACCGGGTGACGCAAGACGGCTGGTTCGCCGATCCCTACGACCAGCTCGGCGGCGAGAGCTTCGATCTCGCAACCAGCCGGTACCGCTTCAACTGGGAGTCGCCGATTGCGTTTGCGCCGTGGGATCCGCACGTCGGATGGTACGGCGGTAACGTCATCTTTCAGACGACCGACCGCGGCAAGAGCTGGACGGTAATCAGTCCCGATCTGACGCGCAACGACAAGGCGCATCAGCAACCCGCGGGCGGACCGGTTACGCACGACGTTTCGGGAGCCGAATACAGCGATACGATACTCGACATCGAGGGCTCGACGCTGCGCCGCGGCGAGATCTGGGTGGGTACGGACGACGGGTACGTGCAGATGACGCTCGATGGCGGCAAACAGTGGCACAACGTGACGCCGCCCGGCGCTCCGGCGTACGGCCGCTTCGCGACGGTGGCGCCTTCGACGCTGCGCGATGGAACCGTCTACGCGATTGAAGACGACCACTACACGGGCGACGACGCGCCGTACGCGTGGGTGACGCGCGACTACGGCCGGCACTGGACGTCGATTGCCGGCGGGATCCCGCGCACCGAGTGGGCGCGCTCGATCAGGCCCGACATCAAGAATCCGAACGTCGTCTACCTCGGCACCGAGCTCGGGATCTATCTCTCATATGACGGCGGTACGACCTGGCATTCGTTCCTCAACAATATGCCGCACGTCTCCGTGCACGACATTCGCATGCAGCCGCAGTTCGACGACCTCGTGCTGGCGACGCACGGCCGCTCCGTGTATGTCATGGACGACATGCGCCCGATCCAAGAGCTGCAAACGGCTATTGCGCGTGGGACGGATCTCTTCCAGCCGCGCACGGCGTACGAGTACACGTTGCACGAGAACGACGAAGGCACGTACACGCGCTACGCCGCCGACAACCCGCCCTACGGCGTGATGATCTCCTTCTATCAATCGGCGCCGCAAAAGAGCGCGCCGAAGATCGAGATCCTCGACGCGCGCGGCCACGTCATCCGTACGATCTCCGGCACGCACGCAGTCGGGGGCAAGCAGGTGCCGTACGTCGAGAACAAAGCGGGATTGAATCGCTACGTGTGGGACTTCACGATCGACGGCCCCGTCAAATACACCGGCGCGCCGAAGATGTTCCAAGGTCCCGACTCGATCGTCGGCGTTCCTCCGGGAACCTACGCCGTGCGCATGACGCTCGGGACGCACACGTATCTCCAGCACTTCGCGGTCAAGCCGGATCCGCGGTCGCATTTCACGCAGGCGGAGTACGAGCAGACGTACGCGCTCGGCCGGCACATTCAGGCGCTCTTCTCCAACGTCGACGTGATGCTGAACGCTCTCGATACGGTGAAGAAGACGCTCGCGGACGACTTGACGAAGGCGCAAAAGGCAAACAATGCCGCGCTTGCAGCACAGATCGTTGCGGCGCAAAATGCCCACGACGCGATCTTCAACGAGCTGACCGCGAACTATCAGAATGCGGAGGACAGCATTCAGCGGCCCGGCAAGCTGCGTGAGGACCTCGAAACCGCCTTCTTCACCGCGCTCGGTCTCGTCACGCAGCCGACGACGTCGTACGTCCATCGGGCCGAAGGCGAATACGCGCACGGCGTGTCCGGTTACAACGCGTACGTGCGGTCCCTCGCCACGCTCAACGCGTCGCTGAAGGCTGCCGGTCTCCCCACGGTGCCCACGAGCGTCACGGAGGTCCATTGATGCACTTCGCCCGACTCGCAGCGCTCGTCACCGCGGCGCTCGGCGCAACGGCGGCAATCGCTGCGGGAACGCCGTACGCGCATCTCACGTGGCGCTCGGTCGGGCCCGCCTCCGGCGGAGGCCGCGTCGCAGCGGTTGCCGGCACGGCGAGCGATCCTAACCTCTATTACATCGGCTCCGCGGGCGGCGGCGTTTGGAAGACGGTCAACGGCGGAGCCACGTGGACGGCGGTCTTCGAAAAGGAGCTCGTTGCTGCCATCGGCGCGGTCACGATCGATCCGACGAACGAGAACGTGGTTTGGGTCGGCACGGGTGAAGCGAATCCACGCAACGACGCCACCTTCGGCGACGGCGTCTATAAGACAACGGACGGCGGCAAGACCTGGACGAACGTCGGGCTGCGCGACACGTGGAGCATTTCGCGAATCCTCGTCGATCCACGAAATCCGCAGCACGTGGTCGTCGGCGCCTTTGGCGACCCGTTTCGCGACAGCGAGGCGCGCGGCGTCTACGTAACGCAGGACGGCGGCAAGACGTGGAGCCAGACGCTCTACGTCGGCCCGCAGAGCGGAGCCGCCGAGCTTGCGATGGATCCGAACGATTCGTCGGTGATCTACGCGAGCATATGGCAGTTCCGCCGTCTGCCGTGGACCTTCCACTCCGGCGGCCCGAACGACGGTATTTGGCGATCGACGGACGGAGGAGAGACGTGGACGCGCTTGGTCGGGCACGGCTTGCCGGCCGGCTTGACGGGCCGAAGCGCCGTTGCAATTGCGCCGAGCGACAGCAAACGCGTCTACGCGATCATCGAAGCCAAGGGCGGTATCCTGTGGCGCAGCGACGATGGCGGCGAGAACTGGACCGTGGTTTCGAACGACACCTTGGTCGATCAGCGCCCCTTCTACTTTACGCATCTGGCTGTCGATCCGCGGGACGAAAACCGCGTCTACGCGGTTTCGATGATGCTCGCGCTGTCGAAGGACGGCGGCAAGAAGTTCGCTGCGATCGCGCAAGGCGTCCACGTCGACTATCATGCGATTTGGATCGCCCCGAACGATCCCAATCGCATCATCGTAGGTGAGGACGGAGGGTACGCGATCACGCTCGATGGTGGCGCGCACTGGTCGTTCTCGCGCAACATTCCGATCGGCGAGGTCTATCACGTCGGTCTTTCGCTCCACCAGAACCCGTACTGGGTCTGCGCGCCGCTGCAGGACAACAACGGCTTCTGCGCACCGGAGAACTCACAGAGTCCGGGAGGGATCGCGAACGCGGATTGGCAGGACGTGATCGGTGGCGACGGTGAGTGGGCAGTGCCCGATCCGAGCGATCCTTCGCACGTGCTCGCCGACTTGGAAACCGGGCGGATCGTGGATTACGACACGCACGCGCGCACGAGCCGCTTCGTCGTCCCGTACTACGATTTCTCGCGCAATGCCTTCGCGCTGTACGACGCGCGTTATCGTTTCAACTGGGACGCGCCGATTGCATTTGCTCCGTGGAACGGACACGTTGCCTGGCTGGGCGCGAACGTCGTCTTCCAAACGATGGATCGCGGCGTCCACTGGACGCCGATCAGCCCCGATCTCACGCTGAACGACAAAGCGCACCAGCAGCCTGCCGGCGGACCGATCACGCTCGACGTCTCCAGCGCGGAATACTCCGACACGCTGCTCGACATCGAAGGCTCGCCTGCGCGGCGCGGCGAGATCTGGACGGGTGCGGACGACGGCGTCATCGCCGTCACGACCGATGGCGGCGCGCATTGGGCCAAGCACACGATCGCGGGCGTACCCCCGTACTGCCGCGTCGAGACGATCGCACCATCGCCGTTTTCGGCGCGTACGGCATACGCAAACGAAGATTGCCATCGCTCCGGCAACTATCGCCCGTATCTTTTCGTGACCCACGATTACGGCCGCACGTGGACGAAGATCACGAACGGTCTGCCGGGCGGCGTCTGGGCGCGCACGATTCGCCCCGACGACCGAAACCCCGATCTACTCTTTGCCGGAACCGAAACGGGATTGTGGATCTCGTACGACCGCGGCACCGTGTGGTCGCCGTTCAACCTGAACATTCCGACGGTCTCGATCCGTGATATCCGCGAGCAGCCGGAGTTCAACGATCTTGCCATCGCGACGCACGGGCGCGACCTCTGGATCCTCGACGACATCGGCTCGCTGCAGGGGCTGCCTCAGGCGCAGCGCGCGGGCGCCATGCTCTTCGCGCCGCGCGTCGCATACGAATACGCCTTCGAGTCGAGCGGCGACGAGGGGGCTTACACGGACTTTCGTGGTGCGAATCCGCCTTCCGGAGCGATCGTCGACTTCTATCAAGCCGCGCCGCAGCCGCACGCCCCGTCGATGGAGATCCTGGACGGCGCCGGACACGTGATCCGGCACATTCTGCCCCAGCGCAAGCCCGCGAAGACGGGCCCGTTCAATCCGTACGCGGGACCGGGGGCGGGACCGGGCGTCACGAACGATGCGGGCATCAACCGTGTCGTGTGGAATTTCCGCGAGGACGGGCCGCCGCTGTGCACGGTCTGCGCAAAGGAGTTCCGCGGCTCCCCCGTCGGAGCGTTGGTACTGCCCGGCCGGTACGTCGCGCGCATCACGCTGAACGGCCGGACGTATTCGCACGCGTTCGTCGTGCGTGCCGATCCGCATCACCCGTACACGCTCGCGCAACTGCGCGCAGGCTATGCGTTCGCTCGCAGATACGGTATGGTCTCCGGCAAGATCAACACGGTGATCGATCGCCTCGCGGCGCAGCAACGCTCGTTAGAGGCCTCGTATGCCGCACTCGTTGCGAAGAACGCCGCGCTCGCGGCGCGGGTGACGGCGGCGTTGCACGAGGATCGCGCGATCTTCCATGCGTTCACCGCCGATTACCACAACGACGAAGACTCCATTCAACGGCCGGGCGCCTTGAAGGAAGACGTCCCACGCGCGGGATTCGGGCCGTCACAACCGCCGCCGACGCCGGCACTCCTCTCGTACGCACGCCGCTTCGACGTCGAGTACCGCGCGGCGATGGCTCGCTACGACGCATACGTGCGATCGCTGGGCGCTCTCTCCGTTGCGCTCCGCAGCGCCGGAGCGCAACCGGTCGCGGGCGCGACGCCGGTATCGCCGTGATCTAACGCGATCTGCTGCAGCGGTTCACGAGGCAAAGAGGCGGCGCAGGAACGCGTCGTGCCGGTAGGAGCCGCTGCGGCCGAAGTGCACGGCGGCGAGATTCTGCGATGCGACGATGTAGAGCGCCTGTCCGCCCGCACCGCTGGCATAGGCGAGATCGTCCGGAGCTCCTTTGGCTCCGAGCCACCAGCACAAGCCGTATCGCGGATTGGCATTCGAACCCGTGAAGCACGCGGCGAGATCGTCGCGGTGCGCGAGCACCCAGCGCCCGTAAGCGAGCCAGTCGCGTGCCGTCAGCTGCGCTCCGGTCGGAAGGGGATGCGTGCCGTCCGCGAGCGTGCGCCACGACGCGACGGTGACGCCTGCGGGGCCGAGCACACGCTCGCGGAGATAGCCGAGTGGGGTGAAGCCGAGCGGCCCGAGCTTGCGGGCGAGCACCCCGCCAAAGACTTGCAATGCGATACCGCCGTAGGTGAAGCGGGCATCGGGCGCGTTCTTCAACGGCGCCGCGAGCGCCGCGTCGTACGTCGGAACCGCATTGCCTAAGCCGCCGAATCCGAAACCCGCCGTCAGCTGCAGGAGCATCCGCAACGTGACCGCGCTCTTTCGCTCGTCGCTCGCCCATGCGGAGAACGTCCGAGAGACGAGCTCGTCGAGCGTGAGTATTCCTTCGCGCTGCGCGACGAGCGCGGCAACGCCCCAAAAGCTCTTCGTCCCGCTATACAGCGGATTCGCTTGCGCAGCGGTGCATCCGTCCGCGTACGTCTCGAGTTCGATCTGCTCGCCGCGCGCCACCACGAGTGCGTGCAGGCCGTGTGCGCGCGCGTAGGCGAGTGCCTCCACCGCGCAGGCTCTTCCTCGAGCGGGGCGGTATCTCCGTCTCCATGCACGTCCTCCTCACCGGCGCCGGCGGGTTCGTCGGTCATCACGTACTCGAGCACTTCCTCGTCAACACGGATGCGTATCTGACGCTGACCGACTCGTTCAGGCATCGTGGAACGTCGGAGCGCATCACGGAAGTGCTCGAAGGAAGGCCGGGCTCGCACGGGCGCGTCTCCGTCTTGACGCACGATCTCACGACGCCGTGGAGCCAGTACGGGATCAGTGCGATTCGCGAGCACGGTGACGTCGATGTCATTCTGCAGATCGCGTCGGAGAGCCACGTCGACCGCTCGATTGCGGAGCCGGTGCCGTTCGTGCGCAACAACGTCGACGTCGCGTTGAACGCGCTCGAGCTCGCGCGGGCCCTCGAACCGAAGCTGTTCGTTCTGCTCTCGACCGACGAAGTGTACGGGCCGGTTCCGCTCGGCCGGCCGTCGATCGAATGGGACCCGATTCTACCGAGCAACCCATACAGCGCGTCGAAGGCAGCGCAGGAAGCGATTGCAATATCGTATTGGCGCACCTACGACGTTCCGTTGGTCATCGTCAACGGCATGAATCTCATCGGCGAGCGTCAGCACCCGGAGAAGTTCATCCCGAAGGTTATCGCGAGCGTGATCGACGGCAAACCCGTTCCGGTGCATTGCTCGAGCGCCATCGTACGCGAGCTCGGCAGCGCACCGTTGCGCGCCCAAGATACCGAGCGCGTCGAGCGGGCGCAGATCGGCCGCCGCTGCTACTTGCATGCGCGCAATCTCGCCGACGCGATGCTCTTCTTGGTTCGCGACGCGCGAATCGAGGGAGCGCCGCTCGAGGCGACGGTGCGCTACGACCCAAGCGGTCGCGGCGCAGGCGTCTTTCCGCAGCGCTTCCACGTCATCGGAGAGCAGGAGGTCGACAACCTCACGATGGCCGAGCGCATCGCCGCGTTTGCGGGCAAGCCGCTCGTCTGGGAGGCCGTCGACTTCCACTCGACGCGACCCGGGCACGATTTGCGGTACGCCATGGACGGACGCCGCCTGCAAGAGCTCGGCTGGACGCCGCCCGTACCGCTGTGGGACTCTCTTTCGCACGTCGTACGGTGGACGCTCGAGCATCCGCGTTGGATGGCGCACTGATCGGCATGCCGCCCGATCTCAGCGTCGTGATTCCCGCCCACAACAATTGGTGGCTCACCCGCCGGTGCCTCGGGGCCTTGGACGCTCTGCGGTCGTCGTCGGCGGTGCGCTTCGAAACCATCGTCGTCGACGACGCATCGAGCGACGAGACTCCACTCGAGCTTGCGAGCTACGATTGGGTGCGTCGCATGCGGCTCGACGTCAATGCCAACTTCGGCGGCGCAACGACTGCCGGCGCGCGTATCGCGCAAGCGCCGATCGTGCTCTTCTTGAACAACGACGCATGGCCGCTGGGCGACGCCTTGCCGCCGCTGGTCGCTGCGTTCTCGCGTCCCGAGGTGGCCATCGCAGGCGCCGCGCTCTTCTACGAAGACGGCGTGACGCAGGGAGCGGGATGCGTATTGCTTCCGAACGCGCACTGGTTTCTGTCATATCGGAGTTTACCGGCGACGCTCGACGCCGTCCGAACGCCGCGCGACGCGATCGTCGTTCCAGGAGCGGCAATTGCGGTGCGTAGGGATTGGTTCCTCGCGGGCGGTGGATTCGATCCGCTCTATCGCAACGGATTCGAGGACACCGATCTCTGCATGCGCGCGCGTTCCGAGGGCCTCGTCACTCGGTACGTTGCCGAGTCCCGCTTCGCCCATTACGAGGGCGCGACGACCGGCAGGTTTACTTGGGAAGAGGCAAACGAGATCGCGTTCTACCGGAGGTGGTCGCCGGCGCTCTCGTCCATCGAACGCACCGAGCGCGGCGAGGTGAGCGCGATCGTCGTCCACCGCGGCCCGAGCGATCCCCTCGGCGAGGCCGTATTGGAGGACGTCCTCGAGGCCATCCGCTCGTACGGCCACCCGGTCGTCGACGCTATTGCTCCGTGGCATCGCTTCGACAGGCGCTTTCGCATCGCGGCGAGCCTGGCGTGGAACTGCGACGGCGCCGCGTTCGCGCCGAGCGTCGAGGTCGCGTGCGAGAGCGGCAGCGTGTATCTGAAAACGCACGGTGCGATCGGGCTGTGCGTACCGTGGATGCCGTGCGCGGAGCCGCGCAGGGCCGGTGCGCCGCGCCCCTCCGGCAGCGATCTCTACGGCTACGTGGCGCTGCTCGATGCGTACGCCGGCAAGGCCGGCGAGGAGGCTAGGCAGGACGCGCTGCGCCGCGGCGCCCCGCGACGCAGCGCTATGCGCGTCATCGATCTCGCACGCGTCGCTCGCTTCGGCCTCGAGCGCAGCGGTCGCGCGGTCTCGAACGCACCGATTCGCATATCCGCATGAGCGCCGGCAGGCAGGCGGACCCGCAGTCGTATCGCGAGGCCATGCGTCGCACGGCCGCGAGCGTCGCGGTGATCACGGCGGCGCACGAAGGAAGGATCCACGGGATGACCGCCACGGCGATGACGAGCGTCAGCGCGGATCCTCCCACGCTGCTCGTCGTGGTGAGCCGAGCGACGAGGACCCATCCCTTCATTCGCAAGAGCGGGCGGTTTGCCGTGAACGTCTTGGCACGCGGTCAGGAAGAGATCGCGCGTCGCTTTGCGGCCGGGATCGAGAATCAATTCGACGGGGTCGCGCACGAGCTCCATGCTGCCGAGGTGCCGATCATCGCCGGAACGGCCGCGGCGTTCGTCTGCATCGCAACGGAGGCGTTCGATGTCGCGACGCACACCATTTTCATCGGCGCGGTAGAGGAAGCCCACCATACGGAGCTTCCGCCGCTCGTCTATCACGACGGCAGCTATCACGCACTAGGCTAGTACTTGCACTAGGTCACGCAGCGGAACGTAGCATACACGTATGGATAGTCGGCGCGGAACCAGTTGCGGAAGCTGCGGCGAACCAAGCGCGAATGCGTGACCGGAGAAGCGCCTTTCAGCACGTAGTGCGCTCCGTCGAAGAAATCGACGGAGTATTGCGGGTAGGACGCCATCGGCGCAAAGCCCGGCAGCGGGCCGAACGGCGTGCTCGTCCATTCCCATCCGTTTCCGACG
>VFSW01002838.1_pt1 | contig 26086 bp, 21 predicted proteins | sample 5358111 | NCBI WGS metagenome assembly VFSW01 (sample SAMN11554181, study PRJNA540505) | mine drainage metagenome | isolation source: sediment from site ElyBrook_90M | place: USA: Ely Copper Mine, Vershire, VT | collected 2017 | reverse complement strand
GTCTCATATTGCCGAGCCCCTCGATCGCTTTTTGCTGCTGCGGGCCGCCGTTGCCGAAGGCGCCCATCAGGCTGGCCAGCGGCGCCAGCGTGGTGCCCAGATTCTCGTAGAACACGGCGGAGAAATTGGCATAGTGATCGCGCGGAATCATGGCTAGGAATTTCGCCGCGTGCGTCACCGAAGCGCCGCTGGTCTTCACCTGTAAGGCGCGCGTCACCAGTGCGCGGGTGGCGCCGCCGATGAAGTAGCCGTCGGCGAAGGTGTAATGCCCTTCCATCAGCGGGCCGCCGTCACCGGTGATGGCGTAGTAAACGCGGCCATCCACAGTCTCCTGCGAGAGGCGCCAGGCTCCGCCGCCGGGCTTGGTCGAGGTCTGGTTGAGCACGGCGATGCCCTGCTGTATGGCGGACTGGACTTTGGCGGGGTCGTAGACTTCGGCCACCAGTTTCCAGGAAGGCACAGGCATCAGGGGCCCATCGATGGCGAACGTGAATTCGCCTCCCAAAGCGGCCGCGAGCTCGTTCTTCACGGCGGTACCGCCAGCCCCCAATTCCGAAGCTTTGCGATTCACCACACCGGTGAGCGAATCGATAATCGCGCTGGAATTTTGCGCGACGAAAGAGGCTACCAGGGTGGCATCCGGCGAGACGTAGTCCAAAGAGCCCATGGGCGCGGGATCGGCCAGCCAGGCAGCCACTCCGGAGCGGGCGCCATCGAAAGCGATGGAGGCGCGCGCTTCCATCTTGCGATCCACTTCTTTCTGTTCGGCGATGAAGTAGCGGGCGCCGGCCAGAGCGGGGGGGCCACCCGACATACGCGACAGGTCGGCGCACAGCAGCAGGCCGGCGCCCTGCCGGTAGGCCTGAGCCACCCGCGCGTGGAACGGCGTGCCGGAAAAACCGCCCTGAAACGCGCTTTCCACAGCCGCCTGCACGGGTCCGAACGCGGTGATGCCGTTGCGCGTTTCGAGGGTCATCGGAAGTCCCTGTTTTTTCAGAAACTCGGCGAACCCATCGCGCTTTACCTCGGCGTACAGCACTGGCGCCTGCGGCTTCCCATCGGGACCGGCGGTAACCGCCATCACGATCTCGTCGCCCAGATACTCGCTGGCTGCGCGCAGCCTGTCGATCACGGCGGAGAGACGCGATGTATCGGACGCCAGAGCACCCAACTCGGGATACCCGGACAACTTCTGCTGGAACACCGATTCCGCGTTCCCCAGGTACTGCGAGAGATTCGGAATACTGGCGTAGAAGACGGTGGATGCCGGCAGGCTGTCCAGGATCTTGCTGGAGTAGCGCAGATCCGGCAGTTGCAGCTTGTCGATGCCGGACCTGAGCGCGGCCAGCAACGAGTAGTAATGTTCGCGGTCGCGGCTCCAGGAGATATCGTCCTTCACCGATTCCGGCACCAGATCGGGACTGCTGACCGCCTGTTCCCCGGGGCGGAGGATTTTCTCGGAGCTGTTCTGGGTGACGTGGACTTCGCCTTGAATCACGGAAACGCGCGAGCCTTTGACGCCAGCGCTCACGCCGAAAATCGTGCCGGTCACGGCCACGCGATAGTCGGCCGTATCGACGTAAAGATGGCCCGAGCGGCGCTTGGCGGCCTGCACGATGACGCTGCCCGCGTCCAGCCGCACGGTCAGGTTGTTGGCCGTTTGCGAGGTCGAAAAGCCGGAACGCTCCTTCATTTCGAGCAGGGAGCCATCCCGCAGTTGCAGCACGGCGGTGGAATCTTTGGCCGTGCGAATCTCCACGTTGTCAGGAACGTCCTGACCCTGTGCCAGCGGCACAATGCCGGCGGAGGTGATTTCAAACAGATTGCCGTTCACGGTCTGGACAATGGCGCGCCCGGTATGGCCGACGAATTGACCCTGCCACACCCAAACGGAAAGCCCGGCGGCGGCTACGACCACGGCGGCCGCGGCCCAGCGGACAGTGTAATTGACGGGACGTGCGGTGCGCGGCGATACCAGTTCTACTACCCGGCCTTCGTACACCCGGCGGCAAGCTACACATTCATGCAGGTGGTCTTTCAGCAGCAGAGAGCGGGCGTCAGTCAAGCGGCCAGCGCGATATTCGGGGATCAGCGCCTGAAAATCCTTGCAGTTGCGGATGTGCTCCACGGGGGCGGATTGCGCGGCGGCCTCACTGAGGCGGGCCCAGACGCGCGCGGCCGCCGCTTCTACCACGGCCGGATCCACGGAGGCATCGCGGATTTCTAACATGGCTTGCTCCAGCGCCGGTTCGTTGAAATTGCTTTCGGGGGTCATGCCACTCCTCCCAAATACGCACGATATTCTTTTTGCAGCCGGTCCCGCGTGCGGGATAACGTCACCGCGACGGTTCCAGGCGTAGTGTTCAGCAGTTGCGCAATTTCCGGATTGTCCTTACCTTCGAAGAACCGCAGCATGAACATCTCGGCGATGCGCGGATTCAGGCGCGCCAGTGCGCCGCGCAGCCACTCGCGAATCTCACCGGAATTCTGCAGGCGCTCCGGATTGCGGTGTGCAGGTTCCGCCAGTACCAGTTCTAGTTCGTCCATGGGGATGTTACGAATGTTCTGGCGCGATCGTACCAGGTCCAGCGCCGCGTTAACGGCCGACCGGTGCAGAAAACTGGCCATGTTGCCCACCGGTTCCGCGCCCGGATCGCGCTTCAACATGCGCAGGAAAACGGTTTGCAAAACATCTTCGGCATCGCCGGCATTGCCTGTAATCCGGTAGGCGGCGCGGAATACCAGGGCATGATTTTCCCGGAAAATTTTCTCCAGATCCGCACTGGGCAAATTGGCCGGTTGCGTGGGTGCAGCCATCAGCGCTTTCATCCTATCAGCTCTTCACTTAACCTGGACGCGCTGGAAGGGCGGATATTAGCTTGCAGTCGGCCAGCAAGACCTTAAATTGCTGAAAATACAGAACCTCATGGCGCTTTCCGCGGCCCGGGAAAGGTCGCGGTTGTCCCCAAACAAGGCTCGCGGGACCCTTTGGTTAGAAGGGCGGATAAAAAAAGCTCCACACCAGGGCGGTGTGGAGCTAAAGGTCTAAAACAATCTGTCTCGGAGGATGACAGACCGGTAACGATCTTAACAAGCTGTCAATAGTAAATCAATGGAAAACGCACAATAATTCGCGTTAACGCAGCTCTTCCATGACCTGGTCAAGTATTGCGGCGCCGGGCCGTACTTTGGATTCCGGTAAGGTGGCTACCGGTTCATCAGTCAGGTTTAGTAGTTCTAGGAAGGTTGGCTTTTGGGCGTTGACGTAAAGAACGCCGGTTAGCACTTCGCTTTTCGCTTCCGCTTCTTCCAGAGCCGCCAGGGCGGCCAGCCGGTCGGTGGGGTCGAAGTCCCGTTCCAGCTTACGGATGCGCAGGTGCGAGCCATCGTGCATCTGCACATCCCGGACTTCGCCTTCGGGAATGTCCACGGAGATATCTTCGAAGAAAGGCACGAAATCCAACTCGTGCAGCACTTCCTCGTGATCCTTCATGTAGCCATAGCTCTTGGTGGAGCCGACATGGTCGTTGAAGGTCACGCAGGGCGAAATCACATCGATGACCGACAGGCCCTTATGAGCTATACACGTCTTGATAATGGCCTGGAGCTGTTTCTTATCGCCGCTGAAGGTTCGCGCCACGAAGGTAGCACCCCATTTGAGCGCCAGCGCGCAACAGTCGAATGGCGGCAGGTCGTTGGCCGTGCCCGTCTTCAGCGTGGAACCCAGATCGGCGGTAGCGGAAAACTGGCCTTTGGTGAGACCGTACACGCCGTTGTTTTCGATGATATAGATCATGGGCATGTTTTGGCGCACCAGGTGCATGAACTGGCCGATGCCGATGGAGGCGGTGTCGCCATCGCCGGTAACGCCAATGCCCATCAGGGTGCGATTGGCCAGCAGCGCTCCAGTGGCGATGGCCGGCATCCGGCCGTGCACGCCGTTAAAACCGTGCGACATACCCAGGAAGTAGGCCGGCGATTTCGACGAGCAGCCAATTCCGGAGAACTTAGCCACCTGGTACGGTTCCACTCCCAGTTCGTAGAAGCACTCCACGATGCGCTCGGAAACCGAGTTGTGGCCGCAGCCGGCGCATAGCGTGGTCTTGCTGCCCTTATAGTTGAGCACCTCCAGACCGAGCCGGTTGACTTTTTTGGGTGGGGGAGTAACTGACGTGCTCATTTGCCCTCCTGTTTCAGGATTTCATCGGTCACGGTGCGAGCATCCAGCGGCAAGCCGCCGTAGTAGCGGACGCTGCGCAGTTTGGCCAGCAGGTCGACGTCGAATTCCAGCTTCATCAGGCCCAGCAGTTGCGCGTCGCGGTTTTGATCCACCACATAGACGCGGTCATGATGCCGGATGAAGTCCTTTAGCGCATCGGTGAACGGATAGGCCTTCAGACGCATATAGCTGGCGTCGATGCCGTTTTCCGCTTTGAGCTGATCGCAGCTTTCGCGCACGGCATAATCGGAAGTGCCGATGGCCACGAAGCCGATCTGGGCGCCTTCGACAAGGTTGACCACCGGGGGCGGGACTTCCTTGCGCATGGCTTCGAACTTGTGGGCCAGGCGATCCATGTTATGGATGTAATCGTCTTCGCGCTCGGTGTACTGCGCCTTTTCGTTGTGGCCGCTGCCGCGCGTGAAATACGATCCGTTGGGATGATTGGTGCCGGGCAGCGTGCTGTAGCCCACGCCGTCTCCGTCCACGTCTTTATAGCGGGCGAAGCCGCCCATCTTTTCCAGGTCTTCCGCATTCAGGACCTTGCCGCGCCGGATCGGTTTGGTGGGGTACTCGAATGGGTCGGCCATCCAGTTGTTCATGCCCAGGTCCAAATCCGTCATCACGAAAGTCGGGGTCTGGAACCGCTCGGCGAATTCGAAGGCCTCGATGGCCATGGTGAAGCACTCTTCCGGCGAGCACGGGAAGAACATGGGGTGCTTGGTATCGCCGTGCGAGAGGATCGCGGTGGTGAGCAGGTCGCCCTGCTGGGTGCGCGTGGGAAGGCCTGTGGAGGGGCCGACGCGCTCCACGTCGAAGACGACCGTGGGGATGTCGGCATAATAGCCCAGACCGATGAATTCCGACATCAGCGAGATGCCCGGACCGGCGGTTGCGGTCATGGAGCGGGCGCCCGCCCATCCGGCGCCGAGCGCCATGCCGATGCTGGCCAGTTCATCTTCGGCCTGCACGATGGCGTACGTCGCCTTGCCGTTTTCCGGGTCCATGCGGAAGCGGCGCATATAGCCGATCAGCGATTCCACCAGGGAAGAAGACGGCGTGATGGGATACCAGGTCACCACCGTGACGCCGGCGAACATGCATCCCAGGGCGCAGGCCGCGTTGCCGTCGATGATGATCTTGCCCGCGGTCTCATTCATGCGCTCCACGCGGTACGGGTCGCTCTTGGTGAAGGTCTTGGCGGCGAATTCAAAGCCGGCCTTGGCTGCGCCCCAATTCAGGTCGGCCGCCTTGGCTTTCTTCTTGCCGAACTGCTTGACCAGGGCTTTCTGGATCTCCTCCATTTCGATGGAGAGCAGGTGCGCCACGACGCCGTCGTAGATCATGTTGCGCACGAGTTTGCGCAACTTGGCTTCGGGACAGACCGGGCCGACGAGTTTATCGAAGGGCACCGGGTAGAAGTGCAGATCGCTGCGCAGTTCGTTGAGCTTGAGCGGCTCGTCATAGACTACGGCGGCTCCGCTGTCCAACTTCATCACGTCTTCGCGCGCCGTTTCCGGATTCATGGCCACCAGGAAATCGATTTCCTTGCGGCGGCCGATGTATCCGTGCTTGCTGGCGCGAATGGTGAACCACGTGGGCAACCCCGCGATGTTGGACGGAAACATATTCTTTCCGGAAACCGGGATGCCCATCTGAAACAGGGCGCGCATCAGGACGGTATTGGCAGTCTGGCTGCCCGATCCGTTGATGGTTGCGACCTGAATGCTGAAATCGTTGACTACCGGGTGTGCCGGCCGGGAGGATGGCTCGACAGGGGAAACCTCTAAAGTTGACATCGATAAGGAATCCTTATTGTGGGGAGTGTGGCCCAGTTCACTTTCCTTCTGATTATATGGCAAATGCCGAAGGGTTGGGGCCGTCAGGAGCTAAAGTAGTACCTTCATGGTTCCTCAAAAGCGGCGCGCGCCGCTGCTCGCGGGCCTGGCGATCGGCGGAATTTTCCTGGCATTCGCCGGGGATGGGCTCGGCGCCTACTTCACGCCGGACGACATGATGAACCTGTACGTCTCGTGGTCCGCTTCGCCGTTGGGGTTGCTGCGGAATGACCGGCCGTTGGGCGGGCTGGTGTACCGCGTGATGTTCGCCTGCTTCGGCCTGCATCCGCTGCCGTACCGGATCGTCTGCGTGGCGCTGCTGCTGGCGAACCTGGCGCTGCTCTATCGCTTCTGCCGCGCGCTTTCGGGATCGCGCGAGGTGGCCGCTCTGGCATGCCTGCTGGGTGCGTATCACGCTCACCTGGCGGAGCTCTATTACAGCACCGGAACCATCTTCGATCTGTTGTGCTGCCTGTTTTTTCTGCTGGCCTTCAACTTGTATCTGAAGGTGCGGCAGGCTCCTTCGTGGCGGCAGACGATGGCGCTCCTGGCGCTGTACGTGTGCGCCCTGGCGTCGAAGGAAATGGCGGTGCTGTTCCCGGTCTACGTGGCGCTGTACGAGGGTCGGCGGATGGCGCGCAATCGTTTTCTCTGGCTGGCCGTGCCGCTCACAGCAGTCTACGCCGCTTGGAAAGTGGCCGGTCCGCACGCCATGACGGCGAATCCCGCCTACGCCGTGCATCTTTCCCTGCACGGGTTTCTATCGGCCTGGAAAGCATATCTGAACGAGTTGTTCTACGGGGCAATCGCGTTCAACACGGTGAAACTCGCGGTGGTGTGGGTGGCGATCACGCTATTCGCGGTGCTGGCGCGCAAACGGGAGGTATGGCTGGCATGGTGCATCGCGGTGCTCGGAGTGCTGCCGTTTATTTTTATTGCTCCGCGCGGCTTTTTCGTGATGTACCTGGTGCTGCCGGGTTGGTATCTGCTGGCTGCGTGGGCGCTGGTGCGCTTGCGGGAGTGGCTTTCGGGGTTTGCCGGGACACTGGCGGTGCAGCCCGGGCAACTGGCGCTTTTCGTGGTGGTAGCGCTGCTGTTGATCCCGTTGCATCGCGCCGAAAAACCGGTCAGCCAGGCGTGGGTCGCCGGAATCCATCAGCAGGTGCGCGGGGTGTTGAGCGTGTTGGAGGCGAAATTTCCCACCATGCCGCGCGGGGCGAAGGTGCTGTTCTTGAGCGATCCCTACGACGCCGACGACTGGATTTTGACTTCGATGTTCCGCCTGCAATATCACGATCGGGACTTGCAGGTGGACCGGGTGAAAGTGGATCCCGGCCTGGCACGAAAAGCGGACGAGTACGCGCACGTGCTTACGTTGGGCCAGAACGGTCTGACGGTCGTGCGGTGAACATCGCGCTTAGTTGTGGGGGCAAACTATAGGAGATAGAATCGGAATCGCGATGAGAATTCCAGCCTTGCTGCTGTGCATGGCCGCCGCGGTGTCCGGTCAATCGACGGATGTTCCGGCTTACACCAAACCCGATCTTCCCGCCGAAAAGAGAGCCGCCGACCTGGTCTCCCGAATGAGTTTGGAGGAAAAAGTTCTGCAGATGCAGAACAGCGCGCCCGCCCTGCCGCGACTGAACATTCCGGCCTACGACTGGTGGAACGAAGCGCTGCACGGCGTGGCGCGCGCGGGCGAGGCAACCGTGTTTCCGCAGGCAATCGGACTGGCGGCTACCTTCGATACCGGCCTGATGAATCGCATCGCCACCACCATCTCCACCGAGGCTCGCGCCAAGTACAACGAAGCCATCCGCAACAACAATCACGCGCGCTATTTCGGCCTGACCTTCTGGTCGCCGAACATCAATATTTTTCGCGACCCCCGCTGGGGACGCGGCCAGGAAACCTATGGCGAAGATCCGTTCCTGACCGGCCGGATGGCGGTGGCATTCATCAAAGGCATGCAAGGCGACGACCCGCACTACTTCAAGGTGATCGCCACGGCCAAGCACTACGCCGTGCACAGCGGCCCGGAGACGACGCGCCACCAGGCGAACATCCAGCCGAGCGAGCGCGACTTGAACGACACGTATCTGCCGGCCTTTCGCGCCAGCATCGTGGAAGGCAAAGCCGATTCGGTGATGTGCGCGTACAACGCCGTGGATGGCGTGCCCGCCTGCGCCAATACGGATCTGCTGCAAAAGCACCTGAAGCAGGACTGGGGCTTCCAGGGATATGTGGTGAGCGACTGCGGCGCCATTTCCGACATCTTCCGCGGACATAAATATAAGGCCACCGCCGCCGAAGCTTCGGCCGTAGCAGTGAAGGCCGGAACCGATCTGACCTGCGGCAACGAATACCGCTCGCTGGTGGAAGCCGTGAAGTCCGGGCTGATCGCCGAAGCGGAGATCGACCGCGCGCTGGAACGGCTTTTTACGGCGCGCTTCAAGCTGGGCATGTTCGACTCGCCGGAGCGCGTGCCGTTCTCTAAGATTCCGTATTCGGAGGTGGATTCGGCGGAGCATCGCAAGGTGGCGCTGGACGCAGCGCGCGCCGCCATCGTGCTGCTCAAAAACGAAAACGAGACGCTGCCGGTGAAAGCTTCCGTGCGCCGGATTGCGGTAATCGGGCCATCGGCGGACGACCCTGTCGCGCTGCTGGGCAATTACAACGGATTCTCGTCGCATCACGTGGCGCCGCTCGAAGGCATCGAGAAGCAGTTCGCCGGAAAAGCGGAGATCCGCTATGCGCTCGGCGCGACGTACACCTCGCAATCCCCGGCGCTGTTACCTGCCTCCGCTCTGACCCCGCCCGCCGGCGCGGGCCATGGCGTACTGGCCGAGTATTTTGACAACCCGGAATTTCAGGGCACGCCGAAGATCTCGCGCGTCGAACCGCGCCCGTACCTGGCCTTTCAACAGGGCAGTTACTCCATCCGGTGGACCGGCACGCTGCGTCCGCCGGTGACCGGCGAGTACACCTTTACCATCGGCGGAGGCTTCCGCACGCCCACCACGCACCTTTTCCTGGACGACAAGGAACTCGCCGCCGCCTCTCTGCATACCGAACTGGAGGCCGGACACGCCTATGCGGTGCGCGTGGAGTTCCGGCCGCAGGGGCCGGCCGGGAGCGTGCAGATTTCCTGGATTCCTCCCGCGGCGCCGCTGCTGGCCGAGGCGCTCGACGCGGTGAAGAACAGCGACCTGACCGTGGCGTTTGCCGGTCTGAATCCCAATCTGGAAGGCGAAGAGATGCGCGTCTCCATCCCTGGATTCGCGGGTGGCGACCGCACCAATCTGGAATTGCCGGAATCGCAGGAGAAATTGATCGAGGCCGCCTTGGGAACCGGCAAGCCGGTGGTGGTGGTACTGACCAGCGGCAGCGCGCTCTCGACGAATTATGCCGCCGCGCACGCCGCGGCGCTGCTGGAACTGTGGTACGGCGGCGAAGAAGCCGGAACGGCCATCGCCGAAACCCTTGCCGGAGGGAACAATCCCTCCGGACGCCTGCCGGTGACGTTCTATAAGAGCGTAGACCAGCTACCCTCCTTCGACGATTATTCGATGAACGGGCGGACCTACCGGTATTTCAAAGGCGAGGCGCTGTACGAGTTCGGATTTGGCCTGAGCTATTCGAAATTCCAGTACTCCGGCCTGCGGGCGCAGCGGACCGCGAAGGGCGGCCGAGTCTCTGTCCGGGTGAAGAACGCTTCTTCGCGCGACGGCGACGAAGTGGTGCAACTCTACATGGACGGCGGCGGTGCGGACGCGGCCATCCGGGACCTCCGCGGCTTCCAGCGCGTACACCTGCGCGCCGGAGAAACGCGCGAGGTGCAGTTCTCGCTGGACTCCGGGTCGCTACCTAAGACCAAGGTGAAGATCAGCGTGGGCGGAGGGCAGCCTGTAGGCGACACCGCCCACTTGGACACCATGATGTAATCCGGCTCCACACTTTGGGGCTGGAATGCGTCAAAATGTGTTAGGGCCCGATGCGTTTACTGATAATCCTACTGCTGTCCGGTTCCTGTCTGGCGGGCGAGTATGCCGTGCTGGCCAGCGGTTCCCGCCTGCTGGTGGATCGTCACGAGAGCGAAGGCGACAAGATAAAGCTTTACAACGGCGCGGGTTACATGGAGTTGGACGCGTCGCAGGTGCGCGGATTTGAGCCCGACGACCGCCCGGTTGCTGTGCCGGAGACTCCGGCCGCCCCGCCCGCCGCGGAGGAAAGCGCCAGCGAACCCGTAGTGCTGACGCCCATCGAACTAGCCGATGCCGCGGCCGCCCGTTACGGTTTACCGTACTGGCTGGTGCGGGAGGTGATGCGCGTGGAGTCTGGTTTCCAGCCGCAGGCGGTTTCTCCCAAAGGCGCCATCGGCCTGATGCAATTGATGCCCGAGACGGCGCAACGGTTGGGTGCGGACCCCAAGGACCCGGCCCAGAACGCCGATGCCGGAGCACGCTACCTGCGCGAATTGCTGGACAAGTACGATGGCCGTTTATGGCATGCCCTGGCTGCCTATAACGCCGGCCCCAAAGCAGTCGAAAAATATCACGGCGTGCCGCCCTACCGCGAAACCATCGACTACATCTACCGCATCGATCAGGAACTCAAGCGCAACGAAAAGTAGTGCGTGTTAGTTTCGCGATCCTACTGTTTCAGTGCGTCCGGCGAGTGGCTGCACTACGCCGTTGCCGCAGACGGCCACTCCGGTCTTGGTCAGGGCATCCAGAAAATTGACCAGAATGTGATAGAAGACCTGCTCGGTGAGCGGCTGCTTGCCGGGAAGACGGAAGGTGGCGGGGAGTTCCTTGGAGATGGCGATTCTGACCGAATTGCGCTGGGCGCGGCCGCCGCGATCTCGCTTGTTCGCCAGGGTGATGGGTGTCTGCATGACCATGCCGGTCCGCCCATCGACGTAAAACTGACAGCGGGAAAACCAGCCCAGGTTGGCCGGATCGGCGGCGTCGAACAACAGCAGGGGCGCCTGGCGATGTGGAATGTTGAGGTCCAGTTGCATGACCCTCTGGCCGTCCTTGGCTTTAATCTCGAACCCCGCCTGCCGGGCGATATTCGACACCATCTCCGGCTGGAGTTCCAGATAAATCAATTTGTGCTGCCCGGCCTGAAGTACCTGCATGATCGAAGGGCCATTGTAACGCAGTGGCTCGCTGGGCGCAGAAATTGCGTCTCTCCGGCTGCTGTCGGCGTATTGAGCTAGTGAAGGGAATGAAAATGAAGATTACCGGATTCCTGGTGGCGCTGGTCCTGACCGCGCCGTCATGGGCACAGCCGCCGAAACTGCCCGCCAACCTGGAAAAACTGGCGCAGAAGGCCAAAGAGAGTGCCGAAGTGACTCTGGACGGGTCCCTGCTGAAACTGGCCGCCCGCTTCCTCTCGGACAAAGACGCCGACGAGGCCGGCGCCAAGAAAGCGCTGAACGGCATCGACTCCATCTACGTGCGAAGCTTTACTTTCGACCGTGACACCGCCTACGACGAGGCCGACCTGAACGAGTTGCGTGCCACCTACCGAGGGCCCGACTGGTCGCGCATCGTGGGCGTACGCTCGATGACGTCCGACAATGCGGACGTGTTCTTCAAGGTCTCGGCCAACGGCCTGCTGGGCGGAATTGCCGTGATCGCCGCCAGCCCGCGCGAGTTGACGGTGGTGAGCATCACCGGAAATATCGATCCGGCCCAGTTGATGGATCTCGGCGGCCAATACCACATTCCCAAACTGGAATTCTCGCCCAAGCAGATCCGGAGGATGGAGTAATGCGAACGCTGCGCGTCGCGGCCATGCTGCTGGCGTGCGCGGGAACGGCCGCCGCGGGCCACGAGTTCGACCGGGTGGTGAAGGCGATCGAGACGCATTTCGGCGCCACCCGCACACACATACCGCTGATGGGCGTGGCCAACCTCGTGCTCCAGGTGGGCCACCCGGCGGGCGCCAGCGGATTCCATATCGCGCTGTTTCAGGACCTCCAGACGGATTTGGACGAAGATCGCCAGGTGAAATTGGACCGCTTCATGGACACTCTGTCTTCGCCCACGCTGCGCCCGCTGATCCGGACCCGTTCGCTGCCGGACGCGGAAGCCACCTACATCTTCTGCGGCGATACCGGCAAGACTACCCAGATCCTGCTGGCCACCTTCAATCGCAGGGAAGCCACGGTGATCGAGGTGAAGGTGCAGTTTGAGACGCTGCTGCGCTGGATTCAGCATCCCGACGAGGCCGGGAAGGCGTTGAACCCCGACCGCGACGGCGACGGCAACTGAAGCGCTACCGCACGGCGATGAAGGATTTCGTGAGGCCGCCCAGGCGTTCGCGAATAATGCGCGCGCCGGGGAACAGCGCCCGCACTTCGGCGAAGCCGAGCAGGCGCACGTCCGAGAGGTAATGCTCGATGTAGAAGCGCCGCCGGTCGGGAGTCACCCGCACCAGCAGACTCCACAAGTTGAAGCGCGGCACCACCACCCGCTGCCAGCGCCGCGGCAGCCAGTGAATGAACGGGGTGAGCAGGTGCTGCTCCACGGGGAACCAGCGATTCGGCGTCTGCACCCAGTAGCGGCGGCCCACGCGCGCCACTTCTCGCGCGAAACGCTGCTGGCTGGCCGCGTCGCCGACGTGCTCGATCACCGAATTGCTGAACACCACGTCGAAGGCGCCATCGCGGAACGGCAGGTTCCGGCCGTCGCCCGCCACCCAGGCGGCGTCCCCTACGTCGGCGCGGGCGCGCGGTGTGTTCAGCAAGGTGACTCGCGGGCGCTCGGGCAGGAGGCTCCAGCACTCGGGCGTGCCGCCGATATCCAGGATGCGGGTATCGCGGGTAATGCGCAGTTCTTTGGCGAAGCGTGCCATGCGCCGGCGGCGGAACCAGGAGGAGATGGACGAAAACCCAGGCAAGCTAAAGCTTACCCTACGCCACCGCTTCCGCGCCGCCGCTGACCACCCAGCCATCCGCGAGTTGAATGACGCGATGGCCGAACTTGGCGTTCTCGAGCGAGTGGGTCACCTGGATGATGGTGGCGCCTTCGTCGTTAAGCCTTTTGAATAGCTCCATGATCTCTTTGCCCTGGCTCGAATGCAGATTGCCTGTGGGTTCGTCGGCGAGAATCAGTTTGGGGTTGGCGATGACCGCGCGCGCCACGGCCACCAGTTGCTGCTGCCCGCCGGAAAGCTGGCTAGGATACAGATCGCGCTTGCCCACAATGTGGAAACGGTCGAGCGTATCGCAGACAATAGCCGCGCGCTCAGACCCTTTCACGTTGCGGTAGGAAAGCGGAATGTCCAGGTTCTCATAGACCGTCAGGTTGTCGATCAGGTGATAACTCTGGAAAACAAAACCGATATATTTCTTGTTGAGTTCCACGCGGTCTTTCGGCTTCATGCGGTGCACCATGTGGCCGAAGAACTCGAACTCGCCGGTCCAGGCGCCATCCAACATGCCGAGGATGCTTAACAGCGTCGACTTACCGGCGCCCGAAGGGCCCATGATCGTGACGAACTCGCCCTCCTTGATATCGATGTTCACCCGGCGCAGCACGTAACTGCGCCCGTAACCGCCTTCGTAAAACTTTTCGACGTTGCGAAGTGTAATCATGTTCTGTCCTATTCATGCCGCAAAGCCACCAGAGGATCCAGCGCCATGGCGCGGCGTGACGGAATGTAGCTGGCCGCCAGCGCCACCGCTCCCAGCGCCAGTGAGATGGTTGCGAAGGTATAAAAATCAGTCGGCCGCACACCGTACAGCATGGAGGCCATCAGGCGCGTCAACAGCAGCGCCGCGCCCAATCCGATGGCGATGCCCAGGGCGGCCAGGCGTGCTCCGTGACCTACGATCAGGCGAAGCACATGCGTCCGCTCCGCGCCCAGCGCCATGCGAATTCCCAGTTCGTGCGTCCGGTCGCTGACATCATAAGAGATCACTCCATAGATTCCCACGGCGGCCAGCATAAAAGCGACCACCGCCAGAAAAGCCAGAACGGCGGCGGCGAACCGCGGCGCGGATACGGAGCGATCCACTACGTCCTGCATGGTGCGCACATCGGTCACCGGCTGGTCGGGATCCAGTTGATGAATGGCCCGCTCCGCGGGAACTGCCAGGGCGCGCGGTTCCCCCGCCGTGCGCAGCGCCACGACGACGTAGGCGGGAGGCCACTGCGTGTAGGGATTATAAATTGTGGGCCATTGCTCGCCCACAATTTTCTCCTGCCTCACGTCTCCCACCACGCCCACCACTTCAGCCTCTCCTGGCGTCATGGCGTCCAGAATGAGGTGGTGGCCGATCGGGTCGCCGCCCGGAAAGTAACGCCGGCCGAGCGCCTGGTTGACGATGACGGCGGGCGGGGAGCCGGGCGTATCGGCATCGGAGAAGGTGCGCCCCGCGATTAGCGGGATTCCCATGAGGGCAAAGTAGCCGCCGCTGACGTACCGGACCAGCGTCATCGGCCGCTGGTCGGGCGGCGGCGCGGGCATGCCGGCCACCTCGACTGTGGTGCCCAGACCCAATCCCGTTAGGGGCAGCGAACTGATCGCGGCGGTACTCCGCACTCCGGGCAGACCGGACAGGTTTTCGATCACCTGGTGGATAAACGGAGCGCTGCGCGCGCGCGTGCCGTTGCGTCCGCCTTGCAGCGGAACCCGCAGCGTCAGGACGCCCTCCGGCCGGAAGCCCGGATTGACCGCGCGCAACCGGAGGAAACTGCGCACCAGCAGGCCCGCGCTAATCAGCACCACCACGGCCAGGGCCACTTCCGCGATGACCAGGGCGCCGCGCATGACGCGCCCGCCGCGGCTCGCCGTGCCCCCGCGCGAGGTCTCCGAGAGGGCCGCATTCAGGTTGCTCGCCGAAGAGTGCAGGGCGGGCAGAATGCCGAAGAGAATGCCGGTGGCCACGGCCGCTGCCAGAGCAAACAGGAGCACCCGGCCGTCCATGGCTACGTTGCGCAACTGCGGAATGGCGGCGGGTCCAATGCGATGCACCAGGACGATTCCCAAACGCGCCACCAGCAGGCCCAGCAGCCCGCCCGCCAGGGACAACACCAGGCTCTCGGAAAGCAGTTGCGCCACGATACGGCCTCGGGACGCGCCCATGGCGAACCGCACGGCAATTTCCTTGCGCCGCGAGGCGCCGCGGGCCAGCAGCAGGCTGGCCACGTTGGCGCAGGCCATCAGGAGCAGCAGGCCGACCGCGCCGCTCAACACCTCGAGCGGTTGGCGTGTATCCCCGGAAAGCTCTTCACGGATGGGATACAGGCTGGGCCGAAAACCCGCGTTGAGCGCCTTATTAGCCTCTTCCAAGCGGCTGCCGATGGTGTCCATTTCCCGGCCGGCCTGTTCCAGGCTGACATCCGGGCGGAGCCGCGCGATTACTTTTAAGCTGCGCGCGTTGAACGTCCGCGCATCGTTCGGGTTCAGGCCGAGGGGCAGCCACAAATCCACGTCGGGCTCGAGGAGGAAAAACCCGGCCGGCAGAACCCCGACGACCGTGTAGGTCTGGTCCCGCAGACGGATGGATTTGCCCGCGATGGCCGCATCGGCGCCAAACCGCCGCTGCCACAAACTGTGACTCAGGAGCGCGAAATTGATGTGGCCGGGCCGATCTTCCTCCGGCTGAAAAGTTCGTCCCACGGTAGTTTGGACGCCCAGCAGGGGAAATAGGTCCGCGGAAACGCGCTCGGCTTTCAACTCCTCGGGTTCGATATGTCCGTTGGGTCCGCCGGTCAAATTAATCTGGGCCTCCTGAATGGCGGCCATTTCCCGGAAAGCGCGGCTTTGCCGCCTCCATTCCCAGAAATTACTGCGAGCTACAAACATGCGGTGCAAGTTACGCACAGAACTTTTTTCCCAGATCACGACTAACTGCTGTGGGTCGCGAAAGGGAAGGGGTTTGAGGAGCGCCGCGTCCAGAACGCTGAAAATCGCCGTGGCAGTGCCGGTTCCAAGAGCCAACGCAATCAGAGCGATCGCGGTGGTTGAACGGGTTCTCCCCAGGATGCGCGCTCCGTACCGCAGATCCTGACTAACCAGGGGCATGGCTTGTCAGGTTAACAGATTTTACGTGACGATAGGTGAGGACTAGCTCCCTAACCCCTTACCGCGCATCGCCAACTTAGACGAGTGAATCGAAATACCGCCATTTACATTGCGAACATGAATGTGCGCCCCGCCATGATTCACAACGGCGCGCAGGTCGTGGCCATCATCGGCGCGCGAGACGCGCCCCACGTCGGTTTCGATGCCGCCGCTCAGGTTGTGCGCGTTCAAACTAGCCCCGCCTCCGGCCGGAAGCGAGAGTCTGATGGGCCCGTTCACCGAACTCAGAGAAATCGGTTTGGAGGGACTCAGGCGATTGAATGCGGCATCCAGCTTGCCGTTTACGGTGGAAAGATCCGCTTCCCCTTCCAGTTTGTCGGCGTGAATGCTGCCATTCACCGACGAAGCTTTGATGGGACCCGCCACACCACTGATGGAAAGGCCACCGTTCACCAGTTTGACCTGGTCCAGGTTGGCCCGGCGAGGCACCATAATGCGGTATTCCACGCTAGCGGGGTGCTCGGCGTCCGCCCCTGTGTAAACAGTGTGAATCGAAAGCGCACCGGACGATGGTTCGACGATGATGCGAGCGTCATCCAGGCGGTGCGGATCGGGCGAGTGTTTGATGGCTTCCACCAGCACCTCGTCGCGATCCCAGGCGGTGATGCTCACGTCGCCATAGAGGTTCTGAATCACGACACGGCCGCAGGGTGCGAGTGCAAACCTTTGGCGAAAATCCACGCGCGCATTGCCGATGGCGTTGGCGTGCAATGCGATGCCGCCGAGCAGCAGCGGCAACAGGCCCAGAGACAGCTCTACCCTTCTAACCATTGCGCCCCCCGTAACGCGGGCTCCACACCCGCGTATATTGTGCAGTAGCGCAGGCTTCGAGCTTGCGCATGACTGTGCAGGTTGATCGTTACGACGTTTTTGCGGACTCGATACTCTCTTCCACGATGCGTCCGTCGAATAACCGGATGGTCCGGTCCGCGAACTCCGCATAGCGTGGATCGTGAGTCACCATGCAAATCGTCGAGCCGGCCGCGTGCAGTTCACGCAGCAGGTTCATGACTGCCTCGCCGTTGGCTGAATCCAGGTTTCCAGTCGGTTCGTCCGCCAGCAGGATCAGGGGATCGCCGCTGAGAGCGCGCGCCACTGCCACACGCTGCTGTTGACCGCCGGAGAGTTGGGAGGGGTAATGTTTCATGCGGTGCGACATTCCCACCCGCTCCAGGGCCTCCTGCACGCGACGTTTCCGCTCCGCGGATGGCATGCCCCGATACGTCAGAGGCAGTTCCACGTTTTCGTAAACTGTCAAATCGCCGATCAGATTGAATGCCTGGAAGATGAAGCCGATTTCCCGGTTGCGGATGCGTGCCCGCTCAGAGAGCTTCAGGCCGGTTACCGGTTTGCCGTTCAGATAATAAGTGCCGTCGCTCGGCGTATCCAGAAGCCCGAGAATCGCCAGCAGGGTCGACTTGCCGCAACCGGACGGCCCGGCAATCGACAGGTACTCCCCTTTCTTTACGTCAAAGTGAATGCCTGACAGGGCATGCGTCTCAACTTCATCGGTCACAAAGACCTTGCTGACCTGTTCCAGACGAATCAACGGTTGGGAGCCATTATCCATATGCATTTACCCCTTTTACGAATTTGCCAAGTGCTTAGTTCAACTTAATTCGATCGTAATTGTCGTATGCGGACATGTCGGACAGAATCACGCGGTCGCCCACATTCAATCCGCCCTTGATTTCTATAGTATTGACGGAACTGCGGCCAAAAACGACTTTGACTTTGTTCGCATACTTACCATTGGGCTCTATCTTGAAGAGCGTCACGGTGCTGTCCTGTTGTCCAAACACGGGACGTCCCACATACACGACATCGTCCAGCTTCATTAGCTGAATGGTCCCGTCCACGCTCAAATCCGGCCGGGAGCCCGGCGGCAGGGCGCCGTGGAGGGCAACATCCACAGTAACGGTGCCATTTAAAACCGAAGAATCGATGCGCGATACCTTCCCGTTGATCAGGCCGTTGGAGCCGCCGCCGGCAAGCCGGGTATCGATTACGGCGGGCAGCCCGATGGTGATATCTTTCACCTGGGTTTCCGCAATCTTGAGTTCCGCCTTCAGGTGCGAAGGCTGCGCCACCTTGCCTAGCGCGGTGCCCGCGGTGACCTTCTGACCTTCTTCCACCGGGTTCAGTGGCGGCGGCACGGCTTCCAGCATACCGGCGAAACCGGCCCGCACCTTCAACTGGTCCACCTGGCTCTTTTTGAGCTCGTACTCGCTCTTCAACAGGTCTACCTTCACCTGATGCGCGGCGAGGTGCGATTCCTCGGCCTGCGAGTTGATGGCGATCCGCTGGTTCTGCATCTCCAGTTGATCGCCCAGGCCCTTGGCCTTCTGCGCTGAAATCTTGGCATCGATATCGGAAACCAGCCCGTCTTTAGCCAGCGTGGCGTCCCGTTCCGCCTGGAGTTTGGCGTTGTTATAATCGGCGGTCAACTGCGCCGCCTGCGATTGCAGGTCCAGGAGTCCCTTCTGCAGCGTGACTTTCAGGTTGGCGTAATCGGCCTGCGCGCCTTTCCACAAATATTCCGCGGTCACCAGTTGCGTTTGGAGCTCCGGATTGCTCATGATCATCACCACGGAATCGGGCTGCACCTGGGCGCCGGGCCTGATCAGGATCCGTTCCACGCGCCCATCGGTGGTGGCTGTCAGCAACAGCGTGTCTTCCGGTACCAGCGTCCCCAACCCGCGGACGTCCAGGACCATGGGACCGCGCCGCACCTGATCCGGGTACAGAGTGGACATCTCGACGCTGGGAGCAGCGGGCTTCAGTTGTTTCAGAGCCAGGCTACCGCCGACTAGGACGCCCACCAGGATGATGCTGGTGATGGTCCAGCGGATGGCTTTCTTGCGGCCGACGTTCTTGCGTTGAATATCCATTTAGGGTTCCTGACCCTGAAAGGCACGGCGCCTGCCAATCCGCGATTAGTCTAACATATGACGTTTCATGGGCTAAACCGGATAGTCGCGATATTTTGAGTGTCCGCTTGTGGGACTTCCTGTGCAGGCATGGGAATTCGCGCGAGCTAATATCCGGGACCGACATTGAGGTGGTGGCTGATGGAATCCGGCACCACCAGGTACAAAACAAAGCCGAAGACGGCATGCGCCAGCCCCAGAAACCAGAGATTCCGAAAGCGGCGGTAGAGGTGTGTAGCGGCATACCCACCGAGCAGGGTAACCGTCATGAGAAACCAGTTCGGAGTGTGGGCGCCGGAGAACAGTGCGGCCGACAGGAGGGCGGCGGACCGCCGGGAAAATACGGCATCGAAACGGGTTAGGAAGTATCCATGAAGCAGATACTGCTGGAAAACGCCCCATGGGAGGTAGGCCGCGAAGGCCAATACCCCTTGCGCGAAAGCGATGGGCCGCGTGGTCCGCAAGAGGATGCCGGCAGCCAGGCCGGTCAAGCCCAGAAAAGCCAGGAGGGGCGCATAGGACTCGAGGCAATCGCGCAAATTTGCGGCCTGGAAGCCGAGATCGTTGGGCCGCTCGCTACGGGCGTAATGCGAAAGCAGAATGCCGCCGAGAATCGGAATCCACAGCAGGCGATGGGTTCCGCGGAGGACCCAGATGTAACACTCGATCAGGAGGAAGACTGCCAGGGGTTCGGCGAAGTTGAGATTGCGGGCGGCAACGCGCGACATCGGGGCCTGAGAACATCATAACGCTAGAACCAGAAGTGTTTGGTCCAATCCACCAGGGTGTGAAGGAGCGCGGAGGAACAAACGCTGTTGGATCGCTGAAACACCTTGCCATAGGCCACGCCGGCGATCGTCGCCTCAATCATATAGCGCCAGTTCGGCAGGGCTTGCGGGCCGTTATCGAGATGCGCCGCGCCGAAGATCACGCTGGCCAGCAGCAGCGTCCGCGTGGTGTCTCCGAGGCGCCGCACCAGCAGATTTTGAATCAGGGCGCGAAACAGAATTTCTTCGGGTAGCGCGGTTCCGGCGAAGATAATCCCAACCGCGGCGGCCATCTTTCCCACCGGCTGGACCGGCAGATGCGGCGGAGGTATGAACCCGATGGCGATTCCCACCGCCACCAGTACGGGCGCTACCGCCGCGAAGCCCGCCAGGGGCAGCCAAAGATCGCGCTTCGTCCGCGGCGCGCGATACTTCATTCCGGGTAGCGCGCGGAAACCGAGGAACAGCACCAATCCCAGCAAGATGGCGATTCCGTAGGCCACGCTGTGCAGAAAGCCGCGAGCCGGGACCGGCACCAGAGACCGTCCCGCAGCGAATTCGAGGGGCAGCCAGAGCAGCAGAACCGTAAGCAAATCCTGCCGCAGCCACGCGGTAATTACCGGGACGGCGGTGTAAGCCAGAACCGCCGCAGTGAGCGATAAGGTGAAGGCTCCCGCCAATAGGGATGCCGCCGCAAAGATCGCGGTCAGAAGGGGCGGCGCCAGCCACACCAGCCGTGGCCTGATGCGCAGCGATTCGCGGAGATGGCCCTGGAGCGCCGGAACGAGCAAAGTCAATACAGCGCCCAGCAGGATGGCGAGAAAAACGGTCTGCACAGCTTACTGTACGACGATTCCGCTCTGCTCCAGCAATTCGCCCGTCTGGGTGTAAAGGTTCAACAGGTTGCGCCGCAGACCCACCTGTGCCTGCACTACTTGCGATTGCGCCTGCGTCAGGGTGTTCTGAGCCTGCAGGACAAACTGCATCTGATCGATTCCCAGGGTATATTTCTGGTTTTCGGCGTCCAGGTACTTGGCCGCGAAATCGGCTGCCGCGCGGGCCAGTTCCAGCGACTTCTTGCTGGATTCCAGGTTACTCACCGCATTCAAAATGCTGAGCCGGATCTGCTGCTGGGTGGTGCGTACGTTGAGCGTATCGCGCTTCTTCTGGACCAGCGCATCGGTCATGTCGGCGACGGCAGCGTGGTTGCGCAACGGTAATTGCAGGTTGAGGCCGAAGGAGTACACCGGAAATCCGAAGCCGAACATCTGGCTCAGGGCATCTCCGAGCCCGCCGGGTATCGGGTTGGTATAAGGATTCACGATGCCGCCAATGCCCTGGGTTTGATACGAGCCGGTTACGCTCAGGTTGGGAAGAATCTCGTTATGGGCGGAATGCAGACTCAGGTCGTCAATGTCCAGATTCACGGAGGCGGCCTTCTGGTCCGGCCGCGTGTGCAGGGCAACCTCCACCTCTTTTTCGGCATCGACCTCCAACCCGGCAAGGGGCGCTTCCACGGTCTCGGTCAGGACGATGGGGAGTTGGCGGATGGCGGAATCCAGATCGGCGCCCATCTGCCGGCGCAAGGCGTATTCGGTCTGGGCCAGGCTGAACTGCGCCTGCGAGACACCCAGGTTGGCCGTGGCGAGCTGCTGTTCGGGGTTGTAGATGTCCAGCGGCGAGAGTGCCCCCAAGGCCAACTCCTTTTGAGAAAGCTTGAGGGTTTCGTCGGCCAGTTTCTGGGCGCTCTCCGCCACGTGCAGGTTCTCGCGCGCCTGAATGACATCCCAGTACGCGTTTTCGGCGGCGGCCACCATTTGCAGGAGATTGTTTTTCAAATTGTAATCGGCGGCGCGATAACGGCTCCTGGCCAGGATGAGGTTGATGTGATTAATGAAGTATCCCCGGTTGCGCAGCAGCGGCTGAGTTACTTCCAGGTTCATTCCGGCATTCAGGTTGGGATTCAGGAGAGCGTAACTGCTGTTGGACGAGTTCTTGGAGGCCGAGAACCCGGCGGTATATTGCGCCCCTGTGGGCAGCACCTGGCTGACACTGAAGTTGGCAGGCTGGCTTAGCGATTCGCTGGTACTCGCTCCGGCGAGTGCCGTCACCGAAGGCTCTTTGGAGCGGGTGGAGTTGAACGATGCGCTGGCGGTGGGGTCCCACGTGGCTAACGCCCGCATGATCGCGTTTTTAGGCGCTTCCACGCTGAGCATCTGGATCTGGATATCGGTGTTGTTGGCCATGACCAACTGCAGATACGATTTGAGCGACAGGGACAGCCTGCCGTCCAGGACGAAATCCTTCAGGCCAACCGGTCCCTTCAGTTCCACCCTGGTATTCATTTGGGAGAAGGTCTCGCGGAAGTAGGACGGCTTCGGAAAAAATGACAGTTGCGCGAACGCGCTACCCGTCAGTACGGCTATCAAAACAAGCACAGACCGGATGGACATAGTTCTCGATGACGCTGCTGCCTTAAGCAGACAATGACGAATAAAACAGGTTGGCCGTTGACCGGTTGTCACAGTGGTTACGCTCCGTCACGCCTGGGTATAACGCAAAGACGCTGAATCGGCCGAAAAGTTTGCTATTTAGCCTATCTTCCGGGACGGGAGGGCCGGAGGACGCACGCCGGGGGCCAAGCTCGAAAATCGGCGCTCGATTTTCCGAAAGAGCTATTTTAGCTCCGAAACGGCTGTTTTGGGGATTTACCGCGATCGGCAGGTTCAGCGATCGACGATCCGAGACGCGCGGGAGCAAGCGCTGTACAATACTTTCAAAGGTTCTCTCATGGGTGTGCGCCGGATCGTCGGTTGCTTATTGCTATGCACTATCGCCGCAGCGGTGGCCCTGTTTGGGCAGGCCGGCATCACTCCCCGAGCTAAGCCGGTCGCCGGGCCGGCCAAGGTTCCCGCCGCGAATATCCGTATCGATTCCAACCTGGTGCTGGTGCCCGTTTCCGTCTGCGACCCGATGAACCGTCCCGTGACTGGTCTGGAGAAGGAGCATTTTAAGATCCTCGACGACAAAGTGGAGCAGACCATCACTCACTTCGCCATGGATGACGAACCCCTGGCCGTGGGCCTGGTGTTCGATATCAGCGGCAGCATGTCGAACAAACTGCGCCGGTCGCGGGCCGCCGCCGCCGCGTTTTTCCGCACCGCCAATCCCGAAGACGAATTCTTCCTGGTGGAGTTCAACGATCAGCCGAAATTGGTTGTGCCGCTCACCCGCAGTTACGAGGACATTCAGAACCAGCTCACGTTCGCCCAATCCAAAGGACGAACGGCGCTTCTTGACGCGATCTTTCTCGCGCTCCACGAAATGAAGAACACCAAGATGCAGCGCAAAGCGCTCCTGATTGTCTCCGATGGCGGCGACAACTGCAGCCGCTACACGGAGAGCGAAGTGCGCAACCGCGTCCGCGAAAGCGACGTACTCATCTACGCCATGGGTATTTTCGAGCCCGACGGCTCGCGCGGACGTTCTCCGGAAGAGGCTGGCGGACCGGGCCTGCTCAGCGAAATTTGCGAACAGACCGGCGGCCGCCATCTACCTGTGGACGACCTGGCGGAAATGCCTGACATCGCCGCCAAGATCGGAATCGAACTCCGCAACCGCTACGTCATCGGTTACAGTCCCACGGACGCCCAACGCGATGGCCGGTACCATCACGTGCAGGTGAAGGTGGTGCCTCCGCACGGTCTCCCTGCCCTTCGCGCCTTTTGGCGACTGGGCTATTATGCGCCGGCAAAATAGCCCCATGGCGGTAACCGGCTCTCCTGAAACGGCTACCGGACCTCTCGTGCTCCCAGCGGCGGATGGCTCTCCGTGGCTTCCGGCCACCGCCAGTGCGATCCACGAAGGCAACCTGGTCGGGTAGTGCCCGAAGATGGACACGAGAGAGCAGGCGGCAATTCTACATCAAACGGTCAAATGAAGACTTCAAGACCCCGACGCCAAATTCGTTCACGCTGCCGGGATGGCCGGGTCATCGAAGTCCGCTCCATCCTTGTCAGGCCGCAGAATTTACGTTTTGGGGCCTGTCCAAGCTGAAGAAGCTGCGGCCAAATTACATTCGCATCTGAAACGGTGCAGCAATTCCGCATTGAGATCTCGGATTGACGCTTGCGGCCCTTGCCTGCGCGGCTGGCGTGCATCCTGCGCGAACTGAAGCAAAATAATATTGTTATCTCAGATAGGAGCCGCCTATGAATCGCACCAGCCTCTCGCCTGCCGAACGAGACTTCCGTTCCAAACTCGCCCAACTGGCCCACGACAACTGGCTGCTGCGCGGATCCTTGTCGGTTCGTACTCGCAAATGTGGCAAGGCCTCTTGCCACTGCGCCAAAGGCGAATTGCACGCCTCCCTGTATTTGGTCCAAAGCCACGACGGAAAACCGCGACAGCTCTGTATCCCCAAGTTGTGGGAACCTCGCGTCCGGCAGGCGGTGAACGATTACCAGCAACTGCAACGCCTCATCGAAGAAGTCTCTGAACTGTCATCGGCGACAAGGGAGGCTGGCCTCTATTTGACCGCCACTCTGACCTCGGATCCAGGAATCCAGGCGGCCGTCAATTGCAGACCCATGGTGCCTGCGTGGAGCCCTGCCGGAAGTCGGAAGTTGACCTGATATGCGTCGATCGCGCCGGGGTATCCACCCGCGTAAAGGACCTCCGCCGGTTGTCAGTTTACCAACACCTCGACTGGGGCGTTCACGGAGTATGCCGTACCCTGGGGAAACGGCTGGCCGAAGTCCACGGACGGGGTGGTAGGGCCCAAACCTGTTGCGTAAAGAGTCAGAACTTCGCCGCCTTGCGCGGGATTTGCGCTGGATACCAATTTGCTATCGCCGTGCACCACCGCCGGACCACTCGCGGTCTGGACCACTTCCGGACGCGAAGCGGGAATCAGCCGCAGAAGAAGCCGGGGGTTGCCGCCTCCATTGATGCGCCGGTTCGCCGGATCTTCGGTCATGGAGGCGACCCGAATCGCTTTCACCACGCGGGCAGTCGCGCTTGCCTGCTCCCCTTTCGCCCCGATAAATGCCCCGGTACCGCCGCTTATGGCGTGGGGAGCCAGGCCGCCATCCATCAGGCGTCCGATGAGTGCGCCGTTGGCGTTCAGGATTTCCAGCTTGCACTCCGCGATCGCTCCCTGGGTCACATCGGCGATGGCAGAGCCGGGCGCGGGGCTCGGGTTGAAGCCCATGGTGTATTGACGTGAAGTCCACAGCCCCTTGGCGGGCTTGCCGTTGATGGCAACGATGTCCCCAATGTAGATCGTGTCCGTGAACGCCCTGGTAGTTCCCGCCGGCGTCGCGGCCGCGTTGAGGGCCAACTTCGATGGATCGGTGACGTCGCTAATGTACCGGACCGCGTTCTCAACGTCGATATCCAACACAACCGGCACTGTCTGCGCGAGGCAGACGGCGCCGAAAAAGTACAGCGCTCCAAACCGGACTCGGGTCATGATCATGAATGTATCTCCCTTCCCGTCGGAGCTCCGCACCGCGCGGACGCGCTCCGAACCGACCATCGGAAATCCAGCCGCAGCGGGCTTGGATTCCTGTGGCATCCACCTCTGTGGGCGCGCCCATCAGAGTGAGGTCTCACACGGCGCACGAAGGCACGCCAGCCGTGCCGCCCAAGCGGTACAATCTCCGAATAGGCTTCTTGAGATCCTTCCGGTTCGAAGCCTAGCGCCAACTTCGGGGGGAAGTCTTCAAAGAATTCTCAGAGTTTTCTGAAAGTGGCTGACACGCTGGAAACAAACCGCTTCTATGACTTTGGCCCGTATCGTCTGGATCGGAGGGCGAGGATTCTGATCCGCGACGGGACCATCGTGCCTCTCACGCCGAAGGTGCTCGACACGCTGGCGGTGTTGGTGGAACATCGGGGCGAGGTCGTGTCCAAGGACGACCTCCTGAAAGCGGTCTGGCCGGATTCATTCGTGGAGGAGAGCAATCTTTCCCAGAACGTGTCGGTCCTCCGCAAGACGCTCGGGCAGGATCCGGACAACCTTACATACGTCGAGACCGTGCCGAAACGAGGATACCGCTTCGTGGCCGAGGTCAAGATCCCGCCTGCGCTTTCCAAGGTGGTCGAAGAAGCGTTGCCGCTGGCGCCGGCACAGGCGGAGCCGGCCGCCGCTTCTCTACACGTAGCCTCCCGATTCGGCGTGCGAGTTTCCGCCCCCCACGCGGCACCCAGGCGTCTATGTGGAGC
>VFSW01002837.1_pt1 | contig 26086 bp, 33 predicted proteins | sample 5358111 | NCBI WGS metagenome assembly VFSW01 (sample SAMN11554181, study PRJNA540505) | mine drainage metagenome | isolation source: sediment from site ElyBrook_90M | place: USA: Ely Copper Mine, Vershire, VT | collected 2017 | reverse complement strand
CCTCATGCCCCCGCCACCCGCCGCACGTCGCGGTCGGCCCGCCGCATCGCCGCCATGAAGCCCCCGCGGCTGCGTACACCGCTCAGCGGGTCGGGTACGTACTCCCGGCGCGCGTTGGTGCCATCCGCGTCCCCTGGCCCCTGCGTCACGGGCGACACAGACGGCGTGCTCGTCAGCGGCAGCAGCGCTGTCCACCAGAGCCATTCCGGCCCGAACATCTGCGTCGTGTTCGCGCCGTAGTCCACCGCTCCGGCATTGACATTGCCGCAGCCGAACTCCACCACCCCCGGCGCGGCGTCCGCGAGCGCCCACGAGCCGCCGCCGGGCCGCGCGGGCACATAGGCGCCGCCGAGGTACGCCGTCGTCTGCGTGCCTGCGGAGCCAGTGGGGCTATCGACGCCGCCCAGCCGCAGCAGCCACCCCATCGGCACCTTCGACGCGCCGCGCAGCGCCGTCACCCCCTTGAGCACCGCCGTTCGCACGCCGAGCGCGCCCGCGGGGATCGGGTTCGCGGCGGAGTACGTGAACGTCTGCTTGTCCGAGGCTACGGTCGAGGTCACGTAGTGGCAGCCGCCGTCGTGCGGCGTCTCGCTGATCGCCGCCATCTTCGTCGCGGCGAGCGTGCACGAGCCGCCGTCGGTCTGGTTCGCCCACGCGGTGTAAAACCCTTCCGCCGTCGCGGGCGTCGTCGCGCCGCCGCTGATGCGTAGCGCCGGGTAGGCGTTGAGGTGCGGCGCGTCGCTCGCGGTGTAGCTCGTCTCCAATACCACGTCGTCAACGTAGAGAGTCGTATTCGGGCTGTACGCCGGCGGCAGGTATTCGCCGACCGAGAGCACCGCTGTCGTGTCGAAAAACTCCGTCCATGTGTTCTGGGTGTCGAACGCCGCGACCTCCGCGCCCGCAACGACGATGCTCACCCAGACGGTGGGCAGTGTTAGCCCGTCGAAGATGATCGCTACCGGCCTGGCGGTCGTGGTGCTGATCTGCCCCGATGCCGTCGCCCCGCGCAGCGCGCCGAGCTTGTTGTATATCTTGATGCCGCCGCCAGTGTCGATCGCGGCGTAGCGGTGCGCCAGCTGCGTGCCGTCCGTCAGCAGTCCGATCTCCGCCGTCTGCGAGCCGGTGCGCGAGACGCCCGCCGAGAAGATCGCGATGCATGGCGTTTTCGGGTCGGTCGCGCTGCGTCCGGGGAACGCCGTGTAGCCGCCGCCGATGTTGCGGTCGTAGCCTAGCGGCCAGGCGGCGTTGTTGGCCGCTGCGCTCATGTTCAGCGCCGCGCAGCGCGCGCCGCCTAACTGCCGCGCTGGCGTCGCGTCGATCGTCGCGGCTGGCACCGCGTATAACGTGCTGACGAAATCGGCCTGCACGTCGCCCGACTCAAACCCGTTCGGGATCATGGTGCCGTCGCCGGCCGTGCCGAAGCCGAAATTGTAGGTCATGCCGTCTCGTCCACGCCTACGACAGGCTCATCAAGCGGCTTTACGCCCGCCGCCCTCAACGCGGCAATCCCCTGCCGCGCCGTCACGCGCCGCAGGCCGTCGGCCTCCACTTGCACGACCTGCCCCACCGCGCCGATCACGTCCTGATTCTCCTGCATCGCTTCCGGCCGGTTAGCGATCGGCAGCCCTGCGGGATAGAGGATCGGCACGTCACCGTCGCCGTCGTCCATGATCCGCCGCGCGATCGTCGCCACGATGCGGTCATGCAGCGCGCTCGGCCCCCATGCGTGCTGCACGAAGATGCACGGCTGCTGCCGCCTGCCAATCACGCGCTGCCCGCGATGGAGCCACACGACGAGCCGGTCGGCCTCGTACTCCGCGCGGTTGCCGTCATCGATCAGGACGGTATCCCCAGCGGCGATCGCGGCACCCATAGCAGGCCCGCTCGGCGCCCGGAACGGCAGCGCGACGCCCTTCTCGCGCTCGTAGCGGGCGATCTCCCGCGCAAGCCGGTCGCTCACGATCTGCCCCTGGTCGGCGGTCGCGCGGATGATCATGCCTGCGCCCGCCGCCTGGCGATCTTGTTCAGACGTTCGAGCGTCGCCAGCACGCCGATCTTGCCGACGCGCGACCGCACGGCGTACAGCACATCCGGCGCGGGCGGCACGGGCTGGGGGCGCTGATCCCGCGGTTCGGGATTGACGGCTTGCCCGCTCATTCACCGCTCTCCACGGAATAGATACCTTCGACCGTGCCTTTCGCCTCATCGATCGTCAGGCCATGACACCGTACGTTGCGATAGAGGCCGCGCTTCTGCCGCAGTGAGTCGGACACAATCGCGATCGTGTCACCCACCCAGAACGGAAACACCAGCGTTGCCATCCCGGCCGCGTCCTCGCCCATCAGCGCATCGAGAGACATCGTAAACTCCAACGACTCGACGGCGTTCAATGGCAGTTCCATCTCCGTCAGCGCCCGCCCAGCGAGGTCGGATGGCGCCGTCACTCCCGGCTCGTACACCACCGCCTGCCGCTGGTTCGCCATGCGCGCGAACTGCGCCCCGCGCCGGCTCGCCCATGTGCCCGTCGCCTTACCGTAGCGGATGCTCCCGGCGTTGGTCGATGCCGAGTGTGAGAGCGTCTGGCGGATCGTGATCGGCCGGTCGCCGCTGCCTGTGCCGCCGACCACCGCCGTCGTCTCGTACAGCGCCTTCGCATCCTGCGTGTAACGGCCCTGCGAAAAGTGCGTGCCCTCACGCAAAAGGATGGAGTTGGAGAGGTCGCGTCCCGCGATCGACGACCAGATCGGGGTGACGACGACCGCGCCCGTGGGATTGATCGAGATGTCGAACCGCCACTCGTAGCCGGTCATCTCAAACATCCGCTTGAACGTCGCCAGCAGCGTGTCCACCGGCAACGTCTGGATGAGCGCTGGGCCGGCGTCCTGCGACCTGTCGACCGCGAGCGGTAAGCCGCGATCTGGCGCGGCCTGCGTCAGAATCAAACGCGCGATCGACGCGACGCCCTTGGACGGCGGCTTGTAGACATCGGGCGTACGGGTGCCGTCGACGAACGTGCCCACAAAGTCCTCGCACGTGTACAGCGAGCGGCCAGAGCCGAGTTCTTCCTCGATGCGCCGTACCCAGCCGAGCCACGGCGGGACGCCCGCAACGTTGCTGAGGATCAGGATCGTCGAGCCGATGTCGAGCGCGCCGGGGACAGCGGCGATCAGCGGGTCGTCGTTGCTCGCCGTAAACGACGCGAGGCCCTTCTCCATCAGCAGGAATCCGCGGTGGATCTCCCCGGCGGTGTCGATAACGCCAAGCCGCGTCCACGGCGGATTCGGCGTGTAGAGAAACACCGTGGCCGCGTTCGGGACGATCGCCGCCTGCGCGGCTTGCCAGAGCGTGGTGATGTTCGCGGCGGTGAGCGCGCTCCCCCACAGCGCGACCTCATCCAGCGAGCCGTTCCAGGGGAGCGTGTTGTAGGTGGCATAGCTGCCAAGATTGGTGACGCCGCCGGTAGCGGCGCACGTGTCTGGGGTTATCGCGCCCGTAACGTCCGCGCCATCGATGTAGAGATTGACCGCCGATCCGTTCTTGGTCACGGCGACCATGTGCCAGTTCTTATCGGTGATCGTGAGCGTCGAGTAGACGATGTTGGTCACGTCCTGCTTGGTCAATAGCAGCTTGTCGATCCTGATGTGCACGCCGTAGCCGTACGTCCCGCGCGTCAGGATCGACATGTCTGCGTCGAGGGCCGCCCGCTTGACCCAGGCGACGACCGTGAACACATCCGCCACGTTCAGGCTCGCTGAGTTGGCCGCGCTGAAGAAGTTGGCACTGTTGCCGTTCAGTGCGATCGCTGTGTCGGGGTCGCCGGGGATGCCGCCAGGGACGCTATACGATGGCGTGCCCTGCGCCACCATCGTGTTCGCGTTGGCGGTAGCGTCCGCAAGATTGCCGGAGGCCTCGTTGCAGCGCCAGTACGCGGCAGGAACCAGCGCCAGGACAGCGCTCTTGTAGGTTGCACTCACGTCCAGGCGCTCCTATACGTCGCCGTCAGCGTCGGCTTCGTCGCCGTTGTGCCAAACCCCGTGCTGGCATAGACGCAGGTGTTCGTGCCGGGGTCGATGCTAAAGAAGCCGACGTTATCGGTGGACGTGACGAGATAACCGGCGAGCTCGCCGGTCTCCGTGATCGTGATCAGCCCCGACGCGCAGTCGAGATGCAGCGTGCGGAAGCCCGCCGCCACCTGGATCGGCAGCGGGAACGGCCCCGCGAACGTCAGCACTTGTCCTGTTGAGGGGTTGGTGAGCGTGTCGCTGAGGAAGACCGCATCCTGCGCCGCCTGGAACAGCACGAGCGGCGCGGTCGAAGCTTGCAGCTTGATGATCAGGTTGTCGATCGATACGGCGCCGCCGCTGTTGTATATCGCGTCGAACTGCGGCATGGGGAAGCCCGTTGCCGGGTCTTGGCCATAGACCCGGAACCACGTATCGCGTGAGGCGTCTTTCGTCCACGCACCGTAAATGTAGCCCCACTGGTCTCCGCGCGAGTATCCGCCGGAGATGGCAGAGACGAAAGCGCCGTAGCCCGCCCCGGAGTTCATGACGATGCCGATGTGATACACGCCCGCCGCCAGGATAGGAGGAACGGTAAACGTCTTGATCACGGTGGTGTACGCGGTGTGTGTGAGCTCGGAGTTGGCAATGACGGGCGAGACGGCCATGATCGGCCCGTCCGGCTGTGTCGTCCCGTAGGCTCGTATTTGCACGGCGTAGTCGTACGTGTCGCCGGCAACCTGTTTCTTGAGGCGCACGGCAACGGCGGTCACCTTCGTTGCTTTGTCGATTGTGAAGGTGTTGCCCATCGTCGAATCGGGGCCGCTTACCAACGCTGAGTCCAGCGAGTCTGCGGTGTCTCCGCCGACGACTGCCGTGTGCAGCGCCGTGTAGCGGAGGCCGTAGAGCGTGCCGACGCTGTCGAGCGTCTGGGCCGCCAGGTTGCTCGAACCGAGATACGACTTCAGCAGCGCCTCGTTGCCGTCCGCGTCGCGCCCGTAGCAGTTCACGGAGAGCACGGGGTTCTGGTTGATGTCGTGGGTGATCTCCGCCGCGACGTTATCGATCGGGTATGGCAGGTTGACGCTCATGCTGTTCGCGTTCGGCGCGTTCGCCGCTGGCAAAGCGTCCTTGAACTGGATCACGGCACTGGAGACGGTGAGCGAGGTGTAGGCGGAGAGCGGGTCGTCCGCTGTCAGCGACGGGACCCAGAATCCTGGCCGAGCGACACCGCCATCGCTGGTGATGGCGCCGAAAGCTTTCCATTTGTATTGCGTGTTCGAGGAGTCCGCGCTGGCAAGAGAAAACGCGGGGGTTTTCGTCAGCGCCGATGGTGGCGCGTCCGCGCCCGCCCAGCCGTAGCAAACGATGATCGAGTGCTGGACGTGATAGATGGTGGCGGCAGCCGCGTGCGCCGCCGCCGTCGTGTTGCGCGCGCCGCGCGTGATCCCGGTAAATCCGGTCGCTATCCGTCCGGTATAGGTGATCACCTCGTTGTCAATGCAGATCGCGCCGACGTTCGGAAACCCAGCCGTGCTCTGCCCCGTCGTCACCGTCAGGGTGCCCGCGTTCGCTGGGCTGGCTGCCGTCATCGCGTTAGCGACGGTGGCCGGCAGCGTCTCAGGCTGGATGTCGAGGTCAACCCAGAGGCTCGTGGCGGCGGTATTGATCGCGGCGCTGCCTAGCCCTAAAGACCTGTCCACCTCGATGCCGTCCACGTAGACGCGCACGTCGTCGCCGGATCTCAGCATGCGCGAGCGGTTGACCGTCTGCCCGCCTGAGTGCGCGAAGCCAACGGTGCCGCCGATACCGCGCGTGCAGTTTTGCAGCACGTTCGCGGTGATGCCGTTGTAGGAGATCTGCTCGTCGTTCGTGCCGCCGTTGACGACGTAGACGATGCCAGAGAGAGAGAGGCCCGCCGCCGACACGAGCGGGATCGTCGTCTGCGCGGCCGTCACCGCGCCGTTCACCGTCGTGTTGATGCCTGTGTCCTTGATCAGCGACGCGGTGTCCCAACCGCCGTTCGTCAGTTCGTGCGGCCAGTTCGTCGCCGCCTTCGTTGAGCGGTTGAGGACGATCACCTGCCGCGCCCAGCGGAATTTGTACAGCTCCGATTCCTTCGGCGCCGGGCAGATCAGGTCGAGCGTGATGTTGCTCGTGCGTGTGTCGCCCGCGTTGACGAGCACGACGTTCTTGGAGTCGGCGTCAATCGTCGTGGCGAGCACCGTGGCGGCATCGGCGTACATCAGCGGGTCGAACGCCCAGAGGTCGGCAGTGAAGAATCCCGGCCCCGCGTATTCGATCAGTCCGCGAGACTTGACGGTCACGCGCCGATCGACACCGTCTCCGTCCGTGAGCACCAGCGTCTTCATCCCTTTGTACGGGTCGAAGAGTTTCTTCAGGAGGCCGAGATTCGCTTCGGTGAGCACGCCGGGGACGAGACGGATGTGCAGCGGGTACGACTTGCCCTGCGGTTGCGAACGGGCGTAGCGGTCGTAACCGCCAACCGGCGACACAGAGACCGGCACAACACGCGGCGTGCTCCATGCGTCTTCGCCGCGCACAAACCACGATTGGTAGATCGAGGCGTTGATGTTCGTGCTGTCGTATGTTTTTGGGATCAGGTCATAGTTCGGCATGTTAGTTGACCGCCATGTCGAGCGCGCGCAACGTCGCGGAAGGGTCTCCCTGCGTGACGATCGTTACGGGCGCGTGGTAGTGATTCGTGACGCCGGATTGTGCTGGCGACGTGGCGGTATTTTGGCTCTTTGGAATGACCGCTTCCCCCTGATGGATCATGGCGATCATGTCTCGCGGCACATAGCTGATGCCGGAATCGAACCTTGAAATCCCCTTGAGGGCCAGGCCTAGCGCGTAAGGTTCAGTCTTGCGCACTTTCTCCGGGTTGTCTCTGAAGTACTGCTTCATCGCTGGGTCCATCTTGTCCCAGCCAGTTTGAGTGAGATTTCCCGCACTCGTCGTCCGCGTGCCCCCAGCCGTGATGCCACCAGGGCCGGTGTCGAACGAATATGTCGCCTCTCCCGACTGATCGGCAATCGACTGTCCGCGAGACAGCAGCTTGTCAGACAGTCCGTTGAGCGTGCCGATAAACTCCGTCACCGATAAGCCAGACTGACGGAACGCGGCTGACAGCACGATCATCTCTTGCTGTGTCTTGAATGCCTCGCCGCTGATACCGGCAGCGCCGAGCACGATACTGAGCTTCGTAAGTTCTAACGCTGCGGCCTGCGAGTCGGTCGCGGTCTTGTTCGCCTGCGTCTGCGCGTCCTGATAGAGCTGCAAGCGGGCGATGAATTCGAGCGCCGTCTGGCCGCTCTTGGTGATCGAATCGGCAAGTTGGGCGAATTCGTTGGCAGCGGCGGCAGCCGGAGACGCGCCGCCGCTCGCACTGCCGCCGCTCGCACCGGAGACGAGCGCCGCGCGCTGCCGCTGTTGCGTCGGCGAGAGCACGAGCGTGCCGCCGCCATAGCCGTCGTCAAATCCTGGTACGCCAATCTGTCCCAGGATCTGCGCCGCCCTTTGGGGCTTGTCGAGCGGAATAATCGCCTCGTGTCCATGCAGGATCGCCAGCGTGCCCGCGCCGAAGTCGCCGCTGCCGCCATACGCGAACCCGAGGCCGCCGCGCAGCGTCCGGTTCAGATAGTTGGCCTGCCGCTCGGCTTGTACCTCTGAAATGCGCGAGACGATGTTGAACGCCACATCCGCGGAAAGCGTGGGGTTGTTTTTCATCAGGTTGATAAACGCGGTCGCGGCGTCGATGGGTCCGTGGTTCAGTTTCATCGCGATGTCCACGACTTGCTGCTTCGGCAGTCCTTGGAGCGATGCGGTAATGTCGGCGATCGCCTGACTGCCGCTGGCGCCGGCCGCTTGCAGCTTGAACGCCAACTCTTCGAAATTGAGGGCGGCGGCCTTCGCCACGGTGTCGTTGACCGTTTTGTTCTCCACGAGCGCGTCATGGATTTTCTGCAAGTCAGCGGGGATCGCCGTACCCGCCTGCTTGTACGTCTCGATCAGCGCCGCCGTCTCCGCGATCTGCCGGTCGAGCGTGATGTCCGCAAGCGTGCGCGGATTGAGGGTGTCCTGAAACGCTTTCACCGCGCCCGACAGTAGTTCGTACCCGCTCTTGAGGTTGCCGGTTGCGTCGAAGAGGTCGGTCAGCGCGGTGGCCTGTCCGGCAAGCGCCGCCGTGCCGTCCCCTGTGGATGCGGCGAGTTGGCGAGCGGCCGCGCTCGCCAGGCCTTGGCCGAGCGTGTTCTTCGTCGTCTGGGCGAAGAGGTCGCCGCCGGTTTTCGTGAGCGATTCCTCAGCGTCCCGGAGCCCCCTGACAGTACTGGCGTGTTCCTTCAGTGCCGCCGTTGCCACTTGTTGGGCATCGGCTCTCGTCAGGAGTTTCTCGGCGAGTGGATTGTTTCGATCGACGCCAAGACCGATCAGCTTCTCCACCCCCTTGCCCGGTGCACGGATGATGTTCTGGGCCGTCCCGCCGCCAGGGAGGTTATCGAGAAATGGCGCTGCCTTTGATCCGAAGAGGAAGCCGCCGATACCGGCCGCCATCTCGACGGCGGTATCCTGCACGCCCTGCACGACGGCGGCGAGCGCGCGCAACCAGGCCTCTCGAAACCTCCCGGCGGACTCGCTCGACCGGTCCGTGCCTTGCGAAAGCACGCCGATCGAGATGACGAGCGCAGCGATGCCGAGGGCGAGCGCCTGCCCGGGAAACAAGAAGATCGCGGCGGCGCTGAGGGCGAGCATGGCCGCTTTCACATCGCCAATGCCGCCGGCCACGGCGGACAATGCGGCCGCTGTCACCTTAGCGCCATCCTTGAATGCGAGGATGCCGCCCTTCGCGAGGTCGATCGCCGCCGGCAACTTCTTCGCGAAATCATCCGCGAACTTCTGGATCTGCGGCTGATGCTCGCGGAGGAAGCTGGAGAATTCCTTCGCCAGCGCCGTCAATGACGGGAGCACCGCTCCGCCAATTGCTTCGGCCACCTCACTCAGATTATTCCGGGCGATGGCCATCTGGCCGCCGAACGTCTGCCCGGCGGCCCGCGCGCTGTTGCCGAACTCCGTCTCTAGCTCCTTGAGGATGATCTTTTGCGCCGACAGCGTGTCGCCCGTTTGCACGAACGTCGCGATCGCTGCCTTCTGCTGATCATCGAGTGCGACGCCGACGCGCCGCAGTGCGGTCGCGCCGGCGATGGGGTCTTGCAGCGCTTTGCCGAGCCGGATCGCCGCGGTCGGCCCGTCCTCCCCCAGCGCTGTCGCCATGTTCAGCACGGCTTCCGTCGCCTGCGGGAATATCTCGGCACCGATCTTGGTGAACGTGAGCAGCATGTTCTCGACGGAAAGCGTGGCATCGTCCGAGAATGGCGTCACCTGTTGGAGGGATGACGCAAGGTCCGTCGCAGCCTTCGCGGTGACACCAGCCACCCCCTTGGTGGATTCGAGCACGGCGTTGAGCTGGCTGATGACCTTCTGTGATTCGGCCGCCTCTTTGACGGCGAACGCCAGCGCCCCCCCCAGCGCCGTCACCCCCGCAGCAGCGCCGATGCTGACGAGCTGACGCGACGCCTGCGTCAGCTTCTCAAACGCCCCGCCGGCATTCTTGGCCTCCTTGCCGAAGATGCCCAGCTCGCCCCCGACCTTGCGCAGCGTCGCCGACGCCTGGTCAGTAGCTTTCAGCAGGATCGCGAGTTCGGCGGCTGGCACGTCAAGAAGCTCCTATTGACACAATCTCATCGGAGAGCGCATCATCTGGCGATGAACCAAATCCTCGTGTTCTTGTTTCTGGCGCTCATCCTCTACTTACTGATTCGGTCGAGCAAGAATCGCCTAAGCGGGTTTCGCTCGGTGAGCGAGACCGCCGATGCCGTCGTGCGCGAGTACGCTAGCCATACGGCGTTCCGCACCGACGCCGCGAAGCTTGCCGTGACGGGATTCGTGGTATCGAACGTCTCCGAGATGACGCAGCGTTCTGGCTGTCTGCGAATGCTTACTCTTGGCATCTTCGCGTTGATCTGGCGTCCGCCGTCCCACATCATCGTCACGTACCACCGCAACTAACCTTGCCCCAGCATCGCGGCCATATCCTTCATCGCGCGCTGCTGTTCCTGCTTTCTCTCGTCCACACCCGCCATCTCCTCCATCTCTTCCAGGAAGATCAAGTCGTCCGTGGATGGCGTCTGCTTGGCGCGCAGCGCGTCCTTGACGTCCGCGTACCGGCGCATCATCAGCACTTCTGCGCACTCCTCCCAGTTCTCGAATCGCGCCTGCGATAACGTGCATCCAAATCCTTTCGCGATCAGACTGAGTCGCCAGAGGAGGGGCGGGTCTTCGCCGCCCTTCGTCCACCAACGTACGAAGGGCGCGACTTGTTTGGGGGCGCGGCCTTCGCAAGCTGCTGCATGATGTCCGAGAGGTTGGTGATCGTTAGTTCCTCGCGGAGCGATTGATCGGTTAGCTCACCAGGAAACGACCACGCCACAGCGATCCGCTCAAGCAGGGCCAGCATGGCGAGCGTCGGCGTGGTGCCGCCGTTGCGCACCGACGCCAGCTCCACGTGCTCGTTGTCGCCGAGATTCGTCTTGGTGCGAATCTCGATCCAATTGCCGTCCTCTAGGTCGATGCGGGCTGTTGTTCCATCTGCCATAAGGTTTCCCCCACTACTAACACCGATTCCCGATGTGGCTTCCCGTCTGCGGTGACCGGGCTGAAGAGTTGCCCGGTCCCGCATATCTCACTTACTCCGTGGAACCGCAACTCCACCCGCCGCGCGCGAAACCCTTCTTCAAGACGATGCTTCTTCGCACCGGCGGCCCACATGCCGTCCGCGCCCTTGAGATCCCATCGGTACAGGACGCCAACACACCGGCCGCCGCTCCACACGTGCGCGACATCGCCTTCGAGATCGACGTATGCGGCAATGCGCACATCGCCTACCCTTGATATGCCACGGGAGCAGCGCCTCCCGTAGCGGAAACGGCGATGATCGAGAAGTTGAAGTCGCCGAAGTTGTCGTACGGCGCGCTGTGAGTGTCGATCCCGAGATAGCCGCGGCCGGACCAGTACTGCGACACGACCGACGAATCCGGGTACAGGTAGAACCTGCCCGATGTCTTCGCCAGCGCGTCGGAGATGATCAGCTTCGAGCCCGTCGCGGAGTTGTCCCACAACGCATCGACCTTGCAGCCGAAGTCGAGGAACGTCACCGCGTACGATTTCACGGTGTCGCCGTGCCCGGTGTCCTCCACCGTGTTTGCGTTCATGGTGATCGTCCATGCGCGCGTCTTGATGATCGCGTTGGTCACGCCCGCGTCAGCGCCGGTACCCCAACGCACCAATCCTCTCGTGCCTACTGCTGTTGCCATAGCGTCCTCCCTTTGCGGCTAAGCCGCTGCTTCCAACGCCAGCCTCATGTGGTTGGCGAACGTACGATCCTTGACTGCCGCGTTCTGCTTGACGGCCATCTCTCGCCGAAGTTCAGGCTCCGCGAGGTACTGCCGGATCAGCTGTTCGAGGTGCGCCGGACTCTCGTGGATCGGCACGGTGTCCCCGAACACGTCCACGATCTCCTGACGGTGATCGCTGATCTGGAACGTGCCGCACGCCGCGAGTTCGACCGCGCGCGGCCCCATGCTGTAGGCTTCGCCGTCGTCCACCACCTCACGGAGCGTGTTCGCCCAGCGTTCTGTGCGGTGCATGTTGATGCCGATCGCCGCGCCGCGATAGACGCGCGCGGTGAAGGCGTTGTCGAGCATCGACAGCAGGTGTCCGGCGTGCTCGTTGTAGCGGATGTAAGGCACCAGAGAAGACGCGGCCATCGGGCGGATGTCAGCGTCGAGCGACGCGAACAGATCTTCGTCGCCGGACTCCGCGGGCCGGGAGAACGGCCAGTGCCCGAACAGCCGCAGGTCGATGCCGTCCCAGTTCACCTCTTCGAGATAGCGCTGTCGTGCGACCATGCCCGTTCCGACATAGACGACGTGCTGATGCTCGTTGATATCCGTCTTGCGCGGCCGCCGGGTCTTCGGCACGTCCCATGCGGGGAAGTGACGGTCGGGGTCGTATGAGTGCGGGAAATAGAACGTGTTGGGATTGAACGCCCGGAACGCCGGCAGACTGTTCAGGTCGTTGACGAAACATGCATCGAACGCCGGCGCCTTCTCGGGCGCATCGATCGCGTCCTCGTACGGGCATTCGGTGAAGTGCGCCCATACCTTGAAGCCGTCCTTGCGGAGCATCTGAGCGATGTCCAGCGGGAAGTACTGCGGCGAGACGACGTACACCAGATCGACTTCGAAATGATGCGCGGCCAGGAACACCGGTTCGTACGTCAGCAATTGCGGCGACGGAAGGCGGCGCACGTTCGGGAGTTGCAGCGGCTTACGCGTGTGGCCGTTAGCGCTGTCGCCCTGCATGCTGCCGTCCATCAGCGAATTGATGTACGCCGTATAATTGGCGAAAAACTCCGCGCGGCCCAGCGCGTCGTACGACTGCACGCTTTGGCCGTTGGCAGCAAAGCCTTTGAGGACGCCCTTCCAGACATCGCGGGTGCTGGCGGCGTGCATCGACGAGACGGCGAGCACCCTCATTCAGCCACCTTTTCGAGCACACATGAGAACGCGCGGCCATTGTTGATCCGCTGCCTGGTCACCATGTCCCACGGCTTGATGCCGTAGAGAAGGCGGTGCTCGTCATGGCCGTCACGTTTGGTGAAGTAGTCAAAGGTCTTCGCCACGAAAAACGAGACGTGCGCCGGATCTGCCACGGCGTCCTCGGTCGGGAACAGCGGCACCTCGATCCAGATCTTTCCGCCCGGCGCCATCACCCTCCATGCTTCATTCATCGCGGGGATCAGCTGCTCGCGAGACAGATGCTCCAGGACGTGATGGCAGAGGATGGCGATGAACGTATCGTCCGCAAACGGGAGCGCGATGGCCGTGCCCTTCACGTGCGGACGAAAGGCGGTCGAGATATCAAACGTCGTCCAGTCGCCGTTACCGGGAGCATCAGCGCCGGAGCCGAGGTCGAGCTTGTGCCCGCGGATCAACTCCGTGTTGAACAGCTTGCCCGGCTCGCGTTGACGCCGAACAATGTCCATCTCGCGCGCACGTTCGAGAATCGCGTCCATCAGTTGCCCATCTTCCGCCCGAGGCGGGTCTTCCCGCAGGAGCACACCTCCTGCACAAAGATGCCCTTGTCGGTCGTCTCGTACCTGCCTTCAAAAAACTCGTGCTCGTGCGTCGGTGGCGTTTGTGATTCTGGTGCTGTCTCTTCGTTCATGGGACCGCGACCTCCGTCTCTATCTTGATCGTGATGATGCCATCGACTATCGCGAATTTACCGCCGCCCGCCTCCACGACGCCCCACTCCTGCCAGTCAACACCGAGGATGCCCAGCACCGTCCCGCCAAGCGTGAGATCGGCGTGAAAAGCGTCTTCCGCCGCCGAAATGAACGAATCGAGGAGGTCGAACGCCTGATTCTGGTCGGCGTCCGTCACCTGCAACTGGATGCGCACCGAATATGTCGTCAGCCGTGCGCCGACCACATATTCGGAATGCCGCCGCGCGCTGACGATGGTCGCGACCGGCGCGTCCATGATGTTGATGAACGGGGTGTCATAGACGCGCTTGATATTCGTGACGATCGGCGAGGTGATCGCGAGCGCCGCGAGGAGGTTGTGGATTTTCGGCCGCGCGGTTGCCCAACTCATCCGCCACCGCCCGCGGCTTCGCCGCTCGTCCAGGCGACCTTGATCGCCGCTGCCATTTTCTGGATGAGGCGCGGGAACTCGGCTTCGGTGGCTTCTTTGGCCGCGCGGAAGAAGAAGCGCCCCTTGATGCCGCGCTTGCCGATCGCGCGGGCGAGGACGAACAGCGCGCTCTCCGGGATGCCGTGCCGCCGCGCCCAGCCGCGCAGGGCATCGGGCGGCGGCATCTTCGCGCCGGGCCTGCGTCCCTCTTCCATGACGGCGGCGTAGGCGAGCGGCGTGTAGACACGCGCCATCAGCGGCGTCACCTGGCGTACGATGCTGCGCTGCAAGGTCGCGGTGTCTCTGGGCGCACCCTCGCGCGCGACGCGCTGCGCGATTAGCGACGCCTCGTTGAGCAGACCTTCAAGCGGCTTGACGACGAGGGACGCGCTCTGCGCCCTGCGCACCAGCACATCCACGCCCTGGATGGTCGAGGTGTAGGTGATCACAGGATGGCCCCCGGCGCTTTGTACTGCCGCGAGAGCCGCGTGATGATGTCCTGCGCGATCTTGGACATGCCGATGATCGCGCCCGTGCCCTCGCTGATCGACGAGGATGCGCGCGGCGATTCGAGCCGAAGGATCGCCGTCAACTGGATCGTCGCCCGCTGGATCGGCAACGGCACGGACGGCCAACCCCAGCGCCCCGTGACATGCACGCGCGCTTGCGGCAGGAAGCCAAGGTTGCTGCTCCACAGCGGCAGATAGATCGCGTTGTACGGACGGGCTTCCGCGCCGAATGCCGCGTCCTGCGGGAACAACTCGTAGTCTGTTGACGCCAGAGCCGCGCCGGGGAATGTGCCGGCGCGTGCGGTGTCGATGATGATCGACGTTGGCGCCGCCGAGAGGTCGGGGATGGTTAGCCATCGCTGCAACCGCGGGCGCGAGCCGTAATTGAACGGGTTTTCCGCTTCGGGGTTGACGGCCGGTACGCGCGACTGCGGGTAGAACGTGCGCGCCACATCGGATGCGTCTCGCGTGAAGAAGCGTCCGAGCTCGCGTTCGAGGATGCGGGAGATGGCCGTCAGGTCGTTGAGAATCTCGGCGTCCGACGATGTGTCGGACTTACCTGGACTGAGACCCGTGCGATATTGCGCCGCCGTGGCGTACGCGTCTGTTACCGGCATGCTCCCTCATCCCCGCATAGGCGGATGCGACGTGGGCGGTTGTGTGTTTCGGCTGTTAGCCGACGATCTCGCCGAGGCGCGTCTCGCCGCATGTGCAGGCGTGGACGTACACCTCAACCTGCGGCCGGCCGGCGCGCGCGCCGGGCGTCGGCGTGAAGGCGGGCGGGTGCGCGGTCAGGCCGGCCGCGCCCGGCGGCACGACGCCGCCGGTGTCCGTGAGGATGCCGCCCTGACGCGCGCGGATGGCCCGTGCCGTCTCCTCGCTCACCGTCTGGCCGTGCGCGGTCGTGATCGGGTTGCCGTTGATGTCAGTCTCAACGAACAGCGGGTTCCCGTTCGCGTCCGTCTCGGTGCCGCGTACGACGTTGCCGCCGGGCAGGGTGGACTCGTCCGCCAACTTGGTGTCCTTCACAAAATCGCCCGGCATGTCAGTCCTCCTCGATTACTTTCCCTAGCTTGCCGCTGCCGCATCTGCGGCAGCGAAGCGTCTCTTGCACCCGGCCCGGCATCACGACGTGTGTGCCGGCCGCCTCGTATCGGTGCCGGCAGGCCGTCTCCACGTCTCCGTGTAACGCCTTGTCGGCAGGGGGGCCGGCGAGCGCCTTTCCTTCGGCAACCCGCCGGCCCCGTATGGCTGTCACTAGTTCTGCGCCACCTTCACGACCTGCGACGTGGCCGCGTCCTGCGTCACCGGCAGTCGGCCCGTGGCGCGATAGCGGATGCTCACCGCGCTCATCAGCGTGGCGCCGGACGGCGTGAACACCGACCGCACGAAGCGCTTGGTCGGGCGGTAGACGTCGATTGCCACGACGTTGGCGACGACGCCCGCCGCGAGCTGCGTGATCGCCGCGCTGGCGATGTCCGCCGCGGACGCGAAGTTGGACACGGTGTCCGACTGCGCTTTGTAGTCCTTGGTGAACGCGCCGGCGCCGATGGCGAGGATGAACACCACGCCGTCCCATCCGGCCATGTCCACGCCCGCGCCGTTGCCCGCGACCGCAAGCGACTGCGGCTCGAACTCGCGCGCCAGAAGGTTGCTCTCAAGAAGTGATTGATGCTGTCCGGCCATGATCTAAGTCCTCTCCCTACCCTGCCGCCGCGCTTCGGACTTGTGCCTACCCTGCGACGGCGCTTCGATGAGAAGTGAGGGCGGCAACCCGCCGCCCCTCACTCGCTGCTGTTGTTATCCGGCGAGGCCGAAGCGCATGCCGTCGTCGTTCCAGAGCGCGCCGCCAACGCGGCCCCAGAGGATGATTCCCGTCTGGTCGGTGTCCGCGAAGCGCTCGCGGAGGATGACGACCGAGATCTGCGCGCGGTCCGCGATGATGTACGAGCTGAAATCCCCGAAAGCGATGTTGATGTTGCCGGAGACGCCGTCTGCGGGCATGAACTGCGACAGGCCGACCGGGTAGCCCTCGATGTCGCGCTGCCCCGGCGTGCTCGCGAAGGAACCGCCCGTGTACGGCAGGAACAGGAAGCGGCCCTGCGCATCGACCAGCTTGCGGATGTTCCGCTCGGTCAACGGCGCGAGCAGCATCTTCGCGTTCGGCCAGTACTGCGGAGGCAGCGAATAGACGAGGTTGATCAGCGCTGCGGGCGAGACCAGCGGCGCGGCGATCGTGTTGCTGATGGTGTTCGCGGTCGTGCCGGCGGTGTTCGTCTGGTTGCCGGCCGCGGTGCCGACCGTGATGCCTGTCGGCTGCAACGGCGCGCCCGTACCGACGATGAAGCCCTTGTCCTCGGTCAGCGCCATGTTGGCGGCGCCGTTGACGGAGAGCAGCGTCAGCGGGTTGGTGATCGCGTCCGAGATGAAGTCGTTGGCCAGCTTCGTAACCGCGCGGACCTTCTTGATCGCGATCTGCATCTGCCCGAACGCCGCGTCAACGTCGGTGAATGCGGGCGTCTCTCCCGCCCAATCACCGACGAAGCCGTCCGAGTAGATCGACCCTTCCGTCGTCTTGGCTTGCAGGCGCGGCCAGCTCACGAGGTCGCGACTCGTGGTGATCTGCATGCCACCCATCGTCCGCATGATCGCCCTGTCGCGTTTGCGGGCGAGGATCTCCGACTGCGCGTCCGGCGGCACGAGGAAGCCGCCTGCGGTGTCCGTGCCCTCCGAAAGCGCCTTTTGCTCGGCGCCGGACATCTTCGACCAGGCGATCGCTTCCGACACGCCGGACTTCGCGGAGACCTTCATCCACTTGATGAAGGCCGCGCGGTACTCCGGCTGGAACGACGCGCGCGTGGCCTTGAAGTACTGCGCCGAGTCGGGGTCGTCCGTGGGGATGTCGCCGAACAGCACGCTCTCCGGGTACATCTCGACCATTTGGCCCTTGTATGACACCGGGGCGCAGACGATGCCGTTCTTGACTTCCCAGCCAGCGCGCATCAGCGCCTTCTTGTCGCCGGCCTCGTGGCCGCCGGTGCCGTCGATGCCGTGCCGCACCTTGTACTGCGGCGAATTGAGGAACTCATCGAGCCCCTTCATGTCCGCGATGCGCGCCTGGTCCTCCTGCGCCGTCTTGATTTCGGCCTGGATTTCCTCCGCGCGCGTGTGCAGGCCGTCAAACGACTTGCGGTCTTCGGCGGCGAACGTGCCTTCCTTGGCCTTGGCCGCCAGTTCCTGCATCCGCTTCTGGACGCCTTCCAGTTCGACGATCATCTCCTTGGGTGATACTGCCGTGGTCATCGATTCCCTCCCCGTGCGTGAGCGAGCATGCGGCCGACTTCGACCACTGCCGCCTCGATCTCGTATGCGGCCGCAGCCTTGTCGCCGCTGTCGCCGCCGCCTGTGTCGTCTTTGGTCATCAGCGGGCAATCCGCGCCGGCCTTGCATGCCGCGCCATGCACGGCGTCAATGGCCGACTTGGCCGCGTGCAGTTGGTGCAGGTTCGGGGCGCTCATCGTGGCCCCGACCTTCGTGATCACGGCGTCGCGGCGCGCGGCCATCAGCTCGTATCCGGGTTCGCCCGGCAGGTCGTCCTCGATGCCGAGCAGCGCTTCGAGCGCCTCCGCGGCGTTCTCGATCGCCTCGATCAACGCCCCCGCTGCCGCGAGCGTCGAGCCGTCGAGTTGCTTCACCGCGAGCGTGCGCGTGCCGTAGGCGGCGCCGACGAGCACGGGCGACGCCTCGAAAAGCTCGATGTCCTTGATCTTGCGGACCCACGTGTTGTCGGTTTTCTCGTCGGTGGCTTCGAGGATGCGGAAGCCGATCGAGTATTCTTGGAGGCTGCCCATCGCGCGGACGGTCTTGAATGCCTCCTGGCCGCGTTCGGTGTCGAGGAAGAACTGGCCGTGATAGACGGCCTCGGTGGGCGTGGTGGTGACGGTGCCCTTACCTACGGGGTGATCCCAATTGTGAGACCAGACCATCGGGATCGACTTGCCGTTGGAGCCGGCGAAGGCGGCGGCGAGCATGATGTCGCCGTCGCGATCGACCACGCCGAACGTCGAAATGACGGCTTCAACCGTCCCCTCGGCCTCGCCGATGGCCTTGATCTGGAAGGACTTGCGCTCGATGTCAGGCAAAGAAAAAGCCCCCACGCACGTGGGGGCCACGATGTGCGGGGGCGCGAAGTGCTATTCGGTTATGCCGAATCCTTACATGCGCTGATATGCCTTGTCAAGCGGCTTCGGCGCAACGTCCTGGCGGACGACGTTCTGGGCCCGGCAGCGGGGGCAGGTGATCACCGCGTCCTCACGCGCCGGCGGCGTGTGCACCGGCAGGCGCTTGTTGCACCGCCAGCAGCGCATCTCGGTCATGCCCATGGCTCCGGGATCTGCGTCTCATCGTCGCGGAGCGCGTTCATTTGCGGGTGGCGGAGACGCCGATTGTATAGCGACACCCGTGCCCCGGCCAGCGGCTCATGTCCGCGCGCTTCGTCGGGAGGCAGCACCTGCACCATCTTTCGCGCGCTCATGGGGCGTACCTCGATCACCCAGCCACCCCCGCGATGTTGAAGCTGTACGTCTCAATCACCGGCGCGGGCAGCGGGTCGGCGTCCGTCTCCCACTCCGCGCTCGCCAGCGTCAGCTCGATGCAGTCGCGGGTATCCCCGGCCAGGCCGACGCCGACGAGGCGCACATCCTCCGGCAGGCCGTTGGCGGTGCAGGCGACCGTCATCTTGCCGTTCTCCTCGTGGCAGAGCGCGAGTAAGACGGCGGGCGAGATGCGCAGGTGTCTGAGTTCGGTGGCCATCATTCTCCTCCTGTGCTGTCGCCGCTGCCGGGGTTGTAATCCTCAATGACCGGCAGCGATACGATAGTGCAGTTCGTGTGAAGCGGGTCGGCGTCCTCGTCGATGCTGATGATCGTGCCGTTGCGGGCCGCGCACTCGTCGTCAAAGTCCTCGCCGTCTTCTAGCTCCTGCATCTCGACGCCTGATTGCCGCCAGTCCTCAAGCGCGGCGCCCTGCGTGGCATACGCCATCTCCGTCCGCGCGATCGCCTCCGCGCGGCCCGCGTATGTCTCCTCGATCAGGTCGCCGAGGCCGGGGAAGGATTCGTCCGGCACGCCGTTGGCGATCTCGTAGAGCGAGTATCCGCGCTGGCCGCCCTCGGCGAGGAGCTCCGCCACGTCCTCGCGGGTCGCGTCGTTGATGCCGGTGATCCGCTCGCCGGCCTGCTCAAGCTCGCGTTGCACGATGTCGCTATAGAGCGCGACGTCCGGGGTGTCGCCAATGGCGGCGGAGGCGGCATCGACGGCAGCGTACGCGGCCTGCGTGTAGAACGGCTCCAACTCATAGGCCAGCACGCCGTCGTCGGACGCGGGGATCAGGTCGGCGGGATGCGCCTTGGTCTGATAGCCGATCTTCGCGCGCTGGCCGAGCAACCGCGCGACGGCACGCGCCGACTGCGCCTTGAAATACGACTTGAGCACCGGCACCATCCGCCGCTCGATGCGCCCACGCATCTGGCGCATGTTGCGCACGTACCGGGCGCTATTCAGGCGCCGGCGCTTCGTCAAAACGCCACGGAACACGGGTCGCCCTCTCCGGTGCTGATGTGCAGGTGGTGCATGACGAGCACGCCACAGTGGCTACAGACGAGCGGCGGCGATTCCGCCGCGGCGATCTGGGCGCCGCAGCCGGGGCAGAACCGCGCGCCTTCGGGCAGATCCACGCCGCAACTGTGCGTCGTCATACGACCACCTTCCTCCGCTTCTTCGCCGGCTCCGGGTTCGGCGGCGGCTCGTTGTTGGCCTTCGGCGCGGGCAGTTGCGCGGGCACCGGCGCGGGCGTCGCGGGCGGGTTCTCGATCTCCGCGCCGCGCACCGGCGAGACGGCCATCGGCAGCAGAAACGTGTGCGTCGGGTCGATGTCCGGGTCCATACCCAGTTCCAACCGCCCCTCCTCGATCGACATCACCGTGCCCGCGATGTTCGCGCGCACGCGCGCGGCCAAGGCGTCCTCATCCTGCCGCAGCGCCCGGACGTCCGCCATGTCGAACTTGAGCCGCGTGTTGTCCGCGCTCTCCGGCTGGAAGCCCTGATTGAAGGTGTGTTCAATCCGCGTGTAGAGCGGCGAGAGCGTGTTATCCCAGAACGTCTCTTTCGCCTCACGCGCGTTGGCGAACGTCGAGCGTTGCATGCCCAGGCGGGAGCCGATCAGGATCAATGGCACGCCGAACACCATCGCGATCCGCGATTCGCTGATCTCATCCAGTTCCGGCGCCGCCATGCCGCGCGCGCCGAGCGGGAGGCCCATCGGCGTGTACGTCGCGTCCTGACCATCGACGATCATCAGGTTGTGCCAGCCCTGCGGGCCGGAGAAATCACCCTGGAACTTGCGGCGAACGAGGTCTTTGTCCTGCGGCGTCATCGCGCGCGAGACGTTGAGCATGCCCGCGGGCACGCCCGCATTCTGGAAGAACCCTTTGACGAAATCGCGCATGTAGTTATCGATGTCCGTGCGGCCCGACGCGGCCATCAGCGGCGGCATGCCGTAGAAATCGTCGAGCGGGGCGAGGTGGCGGAAGTGGATCACGTCGGCGGCGTCCACGACGGTCGCCATGCCGCCGATCCGGTACTCGTAGCCGCCGACAAACCGCTGTTTGTCCGGCACGATACGGACGCGGTCCGGGCGCAGCACCCACAGTTCCACGACCTTGCCCGCGCTGGAACGCACCTTCTCGACATAGCAGTTGCCGGCGAGCGCCATGTGCATGATGATCGTCGCGATCAGGTCAAACCGCGTCATAAACGGGTTCGGCTTGTTGATCAGCGCTTCGAGCGGGTGGTCTGGTACGTGCTGCTCCTCGCCATGCTGGTCTCTGCGGACGGCGATCATGCGCGGCTCGGCGGCCGAGGTCGCGAGCGCGTCGACGCAGGCGAACACCAATTCGTTCTTCTGGTAGCCGTCGCGGGCGTACGTCTCGTACGACGTGTTGGGAAGCTGCGCGACGCCGCTCTGCCAGGTCGGGATCGAACTCCCAACGGCGTCCTTGGAAACGGTGCGGAACTTGGCGATGGTCTCAGCGATCAATGGCATTTACAGTCCTCCTGTCGTGACGAATACCCGAAGCGCCGTGCCGCCGATGGCGGCGCCGAACAGCACGAGTCCGCCGAGTACAACGGCGATAACGATGAGGCCGGCCACCGTTCGCGCGTCGGAGATGTCCATTCCCAGCGCCTGCGGCAGGCGCTTGGCGGCGTCGGCGGTGCGTGCGATCATGCCCACCAGATACTCCCTCCCTGCGACGCAAATGCCAGCATGATCGCCTCTGCCCTGTCCGGCGACTTCACGCCGCGTTTGCGCGCATCGTCCTTCGTCTCGATTTCGATCTGGCCGCGGGAGTTGTGCTTGTAGCGGATACCGGCGAGCTGCCCGACCGCCGTCTCGTCGTGGAGGCCCGCCACGTCGCCGTCGCGGAAGCGCTCACGCAGGCCCCAATATAATTCGGCCTTGAGGTTTTTGTACTTCTCGCTGTCCGTCGTCGCCTCGCCGACGTTGACGGCGACCGCGGGCATGCCGAGCGCGCGCAGGTGCTCGAAGAAGCCGTAGCCGATGCCGGCGCTATCGACGTTGATGGCCCGCAACCGGCCAGCGTAGGGCGCCAGGGCGGCGATCACGTCGCCCTCGGCCCATTTGGCCCACGAGCGCATCAGGAGGATGCTGGGCCCCTCCCGGACGACCAGCACCGTCTCGTCATCGCCCGGCCCCGCGACATCGACGCCGGCATCCACCGTCGTGCCATAGTCACCCCCCGGCTTGCCCGCCGCCTCGAGCCAGGCCAGCGAGATCAGCGCGTCCTCGGCCTGCGACGGGAACTGTCCTAGGACGCGCGCCTCCCACATCGGGTGCCCCGCGCCCCATTCGTGCCAGCGGTTCCGCACCCATCGGCGCGTGACGAGGTACGGCTTCACGTTCTGGTCGAGTTCGTCATCTCCCATCGCCAGCAGTTCTTCGATGCTCACCCCGGCGAAGTTCGGCGTATCGAATGCGGAGATCGTAAACGTCTCCCATGCCGCGCGCTCGGCTGTGAACGCGCGGTGAAACGCGCCGGAGGCGATGGTCGGGTTGCCGAGCATAAGGATGCGCACGTCGCCGCCCGCCTCGATGCCCGCGATCGCATCGAAGATCGCCGGCTTCACGCCCGGCGCCTCGTCCACAACGATCAGCACATGCCCATCCTCGTCCGCGTGCGCCCCCTGAAACTTCTCCGCTTCGGTGGTCGAGAGGCCGCGGATAAAGCGTTGGTCTTTCACGATCTCAAACTCGGTTTCGAGCGGTACGGGATATCTGATCTTCGCGCCGGTGATGGCCTTTCGCAGTTCCGCCCAGAACAGCGTTTCTACCTGCGTCCACGTTGGCGCGGTGTCAATCACTTTCGCCCGCGAGTAGCGAGTGACGAACCAGAGGGCGACTTCGGCAGCGGTGAACGTCTTGGATGAGGCGTGGCACGCCTTCACGGCGACGCGGGCGTGCGGTTTGTCCATCGCCCGCATGATCGCCGCGGGCGTCTCCCAGACGTCGTGGCCGAGGACGCCGCGGGCGAAGCGCACGGGGTCGCGCACCACCGCGGCGAGCGCCTGTTCGCGAGTGTCAGTCGCCAGCATCGGCCAGCATCTTATCCAACGCATCGATGCTGAGGCGCAGATCGCCCGAAAGCTCAACCGCCTTCGGCGCGTCCAGACCCAGCAACTTCGCCCTGCGCGCCATGATCTTCAGCGCCATCTCGACGGCGCGTTCGTCGCCGCGCTGCACGGACGGCCAGACCGCGGACAGCATGTGGTCGAGGCGCGCGACTTCGAGCTTGCGGACTTCCTCCGCCGGCTCCTGGAGCAGCCGCTTGATCGCGGAGTCCACGGCGTCGAACGCGCCGGACACAGACTTGTAGCCGAGCTGGGCGGCGATTTGGGGGAACGAGACGCCGGCTTTGCGGAGTTCGAGCGCGAGCCGCTGTTTCTCGACGGCGGCGAGACGCCTTTCGCTCGTCTTACTTTCGCTCACGCCAGCACCGCCGTCTTGCCCGTGAAGGCTTCCCACCTGCGCACGGCGACGTCGGCGTACTTGGGATCGATCTCCATCGCGAAGCAGCGCCTTTGCTGGCGCTCGCACGCGATGATCGTTGTGCCAGACCCGGAGAACGGCTCATATACTTCGCCGCTATGGTTGCGGACGGGGCGCTCCATGCACTCGACGGGTTTCTGCGCTGGATGGTCGTACTTCTGCTCGGCGGAGCCGCCCATGATCATCTTGGGCGATGCGAGTTCCCACAGTGTGCTGTCGGAGTGGTTGCCAAGCCAACTAGAGGTTTTGCCCTTACGAACAGCGAACCAGCATGGCTCGTGCTGCCAGTTGTATGCACCACGCCCCATCGCAAAGTGGGACTTTGCCCAGATGATCTGACTCCGGATTTCAAAGCCGATGGCCTGCAGACCGAAGCCCACCTCTGGCGCGTGAACCCCTGCATGCCAGACATACGCCACCTCAAGCGAGGGCACGAGTGCGAACGCGGGAGACCAGTCAACGACGGTGTCGCCTGATAGCGTCCGGTTCTCGTGGGCTTCGGTCATATAGGGCGAAGCACCCGGCCCGAGTTTGTTATAGACGCCATCTCGCCATGTGGGATCGAGTTGGACGCCGTAGGGAGGGTCAGTAACTAGCAGCGTTGGCGCACACGCGCCCAACAGGCGCGATACTGCCTCAGGGTCGAGGGAATCCCCGCAGAGCAGCCGGTGCTCGCCAAGCTTCCACAAGTCGCCCGCCTTCGTCGTCGGCTCCGGTACGGGCGGCACGTCGTCGGGGTCCGTGAGGCCGCCCGCGGGCTCCAGCACCCGCAGGCCCGCAAGCATCGCCGCCACGGCCTCGTTGTCCGTCTGCACCGACGCCATGAGCTCCGCCAGCCGCGCATCGTCCTGTCCGGCCATCGCCGAGAGCGGGTCGTACGTGGCGAGCACGTAGTCAGCCTCCGCCTCGTCGAGGTCGGTCACCAGCACCGGCACGACGGCGTCCGGGGCGATGTCCTGCCGCAGATGGCCGTCGATCAGGAGCAGTTCGCCGTCTGGGCCGAGGCGGGCGAGAGAGGCGCCGGCGTAGCCGATCTCCGTGAGGACGCCGCGCATGGCGTCCTGCTGCGCCTTCGGGTGCGTGCGCCAGTTCCGCGGGTTGGCGATGAGGTCGCGCGCGGGGACCCGCCGCAGTTCGATGATGCGGTCGCGGATGGCCAGTGGCTTGGTGGCGGTCTTGGGCACTCTCGCGCTCTCCCGGGCTTGCTTTGGGCGATTTTAGCACACTGCCCGGCGTGCTTGACAAGCGTGGTCATCGGCTCTCCCCTCGGTGCTCATGCTCGCCGCGCATGAAGTGCACGTGCCACAGGCCACCGTGCTTGTGCGCTTCCCAGCGCTGCTCCGCTGCCTCACCGCAGAGCAAGCAGGCATCGGCGTCACCCCACGCATGGCGGCGGCATCGGACGCGGTTTGGCGGTGTCACGTCAGCTCCGCCTCAATCCTCCCGGCGTACCAGTCGCCGGTATCCCAGACGATGCCGCCGAGCAGGTCGAGCCATGCCCGCTGTTCCGGGCGCGGATTCTGGCCGGCGCGTTTGAGCTCGGCGAAGATCACCCGCCCGCCGCGAGCGAGCACGAGGTCGGGGAAGCCAACGTCGCCCTTGATCGACGTCCGCCAGCCGCCTTTTGTCCGGCCGGCGCGCTGGGCGTGGACGTGCCAGCCCAGCATCTTGGCCGTGGCGATGATGTTGTCCTCCAGGGCCGCTTCGAGCAGCGCGGCCGCGCGCGGGTCGCGCCTCATCGTGCTCTCCTGATCCCTAACGCCGGAGGGCGAGTCTTCCACGGCCGCGGCTCGCACCCCGCGTGCCAGCACGACCGGCACAGCGGCCGCGAGCAGAATGGGCAGCGCCTCGCCGTAGCGGACTCGCAGCCACGCACGCCGCATACGCCGGCCGTCTCCGGCTCGCCCAGCGCGCTCACTTAGGCTTGCAAGCCCACGGGGCCCACCCCTGATCGCTCCAAATCGCGTACGCCGCTTGCACATTCACCTCCGGTATCAGCAGCTCCGCCACGCTCCACTGAGGGTGCGACGGCTGATGGATCTGGAACCCTCCCACGTTGCTTCCGTTCATCGCGTCGGCCCTTCCCCCGCTTTCGCACATGAGCACCGCCTCAGCCTCTCCCAGAGGCCAGCGTTGGGCACTCAGGAGCGCTCGCCAGATCCCCGCTGGGGCGACTTCCGCGGCGACGGGAACCGCTCGGCCAGCGAGCGCACCCGCCCGCAGGTCAGGCACGTCATCCCCTCCGCCGTCACCTGCTGGCTGGTGTGCGGACAGGCTCCCGCTGATGACCCAGCCGGCCGCGGCATCGTCGGCGGCGGCGGATCTCCCGGCTCCGGCGCTATCCAGCAGAACAGCGACAGCAGCCGCCGCGCGATCCACTCCCTGATTCGATTCATTCGTCATCCCTCCCGGCCGTGGCGCGTCCCCACGGCTTGCGGCTAGAGATAGCAGCACGATCCAAACAATGTTGCGCGCCGCTATCTTGGCCCGCCTTATCGTCCGTCTCCTGTCGTCGGTTGTCCCTTTCCCTCGCACAGCGCGAGCACGTCATCCAGCAGCCGCAACCCCTCCTCCACCATGACACCGGCGGCGGCGTCGGCGTAGGCGGCAACGTCGGCGGCGGCGGCGGAGGCTTCGGCGTAGGCGGCGGCGTCGGCGGCGGCGGAGGAGGCTTCGG